>Ga0210036_1000280_pt1 | contig 62280 bp, 64 predicted proteins | sample CryGeymeta201515_FD_185469 | JGI IMG/M metagenome (GOLD analysis project Ga0210036, IMG submission 185469) | Groundwater microbial communities from Crystal Geyser aquifers in Utah, USA - Crystal Geyser metaG 2015-15 (SPAdes) (version 2) | ecosystem: Environmental > Aquatic > Deep subsurface >... | reverse complement strand
ACACGGGTGGTATCGGTCCACATCGTTGGTCTCCAGAAGTTTGTTGCAAAACCCACTGAATCAACGAATCGGATAGCCGTCAAGCTAACCTGCTGATATCACCCAACTTAGTTTCGGGTCAGACACTAAGACTTATCCACATCAGCAATTCAAAGAATTGTATCTTAGCAATAGCAGTCCAGCCCAAAGAACAAACCTCTTTTGAAGTAAATCTGTTCAATCCCGTCAGAGGAAGGCGCTGGCTGACCATGACTTAAACCCGCATGCTGCTTTTCTGCATGCCTCTTCATTTTCATTGTCCAGCGTGCAGGTGAGACCTGTGCCACGCTCACAATCGATTTGAACTGCCCCCGGCTCCGCTCCCCTGATCGCGGTTGGAGACCAGGTGCTAGGCCAGTGGCCTCCAGACATCCATCCGTTCAGAGCAGCCAGAAGCCGGGCTATTTCGAACCATTTAACCAAACGCGACTGCAGGCCCGCAGCCAGCGCAGTTATACCGCCGCCGGATTTTTTGTCAGCAGAAAGAGACGGTCGTCCCAATCTCTGTATCGAAGTGATTTTCGATGGGTGCTTCGCTCTGGGTGTCCAACGGTCGCACCGGAAGTGTGACAAAAAAAGTGGTGCCTTTCCCGAATTCGCTCTGCAAGCTAATCGCTCCCCCCATTAACGCCGCCAGTTGTCGGCTAATAGCTAACCCCAGCCCCGTCCCGCCGAAATTACGCGCGGTTGACTCGTCTGCCTGACTGAATAACAAACCGGCTGACGCCGGTAGGTTCATGGCTTGGGGCTGAAGCCAGCCTTGTTTGGCCTGGTATGCTTGTCCAGATAATTGAGGATCACTTCGTCGGTGATATTCCCGCTGGTGGTGGAGAAATAGCCTCGTGCCCAGAAGCGCTGGCCCCAGTAGCGTTTGCGGATATGCTCGAACTCCTGCTGTATCTTGCGCGATGAGCGTCCTTTGGCCCGGCGCACGAAGTCGCTGACCGCAATGTGGGGCGGTATCTCGACGAACATATGGACATGATCGCGCGACAGAGCGCCATGGATGATGGTCACGCCCAGTTCGCTGCAGACCTGCCGGATGATCTCGCGCACCCGCATGCGTACCTCGCCATGCAGCACCTTGAAGCGGTATTTTGGTGCCCAGACAATGTGATATCGGTGATGAAAAGCCGTGTGGCTGCCGCGTGAATATGGCATAAGCACTATCCTCCAGAAAATGACTTCGCCTGCGAGCCGGTCATTTTCTGGAGGATAGTGCTGAGCAAACAATAACGGCTGAAGCCTTCTACCAGCTATAAGCTGGTGGGTTTACTCCAAAGGTGAGACACTAAACCTTATCAAGGCAGGGGCGTATCGCTCCTGCCTTTTTTCGTTCTGCATGCGGCAAACCGTTCTGCGGCGCAGCCGTGAACAAGGACTAATCTCATTTCATTGCATCTATGCCCGTGACTGATAGGCTCCATCACCCCACCGAATCAGGGTGCGGATGGCGATACAGTTTCAATGCCAAGCAAAAAGGCGGCTATAGCTAGCGGACGATGCAACAGGCTTTGCGTTTTCATCTTGGTTTGGCATAAGTAGACAAAATACAGGGGAAAAATATGAAACATCTATTGGCTTTGGCCGCGACAACCGCTTTCATCTGGGCTGCACCGGTGGTGGCACAAAATAGCTCAACCTCGCCCGATCTGACGGCTGCCATCGCTGCGGATTATGACAAAGAGTTGAAGGCGCTGTTTCTCGATTTTCATAAAAACCCCGAGCTTTCCTACAAGGAAACCCGCACCGCTGGAATCATCGCGAAGAAATGGCGCGATGCCGGCTTCACCGTCACCGAGAAGGTCGGTGGCACCGGCGTCGTTGCCGTGATGAAAAATGGCGAGGGTCCAACGCTGATGCTGCGCGCGGACATGGACGGCCTGCCGCTCGTCGAGGACAGCGGACTGGACTATATGTCGACCGTGAAACAGGTCAGCATCGACGGCGAGGAAAAACCGGTCATGCATGCCTGCGGCCATGATGTGCACATCACCTCGCTGATCGGCACCGCCAACCAGATGGCGGCCAGAAAAGACCAATGGTCCGGCACGCTCGTGCTGATCGCCCAGCCCGCCGAGGAACGCATCGGCGGCGCCAAACTGATGATGGACGACGGCCTCTATACCCGCTTTCCCAAGCCCGATTATGCCATGGCCTTTCACGTTTCCGCTGACACCCCGACCGGGCAACTGGCGCTGGACGAGGGCATCAAGAGCAGCTCGTCCGACAGCGTCGATATCATCGTCCACGGGGTCGGCGCGCATGGCGCTTCGCCGCACCGGGGCAAGGATCCGATCGTGATGGGGGCGGAGATCATCATGGCGCTGCAGACGATTATCAGCCGCGAAATCGCGCCGCTGAAACCGGGCGTGATCACCGTTGGCTCCTTTCACAGCGGCTTCAAGCATAACATCATTTCGGACAAGGCGACGATGCAGCTGACCGTCCGCTCGGATGACGAGGACACGCGGGCAAAATTGCTCGAGGGGATCAAGCGCATTGCCACCAATGTCGGCCGGATGAACGGTCTGCCCGAGGACAAGCTCCCGGAAGTGCTGGTGTCGCACGAATCGACTCCGGCCAATTATAATGACGCGGTGCTGACCAAGCGGGTGAAGGCCGTGTTCGCCAAGCGGTTCGGCGAGGACGTGTTCGACAACAAGCCGCGCGAAGGCATGGGTGCAGAAGATTTTGCCTATTTCGTCGAGCCCAATACCGATGTGCCGGGCGTCTATTTCTCGGTCGGCGGTACACCGCAAGCGGATTTTGATCGCGAAAAAGCCGGTGGTGCGCCGGTGCCTTCGCATCATTCGCCCTTCTTCAAGATTTCCCCGAAAGAGTCGGTAACGCTCGGAACCGAGGCGATGACCGCGGCGGCTCTCGATCTGCTGTCCGTCAATGATTAGAGCGGCAATACGCCGGCGTCCCGTGCCTACGGCGCTGTTCACCGCAGCGTTGCTGCTCACCACGTCGTGCACCACCGCATCCGAGACCGAGGTCCGGCCGCTTGCCGAAGCACAAGCCTATGATATCCTGATCGACAACGGGATGATCGTCGATGGCAGCGGATCGCCCCCCTATGTCGGTGACGTCGCGATTCGCGATGACCGCATCGTCGCGGTTGCACTGGAAATAACGGGCAAGGCCGGCCGCGTGATCGACGCGCGCGGCATGGCCGTGGCTCCGGGCTTCATCAACATGCTCAGCTGGGCCCCCGATGCGCTGATCGCCGACGGTGCCGGCGAAAGTGATATCCGGCAGGGTGTCACGCTCGAAGTGTTTGGCGAGGGATGGTCGGAAGCACCGCTGACCGACAAAATGGCTGAAGCCCAAGAGCGTGAGCAGGGTGACATTCGCTATTCGATCAGCTGGCGTAGCCTTGATCAATATTTCGACTTTATCGAAAAGCGGGGGATCGCGCCCAACGTTGCTTCCTTTGTCGGAGCGACGACGGTGCGGATCAGCGAGCTTGGCCAAGCGGATATCGATCCGGATCCGGCTCAGCTGGACAGGATGCGCACGCTGGTCCGAGAGGCCATGGATGACGGGGCAATGGGTGTCGGCAGCTCGCTGATCTACGCACCGGCCAGCTATGCCGAGACGCCGGAACTGATCGCGCTGGCGACCGAATCGGCGCGGTGCGGCGGCATGTATATCAGCCATATGCGCAACGAGAGCGACCATGTGCTGGAAGCGATCGACGAGCTTATCGAAATATCCGAAAAATCGGGTGGTCCGGCGGAAATCTATCATCTGAAACAGGCGGGCAAGGACAATTGGGGCAAGCTTGACGCGGTCATCGCGAAGATCGAAGCGGCGCGCGCCAAGGGTCAGCGGATCACCGCCAATATGTACAATTACACCGCGGGTTCCACCGGCCTCGATGCGGCGATGCCGACCTGGGTGCAGGAAGGCGGTTATGAACAATGGAAAAAGCGCCTGCAGGATCCGGCGATCCGCAAGCGCGTGATTGCCGAAATGAGCGGCAAGCCCGACGGGTGGGAAAATCTTTATTATCATGCCGGTCCGGACAAAGTCATGCTGGTGGGCTTCAAGAATGACGCGCTGAAACCGCTGACGGGCAAGACGCTGGCCGAGGTCGCGGCGATGCGCGGCACCAGTCCGGCAGACACGGCGATCGATCTGGTGATTGAGGATGGCAGCCGGGTGCAAGTGGTCTATTTCCTGATGGATGAAGAGAATGTTGCGCGGCAGACCGCCCTGCCCTGGATGTCCTTCGGTTCCGATGCTGCCGCTCTTGCCCCGCGCGGCGTGTTCCTGAAATCCTCCACCCATCCCCGCGCCTATGGCAATTTTGCCCGATTGCTGGGCAAATATGTCCGCGAGGAACAGCGCACCAGCCTGGCCGATGCGGTGCGGCGCCTGACCAGCATGCCGGCGGGCCATCTCGGGCTGACAGATCGCGGCAGTCTCGCCGAAGGTCAATATGCCGATGTCGTGATCTTTGATCCCGCCACAATTGCCGATACCGCTACCTATGAGGAACCGCAGCAATTTGCCGTGGGCATGTATCATGTGCTTATCAATGGCGAGCCGGTGCTGATGGATGGCAAGATGACCGGTGCCCGACCGGGCCGTGCCGTGCGGGGTCCCGGCTGGAACAAATGCCGGCCACGTTGAGCAAGGCATATACAAATGGACAGCGGACTGACCAGCGAGCAGATTGATCATTTCAAGCAAAAATTGCACGAACGGCAGGCACAGTTGAAGGCGCTCGACGCGCAAGCCGCCAACTGGCGCGGGCCGGTCGAACTGGATCAGCAAAGCGTCGGCCGGCTGTCGCGGATGGACGCGATGCAGCAGCAGGAAATGGCGCAGGCCGAAGCACGGCGCAGAGTGAGCGATCTGGCGCGCATAGAAATGGCGCGGGTCCGTATCGCCGAAGGGGAATATGGCTGGTGCGCGGAATGCGGTGAGCCGATTGGCCACAAGCGCCTCGAAATCGACCCTGCCGCCCCTTTGTGCATCGGCTGCGCGCGCTGATTTCATCCAAAGTTCGTCAAAGTTCGGGCCAATGACGCCTTTTCAGACCTTGACATGCAACTAAATGGTTGCATATAAGAAGCCATGTCCGATGTCTTTGCCGCTCTTGCCGATTCCACCCGCCGCACGCTGCTCGACCGGCTGTTCGTCAAAAACGGCCAGAACCTGAGCGATCTGCATGACGGGATGACAATGTCGCGCCAGGCGGTGGCCAAGCATCTCCATATTCTCGAAACCGCCAATCTCGTCTCCGTCCACTGGCAGGGCCGGGAAAAGCTGCATTATCTCAATCCGGTGCCGCTCGGCGACATTGTCCATCGCTGGGTCGGCAAGTTCGAGGATGCCAGAATTGCAGCGCTGACCGATTTTAAGCAGCAGATGGAAGATGCTTCCAATTCTTCCAGCAACAGCAAGCCACAGGAGAAACGCCGTGCCGGACAATGATATTGCAACAATTGAAACCCGCGCATCAAGCGGCGAGCCATGCGCCCCGGATTTCGTTTATACCATTTTCATCAAGGCTACCGCAGAGCAGGTCTGGAATGGCCTGATCGACCGGGATCTGACCAAAGCCTATTGGGGTCATTATAACGAGTCCGAGTGGCAGCCGGGATCACGATGGGACCATGTCCGCAGCGATGGCAGCGGCAAAATCGATACACGCGGCCGCATTATCGAAATGGATCCACCGCGTAAAATGGTCTGGAGCTGGGCGTTTGATGCGGACGCAGAGCTTCCCGGAAAACTGTCGCGCGTGACCTATGAGCTGACCGCCCTTGGTCCCGACACCAAATTGACGGTCATCCACAGCGAGCTCGAGCCGGGGTCGCCGATGGACAAGGGTATACGCGAAGGCTGGCCGGCAGTGCTCAGCAATCTGAAGTCACTGCTGGAAACCGGCGCGGTCCTGTCGGAAGAGCAATGGCCTGGCCGAAGTTCGGCTTGAGCAAAGCGGGCGCGGTTTGATTCCGCCCCCGTCCCTGCACAGTCAGACGGACTCAAAAGTGCGTCCGGACGCACATAGATCGAACATTCGCTCTTCCACCGGCGAATCCAACCGCCTAATGTCCCCGCATGGACCTGCCCCCGCTCATTCCCGATGACATCCGACCACATGACGGGCGCTTCGTCGGCGGAAAGCATTTTTTCGCCTGCCGGGTCTATTTCGAGGACACCGATTTTTCCGGTATCGTCTATCACGCCAATTATCTGCGCTATATGGAGCGGGCCCGATCGGATATGCTGCGCCAGCTCGATATGGATCAGCATGCGGCCTATGAAAGCGGCGATGGCGTCTATGCGGTGGTCGACCTGACGATGAAATACTGGTTGCCGGCAAAACTGGATGATGATCTGGTGGTTGTCAGTACGGTCGAGACGCTGCGTGCCGCCAGCGTGATTATCGATCAGACGATCCTGCGCGGTTCAGAGATTATTACGTCAGCATCTGTTCACGCAGCCTTTCTTACCCCTGCCGGACGACCGAGACGCCAACCGAAAGCATGGACAAAGGCATTCGCCAGCGTCATGAATCAGACTGATACGAAATGAAGGATATCAACTCTTGCTAGATCAACTTTCCGTCGGAGCGACCACTGGCAACTTCTCCCCATTCATGCTGTTTATGGAAGCCGATATCGTCGTCAAGGCGGTGATGATCGGCCTGCTTTTGGCCAGCGTGTGGACCTGGACGATCATCGTCAGCTTTGGCATGAACATCGCCCAAATTTCCCGAAAATCCGATAAATTTGAACGGGCCTACTCGAAAACCGAAAATATCGACCGGTTTTTTGACGAATATGGCCAGTCCAGCCTTCCGAGCGCCAAGGTTCTGGCCTCCGGCGTCAAGGAGTGGCGGCGTTCGACATCCAAAGGCCCCGTCGACCGGGAAGGCACACGCCAGCGGCTTGCTACCGCGATGAACATCACCATCGCCGACGAAGTGGACCGCATCGCCGACCGGCTCAATTTCCTCGCCACCGTGGGCAGTGTCGCCCCCTTTGTCGGTCTGTTCGGAACGGTCTGGGGCATCATGCGCAGCTTCTCGGCTATTGCCGCGGAACAGAATAGCTCGCTCGCAGTGGTTGCTCCTGGTATTGCCGAGGCGCTGTTCGCGACGGCCATTGGCCTGTTTGCCGCGATTCCCGCAGTGATTGCCTATAACCGCTTCTCGCACCGTCTGAACAAGCTGGAGGCCCGCATGGTCCGCTTTGCCGATGGTTTCCACGCAACGCTCAGCCGCGAACTGGAACTGGGAGACTGAGCATGGGCATGAATATGGGCTCCCGGATCGGACGCCGCGGCGGCAGCCGCGGGCGCGCGCCAATGGCCGAGATCAACGTCACGCCCTTTGTCGACGTGATGCTGGTGCTGCTGATCATTTTCATGGTGACCGCTCCCTTGCTGGTCACCGGCGTACCGGTCGATTTGCCGGAAAGCCGTGCCAATGCGCTGGAACAGGAGCAGGAACCGGTGCAGATTTCAATCGATAACGAAGGCCGCGTCTTTATCGAGGACGAGGAAGTGAGCCGCGGCGCGCTCGCCACACGATTGCGTGAAATTGCCGCCGACCAGAATCCGGAAGATCCGCGCCAGATCATGCTGCGCGGCGACAAGACGCTCGACTATGGATTGATCATGGGTGTGATGGGCGAACTGAACCGCGCCGGATTGAACCGGGTGTCGCTGGTCACTACAGGTTCATCCGAGACACCATAAGAGTGGACAGCTGATATGGAGAAAGCTGAAAAAATTGGCTTGGGAATAGCGGCGGCGGGTCATCTGGCCCTGTTCGGCGCGCTCTCTTTCAGCATTCTCAGCAGCACCAATGAAGCCTTTCGCAACAAGCCGATCGAGGTGATGATTGCCGATGAAGTGGGGCTGGAAAGCGCCGCCCCCAATCCCGCCCTAGTTCCACCGGCGACCAGCGTTGCGCCAGAGCTTGGGGCACCGGAAGAGAGCAGTTTTGTCGAACCGGAACCGCTGCCCGAACCACCGAAAGCCGAAGCAAAGCCCAAGCCATCCGCGACTCCCGCCCCTGTTTCGCGCGAGCCGCGTCGGCGCCCGGACAAACCCGCGAGCGTCGCAGCCAAGGCCGAGCCTAAACCCAAACCCAAGCCCCGCGGCTCCCGCCTGGGCGACGATTTTCTGAAAGGCGTCACCGATGCGCCTTCGGTCAGCCGCAACCAGAATATTACCGCGGAAAAAGCGTCACCAGCGGCGGTGGCCTCGCTGGAGCGCGAATTATACCGGCTGGTGAAACAGAAATGGCGCCCGCCGACAGGCGCCGATGCGGAGCTGTTACGGACCACCGTCACGGCCCGTCTCGACAGCAGCGGCCGGATCATCGGCAGGCCCACAGCCACCACCACCGGCATCACGCCAAGCAATCGATCACAAGTCGAAATCCATCAGGAGCGGGCGATTGCCGCCGTCCAGCTGGCCGCACCGTTCACAACATTCCCCGAAAAATTTTACGATGAATGGAAGGTTATCGAACCTGTCCTCTATCTTGGTGTCTAGGAGACCAGTCATGCAATCTGCCGTCCCGTATATTCGAACTATAGTCCTTGGCTTTGTCGCCAGTTTGGGGTTGGCCACGGCGGCCCACGCCCAGCTGACCGTCGATGTCGACAACAGTGCCGGAGAAGAGCTGATCATCGCCGTTCCCGGCCTGCCGACAACCCAGAGCGTCGACACCCCGGCCGGGAGCACCAGCGAACTCGGGGGAAAGATCAGCGATGTCATCGTCAGCGACTTGCGATCGAGCGGCCTGTTCAAACCGATCGGCCGCAATCAGGTTCGCGGCATCAGCTATGCCGAAGTGACCGCTCCGCAATTCCCCTATTGGGGCGGTAACAACGCCTCGGCGCTGATCCAGGGCTTTGTCCGGGCCAATAGCGACGGCAAGCTGACGGTCGGCTGCTATCTCTATGATGTTGCTCTGGAAACCGAACTCACCCGCCAGGGATTTGTCGTCGAACCGGCAGACTGGCGCCGCGCCGCTCATAAATGCGCCGACACCATCTATTCCCGGCTAAGCGGCGAATCACCCTTTTTCGACAGCCGCATCGCCTATATTGCCGAGACCGGTCCCAAGGGAAACCGGGTCAAGCGGCTGGCAATCATGGACAGCGATGGTGCCAACCACCGGTTCATCACCAATGGCCAGGCCACCGCGCTGACCCCGCGTTTCTCGCCCGATTACAAGAGCATCGTCTATCTCAGCTTTCTCGACGGCAATCCGCGCATCTACATTTATGAGATTGGCACCGGCCGTCAGCGGCTGATCACCCAGAGCACCAATCCGACCTTTGCCCCGCGCTGGTCACCCGACGGCAAGTGGATCCTCTATTCGATGGCGATTGCCGGCAATACAGACATCTATAAGGTCTCGGCAGCGGGCGGCGGCAAACCGCAGCAGCTGACCTTTTCCCCCGGCATCGATATCGGCGGCAGCTTCTCTCCCGACGGCAGCCGGATTGTCTTCGAGAGCGACCGTTCGGGCAGCCAGCAACTCTATGTCATGAACGCCGACGGCGGCAACGAACGGCGGATCAGCTTTGGTGGCGGCCGCTTTGCGACACCGGAATGGAGCCCGCGCGGTGACTTGATCGCCTTTACCAAGATGGCGGGCAATTTCCGCATCGGTGTGATGACCCCCAGCGGCGGCGGCGAACGGCTGCTGACCAACAGCTGGCAGGACGAAGCGCCGACCTGGGCACCGAACGGCCGGGTTATCCAGTTTTTCCGGACAACCCGGGGAAGCGGCAACACCGGTATCTGGCAAGTCGACCTTACCGGTCGCAACGAACGGCAGTTGCCAACGCCGGTAAACGGTTCGGATCCGGCATGGGGACCGTTGCTGCCGTAAATAACGAACGCGACAAGTTACTGAAAAAAGGTTATATAAAGCCGAAGGGCAAATTCAACTAGGAGCAAAATGATGATTAAATATGCGACACCCCTCCTGATTACCGCCACCCTGGTATTGGCCGGTTGTGCCAAGAAACCACCCGAAGAATTGCCACCGGCACCGGTAGGCACCGCGCCGACGCCGGCCCCGACAGGTCCTGCTGCGGGCTATGCTCCGGGTTCGCAAGGCGATTTCCTGGCCAACACAATGTCTGACCGGATTTTGTTCGACACCGATCGGTTCAATATCGATCCGCAGGATCAGGCGGTATTGCAAAGCCAAGCCCAGTGGCTGGCGCGCAATCCGAATTCGCGGATCACCATCGAAGGCCATGCCGACGAACGTGGCACACGCGACTATAACCTTGCGCTCGGTGAACGCCGCGCCAATGCTGCGAAAAACTATCTCGCCTCGCTGGGTGTCAGCCCGGCCCGGATGACGACCGTGAGCTATGGCAAGGAACGGCCAGAAGCGCTTGGTTCGACCGAGAGTGCCTGGGCACAAAATCGCCGCGCCGTGAGCGTTGTTGTCCGCTAAATCGAGCGAAAATCAGACATAAAAAAGGCCGCTGCCCGATCGGGAAGCGGCCTTTTTTTTAGTCTGTAAATCGATTATTTCTTGGTACCGGTCATGGCCATTTCACCAAAAGCACCTGCTTTTACCGAACCAGCCAGCGTGCCATCGGTGATCGTCGCATCGCCTTCCAGTTTCATTGGCATGGGAACGGTCATGTTCATTTCCCAGGTGATGTGATTGCCATCAACCTTGCCATTTTCAACGTCCATCGACCCCATCGCGCCGGTGTTTGTGCCGGTGAACGTGTCACCATCGGTGACAATGGTAAATTCCGAAGTCTGGTCTCCCATCGGGGATTTCGTCACACAAGTATAAGTTCCATCAATAGACATTCCATTCTCCTTTTATGTCAAAGCCCTGATCCGGTTCGAGCTGGCGATCACTCGCCGTCATCCGCCGAATCGTCTGAACTGCTATCACTATTAACAGCAGTGTCACTAGCTTCATAGCCGCGATATTCGATCGGCATATTCAGGGCGTCCAGCTGAGTCCTGATCTTGTCGACATCGCCAACGATCACCCATGTGAACTTGTCCGGATCAACCGCTTCGGCCATAGCTTCGTTCAGATCTTCTGCGGTCAGCGCCCTGTAGCGGTCAGCGACGGTTTCGGCATAGTCGGAAGGTCTGCCAAACATCACGTCACTCTGCATCTGGCCCAAAATGCTCGGCGTGCGCTCAAACTGCCCGGGTAGCTGGCGGACGTTGCCGTTGACCGTGCGCTCCAGTTCGGCTGGCGTGACACCATTTTCGCCCAGAAAATCTTTAACCTGTGCGTCCATCGCGGCGACGGCGGGGCCCGTCTGGTTGGTCTGCACCGGTGCCCGCATCGTGTACAGCGCGCGGTCTTCGCCGCGCAGCACGGTGTTGCGGGTGCCGTAGCTCCAGCCCTTGGTTTCGCGCAGATCCATGTTGATCCGGGAGAGGAAATTGCCGCCCAATATCTCATTGGCAGCGCCCAATGTCAGCAGATCATCCGAGCCTTTATAGGGCAGAACCTGACCCGCCAGAATCATCGATTGCGGAGAATTCGGGCGGTGGATCACAACGACCTTGCCCTCGGCTTGCGGAATAGCCGCGCTAAAGTTTTTCGCCGGCGCCGCTTTTCCACTGCCTTCCCATTTGCCAAAGCGAACCTCCAGCTTGTCGACCAGCTCCTCCTTGCCGATTTGGCCGGCGGCAAAAATGGTCGCCTTCGCCGGGTGCATCCACTGGTTGTGGAAGGCCGCAAGATCATCGCGGGTGATCGCCGATACCGTTTCCTTCGTGCCGTTGCCGGACAGGCCGCGGCCATAGGGATGCTCGGAGCCAAAGACGAGCGGCGGCAGCGTATTGCTGGCGATGCTCAGCGGATCGCTTTCCTCGCGGTCGATCGCGGTCAGTTGCTGGACGCGAATGCGCTCGATATCATCGGCATTGAACGCCGGATTTTTGACGATGTCCGCCATCAGGTCGAGCGAGGCGTCAAGATTCGGATTGACCGCGCTCAAATCGACATCGGTACGGTCGCGGTCGCCGCTGATACTGATCGAGGCACCCAGCCGCTCTTGCTGTTCGGCAATTTCAACCGAGGTCAGGCTGGTGGTGCCTTTTTCGAGGATCGAAGTGACGAAATTCTGCAAGCCGAGCGTGTCGGAAGAATCGGCGCTGGTACCTGCGTTGAAGGACAGGGTCACCCGGGTCATCGGCACTGCATCGCGGCGGGCAAAATAGACCTTGATGCCATTAGACAGCGTTGCGGTTTCGACATCGGGAAAATCGACGTTGGGAATGTCGCCGACCGGCGGCAGTTTGGACCGGTCAGGAGCGGTTACAGTCCCGGCTTGCCCGTCCTGCATATAAAAGGCCGGCGCGGTCAGCACGCCGGTGCGTGTGCCTTTGCCGGCGCCGACTTCCTGATATTCATCCCGCTCTCCCGGGATCACCCGGATGCCGAGCACCGGCCGGGTCAGCCATTTCTGCATCGCAGCCTTGACCGCTGCCGGCGTTGTCGAGGCGAGGCGGTTCAATTCCTTTTTGTAAAATTCCGGATCGTCGGAAAAAAGCTTGCCCTGCGCCAGAGCGACCGCCTTGCCGCTAAAGCCGCCAACCTGCTCCAGTCCGGCAATCCGCGAAGCGGCATCGCGGGTCGCCACGCGCTGCACTTCGTCTGCGGTCGGGCCATTGGCGATAAAGTCGGCGATGATTTCATCCAGTCGCTTGGCAACCGCATCCGCATCTTCACCCGGTTTGACGTCGGCCTGAATATTTACCAGGCTGCCGTGCACAAACGGAATGACAAAGGCCGACACGGCGACAGCATTTTTCTCGTCGCGCACCATGATATTGTCGAGCCGCGAACTGGCAAGGCCGCCGAGCACGGTCATCCCGACATCGAGCGGGGTATAATCGGCATCGTTGAGGCCGGGGACCACCCAGTTGCGATAGATGCGCGTGGTTGCGACCTTGTCTTTCATCACCTCGTAGATCGGTGCATCCAGCGTCGGCAAGGCCGGATCGAGCGTTTCGATCGGCTTGCCGGGCGGGATTGCGCCAAACCATTTTGTGACCTTTGCCCGTGCGGTCGCCACGTCAATATCGCCGGCCAGCACAAGGATCGAGTTATTCGGGCCATAATGATCGGTGAACCACTGTTTCATGTCGTCCAGCGATGCCGCTTCGAGATCTTCGAGCGAACCGATCGTGTCATGGCCGTAAGGATGGTCGGCGGGAAACAGCAATTCGGTCTGGCGATAGCCGACCAGACCATAAGGCTGATTGTCACCCTGTCGTTTTTCATTCGAGACGACGCCAATCTGGTTGTCGAGCTTCTCCTGCGTTACCGCGCCGAGCAAATAGCCCATCCGGTCGCTTTCAAGGAACAGTGCGACGTCCAGCGCCGAGGTCGGGACAGTCTGGAAATAATTGGTCCGGTCGAGCCAGGTCGTGCCGTTGAGATCGGTTGCGCCAATCTGCCGCAGCGGCTCGAAAAAATCGCCCGGGGCGTTTTCGGAACCGTTGAACATGATATGCTCGAACAGATGTGCGTAGCCGGTCTTGCCTTCCGGCTCATTGGCCGAACCGACACCATACCAGATCGAGACGGCGACAATTGGTGCCTTGCGATCGGTGTGGACCAGTACCTTCAACCCGTTATCGAGAGTGAATTCTTCATAGGGAATATCAACCGCCGCGACCAGTTCGCTAACCGGCGCGGGCTTTGCTGTCTCATGATGTTTGGCCAGTGCGGGGGCGGCCACGGTCAATGCTGTGGTGGTCAGCGCCAGCAACAGCGAACGGGATAAACGGGACATCAGGCTATTCCTCTCAATCGAATGCAAATCCTATAATCTCAAATATGACGGTAAATCCGGCCGGACCGATTGGTGGCTTCGACGAACGGCATTCAGCCGTCGACCAACGTCTATTTGGTCTTCCATCCCCAGAACAGATGGCAGGGCAGGATATTCCAGAAAGAATAGCCGCTATCAATATGTTCGAAATGCGGGGTCATATAGTCGCGTGCCTTTTTGACAAACTGATAGACCAGAAAGGCCCCGCCTGGCCGGATAACCTCATAGGTTTCCTTGGCGATTTTCGGACCGAGCTGGTCGGGCAATGTCGAGAATGGCAGGCCGGACAGGACATAGTCGGCTTTCTCGTGGCCGAGCTCGCGGATGATCTTCTGCACATCGGCAGCGGAGCCGTGGATCGGGTAGAAGCGGCTGTCACGAATCGACTTGCCCAGATAATCGATAAAGTCGGGGTTCAGATCGATCACGATCAGTGTCGCACCGGGCTTCATCCGCTCAAGCACAGGGCGGCAGAAGGTGCCTACGCCCGGGCCATATTCGACGAACAGGTCGCACTCGTCCCATTTCACCGGTTCGAGCATCTTCTTGATCGTAATATCCGACGACGGCATGATCGATCCAACCATCACCGGATGCTTCAGGAAGCCCTTGAAGAAAACCCCCCAGGGTCCAAGGCGGCGTTCCAGTCCGGATTTGACACGGTCTACAAATTTCGTTTTGGCGATACTGTTAGTCAAGTCATTCCTCCGGTGCCAGATCAATCTGTCTTACTAGGGCGTTACAGCGCCGCTGACAAATATAATAGCAGTTGCCCAAAGCAATCGACCGGCTAAAAGCGCGATATGCTGCTTCATCCTAAAGACTCCATCGCGGTGATATTTTGCGCGCAGCGTACCGGCAAAGATGACGAGGCTTATCAGTCGGCAGCGGCGGCGATGGGCGCGCTCGCGGCGCAGCAGCCCGGCTATCTTGGCGAAGATCACGCCCGTTCCGCAGATGGGCTGGGTATCACGGTCAGCTATTGGCGCGACGATGCCAGCGCCAAGGCGTGGCGCGACCACCCGGATCACGCGGTCATCCGCGACCAGGGCCGCGACATATGGTATAGCGAATATAGCCTGCATGTTGCCCGCATCGAACGCGGCTATGACTGGCAGAAATAGCATGGCATAGGGAAGCCGATGGCCGATTCTCCCGACTTCGAACCGCTGGACCGCAAGGTATCATCCTATCCCGATGCCAAGCCGATCGACAGCACAAGGATGGCGGTGCTGTTCTCGGTCATGCTGGTCACCGCGTCCGGCAACACCGCCATGCAATCGATCCTGCCGACGATCGGAACGCAGCTCAATATTCCCGATTTCTGGGTGAGCGCGGCGTTCAGCTGGTCGGCCCTGCTCTGGGTCTACACCGCTCCGAAATGGGCGCGCCAGTCCGATCATCGCGGTCGCAAGGCGCTGATGCGGCTGGGGATGATCGGCTTTACCACATCCTTTGCCCTAGCTGGCCTCGCGCTTTTTTTCGGGCTGCTCGGATGGTATAGCGCGCTTTGGACGTTCATCCTGTTTGCTCTGTTCCGCAGTCTTTATGGCGGCCTTGGTTCCGCCGCTCCGCCTGCCGTGCAAGCCTATGTCGCCGCCCGGACGGCGCGCGCCGATCGGACCAAGGCGCTATCGCTCATTTCATCATCCTTTGGCCTTGGCACAATCGTCGGACCCGCGATCGCGCCCTTGCTGATCATCCCGGTGTTGGGGCTTTCCAGCCCGATGTTTGCCTTTGCCGCGATCGGCATATTGGTGATGGTCGCGCTGGCGCTGAAATTGCCCAATGACAATCCCGGTTATCAGGCGCGCGGCGTGGTCACGTCGGAACCCTATAGTTCTGCACCGTCCTCCAACAGTCTGAAAGATGACGAGGATGGCGACGATGACCAACGCGGGCTACCGCCGCAATTGCGCTGGGGGGATGAACGGGTCAAACCTTGGCTGATTACCGGCATATTGGGCGGCAATGCCCATGCCCTGATTCTCGGCGTTATCGGCTTTCTGGTGCTGGACCGGCTTGGCCTACGCGGCGATCCCGAGATGGGCATCCAAATGACCGGTATCGTTCTGATGTCCGGTGCGGCGGCCACCCTGCTGGCGCAATGGGGTCTGATTCCCTTGCTGCAGATGGGGCCGCGGACCTCGATCTTGTGGGGGATGGTATTGGGCGCGGGCGGCTGTCTGATCATCGGGCTGTCGCACGACCTGCACGGCATCATCATCGGCTTCGCGGTGGCCTCGCTCGGCTTCGGTCTGTTCCGTCCGGGCTTCACCGCCGGCGCATCGCTGGCGGTGAAGCGCTCGGAACAGAATGGCGTCGCCGGCATTGTCGCGTCGGTCAACGGCATGGCCTTTATCGCCTCACCCGCGCTGGGCGTGCTGCTCTATACCTATGCCGGTCCGCTGCCATTCTGGCTGGCGGTCGCCGTCTGTGTGTTCCTGTTCGTCTGGGGATTCAAGACCCTCAAACTCGATGAACGGATAGACGCAGAGGGCTAAGGTGAGGTCCTAGTGCTTGCTGTCCTTGACCGGAGTGAGCATGCCTGGAGCCACGAAACCGATCGGCTCTACCCGCATCGCATTCTGCTTCAGTTGCGTCTCCATCTTGGAATATTCTTCCTCCATTTCCGGCGTGACCGAGGCACGGCTGTCCTCCAGCGCCTTTTCGAAATGTTTCATCTGCACGGTTTCAACCAGCCCGCCATATTCGCGCAGTGCATGAAGCCCCGCCCGCCGCACCAGATCCTCGAGGTCGGCACCGGAATAGCGATCCGTCCTCTCCGCCATCTCGTCGAGATCGACATCCTTGGCGAGCGGCATTTTTGACGTGTGGATCGCCAGAATTCGGCGACGCCCGGCCTTGCCCGGAACCGGCACATAGATCAGTTCATCGAACCGCCCCGGACGCAACAAGGCAGGGTCGACCAGACCCGGTCGATTGGTCGCGCCGATCAGGATCACCGACTGCATTTCTTCCAGTCCGTCCATTTCGGCGAGAATCGTATTGACCACCCGCTCGGTCACCTGAGGCTCGCCCATGCCGCCGCCGCGCGCCGGCACCAGACTGTCGATCTCGTCGATAAACAGGATTGTCGGCGCAACCTGCCGGGCCCGGGCAAACAGGCGGGCAATCTGTTGCTCGCTCTCGCCATACCATTTGGACAGCAGGTCGCTCGACTTGGTGGCGATAAAATTGGCTTCGGCTTCGCGCGCAACCGCCTTGGCCAGCAGGGTCTTGCCGGTACCAGGCGGACCATAGAGCAGAAAGCCTTTGGCCGGACGAATGCCTAGCCGGGCGAAGGCTTCGGGGTTTTTCATCGGCAGTTCGATGCCCTCTTTCAACCGCATCTGCGCGTCATCGAGGCCGCCAATATCTTCCCAGCGGACATCGGGAGCCTGAACCATCACTTCGCGCATCGCCGATGGCTGCACCCGTTTCAACGCTTCGACAAAGTCATGCCGATACACCACCAGTTCTTCGAGCACCTCCGGCGGCACGCTTTCCGATTCCAGATCGAGCTTGGGCATGATCCGGCGCACGGCTTCGATCGCGGCTTCCCGCGTCAACGCCGCCAGATCTGCTCCGACGAAACCATAGGTAGTGCGCGCAAGCTCCTTCAAGTCCACGGATTTGTCGAGCGGCATGCCGCGGGTGTGGATGCCAAGAATCTCGCGCCGACCGGCAACGTCGGGCACGCCAACGATGATTTCCCGATCAAAGCGACCGGGACGGCGCAGGGCTTCGTCGATAGCTTCGGGGCGGTTGGTCGCCGCGATCACCACCAGATTGACCCGCGATTCGAGCCCGTCCATCAGCGTCAACAGCTGCGCCACCAGCCGCTTTTCAGCTTCGCCCTGAACCTGACCGCGCTTCGGTGCGATCGAATCGATCTCGTCGATGAACAGGATCGAGGGCGCGGCTTTGGTCGCCGCTTCGAAAATCTCGCGCAGTTTCTTTTCCGACTCGCCATAGGCCGAGCCCATGATTTCCGGTCCGTTGATCAGAAAGAACTCGGCTTCGCTTTCATTGGCCACCGCGCGGGCGAGCCGGGTCTTGCCGGTCCCTGGAGGGCCGTGCAGCAGCACGCCGCGTGGCGGATCGACGCCGAGCCGCGTGAACAGTTGCGGATAGCGCAGTGGCAATTCTACCATTTCACGGAGCTGATCGATGGTTTCGTGCAACCCGCCGATGTCGTCATAGGTGACGTCGGCGCGACGATGCTCGGCGGATTCTTCATATTCCGGGCGCAGCTCTACCTCGGTCGCTTCGTCAATATGAACAATCCCCTTGGGAGAGGTCGAAATGACGTTGAGCCGGATCTGGGTGAGCGAAAAGGCCGGAGCCGCCAGCATCTGCCGCAGCTGCGGCGGCATGTCGGCGCGATCAACCTGCTGCTGGCCGTGAGTGGCGACAAAATCGCCCGCCTTCAACGGTCGGCCCATGAAACTACGCTTCAGACCGCCGCCATTGCCTTGCAGACGCAGATCTTTCTGGGCGGGCCCGAAGACGACTTTCTTGGCGGGTTTTGATTCGACCTTGCGAATCTCGACATAGTCACCGGCGCCGACACCGGCATTGGCGCGCTGCAAGCCATCGAGGCGGACAAAGTCCAGCCCTTCATCTTCCGGATAGGGCAGAACCGCCCGGGCCGGGGTTGTCTGCTTGCCAATAATTTCGACGACGTCGCCTTCGATCAATCCCAGTTTACCCAGATTATCCCGGGATAGCCGGGCGAGGCCACGACCACTGTCTTCCGGGCGGGCATTGGCGACTTGCAGTTTCAGCTGCTTGCTATCGTCCTCGGATTGTTCTTTTGCTGGTGCTGGATCGGACACGGGGGCGTATCTCCTCTGTTATCGTTTTGCTTGTTTCCAACAAGATAGGCATCCGCAGGACGATATGCGACTCTGATTTTCAATTGTCCGGTCACGCACCGGAATATGGCAAAAAAAAAAGGCCAGTTCCGAAGAACTGGCCTGAAAAGTTTTTAGGAGAGGATGCCTGAAAGGCCCATCCTAAATGCATCGAATCCGGTTATTGTGCAAGTGCGAAAAGAACATTAATAGTTGCACAGATTGCAACCTTAGACTAATGCTAGTGACAGTTTCCCGCCATTCAGGCGATTCACCGCAGATTTTTGCATTGCACAAAGCTGATTTAATCTCAATATTGACCATAAGATGCGCCGTCTTCCCCCCCTCCGCGCCCTAGAGGCCTTTATTCGTGTTGCCCGCCTGGGGTCTTCCAAGGCTGCTGCCGCCGAACTGGCCCTGTCTGCGCCTGCGCTGAGCCGCCGAATCAAGTCGCTGGAGGATCATATCGGCAAGCCGTTGTTCGAGCGGCGGAACCAGTCGATGGTGCTGAACGCGGATGGTCAGATGTTGCTGGAAGCGGTCGCTCCAGCGATGGAAACGATTGGCGAAGCGGTCGATCAGATGACCGTAACCGGCGGTGACATGCGCTTGCGCCTCGGTGTCCTGCCGCTGTTCGGAGCCACCCGTTTGCTGCCGCGCCTGCCGGAACTGAAAAAACTCTACCCAAAACTGCATATCGACGTCGACACTTCCGCCCATGCGGAAAATATGCTCGGCGATGCCGTTGATGCGGCGATTATCATCAGCGATGATGTCGACCCCAATCTCTATTCGGTAAAACTGGACAGCAACAAGGTCTACGCGATTGCGTCGGTGGAGCTGACCAAGGGACCGAATGCGGTCAAGCATCCGGAAGATCTGAAGAATCACAATATTCTGATTCACAGCAATATGGGTCGGGCGTTTGATCAGTGGAAGGAAGCGGTCGGCTTGCCTGATCTGCAACCGGCAGGTATCGACCATCTCGACAGCGGCCCGCTGATGCTGGAAGCGGCGGCGCAGGGCCTGGGTATCGCGATCATGCACGGCGGCCATTTCTCGGATGCCAATGATAGCCGGCTGGTCCGGTTGTTCGACCATCAGGTCGACAGCCCCTACAGCTACTGGTTCGTCTGCCGCAAACGCGACATGAAGAACCGCGCGGTCCGGATTTTCCATGATTGGGTAATCAAAGCGGGTCTTTAGGCTCAGGCCTTGAGATCGGGATCAAGCTGCAGATCGTCATCCAGCTGCACGCCGAAGCTGTTCAGCATCATCGAAACCTGGCTATATTGGCCGACCGTCATCACCAGATCCATGCGCTGTTTTTCGGTCAGCTCTGCGAGCGCCGCCCAAGTGGCATCGGCAACATGCCCGTCACCGGTCAGGTCATCGGTCGCCTGCAACATCGCCCGCTCCAGCGCCGTCCAGCCCGGTGCATCGGGGCCGACCTTGATCCGTTCAATCTCTTCATCGGTCAGACCGCAGTCCTTGCCAATCCGGACATGCTGCGCCCATTCATAGCCGGACTTCCAGTTGAAGCCGGTGCGCAATATGATGATTTCACGCTCGCGTGCGGGCAGGTCATTATGGTCGGAGAGGATATAACCGCCCCACCACATGAATGCCTTATAGGCTTTCGGTGCCTTGATCAGCGTTCGGAAGATGTTGAAGATCTTGCCGGTCTTGAAACGCTCGCCCAGCATCGCCCTGCTTTCCTCGTCGAGTTCTGACTCGGCGAGCGGGGCGATCCTGGGTTTATCGAGACGCATTTTGGATGATCAGCCGAGGGTGACGGATTTGATAGCGCCCGGCTTCGCTGGTGGTTCGCCCTTTGGCAGAGCGTGTACCGCTTCCATGCCCGAGGTCACTTCACCCCAGACGGTATATTGACCGTCGAGGAATCCGGCGTCGTCAAGGCAGATGAAGAACTGGCTGTTGGCGCTGTTCGGATCCATCGTCCGGGCCATCGAGCAGGTACCTTCGACATGCGGTTCCTTGGAAAATTCCTGGTCGATATCGGGCTTGTCGCTGCCGGACATGCCGGTACCGGTCGGGTCGCCGCCCTGCGCCATGAAGCCGCTGATGACACGGTGGAAAACGACGCCATCATAAAAGCCGTCCGCTGCCAGCTCGGTGATCCGGGCAACATGATTGGGAGCGAGATCGGGGCGCAGCTTGATTTCTACGTCGCCGGTTTCGAGGTGGAGAGTCATTTTTTCATGGGCCATCAGGCATATTCCTTTTCGTTCGATGAATTGGTCTTGGGGCGCATATAGGCAAGCCGTCGGCAAAAATCACCCTGCCTTGCGATAATTGTCACAAAAGATTGCAATTGCGACCTTCCAACGACTAGTAAGCAGCCGAACACGGGCAAAAGGGAGCATCACGATGACCGAGATCAACGACGCTCCACACGACACTATCGAACGCGAAGATGTGCTGGATGACGACAACCGGTTGACCGACGAATTTGTCCGCTCGGTATCCGACGCGGTCGAAGATAATAACTTCACGCTGGCGCAGGAACTGGTCAACCCGCTCCACAACGCCGACATCGCCGATCTGTTCGAGCTGATCGACGCCGACGAACGCGCGCCGCTGGCCGATGCACTCGGCGATCTGGTCAGCGCCGACGTACTCGCCGAGATGAACGAGCATGTCCGCGAAGACGTGATCGAGGCGCTTGATGCCGGCCAGATCGCCGGCCTGACCGAACAGCTCGACACCGATGACGCGGTCGCGATCATCGAGGATCTCGAAAAGGGCGAGCAGCAGGCGGTTCTCGCCGAACTGGACGCCGAAGATCGGGCCGCGATCGAGAGCGCCCTCACCTATGAGGAAGAAACCGCCGGCCGTATCATGCAGCGCGAATTTGTCGCGGTGCCGGAACATATGATGGTCGGCGACCTGATCGACTATCTGCGCAAGAATGACGACCTGACCACCGAATTCTGGGAAATCTATGTCGTCGATCCGGCCTTCCGGCCGATCGGCACCTGCCAGCTCAGCTGGATCCTCAGAACCCCGCGCGATATCGCGATTGCCGATGTGATGAAGCGCGAGCAGTCGCTGATCCCGGTCAATATGGACCAGGAAGAAGTCGCGCTGCGCTTCCAGAAATATAATCTGATCTCCGCAGCCGTAATCAATGACGACGGGCGTCTGATCGGGATGATCACCGTCGATGATATTCTGCACATTGTCGAGGACGAGGCCAGCGAGGATGTGCTGCTGCTGTCCGGTGCCGGCGAAGGCGACATCAACGAACCGATCCGCGATTCCTACAAGGCCCGGGTGCGCTGGCTGATCACCAATCTGGCGACGGCGCTGGTCGCCAGCTTTGTCATTTCGATCTTCGGCGCTGCGATCGAGCAGATGGTCGCGCTGGCAATTCTGATGCCGATCGTGGCCTCGATCGGCGGCAACGCGGGCACACAGACCATGGCCGTCTCGGTCCGCGCCCTGGCGATGAATGAACTGACCCGTTCGAACACGCGCCGGATTATCGGCCGGGAATTTCGCATCGCCCTGCTCAATGGCGCGACGATTGCCGTTCTCGTCGGCATTGGCACGGGTCTGGTTTTCGGCAATCCGGTGCTCGGCGGGGTTATTGGACTCGCCATGCTGATCAATATCGTGATCGCCGGATTCGCCGGCATCTTCGTGCCGGTTATGCTCGACCGGCTCGATCAGGACCCGGCTCTCGCTTCATCGGTCTTTGTCACGATGATCACCGACACCATGGGCTTTCTCGCCTTCCTCAGTCTGGCCGTGGGCAGTGGCATGGTCAGCCTGTAGAGCGTCCAGTGATTGAAACCGAACGCCTGCTGCTCCGTCCGCATATAGCCAATGATTTTCAAGACTGCCGCGCCATGTGGCAAGACCCGGCCGTCATGAAATATATCGGCGGCATACGCGCCACCGAAGCCGAAGCTTGGTTGCGGTTTCTGGGCTATTTCGGGCGCTGGCAAATCATGAGATATGGCCTGTTCGCGCTGATCGAGAAATCGTCCGGACAATTCATGGGAGAAGTGGGCTTCAGCGACTTCCGGCGCGGACTGGGACCCGATTTCGATCCCTTCCACGAAGCCGCATGGGTATTGGCAGCAGCCGGACACGGTAAAGGCTATGCGCTGGAAGCGATGACGGCAGCACAAGAGTGGCTGGATGCAAAATTCAGCCCGGACAAGACGGTTTGCATCATCAATCCCGAAAATGCCCCGTCGATCAGTCTGGCCAAAAAACTCGGTTTTCGCCCCACCGGAGAAGCCGTCTATAATGAAAACACGGTCCGGCTGTTTGAACGGCTAAGGCCAGAGTGAAGGGAAGAGCGATGACTACGGCACTGGCATTCTGCCCCTCGTGACTTCGACCGGCAGCGGGCTGATCAGCTCCTAGATCCGCTATAGGCTGCGACAAAATTGCGCAGGTCGTTGAATATCCGTTCCCGTTCGTCATCGCCGATCATTTCGCAGGTGAGCGAGTCAAAGGCCGGTCGGTTGCCGCCAGCAGCCATTCGAATCGCCGCGACCAGCCAGATTTCGTCCGGCGTCACTTGCGAACAGCAGGGCCGGCCGATCTGAAACGGTTCTGGCCACGCGAAACCCAGGGTCTCCGCCAGGATCAATATGCGCGTTGCCGCCAGCTTGCCGCCCAACCGGTCGGACAGTTGTTCAGCGCAATCATAGTCATTCTTGATCGCGACCACCGCCAGGCGAAAGGCAATGATCAATCTCGCCTCAACCGCGGGCATGGTCCGTATATCCGGCAATGGCACCAATAATTTTTCTAGAATCTCGCCCAATGTGCATCTCCTCTGCGTTCGACAGCCTTACAATATGATATTGATAATCAATTGCAATAACAATTTGCTGGAAAGTCGGTTTTGATTGGCCTGCTTGGCGCCAATGGTCTCCGAACATGCTTGACTAAACCGGTCGGGCCCCACAGATAATCCCCATGCCACTCAACATGACCAAGATTGCCTATCGCAGCGAAAGCCCGGCGACACTGCGAAAATGGCTGGAATCGCATAGAGACAATAGCGCAACCGGCGGCGAAGCGCGGCTCACCACCCGCTATCTGCCCAAACGGCATGAGGAAATGGTCGGCGGCTCGCTCTACTGGATTCACGCGAAGAAGATTGTCGGTCGCTCGCCGATCATCGGCTTCATGGACAATGGCCAGGGACGGCAATGGATCAGGCTGGAACCGCGACTGGTCGCCGTCCAGCCAATCCCCAAACGCGCCCATCAGGGCTGGCGCTATCTCGAAGAGAAAGACGCGCCGCCCGATCTGGCCGATGGCGCGGAAGGGGCGGAGGAAATGCCCGCGGAGATGCTCGGCGAACTGGCGAGCCTCGGACTGGTCTAGGCCTTCGCAAACAGGGTTTGGCACCCCGTTCCCGCCAGCAATCCGTCAACCCGGTTCCGGCTGCCTGCGGACAGCGCCTGATAGGCATCGCGCAGTGCGACCAGACATTTCGCCTGATAGGGAAAGGGCGGTTGCTGCCACTTTCTACCATCGATTTTGGTTTCAAAAGTCTCGGCGCCAGACTGGACCGCCTTGGCGTTGGCAATCAGAAACGGCGCATAAGTGCGGCCAATTTCCGATAGCAGACCGTGCAGCGAGCCATATTGCGCTTCGGCCAACCACTCGCCATCCTTGTGTCCGGACAGATCATCCATCCGGTCCACCCATGCCCGCACCCGCGGGGCCAGCTTTCGGGTCAGCGCGATCGCCGTCGGCTCAACCTGAGTCAGCTGAGTCAATTGGCCATGGAGGGCAAAGTCGCAGGAAGATGGCCTTCCTCCCAGAACGAAGCCCTGCTGCTGGATCAGCCGGTCGAGCAAGTCGAGCAGCCGGACAAAGCTATATTCGATGGTTTTCGCCGTGATCTCGTTCGATCCTACAACATATAGCCGATCAATCTGGCGCTTGGAGAATTGCCCTGCCAGGCGGCCAACCTCATCATCCGCCATGCTCGGATCGGCCCAATGGATCAGCAGCGGGCCAGCGTTATCGGCGTCCGCCTGAAACGCCCATCGGAAGTGAAACATCGCCTTGGTCAGCCATTCATCGGCATAATCCTCGATCAGCAGATCGAGAAAACGCAGCGCTTCATCCTCGGGGATAACCGAACGACCGGCATATAGCTTTTCCAGCCGCCTGATAATCGGCGTACTGTCCACTGCGGCTTCCAGATTGCCGTCGCCATCGGCAAAGTAAAAGGTCGGCAGCAATGCCACCTTTGGCTTTGGATAACCTTCCGGCGCACCCATCGGTCCACCCCAGATGATATTGTACGGGATGTGCCGATAGCGCAGCAACGCCAGCATTTTTCTAGTGTAGGGCGATCCCGGCGCGCCCATCAGTTCGAGCCGGTCGGTCATTTCAGGACTTTCCATCCACCCAATGCTTGAGCAAATTATAGGCAATCGCAAATGGCGGCGGAGCAACAAACAGCGCTCCGGGTTCGCCGGCCATCGCCGCCTTGACCTCGTCCAGCGTAAACCAGGCCGCTTCCTCAATTTCCTCCTCGTCGAGCGTCAGCGTTGGATCATCGGTGACGCTGGTGCAGGCAATCATCAGCGAAGAAGGAAAAGGCCATGGCTGGCTCGCGACATAGCGGACATCGCGGACCTTGATTCCGGCTTCCTCGAACAGCTCCCGTTTCACGCAACCTTCGATGCTTTCCCCCGGCTCGAGAAACCCGGCCAGCGCGGAAAAGCTTTTTGGCGGAAAGCGTGGCTGGCGGCCCAGCAAGACCTTGCCTTCGCATTCCGACAGCATGATCGCGACCGGATCGGTGCGCGGAAAATGTTCTGCTCCGCAACCATCATTCTCGCGGTCGCAAACGCGCGCCCAACCGCCCTTGCGGGACTCGGTCGGCTTGCCGCATTGCGCGCAAAATTGATGCCGTGCGTGCCAGTCGACCAGACTGCGGGCGGTTGCATAGATTGCCGCCTGATCGGCGGGCAGGCTTCCCAATGTCTGCCACAGCGCCCGGTTGGCGGCGGGGCCGGCATCCCCTGCCCCGTTCAGTTCCGCAAAAAAAGACGTATCACCTTCAATGCCGAGCAGCAGCAGATCATTGTCCGGCGATGCTTCATAGGCGGCGCCCCAGGCGAGATCGCCATAGTCATCAAAAACCGGATTCAGGCCATCCAGCTTGAGCAGCTTGGCCCGCGGATTCATCATCGCGGCGCGCAGCTTGTCGGGGTTGACCCGCACCTGGTCGGCGCGGTCCAGGGTCCCGCCGGCAAAGGTCGGCACTATCATCTTTCGGTCTGTCAGCATCTTCTCTCCGGCACATTTTTACTCCTGCCGCCTCCCCCTTTTGGGGGACGACGCAATCTCAGGTCACGGGCTGGTATTACCCGCACCTGCCTGAGCATTGCCGATCAGGTCGGCATAGACATATTTCGGGAAATCCGACTGGAAGGGATAGCTGTTCGACGGGATATATTGGGTATAGCCGCCTGCCCGGATACCGCGCACGGTATCAACAAAGGCGGATGTCCCGGCTGCACCGCCCCAGCCGAACGTCCCCGCCGGGCTGACCTCGGTACCGAGGCCGGACCGGCCGCCGGCGCCAAAGCCATGATTGGCAACCCATGTGCCCTTTGTACTGGCGGTCTTCGGCAGAAGATTGGACATGCCAAGCTTCACCGTCTCCGGTTTCATCACCTGAACACCGTTCAGCGTGCCAAAGCCGAGCAGCATTTGCAGGAACTTGTCATAATCACCCGCGGTTCCGACAAGACCGGTGCTGCCGAAGGCAAAGGGCGGCTTGTCGAGAAAAATGCTGGTCGCGCCGGGATCGACCGGAATCAGCGAGCCCGCGAACGGGGCATAATTGTCGGCAAGATCGATCGCGCGATCGGTAGGAACATTATAGAATATGCTGTCCATGCCGAGCGGGCCAAACATCCGTTCCTGCAGAAACTGGTCGAGCGGCTTGCCGGACACTTTCTCGATCACGGCGCTCAATACATCATGGCTGAGCGAATAGCTCCATTGCGTGCCCGGTTGATAAACCAATGGTAGTTCTGAAAGACGTTTAACGAACGTCATGATGTCTGGCGTGGGCGCTCCGGGATCGACGCCGGGAATCGGATTGCGACTGACCCGACCGGGGGTCAGGCCCGCGGCCAGATAGGCCTTCTGGATCGGCCCCTTGGAGATGATCGTATAGCCGAGCCCGGCGGTGTGGGTCTGTAGCTGTCTTATGGTGATCGGCATCTTCGCCGGCTCGACATTGTCGAGTGCGCCTTCCGGATCGATCAGCACCTGCATGTCGGCAAATTCCGGGAAGATATCCGACAATGGCTGATCGAGAGAGATCAGGCCGTCTTCGACCAGCATCATCGTCGCCATGCCGGTGATCGGCTTGGTCTGCGAATACATCCGCCACAATGTATGGGTATCGACCGGTTTTTGTCCGCCGAGCGTCAGCGAACCGGCAGCAATGACCTGCGGCGGTGCCTGGCCGAAACCGATCATCGCCAGCATGCCGGCAACCTTCTTGTCGGCGACATATTCGTTGATAATCTTGGTCAGGCCCGGAAAACCGGCACCCATTTCGCGGGCGAAAGCGATGCCGGGCATGCCAGCGAGAAAGGCCCCAGTACCAATGCCGCCGAGCACGGACCGCCGGGAAAACGAAGACCCTAGCGAGGAGATTGCAGGTTTTTCAGCGTTCATTTTTCTTCCTTCAGTTTCCATTTCACAGCCTTGGCATAGAGCGTCGGCAATCCCGCCTCCGCGATATTGTCGAGCGGCCACCAGATATCATGATCCATATCAGTAGCGATTTTTTCGCCCTGATAAACTGCCAAATCGACCTCAAGCGAAAAATGGGTGAAGCTGTGTTGCACAATATTGTCATGCACCCGCCAGTCGCCCGCGATCGGCGGAGTCGCGTGGCCGTCGTTGCTCGCTGCCCAGCCATCATCGGGGAGCGCCCGCATCCCGCCGAGCATGCCTTTTGGCGGCCGGGTGGCCAGCCATATCCTGTCCTGCTGCTCAACCCAGAAGAACCGCGCACGGCGGACCGGCTTGAGCTTCTTCGGCGGCTTGATCGGGAAAGATTCCATATTGCCAAGCGCATAAGCCGCGCATTGTTTCCGGACCGGACAAATATCGCATTTCGGGTTTTTCGATGTGCAGATGGTTGCGCCCAGATCCATGCAGGCCTGGGCAAAATCTCCGGCGCCCTTGGCTGGCGTGATCGCGTCCATCGCGGTGCGGATTTCGGCCTTGCCCCTGGGCAGCGGCGTGTCGATGGCAAACAGCCGCGCCACCAGCCGCTCGATATTGGCATCGACGACGACCGCTCGCTCGCCAAAGGCAATGGCGGTGATCGCTGCTGCGGTATAGCCTCCCACCCCCGGCAGCTGCAACAGTTCAGACTCTTTCTGAGGAAAGATTCCATTCATTTTTTCAGTGATATGCACCGCACATTTATGAAGATTCCGCGCCCGTGCGTAATAGCCCAGCCCGGCCCAGGCGGCGAGCACATCCGCTTCTCTGGCATTGGCGAGGCTCTCAACCGTCGGCCATCGACGGGTGAATGCCTCGAAATAGCTTTTGACCGCACCGACCGTCGTCTGCTGCAACATGATTTCGGACAGCCAGACATGATAGGGATCGGGCAAATCGCCGCCCGGCGGCGAGCGCCACGGCAATTTTCTGGCGTTATCCACATAATGTGCACCAATATTGGCAGAAATTTTACGCGCGTTGGCGGAGAAACTATCGACGGCCATGGCCGCGCCATGCCATAAACGATCGCTATGGCGAAGAAAATTGGCACAAATGACCACGAAATGGCGAAAAGCGACCGCAGCGGTGCGCCAGCAGCCAGCAAAATGCCAAAAAAAGCATCAAAAAAAGCGCCGGTGCGCAAATATCAGAAATATCAGCGCCCGCGCGGTGGTCCGGCGAAAAGCATCTCCGATCTGATTCCGGAAATCGGCCGCGCCGCCTTTCGCCGCTATGGCTTCATCCAGAGCTCGGTGGTCAGCCGCTGGGCGGAGATTGTCGGCGAACGCTATGCCGCAGTATCGCTGCCCGAATCGATTCGTTTCCCGCGCGGTGAGAAAGAGGGCGGTACGCTGCATCTCGTGGTCTCCGGGGCCTATGCGACGCTGATGCAACATATCGCCCCTGACATCATCGAACGGGTGAACCGCTTTTTCGGTTACGGCGCGGTCAGTCAGATAAGATTCAGACAAGGCGTCGTAACGCCCAAGAAAGACAAGGAAAAAAGGGTTGCCCTCCCCGCTTCGCTCAAACCCGCGCCGATCCAGCTCGGCGAGAATCTGCGCGATATTGGCGACGCGGAACTGAACCGGGTGCTCGAATCGCTGGCATCGGCAGTTGCAAAGGCGGAAGCGGACCCTAAGAACGATGCGAAGCTGAGTATAAAGGTCGTCGGCAAGATCGGCGGCGGTGACAAGAAGAAGGATGAGACATGAAGTTGAGAAGCGCCTATCTTGCTTCGGCATTGGTGACAGCCGCAGCGCTGGTCTCGCCCGCTTCGGCACAGCAGACCGACTGGACCAAGCGCGTAACCCAGTCGGCGATGGGCGGCCATATCATCGGCAATCCGCTGGCGAAAAATCGGCTGGTGGAATATGTCAGCTACACCTGCAACCATTGCGCAGACTTTGAAGTCGCCTCCAAGGGCCCTCTGCAATCCGGATATATTGCCAAGGGCCATGTGAATGCGGAAGTCCGCAACTATGTCCGCGACGCTGTGGATTTTACCGCGGCAATTCTGGCGCGATGCGGCGGGCGAGCCAAGTTTTTCGGCAATCACAACGCGTTGATGGCCTCTCAGGACAAATGGTTGAAAACGGTCATGTCGACGTCTCCCGAGGTGCAGAAGACATGGTATCAGGGTGAAACCAACGAGCGGCTGAAGAAGATCGCCACGGACGTCGGCTTCTATCCGATCATGGCCAAGCGCGGCATCACCAAGGCGCAGGCCAATGTCTGTCTGGCGGACAAGGAAGCCCAGGACAAGATTTTGGCAATGACCAAATATGGCGCGGAAACGGTCAAGATCACCGGCACGCCAAGCTTCACAATTAACGACAAGCTGCTAGACAAGGTGCACAGCTGGCCCGCTCTGCAACCCGCGCTGGCCGCCCTTCCCACGAAATAATGATCATCTGGAACAGGAATAACATTATGCGTAAATCCCTTTCACTTCTCCCGATTTCGCTCGCTTTTGCCTTGGCTGCCTGCGGCGGCGGCGCAAACGACACTGCCGAGGGTGGTGCCAGTTCCTCCGATACAGTGGAATCGGTCGAAGCGCCGGCCGGACAGAAATGGTCCGAGACCGTCTCGAAAACCGATGCCGGCGGCATTGTCATGGGCAATCCCGATGCCCCGATCAAGCTGGTCGAATATATGTCGATCACCTGCTCGCACTGCAAGGATTTCGGTGAACAGGCCTTTGCCCCGCTGCGCGACAATTATGTCGAGAGCGGAAAGGTCAGTTTTGAAGTCCGGAATTTCGTCCGCGATCCGCTCGATCTGACCGCTGCCATTCTCTCCCGCTGCGGCGGCGAAAGCCCGTTTTTCCCGCTGACCGAACAGGCTTTGAGCAATCAGGACACGATGTTTGAAAAAGCCCAGGCGATGGGCGAAGCGACCTATAGCGATATACTGAAATCCGCGCCCGATACGCGCTTTGTCCGCCTCGCTGAACAGCTTGGTCTGATCGCCTTTTTCCAGCAGCGCGGTATTTCCGAAGATCAGGCCAAGGCGTGTCTGGCGAATACGGAAACGGCTGAAACCCTGATGAACGACACACAGAAAGCCGCCGAGGAATTTAATATCGAGGGAACACCGACCTTCCTGATCAATGGCCAGAAAATCGAGGGCACAAACTGGGCGATGGTCGAAACCAAGCTGAAGGAGGCCGGCGCGAAATAGGCGCTGGGCCAATCGCTAGAGGGGGCGCGATTTGAATTTGGGGACTGACAGAGGCGGCACGGGGGCGATTCCGTGCAGATAAAGAAGCTCAGACTCTCGGGCTTCAAAAGCTTTGTCGATCCCACCGAGCTGCGCATTGAAAAGGGACTGACCGGTGTGGTCGGGCCGAATGGCTGCGGCAAATCCAATCTGCTCGAGGCGATCCGCTGGGTGATGGGCGAGAACAGCGCCAAGTCGATGCGCGGCGGCGGCATGGAAGATGTGATCTTCGCCGGCACCCAGGACCGGCCCGAGCGGCAATTCGCCGAAGTCGCGCTGACCGCCGAACGGGAAACCAATGATGTGTCTTCGCTGCACGTCGGCGACAATGACAGCGAACTGGAGATTGTCCGGCGGATCGAGCGCGGCGCCGGCTCAGCCTATCGCGCCAATGGCACCGACGTCCGGGCCAAGGATATTGCGCTGATCTTCGCCGATGCCGCCACCGGCGCGCACAGCCCGGCGCTGGTCAGCCAGGGTAAGATATCCAACATCATTTCTTCCAAACCCGAAGCAAGGCGAGAGATGCTGGAAGAAGCCGCCGGCATCTCCGGGCTCCATGTCCGGCGCCGGGATGCAGAACAGAAATTGCGCGCTGCCGAAAAGAACCTGTCTCGTCTCGACGATATATTGGGCGACATGGAACAGCGCGCCGCCAATCTGCGGCGGCAGGCGAAGCAGGCCGAGCGCTACCGGAAGCTGAGCGCGGAAATTACCATCGTCGAAGGCCGACTGATCTACGCGCGCTGGCGAGAGGCGGCAGCGGCATCCGATCTCGCCAAGGCCGAGGCAGAAGCCGCTGAGGCAAAGGTCAATGCGGCGCAGAACGAACAGCAGGCAGCCGTAACCGCGCAGAATGAAAGCGCCAAGGCGCTAGGCATATTGCGTTCCGAGGTGCAGCGGGCGCGGGAAGAAGCCAGCGAGTCCAGCCACCGCCTGCTCACCCTGACCAACGAACGCGACAATCTGAAATCGCGGCTGCTCGACCTGCAGGCGCAGGCGCAGCGGATCCATGACGACAATGCCCGCGAGGATCAGCTGACCCGCGATGCGATGGAGGCGCTGGATCGCCTTGAACAGGATGAAAGACGGCTGGCCACCGAATTATCGGATCTCAACAAGGAACGTCCCGATCTGGAGCGGGCTGCCGAACGCGCCGAGCGCGCGGCCAGCGAGGCAGAGGTGGAACTGGCCAAAGCGGTGGCCGAGGAAGCGCGCATTCAGGCAGAGATAAAGGTCGCCAATGCCGCCGTCGATGCGGCCCAGGCCCGTTATGACCGGCTGGCGGTTGAACTCGACCGGCTGAACGCCGAACGAGCCGAAATGGGCGACGAGGGAGAGCTGCAAGCGGCTCTGGCCGAAGCAATTGCGACGCGGGAGGCGGCACAGAAAACCGCTGACGGCAGCGGCGGCAAGATTGCATCGCTCGAGGAACAGAGGGTTGAAGCCACGGCGGCGCGCGATGCTGCACAATCCGGCCTTGCCGCGCTGAAGGCAGAACTGGCCGGTCTGAAATCCGAACATGACGCGCTGGACCGCGAACTGTCCAAGGCTGAAAGCGCAAACAAGGCGATTGACCGGGTCAAGCCAGCTGCGGGTTATGAAAGGGCGCTGGCAGCGGCACTGGGCGATGATCTGCTCGCCTCCGTTGGCGAGGACGGTGACCGCTTCTGGGGCGGTGGCAATATGACGGCTTCCGCCAGTGCGCCAGCAGGGACCGAGGTCCTGCTCGATCAGGTCCAGGCCCCGACGGAATTGCACGGTCGTCTGTCGCAGATTTTTGTCGCCGTCAGCGACGAGGGACAAGCACTGGCAGTCGGCCAGCGGCTCGTGACCAAGGCTGGTTCGCTGCGCCGCTGGGATGGCTTTGTTGCCCGCGACGATGGCAATGCCAGCGCCGAACGGCTGGTCCGCGCCAATCGCCTACGCGAATTGCAGGAGATGCTGGTCCCTGCGCAAGACAGGGTTGCGACCGCAGAAAAGACGCTCGTCGAAAAGCGCGAAGCAATCTCTGGGGTCGAAACCCAGCTTGGTGAAGCCCGCACTGCCCGCCGTGAAGCCGAGGAAGCGCTGCGCCGGGCGCTGCGCGAAGCCGATCAGGCGGAAGAGGCTTTGGCCTGGCTGCGCAAGCGCACCGCCAGTCTGGCCGAACGGGACTCAGCACTGAAGGCGGAAACCGCGACCGCGCTCACCGAACTGGAAGCGACGCAAAAGGAACGCAGCAGCAAGCCCGATGGCGCGGCACAGGAACAGGCGCGGGCAGCCCTGCAGGACCAGCGCGATGCCGCACGTGGTCGGGTGATGTCGGCGCAGGCAGCGCTCTCCGCCATCGATCAGCAGCTGGCGCAGGTGAAGGAACAGAAAGCGGTCGCCAGCGCCCAGATCCGCTCGTGGCAGGATCGCTCCGGCGAGGCCGAGGCGCGGATGAAGGAAATGGCCAAGCGCGGCGCGCTGATCGAAGCCGAAGTCGATAGTCTGGCCGATCGTCCGCGGGTGATCGAAGTCGAGGTCACCAAGCTGGCGGAGCAACAGGATGCGCTGAATGGGAAAGTGACCGAGAAAGACGCAGAGCTGCAGGCCGCAGAACTGGCCCAGCGCGACCACGAAGATCGGCTCGCCCAGGCCAGCGAGATGCTCAGCCAGGCCCGCGAAACGCGCGCCGGTGCCAAGGCCCGGGCCGAGAACCAGGATTTGCGCCGGATGGAAATGGGCCGGATCTCGGCGGAAAAATTCGAATGCCCGGCGCCGGTGCTGCCGAAGAAACTGGAATTTGACGAAGACACCGTCGGCGATGCCGCGCAGGAATCGGCCGAACTGGAACGCCTCTCGCTCAGCCGCGAGCGGATCGGCCCGGTCAATCTGGTCGCCGCCGACGAGCTCGCCGAACTCGAAACCGAATGGGCAAAATCGACCAAGGAAAGCGAGGAGCTGAACGAGGCGATCCACCAGCTGCGCGGGTCGATCGGCAGCCTCAACCGCGAGGGCCGCCAGCGGCTGCTCGCAGCGTTCGAGGAAGTGGACAAACATTTCCAGCGGCTGTTCGCGACCCTGTTCGACGGCGGCAAGGCGCATCTCGAAATGATCAACAGCGACGATCCGCTGGAAGCCGGGCTGGAAATCATGGCACAGCCGCCGGGCAAGAAGCTGACCTCGCTGACCCTGCTGTCCGGCGGCGAACAGGCACTGACTGCCGTGGCCCTCATCTTCGGCCTGTTCCTGACCAACCCGGCCCCGATCTGCGTCCTCGACGAGGTCGACGCGCCGCTCGACGACGCCAATATCGAGCGTTTCTGCGATCTGCTCGACAAGATGGTCGCCGAAACCAGCACCCGCTATCTGATCGTCACCCACAATGCCGTGACCATGAGCCGCATGCACCGTCTCTTCGGCGTGACCATGATCGAACGCGGCATTTCGCAGCTGGTGTCGGTGGACCTGAACGCCGCGGAAGAATTGCTGGCGGCGGAGTGAGGAGCCGATAGACGCCCTTCGACAGGCTCAGGGCTAACGGAATTACCGGGGTTTAGCCGTATCCCGTTAGGGGTGAGCCTGTCGAACCCCGCCTCTCGACTAAAGGTGCGGCCTGCTTCTAAACGATAGGCGCCCTTCGACAAGCTCAGGGCTAGCGACTTTTTCCGAAGTCAGCCCCTCACCGTTAGGGGTGAGCCTGTCGAACCCCGCCTATCCTCGATGACCATAGTTCCGGGCCAGCTCCGCCAGCAATTCCCAGTCCCCGTCAATCAGCGCCTGCTTCTTGGCCCTGGTCCAGCCCTTGATCCGCTTTTCCGCCTCCAGCGCTTCATAACGAGTCGCGAAATTCTCGGACCAGGCCAGTTCGACCGGCCGCCTCTTGAAAGTATAGCCGGTGAAATAGTCGCTCTGCTGCTGGGCCAAGCGCTGGTCGAGATTATCGGTGTGGCCGGTGTAAAAACTGCCGTCCGCACATTTCAGGATATAGGTGTAGAAGGCCATGTTTCCGATTTAATCTTGAGGCGTCCTTCGACGAGCTCCGGGCTGACGGGATTTATAGTCGTCCCTCTTTCTACCCTCGGGGGTAAGCCTGCGCACTCACATTGACTCTTGCAATTAACGTAACTACGTTAATTATTGCTTTTGTCTGTTTCGGCCAGAGCCACAAAGATGGAGGACAAGATCATCTCGCCCCGTCAAAACGTTCTGAATGAAAATATCGTTCGACCCCGCGAAGCGCCAAAGGACATTGGAAACCCGTGGACTGGACTTTGCGGATGCGGGAAGTGTATTTGAAGGGAATTTCTATACTCAGCTTGATAATCGATATGAGTATCCTGAACCACGATACCAAACATATGGATATTTGACAGATCGATTGATCATGTTTGCCTGGACGAAAACCGACGACGGCATCCGCGTAATATCGATGAGGAAGTGCAATGATCGAGAACAATATAAATTCAGAGCAGAATTGGGACGACGATGATCTTCCTGAATGGACCGAGGATCAATTCCGCCGCGCGGCATTATACAAAAAGGGGAAATTGGTACGCCCCGCTGACGGCACCCTCACCAAACCGGGTCGCCCGAAACTGAAAAACCCCAAGCAGCAGGTCACCCTGCGGCTGGACCAGGCGGTGGTGGAAAGGTTCAGGGCCACCGGTGCCGGCTGGCAAACCCGCATCAACGATGCGCTGCGCAAATCACTTGGACTTTGATCACCTAAGCCCACAGCCCCCTACTTCTGGTCCTGCCCCCCGGCCAGCACCCTGGTTTCCGGCGTCGAATGGCGCGCCGGCGGGATATTCTGAAAGATCCCCTTGTCCGCCATGTCCAGCTTCTCGCGCCGCTGGATCCGCCAGATCGAGAACAGCAGGATCAGCAAATGGGCCGCCATCATCATCCAGAACAAGGCCAGCGGACCCGACAGGGTGATCGCCAGCCCGCCGATAAACGGCCCGATGATCGAGCCAATCCCGAACACCATCAGCAGCCCGCCGCTGGTGCTGATATAGTCTCCCGGCGCGGCATGGTCATTGGCATGCGCCACCACGATCGGATACATGGCATAGATCATCGCCCCCAGCGCCCCGCCAAGCAGAAGATTGGCATTGGCGGTCTCCGGCCGCATCAACAGGAAGCCGCTGCCCGCCGCGATCGCGATCAGCGCCGTCAGCACCAGCACCTTGCGCCGGTCGAACCGGTCCGAAGCCCTGCCCACCGGGAGCTGGGCAGCGGCCCCCGCCAGGATCGGCAAGCTGCTGAACAGGACGATAGTGGTCAGGTCGAGCCCGATGCGTTCGGCATAGACCGGCGCCAGCGCGCCAAAGCCGCCATTGGAAATCCCGATCATCAGCACCGCAAACACCGCCACCGGCGAGTTCTGCCAGAGCTGCAATAGCTTGAGCTTGACCTCGAACAGCGGTGCCGGCGCGCGGCGTGTGCTGATCGCCGTCGGGATCAGCGCCAGGCAATAGAAGATCGCGCCGAGCATGAAATACCAGGCGGTCGACACATCCGCCCCGATCAACAGCAATTGTCCGCCGGTGGACCCTGCCAGGTTGATCATCGTATAGGTGCCGAACACCTGCCCCCGGATCGAGGAATCGACCTCCTCGTTGAGCCAGCTTTCGACGATCATCGCCGCGCCCGCAAAGCAGAAGCCGGATATGCCGCGCAGCGGTATCCAGACCCACGGGCTCGGGAACATGGCCGACAGCAGGATCACGATCGCCGCCGTCGCGGCCAGCACGCTGAACACCCGGATATGCCCGGCGCCCGCAACCAGAACCGGCGTGTAGACGCAGCCCAGCACATAGCCGGCGGCCCAGCCGGTGCCGAGCAGACCAAGGGAAAAGGCGCTGAAACCCTCGCTCAATCCGCGGATCGGGAGAATCAGGCCGTTGATTCCACCAGCGATCAGCAGGAACAGGGAACCGAGCAGCAGCGCGCTGAGAGGAAAGAGTCTGCGGGTCATGTCCTGTTGTGCTATACCCGCCAGCCGTGCTGCTGTCGAACACCGCCTGCCCTCTACAGGCTCTGTCTGCATCAGAAAAGAGACGCTTCGACGGGCTCGGAACCCGCGGCGAACCGCAAGCGGTCGATTTCCGGTTCAGACCGGTGGTTAGGCCCGCTCCGTCCCATTCGGCAAAACCCGATAATCAATCGGCTTGAACGTCCCGCCATTCGACGCATAGGCCGAACAGGCAGTCAGGCCGATTACCAGATCCATCTCCGCCTGCAGCCTGAGACGGTCACCAGACTTGCTGGTCGGCGGCAATACTTCCAGCTTTCCGCTTTTCTGATCCACCGGCACATTCATGAACACATTGAACGCGCACGGAATGGCGTCCTTTTCGACGCCAAACGGTGCGAGCGCCTCCGCCAGATTGCCGAAACATCCACGGTGCACCGGCTTGTCGGGATAGAAATGCCGGAACGTGTCCTCGCTGCACGGGGTCAGCAGAAAGTCATGCGATCCAACCGTGTCTTCAACGATAGTCAGCATCGGATTCGAGCGGTTCGACCATAGACGATTACCGGTGCTCAGCCGGATCGTTTCTTCATAATCGAAGGTCCGGCCGTTCGACAGGACTTCCCTGACATCGGTGGCATTATAGGCGAGCAAGTCGGAAACTTGGCCGCCGTCCGGGTCGATCACCTCGAGATACTCGCCCTGCCTAAGCCGGAAGGCCACGCCGGAGCGCGGCGGAATGCGCCATTGGCTCATGAACTGCGCCGGTCCTGAAAAGGGCATTGCCAGTCATCGTCGACCTGTCGACCGCTATATTGCCGCGCTTCGCTGGACTCGCCATATTTCGACAGCATCGGGTTGATGTCTCCGGCCAGCTTCTCGTCACGCGCAAGGATGGTCTCGCGCATCTTCTCATAGGTGCCATGTTCCCGCAGCCGTTCGAACTGGTCGTGCAGATTGAATACCAGCATCGGGCGGGAAAAGCGGCGAGCCGGGCGGGAGGCGTTGGGATGCAAGCCGATCACGAAAAAGGCTTCACCGCCAAAGCTTAGCGAGAAATGCGGGTCACCGGGATCAGCGCTGACCCTTTTATCGTAGGGCTGCCCCAGCCAGGCGTCCTTGTCCGCCAGCGACTGAATACGGGTCCACAGCAATTCTTCAAACGCGGCCTCGGACAGATCCAGGGGTCCGTCAAATATCACGGCCAGACTGCGCAGGCCGTCGCTTGATCCGCGATATTCTTTCGCCCAGGCGAGCAGTTCGCGATGGATTTCCAGATCGTCCCAGCTGCTTTCCAGACTATGTCCGGCGATCACCTTGAGATTGTCGCGGGCCAGCGCCGATTTCGCGCCAACGCACGGGAATTGCGGCTGCGAAATCATCGACCCAATAGCGGATTGAAGCTCTTCCAAATGCTCGGCTTTGCCGTTCTGGTCCAGCAGTTTTGAATGTTCCATGCCGGTGCTAACGCTCAAATTCGAATAGCGTTCCCACGCTTGATGCGCCCGAACAAAATCCGGACATTGTGCCAGCGTAATTCAATCCCCCAACACCAGCTGCGGCCCCGGTCCTTTCAACCCGGCCCGATCCTCGGGATTGTAAAGCGCGCATTTTTTCAGGCTGAGACAACCACAGCCGATGCAGCCGTCCAGCCGGTCGCGGGTCCGTTCCAGCTCCGCAATCCGCCCGTCGATCACCTCGCGCATCGCCTTGCTGATCCGGGTCCAGTCAGCCTGCGTCGGGGTGCGGCCATGCGGCAGCTTCGCCAGCTGGCGCTCTATTTCGCCGATGCTCAGCCCCAGTTGCTGGGCGATCAGGACAAAGCTGAGCCGCCGGATATCCGAGCGCAGGAAGCGCCGCTGGCCGCCGCTGGAACGGAACGGTTCGACCAGACCCTTTTCCTCGTAAAAGCGGATCGCGGAGACCGACAGGCCGGTGCGAGCGGCGAGCGCGCCAATGGTCAGGGCTTTGGTTTCGAGCATTTTTCAAGTCTCCCTTTGCGTGCGCTCCGCCTTCACGATGTGCTCCGCACTTGATGCGGAGCCCTATCGGCGTTCACCTCCCAACCTCCAGAGCTCCGCATCAAGTGCGGAGCACGACTGTCTTGTTCGTCATTGCGAGGAGCGACAGCGACGAAGCAATCCAGAGCCGCGAGCGACGCCCTGGATTGCTTCGCTGCGCTCGCAATGACAGCGCGCAAAATAATATCTTGACCTCAACTTAGCTTGAGGTTGTACGAATCGCAAGCATGGAGAACTGGCAGCCCCAACCGGTCCCGCGCCCCGGGGCAAAACATGCTTCCAGTTCTTCCATTGAACCGATGCCAAGCAATCAAGGATGAAGGAAATGAAGAATGACCAAGGGCAAACTGGAGCACGTCAATATCACGGTCAGCGACCCGCAGAGGAGCGCCGCCCTGCTGCGCGATCTGTTTGGCTGGCATATCCGGTGGGAGGGGCCATCAATGTCGGCTGGCCACACCATCCATATCGGCACGGATGACGCCTATATCGCGCTCTATACTAACCCGGAGATTCGGACTGCCGATCCCATGTTCAACAAGGGCGAACCGATGAACCATATCGGTGTGACCGTCGATAATCTGGATGCGGTAGAAGCCAAGGTGGTCGGAGCGGGGCTGAAACCGTTCGGCCATGATGACTATGAACCGGGTCGCCGCTTCTATTTCCTCGACTGGAACGGCATTGAATTCGAGGTGGTGAGCTATGGATAATAACCTTCTCCCTTGAGGGAGAAGGATACGAAGGCTTATCCGTCAGGATTAGCCGCAGTTGGATGAGGGTGCACCCAGCCCGATTGATCGGTCGCCAACCACCCCGCCCCGCGCCATCACAAAGCAACCGCCCCTCTTCTGGCCGAAGAGGGGCGCTCATATTCTACATTGTGCAGAGACGCACGAGGTCCTGAAACAAGTTCAGGATGACGACGTCGATGCCGTGATGTTCTAAAGGCTAGGATTAACCAGCACCTTCTCGCCCGTCGCCTTCTTCTCGTAACCCTTGGCAGTCTCCGGATCGATCATGTCCATAAGGCTGATCTCGCTGGAATAGTCGCTGTTGAAAATGCCGTTGCGCTCTTCGACGGTATACATGCGCATTTCCATCATCCGCTCCATGCCGACCTTTTCGAGATGCGGGGTGAGCAGCCAGCCGCCGACGCCCCAGTAGAGGCCGAGGCCGCCGCCGAGGATGGTTTCGCCGGTGTCGAGACGGCCATAGATATAGACCTGCTTGTTGACCGTGGAACCGTAGACGCTGAATTCCGCGCCGCGCACCGCCGCCGCCTTTTCCATCGCGGTCAGGATATAGCTGGCCATCTTGCCGCCGCCGATCGCGTCAAAGCCGAGCGTGGCACCGGTTTCGGCCAAGGCAGCGATCAGCTGCTCCATGAAATCGTCCTTGCTGCTGTCGATCACATGAGTCAGGCCAATATCGGTGAGGATTTTCTTCTGCGCATCGCTGCGCACGATCGCGACCAGTGGCACGCCTTCCTTGAGGCAAAGCTTGGCGAGCATTTGTCCGAGGTTCGACGCCGCAGCGGTGTGGACCAGGCCTTCGTGGCCTTCGGCGCGCATGGTGTTGAGGAAGCCCTGCGCGGTCATCGGATTGACGAACAGCGAAGCGCCTTCCTTGGCCGGTGCGCCTTCGGGCAGCGGTACGCACATCATCGCCGGCATGACGCGGTGGGTACGATACATTTCGCCGCCGACGATCGTCACAACCTTGCCCATCAAGGCCTGCGCGGCATCGGATGATCCGGCGGCGACCACGGTGCCAGCACCTTCATTGCCAGCTGCCATTTTCTTGCCAGCCCGGCCCTTGAAGAACGGCTGCATCGCCGCATCAACATCGGCGACCAGTGCCGGGTGACCATCGACGGTTTCGCTGCGCACCGTGTCCATATTGGCCGCTGCGGTCAGCAGGCCGAGATCGGACGGATTGATCGGCACCGCCTCCATCTGGACGACGACTTCATGTTCTTTCGGTTCGGGCACAGCATAAGGTTCGATCGACAATATGGATTTGCCGTCCTCGGTTACGGTGGTGAACAGTTGCTTTGCGTCGGGAAATTGGCTCATCGGATATTCCTCTCTCTTATATTTCTAGAAATTCTTGGCGGCGGCTAGGGCGCCCAATCTTGCGGTGATCTCGAAAAATTCTGTCACCGTTTCATCGATAATCTGTCTGGCAGTTCTTACCTCGTCAATCAAACCGGAAGATTGGCCGGCCAGACCAACCGAGGCTTCCATATCACCGCCAAAATAGACATCCATGATGCCCTTGAACGTATCGGCTGGCATCAGGCCGTCCTCGTAAATCTTCGCCGTGCGCTCGGTCTTCAGCGCCCTTATGCAGGGCGAGGCTTTCTTGTTCAGCACATAGGTCCCGGTTTCCTTGGCATCGAGTATCGCCTGCTTGTAATTCATATGCACCGGGCTTTCGGCGCTCGAGACAAAGCGCGTGCCCATCTGAATAGCTTCCGCACCCAGCGCAAAGGCCGCTGCCATGCCTTTGCCATCGGCAATGCCGCCGGCAGCAACCATCGGAATATCAGTTTGCCGGCGGATCGCCTGCAGCAAGACCAGCGTCGATACTTCCTCCGGATTCTTGAAGCCTCCACCTTCGGCGCCCTCGACAATCAGGCCATCGACGCCCGCCTCGACGCAGCCCATTGCTGCAGCGACGGTTGGAACAGCATGGTAGACGATGATTCCGGCCTCCTGCAGCGGCCCGACAAATTTGCGCGGGCTGCCCGCCGAGGTGGTGACGAATTTCACGCCCGATCCGCAGATATGGTCCAGGATCGCCGGATCCTTCAGGAACATGATCGGCAGGTTCACCCCGAACGGCGCGTCGGTCAGATCCTTCATCTTGGCGATTTCCGCCATGCAGGCCTCAGTCTCGCCGGAGCTGGTCTCAATTATCCCAAACCCGCCAGCGTTGCAGACCGCCGATGCCAGCTGCGACCGGGCGATCCAGCCCATCGGCGCCTGGACGATCGGATATTTTGCACCGGTATGTTCAAGGAAACGATTCATAGTCTGTCTTTCATCTTGGCCGATCAACCCATCGGGTACATGATTTCCCGGCTGATCTTGTAGATCCGTTTCATGATCTCGTCGCTGAGCACCAGATCGGCGGCGGCAAAAATCTCGGGCAATTGATCGGTGTGGGTTGCGCCGACGATGGTGGAGGCGACAAAATCATGCTGTTTCGACCAGGCGGTTGCCAGCGTGACCGGCGCTACGCCCAGTTCCTCGGCAATCGCCATGAAGCGCTTGGTCGACTCCTCCGACTTCGGATTCACGAAGCGTTCTGCCATTTTTGCCTGACGTCCGCCCATTTTGAGATAGGCCGAGAAACGTGCGCCTTCAGGCATCGCGCCATCATTATATTTGCCCGACAAGGCCCCGCCCCCGAGCGGCGAATAGGGAATCAGGCTGACCCCTTCCTGTCGGCAGACCTGCGCCAGTTCGTCCTCGAACCGGCGGTTGTTCATGCTGAAATTATTCTGGATCGTGCAATAGCGGGTGACGCCCAGACGCTCGGAGGCCTCGAGCGATTTCATCAGCCCCCAGCTAGTTTCGTTGGAACAGCCGATGGCGCGGATCTTGCCCGCCCTGATCTGCTCGTCGAGCACCTCCATGGTTTCGTCATAGGCGGTGCCATGGTCGGGCCAGTGGGTCTGGTAGAGATCGATATAGTCGGTCTGCAGCCGCTTCAGGCTGGCATCCAGCGCCCGCACGATATTGTGGCGATCCATCGCCGTCATCCCGGCGCGCTGCGAGGATTCGATCCACCCATGGCTGGGTCCGGAAACCTTGGTCGCGATGATCAGACTGTCGCGATCCTTGCCCTTCATCCAGCGACCGACGATATTCTCGGTTTCTCCGGCCCATTCCCGTTTGGGCGGCACGGGATAATTTTCCGCCGTGTCGAAGAAATTGATCCCGGCTTCGACCGATTCATCCATGATCCGGTGCGACATCGCCTCGTCGGCACCGCTGCCAAAGGTCATCGTTCCCATGCAAATTTCTGATACATAGATCGGGCTTCGGCCCAGGCGGCGTGTTTTCATGCAATGTCTCCGGGAGTTTGGCGGTGGCTTAACTGTGCGGTTAAGCAGCATAACCCGCATGGGTTGCGAAACGCAATCCAATTTCTCTGGTGGCTAGCCAGCCTGCCCCAGAACAAGGCAGGCGAGAAATATCAGCAAACCGGCAAAGCGATTGGAACGGAATTTGGCCAGCGCGTCGTCGCCATCGCTGCTTTTCAACGTCACCACCTGCCACAGGAGATGCAGTCCGACCGGCGCCAGCGCCGCGAGACCGAGCCATTGCGGCCGCAGCATCCAGAAAGCGGCACCCCAGCTGACCAGCGCGATCAGGTAAAAGGTCAGCACGCCAAAACGCACATTCTCCCCCAGCCGCAAAGCGCTGGAACGAATCCCGACCAGCGCATCATCTTCGCGGTCCTGCAGCGCATAGATCGTGTCATAGCCGATCACCCAGAAAATCGATCCGAAGTAGAGCAGCGCCATTGCCCAGTGGAATGCAGGATCGATCGCCAGCCAGCCGACCAGCGCGCCCCAGCTGAATACCAGCCCCAGCCAGGCTTGCGGCCACCAGGTAATCCGCTTCATGAACGGATAGGCGGCGACCAGTGCCAGACTGCCAAGCGCAACAAGCTTGGCGATACCATTGATCTGCCACCAGACGGTCAGGCCAATCAGACATAGGATAGTAAGCCATATCCAGGCAGCCTTGAGCGACACCGCACCACTTGCCAGCGGCCGCGAGCGGGTTCGCTCCACCTGACGGTCGAGATCGCGATCGACGATATCATTATAGACGCAACCCGCGCCGCGCATCGCAATAGAACCGAGCAGCAGCCAGAGCAGCAGGTCCCATCGCTCGATCGCACCGCCCGCCAACGCAATGCCCCAGGCACAGGGCCAATAGAGCAGCCACCAGCCAATCGGGCGATCGAAGCGGGCCAGCAAGGCATAGGGCCGGGATGCGGCTGGCAGCAGACCGACAATGCCCTTGTGCTCGGAATCGGGAACGATATTTTGAAAGTCGGATGACATTGGCGGCTTATACCGTTAGTCCTGAGCTTGTCGAAGGACGTTTTTCGACCGATAGCCGTACTTCGACAGGCTCAGTGCTAACGGTTTTTGGATATTCGAGACCTGCCATGCCCGCGACCCCCGCCTATCCCCCGCACAGCGCGCCGCGCCTGTTCATCGATGTCGAGCTTGCCAATGGCGCGGACGTTCGTCTGGAGGGCAGCCATGCCCATTATCTGCTCAAGGTGATGCGGCTCAAACAGGGGGATCCGGTCAAGCTGTTCGATGACCGCACCGGCGAATATCTCGCCCATGTGTCCGCCCTGGGCAAACGCGATCTGATCTTGACGATTGATGGCAAGACCCGGGATCGGGAAACGGTGCCCGATCTGTGGCTGTGCACAGCCCCGATCAAGAAGGACCGGTTCAACTGGATCGCCGAGAAAGCCACAGAGCTGGGCGTGGCCAGAATCGTGCCAGTGCAAACTGAACGCACGCAAGGTCATGGCATCAAGGATGAGAAATTGCGCGCCCATATGATCGAGGCGGCGGAACAATGCGAGCGCACCGCCCTGCCCGTTCTGGACCCACTGACCAAATTGACTGATATGCTCGAACAATGGCCCGCCGAACGGCATCTGTTCTTCGCCGACGAGCGTATTCATCAAACCGGTGAAGGCAGCTTTCGCAAGGCGCTCGTCGCCCATGCCGGGCCAGCGGCAATCCTGATCGGGCCCGAGGGCGGCTTTTCCGATACAGAAAATGAATTGATCCGCGCCCTGCCCCAGTCGGTGTCGGTATCGCTTGGCCCGCGAATATTGCGCGCCGATACCGCCGCAATTGCAGCGATCAGCCTGTGGATGGCGGGTCGCGGAGACTGGAACCCAAGCTAGGACCGATCCGGTTCGCCCATAAGGCCAGCCAATTAGCCAAGGCGTTTCAGGCGCACCAATATTTCATCCAGCGAAGACAGGAACCGCGAGCGGTCCGCCTTGCTGAACGGCGGAGGGCCGCCGATATTCTCGGTGCCCATACCGGCGCGCAGATCGGCCATGATCGCGCGGGTCGCTACGGCGGCACCGATCGAATCAGCGGTAAACGGCTTGCCATTTGAGCCAACGACAGCCGCCCCGGCTTTCACGCATCGGTCTGCCAGCAAAATGTCCGAGGTTATCACCACCGTGCTGGGGCCGGTTCGCTCTGCAATATAATCATCCGCCGCATCAAAGGCATCGCTGACCACCACCCGGCTGACCAGCGGGTGATCCGGCACCCGAAACGGGCTGTTGCTGACAATCACCACCGCCACTTGATGGCGGTCCGCCACCCGGTAAATTTCGTCTTTTACCGGGCAGGCGTCCGCATCAACGAATATTTCTATGGTGCCGGTCACGATTTGGTTCAGTCGGCTTTGGGTCCGCGGGGCTTGCCACCTTCAAACGGACGTTTTCCGCGATGCGGCTTTTTATCGCCACCCGCGAAATTGCCGCCGGAACCCGATTTGCGATCGCCTTTAAAGTCGGTTTTCTTTTTGAAACCGCCACCAAATTCGCGCTTTGGTCCGCCACCATCAGAGCCGCCTTCGCCTTCCGGCTTGCGCTTCTGATAAGGCTTGCCACCACCACCCGGTTTGTCCCCGAATTTCTTGTCGCCAAATTTCTTGTCGCCGAACTTGTTCTTGCCGAACTGCTTGCCGCCATGTTTCTTGCTGGCGTTGCTGTAATCGCGCTGGCCGCCCGCATTGTCGGGACGTCCGCCCTTGCGGTTGCGTTTGGCTTCGTCGCGCGGCTTGCCTTCAAACTGGGTGATTACGATATCATCGGTATCATCCCCGCCGGATTCTCTCTTTTCAGCGATCGCAGCGGTGAATTTGTCCACCACCCGGCGCGGAATTTCGAACAGCGTATCGTCGCCGTTGATCCGGATCGCACCGATTTCATTCTTGGTGATATGACCGCGGCGGCACAATACCGGCAACAGCCAGCGGGCGTCAGCGCGCTGATTATGACCGACATTCATTTTGAACCACACCGTATCTTCAAATCCGGGACGCGGACCGCCAGGAGCGGCTTGCGACTGGGCACCACGATCGAGCATCTGCTCCGGAGCCGGCATTTTCGCACGGTGCGACTGCACCAGCATCGCGGCGATTTCTTCCGGCGTTTTTTCCGCCATCAGACGTTTCGCCAAGGCCAGATCGTCTTCATCAATCTCGACCGGCTGCAACAGGGTTTCGATCAGCCGCTCGGCATCATTCTTGCGAATGTCGGCGCGGGTTGGCGCGTCTTTCCATTCGGCATTGATGTTCGCGCCGCGCAGCATCGATTCTACCCGCTTGCGCCGCTGATACGGCACGATGATAACCGCCGTACCCTTCTTGCCGGCACGCCCGGTGCGTCCGGACCGATGCTGCAAAGTCTCTGCATCGCGCGGCATGTCGACATGCACAACGAGGCTCAGAGTCGGAAGATCGAGGCCACGGGCAGCAACATCGGTTGCGACACAAACGCGTGCGCGCTTGCTCCGCAAGGCTTGCATCGCCTGGTTGCGTTCGCTCTGGGTATGTTCACCGGACAGCGCCACAGCACTGAAACCGCGATCGACCAGACTGGCGTGCAGACGGCGAACCGCTTCGCGGGTGCCGCAGAACAGCATCGCCGATTCCGCTTCATGGAAGCGCAGCAGATTGACCACCGCATTCTCGGTGTCGGCTGGCGCAACGGTGATCGCCTGATAGGCAATATCGCCATGGCCGCGATCTTCGCCGACCGTGGAAATGCGCAGCGCGTCATTCTGATAGCGCTTGGCAAGATTGATGATCGGCTTCGGGATGGTCGCCGAGAACATCAATGTCCGGCGATTTTCGCCGGTTGCGTCGAGAATTTCCTCGAGATCTTCACGGAAGCCCATGTCCAGCATTTCATCCGCTTCATCGAGCACCGCTGCACGCAGGTTTTTCAGGTCGAGCGCGCCGCGTTCGAGATGGTCGCGCAAACGGCCCGGGGTACCGACGATGACATGCGCGCCGCGGCGCAGCTGACGCCGCTCCTTTGAAGCGTCCATACCGCCGACACAAGTCGCGATCTGGGCGCCGGCTGGCTGATAGAGCCAGGTCAGTTCGCGACTCACCTGGAGGGCGAGTTCGCGGGTTGGTGCAATGACCAAAGCCAGCGGCTCGACCAGGAACGGGAACCGCCCGTTGTCATCGAGCAATTGCGGTGCCATCGCCAGACCAAAGGCTACGGTTTTACCCGAACCGGTCTGGGCGGACACGATCAGATCGCGGCCATCGGCTTCGGGTTCAAGCACGGCGGCCTGAACCGGCGTCGGCTTGTCATATTCGTGCGCCGCAAGCGCCTCTGCGAGAAGCGGAGATAATTTGGTGAAAGGCATAATGTTCTAATTCCGTGGCAAAAGTGAAAGCCGCGCGGAAATGCCAGTCGCCTGCGGTTTATGAAGATAAGGTTGTAATTAAACGGTCCGTGCTGGGGATCAAATTGCCTTGCCGGCAGCATGGCCACTCGCCCAAGCCCATTGAAAATTATAGCCACCGAGCCAGCCGGTGACATCTACGGCTTCGCCAATAGCATAAAAACCGGGTACTTGCCTAGCTTCCATATTTTTCGACGATAATTCCGCTGTGCTGATCCCGCCAGCGGTGACTTCGGCCTTGGCAAAACCCTCGGTTCCATTCGGCATGAAGCGCCAATGGGACAGGCACCGCGCCGCTTCATCGAGCTTCTTGTCGGTCAGGTTGCCCAGTTCGCCTTCCAGCGCAATCCGTTCGATCAAAGTCTCGCTCAGACGGGCAGGCAAGTGGGCATTGATGGCCTTTTTCAGCGAAAGGCGCGGCAGTTGTTGCTTGGCCTGAGTGAGCCAGTCGCGCGCCAAATCGGGTAGAAAATCGATTTCAACCGGCTCACCATGGTTCCAATAGGATGAAATTTGCAGGATTGCTGGCCCCGACAAGCCCTTGTGCGTAAACAGCGCGGCTTCCCGAAAGGCGGTTTTGCCGCATCGGGCAATGACCGGCGCAGACACGCCGGACAGGGAGCGGAACAGGGTTTCCTCGCCCCCCAGGGTCAGTGGCACGAGCGCCGGCCTCGGCTCGACAATCTTCAAACCGAACTGACGGGCGAGATCATAAGCGAATCCGGTCGCCCCCATTTTCGGGATAGAGGGGCCGCCGGTTGCTACCACGAGCGAAGGGGCAAAAGCCGTCTCTCCGCCATATTCGACTCGATAGCGTCCATCGCTATGGCTCACGCTGTTGATCGCCTTGCCAAGCGCTATGGTCACGGCCTGATCGGGGCATTCGTCCAGCAGCATCCGGACAATCTGGCTGGCCGAGCCGTCGCAGAATAGCTGACCGAGGGTTTTTTCGTGCCAGTCGATGCGATAGCGATCGACCAGCGCGATGAAATCGCTGGCGGAATAGCGGCTGAGCGCCGATTTCGCGAAATGCCTGTTCTGCGACAGATAGCGGTCAGGCACAGTGCCGATATTGGTGAAATTGCACCGCCCACCGCCAGAGATCAGGATTTTCTTGCCCGGTTCATCTGCATGATCGATCAGCAAAATCTTGCGGCCCCGCTGACCGGCCACGGCAGCGCACATCAGGCCAGCGCCGCCAGCGCCGAGAATTATTGCGTCATAATGGGTTGGGAGGTTGGGCATCAGAAAACTCGTAAATATCAAGAGATTTCGCGAGTGCCGCCCGCTCCGGGCCCTTCGCTATCGCTCGGGAATTTTTCGGTCGCCCGTCCCCCGGACGGGCTATCTTCCGAAAAATTGGTGGAGCCTAGCGGGATCGAACCGCTGACCTCTTCGCTGCCAGCGAAGCGCTCTCCCAGCTGAGCTAAGGCCCCATTTGAAGAGCGCCTTTAATCCAGACGCCCTTCAGAAAGCAAATCAAAAATTAGGTATCGGCTGGTTCGTCGTCGCCTTTGCCTTTGCTGACGCCGAGATCGTCGTCGCCGCCGAGATCAACTTCATTGTCCGGAGATGGATCATCATCATCGATGTTGATGTCCAAATCATCATCGTCGACCGAATCCTCTTCCTTCTTTGCGTCCTTTTTCGGGGCCGCTTCGAAAGGCGTAGGCTGTTTGGATTTCAGCACAGCTTCGGGAACAAAGCTTTCGCCGCATTCAACGCATGTCGCCGGGTCTTCTTTGCCCAGATCGTAAAAGCGCGTTCCACATTTCGGGCATGTGCGTTTTGTGCCCCATTCCGGTTTAACCATGGCTGGTGTCCAAATCCTGTCTAAATCAATTCGTTGATAGGTAAGTCTGCTATGCGGCAATTCAAGCTCTGGTTAAATCAGCCGCGAAATCCGGCGCGCCTTGCCATAGCTTTGCAGCGCTGTCAAAAGCCGTTTGATATTCCGGCACGAATCATTCGTGCGTTCCGCTAACAAAGCTCTGACATGACCAGCAACACTTTCCAGCCAGCCACGTTCAAACCGTCTGGCCCGCTCGCCGGCACAATATCCGTTCCCGGAGACAAATCCATTTCGCACCGGGCTTTAATATTGTCGGCGCTGGCCGTCGGCAAAAGCCGGATCAGCGGTCTGCTGGAAGGCGAAGATGTATTGGCAACCGCCGACGCCCTGCGTGCGATGGGGGCCCGGATTGACAAGACAGACGACGTCTGGACCGTCCATGGTGTCGGCGTCGGCGGCCTGATGCAGCCCGGCAATGCGCTCGACATGGGCAACAGCGGCACATCGACCCGTTTGCTGATGGGCTTGATCGCATCGCACGAGATCAGTGCCACCTTTATCGGCGACGCGAGTCTGACCAAACGGCCGATGGGCCGCGTAATCGAGCCGCTGTCCCAAATGGGCGCGGATATCAGCGCCCGCGAAACCGCGGATCACAAATCCTGCCTGCCACTCACCGTGAGAGGCATCTGTCCGGCCATGCCGATTGAATATCGCTTGCCTGTCGCCTCTGCGCAGGTCAAATCGGCGATTCTACTGGCGGGCCTCAACACTCCCGGTATTACCCGGATCATCGAACCGGTGCTGACGCGTGATCACAGCGAAACCATGCTCAAGGGCTTTGGCGCCGACATCACCGTGGAAACCGATGCCGCCGGCAGCCGGATCATCTCGCTGACCGGCGAAGCCGAGCTCCAGCCGCAAAAGATCAAAGTTCCCGGCGATCCGTCATCAGCCGCTTTTCTGGTGGTTGCAGCATTGATCGTTCCCGGATCGGGCATCATCATAGAGAATGTCGGGATCAATCCGACCCGCGCCGGACTGTTCGATATTCTGCAACAGATGGGCGGCGATATCCAGTTCCAGAAAAAACGCACGGTGGGCGGCGAACCGGTCGCCGACATCCATGTCAGACATAGCCAACTGACCGGCATCAACGTGCCCGCCACGATCGCCCCGAGCATGATCGATGAATTCCCGATCCTGTTCGTCGCAGCGGCTTTGGCTGGCGGCACCACCACCACCCGCGGTCTGCACGAATTGCGAGTGAAGGAGTCAGACCGGCTGGCACAAATGGCCAAAGGCCTTGAACTGCTCGGCGTAAAATTGACCGCAAACGACGATGGTCTGGTCATCGAGGGCAGCGGCGGCAAGTTGCTTACGGGCGGACGCGGAAAGCCGGTGATCGAAACCGCGCTGGACCATCGTATTGCGATGAGCTTCGCCATCGCTGGCCTGATGACAAAATCCGGTCTCTCCATCGACGATATTCGGCCGGTCGAAACGAGCTTTCCCGGATTTGCCGATCTTGTGAAGAGGCTGGCGGCCTGATGATCGACGGATTTTCCGCCAATGTGATCGGCATATTGGGCAGCATTTTGATCGTCTTTGCCTATGCCTATAATGTCTACGCCAAAGCGGTGAATGCATTCGTCTACAATGGCACGAACCTGATCGGCGCACTGTTGCTCAGCCTCTCGCTCATGGTGCACTTCAATCTGGCATCGCTGCTGCTGGAAATCGTCTGGATCATGATTGCGGTCGGCGGCCTGTGGAAGGCCTATCGAGACAATAGGAGGCCGCAGCCATGATCATTGCCGTTGATGGACCGACCGCTTCGGGCAAAGGCACGATCTCGAAGCAGTTGGCGAAGCATTTTGCCCTGCCCTTTCTCGATACCGGCCTGCTCTATCGCGCGGTCGGCTGGACGCTCAGCGAACAGGGCGGTGACGCCGACAATGCTGCCGACGCCCTGGCGGCCTGCGATTTTGATGGCGCCCTTCTCGACCATCCCGGCCTGCGCAGCGAAGCGATCGGCGGCCTGGCGAGCCAGGTCTCTGTCCACCCGGAAGTACGGCGGGCGCTAGACAAGCGGCAGAGGGATTTCGCCTATCAACCGGCGGGTGCGGTATTGGATGGCCGCGATATCGGCACGGTCATCGCGCCGGATGCCGATGCAAAGCTGTTTGTGACAGCCTCGTCCGAGGCGCGTGCGGTGCGGCGCTACGAGGAAATGAAGCGGCGCGGCGAGCAGGTCAATTTTGACGATATCCTGGCGGACATTTTGCAGCGTGACGAACGCGATCAGAACCGGGCCACCGCCCCCCTCAAGCCCGCCGCAGATGCAGACTTGCTTGATACCACCAATTTGACTATAGACGCCGCCATTCAGCAGGCAATTGCCTTGGTGAATGCGAAGATAAGCGGCCGGCGCGACAAAGATCCGGCATAGCAAACAAATGATGCGCTGGACGGGCTGGTAATAAACCAGCGCGGCTTTGGCGCAGCTTTTGGCGTTTGTGCTTGGCCTTGCATATACCAGATATTGGCAGTTTTCTGATGGATGCGGCGGTCACATGAGGTGGCAGCGGCAATTTTGGTCCAAGACCAGCGGAACCAACCGCTTGGCCCGAAAAAACGAATACCAAGGATTATACCATATGGCCTCAACGGCATTTCCAACCCGCGACGATTTCGCGGCAATGTTAAACGAATCACTCGGTGGCGAAGACCAAGGCTTTGAAGGCCGCGTCGTCAAAGGCACCGTAACCGGCATCGAAAATGACATGGCTGTCATCGATGTAGGATTGAAATCAGAAGGCCGTGTGGCGCTGCGCGAATTCGCCGCTCCCGGTCAGAAAGCCGATATTTCCGTTGGTGACGAAGTCGAAGTCTATGTCGACCGCATCGAAAATGTGAATGGCGAAGCCATGTTGTCCCGCGACCGCGCCCGCCGCGAAGCGAGCTGGGACAAGCTTGAAAAAGAATATGACGAAGGCAATCGCGTCGAAGGTGTTATCTTCGGCCGCGTCAAGGGCGGCTTTACGGTCGATCTTGATGGCGCCGTCGCCTTCCTGCCCGGCAGCCAGGTCGACGTTCGTCCCGTACGTGACGTTACTCCGTTGATGGACATCACCCAGCCCTTCCAGATCCTCAAGATGGATCGCAAGCGCGGCAATATTGTTGTTTCGCGTCGCGCCATTCTCGAAGAAACCCGCGCCGAACAGCGTTCCGGTCTCATCGAGTCGCTCGCTGAAGGTCAGGTCACCGAAGGCGTCGTCAAGAATATCACCGATTATGGTGCGTTCGTTGACCTCGGCGGAATTGACGGCCTGCTCCATGTTACCGATCTTTCCTACAAGCGGGTCAATCACCCGAACGAGATGATCAACATCGGCGACACGCTGAAAGTCCAGATCATCAAGATCAACAAGGACACGCAGCGCATCTCGCTCGGTATGAAACAGCTCGAAAGCGATCCTTGGGATAGCGCAACCGAGAAATATGCGGTTGGCACCAAGCTCAACGGCTCGGTCACCAACATCACCGAATATGGCGCATTTGTTGAACTGGAACCAGGCATCGAAGGCCTTGTCCATGTTTCCGAAATGAGCTGGACCAAGAAGAACGTCCACCCGGGCAAGATCGTTTCTACTTCACAAGAAGTTGAAGTCATCGTTCTCGAAGTCGATACCGAGAAGCGCCGGATTTCGCTGGGCCTCAAACAGGCTCAGTCCAACCCTTGGACCGACTTTGCGGATACGCACCCAGTTGGCAGCACCGTTGAAGGTGAAGTCAAGAACGCGACCGAATTCGGTCTGTTCATCGGCCTTGAAGGCGACGTCGACGGCATGGTTCACATGTCCGATATCGCTTGGGGCATTTCTGGCGAAGACGCGCTCAACCTCCACCACAAGGGTGAGCAGGTCAAAGCGATCGTTCTCGACATCGATGTCGACAAGGAACGCATCTCGCTCGGCATGAAGCAGCTTGAAAAAGGCGCGCCTGCAATGGGCGGCGCTGATACCGGCGGGCTCAAGAAGGGTTCGGTTGCAACCGTCACCGTTCTCGAAGTCCGCGATGGCGGTCTCGAAGTCCAAATGGGCGACGATGGCGCAACCGGCTTCATCAAGCGCAACGATTTGGGCCGCGATCGCGACGAGCAACGTCCGGACCGTTTCCAGGTTGGCCAGAAGCTCGACGCCATGATCACCGGCTTCGACCGTTCTAAGAAACCGAATTTCTCGATCAAGGCGCATCAGCTGGCAGAAGAGAAGCAGGCTGTGGAACAGTTCGGTTCAACCGATTCCGGCGCCAGCCTTGGCGACATCCTCGGTGCCGCGCTGAAGAAGAAGGAAGAATAGTCCTTCCACCACGCAAGCAATTACAAAAAAGCCCGCCCCTTTATCGGGGTGGGCTTTTTCTTTGCCGTGCTCGATTTCACATCATTTTTTCAGACACCTGCCAAGACCATTGAAAATAGACGCAATTTCTGGCATCCAAGGACTCTAAAAAATAACAGACAACAGGATTCTTGGGGTCTCTTTCTCTTGGGAAACCGCTGGATCGACCGGGAATCGGAAAGGCGCACCGATGATACGTTCTGAATTATTGGAAAAACTCGCGGAAGAGAATCCGGAATTGAAGCCGGATGAAATTGAAAAAATCGTCGACCTGTTTTTCAACCAGATCAGCCAGAAGCTGGCCGAGGGCGGTCGCGTCGAGCTCCGCGGGTTTGGTGCCTTCTCGACCCGCCAGCGCAAACCGCGCATTGGTCGCAACCCGCGCACTGGGGAATCGGTAGAGGTTCCGGCCAAAAGAGTACCCTATTTCAAGCCGGGCAAGGAAATCCGCGAGCGGTTGAACAAAGACTGATCGCCGCAATCTCCAGATTTAATTTGCGTACCCACTTGACCACACGTCCGCAATAATGCTTGTCGCTAAGCTCCAGCCAGAGGTTGGAGCTACCGGTGCGGACGTGGCGAAATGGTAGACGCAGCAGACTTAAAATTGTATTATGTCAACAATTCATTCTGATTAAATCCTTGTAATTCCTTATCTTTTGTGAGATTCTAACTCTAGAAAGTGCTAACACATTGCTAGCACAAAATAGCGCATTATCACAAAGTGAGGTGGCATGAACGCCAGACACGAAATATTAGGTGGCAAAGTCCAAATCTACAGACGAAGCAATAGTCCCTATTGGCAATGTTCAGCGAGTGTCGGAAGTCAACAACATCGGACGAGCACCAAGCAGGAAGGCCTGGCGCAAGCCAAGGACTTCGCGGAGGACTGGTATCTCGAACTGAAAGGCATGGTTAAATACGGCGGCGGCTTCCCGACCGGCAGGACATTCAAGGAAGCTGCCAAAAAATTCATGGCAGAATATGAGGTCATTACTCACGGGGAACGTAGCCCCCGCTATGTAGAAATGCACAAAGTCCGAATCAAAGCGCATCTCATGCCCTTTTTTGGGAACAAGAGAATTAACGAGGTAACGCCCGGACTGGTTCAGGACTACCGCGTGCACAGAATGACATCGCGAATCGATCCAAACACAGGAGAGCCAAAGCGACCGGCTAAAAATACCCTCCATCAAGAAATTGTCACACTTCGACAAATTTTAAAAACAGCGAATAGACATGGTTGGATTGACCATGTTCCGAATCTCTCCGCCCCCTATCAATCATCAAGCAAAGTGAGCCATCGAGGATGGTTCTCTCCCAATGAGTATAAGCAGCTCTATACCGCCACGCGGAATCGCATTCAGAACCCGAAGCGGCGCGGATGGATACCGCGCTATGAACTGTTGCACGACTTTGTTCTATTTATGGCGAACACCGGACTGCGGCCCGACGAGGCGTTTAATCTCGAATTTCGAGACGTGACCATCATTACTGATGAGTCAGCGGACGAACGTATTCTCGAAATTGAGGTTAGAGGCAAACGCGGGGTCGGCTACTGTATGAGTATGCCTGGCGCGGTAATTCCATTTGAGCGATTAAGAAATCGATCCAAGCCCGCGCCATCGGACAAACTCTTTCCACACTACCCAAGGGATTTGTTCAACAAAATCCTAGAGGAGGAAGGATTGCGGATCGACCGCGACGGCAGACGCCGAACAGCTTATAGCCTTCGCCATACCTATATCTGCCTTCGCCTTATGGAAGGCGCAGACATTTATCAGATCGCCAAGAATTGTCGTACAAGTGTTGAGATGATCGAAAAATACTATGCTTCGCATCTCGCAAACACACTCGACACAGCTTCAATCAACATAAGAAAACCGAAAACCAACGTAACTAGAGAAAATATTACAGACAACTAATTCCAAATATTTGGTGGATAGCCGTCAAAAGCACTTGGCGGATGATGGCTAACCGCATATAAAAAAAGGATATGGTACGCGGGCGTGGTGGAATGGTAGACACAACGGACTTAGACCGATGACTTGAGTGCGCTAGCGGAAACGCTGGACGTAGAACTGCTCAAATTCGGGGAAACCTTTGAAATGGCAATCCCGAGCCAAGCCCGAGAACTCGGGAAGGTGTAGAGACTAGACGGGCAGCGTCTAAAGCAAGCCTCCAATACTGGAGGCCGCAATGACGAAGGGATAGTCCAGACCACAAATGCTTGGAGAACCCCAAGCAGCGGTGAAAACCGTAGATGGTAAGAAAATCCGTTGGGCGTATGCCCGTGGGGGTTCGAGTCCCCCCGCCCGCACCATTATCTCGGAGAATGACCATGCGAGGATACAGATATAAAACCAGACGGGGACCCGTCTATATCGTTCCGCGCAATGGAAGATGGTCAGTCATTTACGATGACGACGATCTTGGCTCCTATCATTCTCCAGTATCAGCGGCCGATGATGTGGCTGGAGGACATACGTTATCGCCATCAAACGGCGCGGATTTTGAGGAGTTGGGCGTTCCTGAATCAATTCATGAATGGGAACAGTTTAGAATCTAATTCATTGAAATGACTCCAAAACTCGACATCACTATTTTGCCACTTTCATTCTACCAGTGACATCAATTGCGATGGGAACGGAACAGCAAATTGCTCGGCATCCTCTCCCGCAAGCCATCTTTTATAATCTTCGGGATGCAAAACAACGGGCATAGCTTTTGGATGAATTGGTTTCACTAGCGGATTAGGTTCGCATGTCAGAAAGGCATAAGCGTTTCCTTCGTCCGTTTCTCGCCAGATTCCCGCGAAGGCAGAGACAGGCTTTTCATTCACCTTGAACCAGACTTCTTCGCGCCCAGCGTTTGGTTTAGGCTCTGCAAACTGATTGAAAGGAACCAAACATCGCTGTGCAGGAGTCGACAGCGTGGATCGCCAAAAATTGCTTTTGAGATTTCGCACATTGGTAATGCGCTTAGTAATTGTTGTTCCTTGGCGCTTGCCCTTCATTTTGAGCGGGACACCCCATTGCATTGTATCGGCAACTTTTTTGCCTGATGTCTCTCGGATGATTAGACCTTGGCGCTTCGGCCAAACTTCCTGTGCATATTCAATATGAGCGGATGGCAGATTCCAGCCAATATATTCCTCCCAATTTTGGAGAAACTCAGCATAGTTCCGATAATGATTGCACATTCCTTCGTTATTATCAGGTTGATACATAGCATCAAACAGGATTTGGATTTCAGCAGTCCTTGCCATTCCCAGCGAGTGATAAATGCCATTCAGAAAACGCGTGACGTTTGTGGACCTGGACCACCCTGAATATTGTTCGGGATACCCCGTAGCCGCCTGCCAAAAACCATCATATCTCCATTTTTGGCCATCGCTGATCGTCCAAAGATAGGCGAGTGAAAATGCCAGCGCCCGCGTCTTTGGGGCAGCTCCTTGCCTGCTTTCCGAACATACCTGTTCGAGTGCCTCTAAAGCCATATATTTGAGTCGTTCATGCACATTGACGAGTTGGAACAAAAAAGGAACATAATCAAGTGCGCGGACAATTGTTGAGTGCGCCGATGCAAATTACCGGAGCTGCAAACTGAGACGAACTGTTGCAATCTGCGATTGCAGTGCTGAGCGATCAGCTTCGTTTGAGGCAGCGTGGAACTGACCAGTTAGCGTTGCTAGCAGCGTCTCCAATTCGGCTTTTGACAGTTTCGCGAGAGACGCTAAGTTGAATTGATCTTGCATGATGACCTCCATGTTTTGGAGACTGCGACCATCGCAGCCTTTCATGGGAGGAAGGGCAAAACCAATCGGGATTTCAGCATCATTCGCCAGAAGCGCAACGGCAGAGTAGCAGCGGGATACCCGCTTTAAGCATCATAAATATCGAGGGGTTTACAACGAACCTTTGAAAGGCAAGTGCCGTCGCTTGCGCCAAACCTGGCTATCATGTCGAGCACCAACAACCTCTAGTCTCTTGAACTGTTTGAAAGATTGAATGGCGGAGATTGACCGCGCCCACGCTCAGGTCAACGAACTGCCCGCACCACTTTCGCTTACGCTCCATTCCGTGTTGTTCGTTCCCTTGGGATGAAACCCAAGTGACCACTCGCGCTCAAAGCGCGGTCTTTTGCACTCCTGTTCAACAAACAGATGCAAGAGGAGGCAGATATGAACACCGAATATGAAATCCAGAAAATAACTTGGGACGGTATTGAGATTGAGGTTCGATGGGCTTCAAACTGGATGGACTTTGACGATGGCACCAGCGTAGGGCATCTTGAAATTCAGTCCGTTTCCCCTCAAAAGCATCCGCTTCCGATGACCGAGACAGGCTACCGATCTCACTTCATTCACGCCGATGAAATCAATCAATTTGGTGGTGCGCTCAACTACATCGAAAGCTGGCTTGCAGCAGAGAGCAAATCCAACAAATGGCTCGAACGCAAAGCAGTGTTTAGTCAGCTAGCGCTATTATGAAATCTAAAGACTGGATTTCGTGATTCTAAACTGTATTACCGTTAGTTTGAATATTGGGGGGCAGAATTGGCAAGACGACCTGTAAAGAGGCTGAACGCACCTGTTGCGGTACCAAAATTGATGGTAACTGGAGAATCTGTTAAATTTTCTGCTACTGCCGAAAATGATCCACCCGAGACAGACGGTGAGGGCAAGAAGAAACCCCCAGAGGAAAATTTTTGTCATGTGAAGGTAGATCACGACAAGCCGGGCGAGCAAATTGAAATTTGCGTTAAAGGCGAAGTCTTTGAATTGAGTTGGAATGCCAGTCGTAGGCATGGAAACTTTCTGTATATTGCCAAAGCATGGCGTGGTTTGGGGGGACATCGGCGCTACAGAGTGCAGGCACATCGCATTTTTTCAGACTTCACAATCTGGCGACGAAAAATTCTCTATGAAAGTAAAAATGGTAAAGAATTGGTGCCGGTTGCCGATAAATCCAAAGTTTTACCACCAAACGATAAGCCGGAATCCGGTCAGCCTAAATAATGACTAAACTTGGCCTCAGCATCTTCTCAATAAGCGGACTAGCAGTCCTCAACGAGGTTCTTGCGGGTGAACAAGTTCCAACTGTTAACGGTAATTTGGAGTTGTCTGGTTCTGACGCAGTTACGGGGATTTTAGCTTTAATTGGTGGATTATTGGCGTTATATGGGTTGTTGACTGCAATACAACAAACGATAGGGCACTGGCGGGAACGCAACGCAGAAACAGACAAAGCGGATTTGTCTACGGTCGATTTTACGGATGATAAGGAAGCTGGATGGCTTTACGGGTTTCCGACGATTCAATATGCGCTTGGATTTCTTTTGTTTTTGTTACGCACATGGGTAGCTTCTTTGTTCGGAATAATTGTTGCAATTTTGTATTATAATATGATTTTATTGTCTCTAAACAAAATGTTACCCTGACTGGAGGGCGCATGTTCTTAAAATTGAGAGACTTTTTTACGCAGTTCGCAGTTGTCCGTACCACCCGCGAATTGGATTTTTATCACACTCATATAAACCCAGATGGCAGCGAAGGTGGTAGGGTTGCAGACAGTGCTACAATTCATCCCACTGCTTATATTGAACGGTATGGAAAAGTTTTACCTGGAGCACAGGTTCGCGAGGGGCAAAGAGTTCATGCTGGTGACATGATCTTGAAAAATGGTGGAGTGCTGCGCTTCGATTAATCTACCGACGCCCATTCACGGTGCGATAGAGCGTTCGCGCTTGCTGACTGACCCGAAAGCAGATTAGAAAATGGACCAAACCCTTCAGAAGCATATTGACCACCTCGGTGCGTTCATCGGACATGATTTGGGTGCGTCGATTGCTGAGGTCGAGCGCTCTGTCGAGGGTGCAAACGGAACGAACATCGGACCTATGCTAAGGGAGCGGGATATTGATTCTAGGCTTCTAGGAGCTGCCGCCGAGATTAAGCGGGTATCTGCCCAGATTGATGTAACGGTCCACGCCGTTGGAATTCTTCGGTCGCTGCCGCACATATTGGCTGATGGTGAGCAGGTCGAAAGCGTTTCACTAGGTGCTGGCAATACAGGCAAAGCGTTTGATCTTGAAACCAATCTTCGTATTGCAGAATTCAAATTCATCCAGTGGCGTGGTGGTCCTGAATCCATTCGTCAAAATGGCATATTCAAAGATTTTTTCGACCTGGTCACTGCGGAAACGTCGAAGAAGCGTTGCCTTTATCTATTAGGTACACATCACGCGTTGAAGTTCTTTCGTGGACGCCGTGCCCTCTCAAGCGTTCTAAGCAAAAATCAAGCGACGCGTGACAAATTTGCGAGTCTGTATGGTGATCGATATGCGACCGTGAATGAATTTTTCACGGATCACGAACAAGTGGTCGAGATAATTGACGTTCTTCCATGGCTGCCCGAGTTAGATCGAATGCCAGTTCAAGCCGAGGCCACCAATAATCTCGGTGACGACATGAGCTTGGTTTGAACGGCGTCCTTTCCTCACAGAATAGGATTGTTATTGTCACTGGTTGTTCTGGTGGTGGAAAATCATCCCTTTGCGAAGCTCTGTCAGCAAGAGGATGGTCGATTTTGCAAGAAGCTGGCAGACAGATTGTTCGGGAAGAACTTGCTGCTAATGGCACCGGCTTGCCTTGGGCCGATCCTGTGGAATTTGTGAAAAAAGCGGCCACGCGCCATATTGAGAAACTGCAAAATTTGCTTTCGAGTAATGTGAGTGGGCCAATCATAACCGATCGTTCCCTGATCGATCTGATCAGTTTTCTTGAAATGAATGGTCTGAAAATTCCATCTACTATCAATGATATGCTAGATGACATCTCCTACCATGAAGAAGTCTTATATGTCCCGCCTTGGCGGCAGATATTCAATATAGACGATGAACGGTCAAAGAGCTTTGCCGAGGCAGCGACCGAGCACGAGGCAACTCAAGATGCTTATGTTCGCAGTGGATTTCGTATGACGGAGATACCAAGGGGATCCATTGCCTATCGTGTCGATTTTGTCGAAGCATTCGGTCCACTCAGAACTAGGAAATAGGTTTCATCAATATGATTGCGAACCATTGAGTAGGTTCGTCATCATAACCTTTGCCGGGATATTCCTCTGACCATATTTCGGTCCAGGTTTCAGAATTGCCGTAGCAATCTCGAACTTCTTGAGGGCTGAAATAGTTAAAATACCTGCCAAACCTATCACGCCCGTCACCAATGCCGGTCTTGAAATTAGCAAAATGTAATCCACCCGGCTTTAGCGCCCGCCAAATTTTGGTCAGAACCATAGGCAATGCAGAGCGTGGTACGTGGAGCAGGCTCGCGTGTGCCCAGACACCATCGAAATCGCAATCAAAGTTAATTTCATCAAATCTCAGGACAGATACTGGCTGCCCCAGAACCTCTTGTGCCTTTCGAGCCATTTCCGCAGAACCATCTGTTGGGAAGACATTGTGTCCCGCTTCAATCATCGCGAGGCTGTCTTTGCCGCCACCGCAACCCAGTTCCAGAATAGACTTGTTACTTCCTAATTGTTCAAGAAATCTATTGAGATGCCGACTAGTGCCGTTTTTGGCGGATGCACTATAGACGGGAGCTTCTGCATTATAAAAATCAAGTGTTTGGGTATCGAAATCGGAGCTGTTCATGACTAGAATCTAGCATGGCGGGTTCATCTTACCAACATTTGACATTGCCGTTGCCTTCGGCCCGCGCTCTATGCGTGTTTCACGCACCGAGCCTTAAAGTCTCGGCCCATTCGGGTGACGATCACTAACGGAAAGATTGGCTAAGGACTCTGCCCTCGCGCCTGCAAGGCATCCAAACGCATCCACCAGCTGACGCTTGGCGGACCCTCGTTCGGAGCCTCCTTGCAGTTTCTACCCCGCTTCTCGGCGAAGCACCAGGTTTGCATGACGCAACCCAGTCCCCATCGGGGGAGAAAGTCGAGAAGGAAAATGAGACATTCACACGAAGGATATCAATCGGGACACCCTTGGTATTATTTTTTGGGAGGCAAGCGCCTCTCACTCAAGGAAATCAGAGAGGCCGTGCGCGCCAGCGGTTATGGTGGCTATCTGGCTGGCGATATCGCCCAAGCCGATAATCTTGCCGAACCGCGCAGGTCACACGTGCTTCGCACCATGCGGGCAAAAGCCAAAGCAGAGTTGCAACGGGATGTTTCGCGCTACCGTGAGTTGTCTCGCCAGTTGCGGGAGTATCGAGAAGCTGGAAGGGTCACAGCCCAAGACGGGGCATGTGCCGACATTCACACCAATATCAGCCTCAAACACAATCATATCAGCAATGAATTCGCCCATCTGATTACACTTGATGCTTTGCTCAGCAAGCAGGGCGACTTATTCGGTTTCTAACACCCATTCACAGCGCGGTAGAGCGTTCGTTTGCTGACCCCGCTTTGCGCGGCAATCACGGCCATATCTTCCCCCGCAGATTTACGCGCCCGCGCGTCCGAGATCTGCTTGGCAGATAATCGGGCGGGACGGCCAAGGCGCGTTCCCCGCCTTCGTGTTGCCTCCAGCCCTGCCTTTGTGCGCTCGGAAATAAGAGAACGCTCCAATTCGGCAAAAGCGTTGCGTATCTGATAGAAACAGCGCCCCATCGGGGTTGTCGTGTCGATACCCTCGGTCAGCACGAGGAAATGAACGCCTTGCTTTTCGAAACGCTCCAGCACGTCCAGCGCATGACGCAGTGATCGAAACGCCCGATCCATCTTCCATAGAACCAGCGTGTCGCCAGCTTGAAGCGTCCCGGGTTTGCTGGAGGCTCCTATCTGTGAGAAGGAGCTATAATGAGCAACGCAAGAAACAAGTTTTCGCCTGAGGTCCGCGAACGCGCGGTTCGAATGGTTGGTGAGCATCGTGCCGA
>Ga0210036_1000279_pt1 | contig 62299 bp, 31 predicted proteins | sample CryGeymeta201515_FD_185469 | JGI IMG/M metagenome (GOLD analysis project Ga0210036, IMG submission 185469) | Groundwater microbial communities from Crystal Geyser aquifers in Utah, USA - Crystal Geyser metaG 2015-15 (SPAdes) (version 2) | ecosystem: Environmental > Aquatic > Deep subsurface >... | reverse complement strand
GACTTGGGTCCCTTTTTCTATATAATACTACAGTAAGTAGCTAGTAAAAAAATTCGGCACAGTGGGTAAATACCCCCTGAAAGTGCAGTGGGTAAATACCCCCTGAAAGTGCAGGGGGCAAGTCACGAATGCGACTGATGACTCACCATTATTTGGTGGGATCGCCGAAAATTCCGTACAGTAGATTACGTTGACTAGTAGTAGTAGTAGTACTGCTGCCGGTAGCTAATAGTACTGGTAGTATTCTTACGAGTGGTACCTGGTACTGATAGTACAATCATGTGCTACCAGGTACCTGGTATTTATTTTTGGCCAATCCGTACTACTAGTACTACCTAATGGTGTCTAGTGGTAGTAGTATCTTTGCTTTTGATGAAAAGCCGTGGAAATTGGCACGGTGATGGAAGAGAACCAATTTGGCTTTTCGCGAACACAACATGCTATGTCCCGCTTCGAGAAGCAGGCGAGATTTTTAACGGTATGTGAAGAAAGCCACGATTCGCTTTGCACGCTTTTGTGATCCCAAGAATACTATAATAATTATTAAAATCTACAATTTTACATTTTCACTCCTCTGATGAAACCCGACATTTCGTATCTTGGTGAGGAAGCTGAAGTCTTGCGTCAGCCTTGCGAACACACGCGGAAGAATGATACGGAAGAAAGGATGCAAATGGGATAGGAAAACAAGATATACTCTCTGGAAAGAAAAACGAAAAAACATCATAAACATCATAAAATCAATTCTGCGAAAAGAAAAATACAGAATTCCAAAAGAGTTCTCTTTTTCTCGAATATCTAAACACATTTATCAATTACTCACCATGGCTCGTTGGTCCCTCCTCGCCTTTTTTTCTGTACTTTTGTCTGCATCTGTTGCCGAAGTTGTCAAGTCGCACCCTCGTTTGAGGCACGACGATGAAGGAACGACGGACTTGGACATGTCCGAAGTTATGACGCTCGATGAAAGTCCCAAGCGTCACTTGAAGGGTTATACTCCACTTTTCAACATTCCCGCTACTAACTGTGTTGGTGGAATGTGCGATGAAATTGGAGAAGGTGGCTCCGATGATAGGGACGATAAAGATGATAAGGACGTAGATAATATGCCTATGGCACAAGAAGCTCAAGTTGGAACTGGAACACGCTGCCCTCCTGGGCGTGTCTGCCTCAATGGCGTTCCTTTGGGTGACGGAACCACAACAGCAACCACAATAGGAGGACGCCCTTCTGCTCAGGAAGCGAACGTGGACGATTCCGTACCTCGCGTGCCCGTTGACCAATGCGCTGGTGAAAACAAATTTGCCGCATTGCCAGGATTTGATAAAAGTATTCTCTGTAAAACTTCCGCCGATTGCGACACCAAATTTGGTGAATGCTGTCTGGCTGCATTTTGCATGTGCGGTCGTCCAAAGGGCGATATTGGTGGCAGGTGCGTCCCTCCTTTTGATTTCGCGGCGTTGAAACCCTTGAACTAAGTCTGTACATGGGAAGGGCAAAGAGAGAGCAGCCCCTATTTGGTATTTATTCATGGTGCATAAAACGTAGGATGAGTCGTTTGTTCTGCTGTTCTGCCGGCGGTGAGGTGATCGAAGGGACAGACATCAATCAATAGAGAAAATTCATTTAGTAGTATTATGTCTCTATCTACACACAACGATGTACAGTATTTTACAATGATATTACAGACGACTTTGAACCATCTTTATTTGGACTTTTGACTACAGTCTAGACCTTTTCCAGGCCACAACTTTTTTCATTTTCGCAAGATAGCATGCGACGAATCATGATACAGGAACAAAACTGTTCGCATTCTGAAAATTACTTTGCGTGCTTGTCGCTCAAACTAAATAAATAACTCGGTTTGTTTGAGTGGCTACTCTAGTACCTCGTACCAGGTATATTTTTAGCGTATTTTTTTTTTACTTTGCATGAGAATGGATGAACAATGAACATGGAATGGGCTCCTTGTGCTGAATAAATTGAGAAGTCTGCCATCGTGTAGGCTTGCAATAGGGATTTATGATAGAATGTCTTCTTTTAAATTATTTGACGTGTTACCAGTACTACGGTAGAGTAGAGTTATTACTAGTACTAGCTAGAGTTACTAGAGCTGGCAACCGAAATGGATCTGCTATCGACATTTGGTTTGAACTCAAGGTTGGCTGGGTACCGGTACCAGGGTACTACTGGTGTGGTAATACGTGGTAGTATCACCCATTTGTACAAAATAATCTTAGATTCTTTTCCCTTTCTAAATGGTTTGATGACTGTTAATGCCCGCTCTTGAATGAGAAATAACAATGTTTCCGAGAAAAGAAGGATGTCTCTTTTTCTGAATCTATTGTTTGGTTGCGAATAGGCTACCACGTACGTAAACGTTCCTGCGGCATTCCAGTAAACCTTCTCCGAAGTCGTGTTTCTCATTGGGACAAGTCATCGTTCTTGAAATAACTTGCTGGATGGAAGATGGAGTCCAGGGCTCGCCGGAGAGGACATGCAGATTTTTCGATTCTAAAGTTTAAGTTTTGCTCGAATTTTATTTCCTATTCAATAATATTTTTTAACTTTAACAATAAAAAAATTGCAAGAGAATCGTTGAAATAATGATGACCATGAAGCAACAAGAAAAGATTAAGGCCATCGCTGCCAAGCTGGCAAGGGAAAAGCAGGAACGTTCTTTCCCTGCCATGCTTCACCGCATGCTGACGGACATCGACGAGCTTGTTAAAGCTGATCCTGACATGAAGTTCCTCGAAGAAGTGGTGGGTTGGCAAGAGCACGGCAAGGGTTTTCGAGTGCACAACAAGGCCATGTTCATTGATATCGCTATGCCAACTTGGTTCAGCCGCATCAAATACACAAGTTGGATCCGTCAGTTGTCCTCTCATTGGTTCATGAAGATCCACACCACAGGTGGCGATAGTGGAGGTAAGTCATTGTAGAGCTCATTTTCTTCACGTTGACCACTTTTCTTATCAAATAAGATGCTCACTTCCTGTCTTTTTCTCTCTTTCAGCCCACTACCATCAAAATTTCGTCCGAGGTGAACCTGATCTCGCCTCTACCATTGGAACTGTCAAGAGGACAAAGACCGAAGCTCGTCTGCACAGAGAGAAACTAGGACTTGTTGATGGTTCCGATACTAACAGGACCGCCATAATCTCCGCGAAGAAGACGATGACGAAGAAATACACAAAGAAAGAGGCCGACTCGCCAGAAGATGCTACCCCGTGTCCATATGATAACAGGACCCCGGAGGAGCCCGAGGTGCTCGAGGAGAAGCAAGAGCGGCTGCTGCAGCAAGAGAAGGACAGCAATGGAGACCATGATCCTGATTCTCTTTTGAGTCTTTTCCAAGTCTCCAAGCCTAAACATGTAGCTTCCGTCCATGGAGCTCGTGAGAGACTTGACCAGGAATATTCGAAGACAAATGCCTCGGCGGAACAGAACATTAAGGACATCGACGAGTTGACTCTTTCAGACTTTGAAAGACTCGAAGAATTCTGCCGCCACCAAAGGGATAGCCACGATGCCATGACCTACAACGAGGAATTCCTCTTGGGGCCAATACCAATGCACGGCGAGCTTCCTTGGTAATATTGCAGGGGAAAGGCAGACAATCATAGTTCCCCTATCTTTCTGCACTGTAAAACTACTCCATAAACGTATTCCTTTACAGCCGCGCACACACACAATGACAAGCTCACTAACTAGAGTCTCCAATTCTATTTTAGTAGCTTTAGAAGTAATAAGTTTGTATTTACACTACAGGTCGTGTTTCTTCATGAAGTATAAAAAATGAAAGATCAGATGGAGAAACCATAGTTCTTACGCCGACGGCATGTCTACGTAGTATGGTATCTGGATTGGTTTCAGACGATATTATTATGCTAATTCATCATTGCACGACGAAACAAAAAAGTGATGCTGGTCTCTATGTCTCTCATCAGCCTCTCTCAGTCGATTGAGAAGATTCACTATACTATACTACTAACTAATAATAGTACAGTCCTCGTTGTTAGCTGCTACCACTCCGTATTAGCTAGTAGAACAGCAGCCAGTGTACCACTCTAGAGTATGGTAGTAGTACATGGACACGAAGTTCTGCGAATCATTTGAAGAACAAAAATATTCAGATACTGAATCTTTGATGAACTGTCATTAATTCATCAAAGATTTTGGGTTTCCTGCTTGGGCATGTTTAAGCCTTAGCTCGCCTGGCGGGTTATTCTTGATTGTTCCAAAGAGAGAAGACTAATGTGTTGTATGTATCACTATCTTGTTGTAGGTGTTTCCCCATCACAATTTTTGTGGGCAAAACCCACACAGGACTGACGGATCCCAAAACCAGCCATTCAAAAATATTAATCACTGGAAAAATAGACCTATCAACTACCTTCGGTACCTTCGAGATTGTCATCTCAGTGTCAAGTAGTGGATTCATGGGGGCTGTATCAGATATTCGGTATAGACGAACTTAATGTGGACCGACCCGAGAGGAAGCAAAAAATTCATTGTGATTCGTGCGCCGTCCATTGTGCACCACTTTGTAAGTGACAAGCTCAAAGGTATGAGGTATGATCGTCTTTGCAGCGCCAGAAAATCATTTATAGAGGTACTCAGCAACTACATGGATCTAAAGGTGCTGCCTCCTTGTTTTTACGAGCACGGACAGGGCGAAGTGGCGCTGGACTGCCCAAGCGGCTACATGCCGGAAAATTGCCACCCTCAGCAGAGCACGATTTGACCTGGCTACTCCTGAGGATATTGTTCCACAACCGATTGGAGGTAGACCAGGTCGACAAACACGCCAATCCAAAAGGCCCATCATTGTGCCAGCTGGAGCTCACGGCAAGAGCCGAGGAGGAGGACGTTTGGACTTGTCCACGACCTCTGTCGATGAAACTCAGGTTACACATGTACGGGATGTCTTTATAACTCCGTAGTAGAGATTCGTAACGCGTAGTAAAATGGTACTGTACTGCATCTTCAGCTCGGTACACGACTTTTTAATTTTTCCAATGACATTACAGAGATTTCACACATCGTGCAATCCGTAGCCTCGCAAAAGGTAAATTGAATAAGCCGGGCGAATCAGCAGCATAGGCTATAACATTTTTTACTAAAGTTCATCGTGTTCACTCTTGCTATTGTTGCTAAACTCCGTTTGTGGTGACCCGGACGCTACACATTCGCGATATTCGTAAATGGATGCCTGAGAGAGGGATCGCACAACAAGTTGATTTCCATCCGATGTCAAATCTAAGTCCCGACCAAAACTGTCTCGTTGCTTGCCATTCAGAGGTGTCAGGGTGGGCTCGAGCATATTACCGTGGCCCTCCTTCCGATCGTGATGATGATTGGACGAAACCATTTTCCAATCCGAAATGATGGACAAGTAGTCGTACACAAAAACGGCTCCAACACCTTGGTTGTAGGCTGGTTCACCAATGGCAATCCGTAATCCATCTTGTGACAAAGATGTTATCCATCCAAACGACAAGGTCCTTTCATTCCGTGACGACGAGGGTGGTGCCGGTATCATAGAATCGAGATACCACTGGTTGCTGGTATCGCCTCGACGATGATAAATGTATACGACGCCTGCACCTCCGTGCTTGGATGAGGCTTGTAGTTGTGACAAAACGAGACCATTCGCCGCCAGAGACAGGCTGGAGCTGGTCAAAGTAGAGCGGTACCGAGTCTTGGGGAACGAATGAGCTTGCCAAGAATCAGTCTCTCCGTGATAGGAATAAACCTGCAGTTTCTTGTTCTGGGTCGTACCGGCCAAAATGGTTCCGTTAGCAGATAGGATACCCTTGATAAGTCCCGGAATTGATTTTCCCAGGCGTTCCCATCGAGATGTCGATGGACGGTAATGGTAAATGTCACACCTGTAGCTTGCCGTTCGTCTCCCCTTTCGCTGGCTCGACAACGAGTACGAAGAGGCTATGATCGCTACAGTGTTGCCTTCGGCAGACATGCTTAATCCCTGTCCAATTCCCAGTTGTTGCGTCCTAGATTTTCGATCGGCATCATCGGCCGTGCGATTGTAGCTTTCGTAAGAAAAACTTTTGTATCGATCTTCTTTCTCCTCTTCTTTTTCCTCGTTGCTACTGTCATAAGATACGGTCATCTCAGTGTCGTCGGGACGACGGTCGTGCTGGTGGCCGTAAATAGTTTGCAAGATGCGTGCCTTTTGCTTAGAGGGGTACCACCGAAACAGGCTCACCGTACCTGCCTCGGACGTTAGAATATCTCCGTTGTGCAATCGTACCCTTTGAGACGGACAAGCCACGGCCCATATATTTCCGTTGGACGACAACGCCATTTTGGGAAGCGTCTCACAGGAAAATTCATATTTCCAGATCTTGTTGTTGTTGTCCATCAATGGAGTGAACGCTGATGATGATGACGATGAAGAAGATTTGAACTGCAGCAGCTTATTCGTGGAATCGTCCTGACTTCGGAATTTGGTGGGAAAGGCCCACAACGTCGCGTTATTACTGCTGGCAATCGTTACGGAACTGACTGTGTGGTGTGTCTCCCGGTGCCTCCAAGCTGATTCTGTCGCTTGTTGCGTTGTTGAACCGTCGAAAGGATGATGACCATCGTGATACTTCCCACTATTATCATTCGTTGCCGTTGCAGATGATGACGACGATGATGATGGTCCAGTGCTTTTCAAATCATCAAACTTGGAGAGCGCCAACCTGGGTGCTGGAGCCACAAACAACAACAGGAGGAAGAAGAGATGAAGGTGTGGGAAGGAATACATTGATTCTATTTTGTTTCTGAGAAATGAACGAGTAGTACGGGAAATGCCAGGAGATGATTATTTCTTTATGGTTGCTAGAGTATGGTGGTTGGTTTTTGTTGGGTCCGATTGAAAATATCAGTGATAATGACATTCATAATAAATAATACTGCACTAGACCCTACCAGGTAGTAGTACTCAAATGGGATTGATTACCGACTAAGGTTAAAAGTAAATAAATAGTTCTCCTATTCTAGCATAATTGGGGACAGGGTTAATGGCAATACCTCAATTAAGGTGGGGGTCAATAGAATCGGGACTATTTTCATATTCTAAGCTTGACACGTCTTATTCATCCTTGGTGATAGTATCCAGTACGGTGAACAACTACTCTACTAGACTACCATCCGGGTGTTTACCATAACCAGCTCATTATTGGCTACTCTGTACTCGTCAAGAAGACCGCGGCGGTTGTATCAAAAATGCTCATCAGTAGTTTTTATTGGGACGCTCACAAACAGCTAGATTGAAACCTGTCACTGGTACTTCTCTGGTAACAGAGTACTCACATCGCATAATTCACCAAAACTAAATAATAGCCTCTACCGGTACAGAATGTCAACCGTCAGATTGTATTCACCCATATCTGTACCATTTTCCAGCACTCTTTCTAGCAGAATAAAGTACGTTGATTCCGACGAGGTAGCCTCCCAAAGCGTTTCGCAAGCTGGGGACAAATCGGGATCCGATAGGCACTCCAGATCATTGCAGGATCCGGAATACACAGTCACGTGGATCAAATCTGGCCGTGCAGAATCGCAAGCAGAAGCAAGGACTCCCACACGACCCCCCGCAAGTAAAGTGTACCAAACTCCGGGGGCTGGATCTTTAACTTCCACGCGTTCTAAAAAGTCTCCATTTTCGCGGCTGCACAAAGCCACTGTTTCGGGTGACTCGGGTGTAGCTGACAGAGCTGTTGCCCCGAAACTCGATCCTATCTCGAGTCTTTGCGCCTCTTGGCAGTCATCATTTGCTGGTACGGTAGCTTCCTCGAACGTTAGCGCAAAGGTACCAACATCATCAGGAGCGGAGCTAGAAATATACTGCTGTACCAAGAGCTTGTAAAAGAATTGCACTTGGCGCTTCAAGGGTGAAGGCACGTCGAATTCAAGCGAGCAGCCCAAATGATTGATTACGGGAGCACACAGGAGGACATCGCAGCCGTCATTGTTACTTTCGTACAGCGTCAAGTGAACGGGAGCTGTTTCAGCATTGGTACCATTATTGCATGCTGACAGCCGGAGTCGTTGCGTGCCAGTAGTTGCTGGCAATGTTGTAGCCCGAACCGATAAGGAATACCAAATACTGGGCCTCGCAATCTCTGTGAGATTAAATTCACGGCGGAAACAGGTATCCAAACCCCTCGGCTCTGGTGTCGCTCCCTGTGTGCTTGCCACAATAGTTTCTCCAAGATTTAATGGTAAAGATCCGGGGCAATCATCATTACGAGGCACAACAAAAATTGGAGTTAGAGTCGTCGTTGAGGCTGACGGTGCTATTGTTGGAACAAGGAGTGTTTCCGTCATAGATGGAGCTGTTGTTGGAACTATACCTGACTCCGCTGTAGTGGGAGCCCTTGTCATTGCTGTACCAGCCAGAGTGGGTGTTGTTGTAGAAGATGCAGTGGAAGTTGGGAGGAAAGTGGGTGCACGTGTCTCGGGTTCGACTATTGTTGGGGACTCGGTAGGTGCTACGTTATTTGACGGCGAACTTGAAGGAAAAGCACTTTCTACCTGTTCTCCTGTCGGAGGGAGGGTAGATATTTCATCGGATGGTTTTGATGGAGGCATCGTCTCTAGAGGGGCAGTAGGTATCAGGCTAGGCCTTTCTGTAGCTTCCAAAGTTGGAGGAGAAGAAGGCAAAGGCGAAAAACTCTCGGGAGAGGCTGTTATTGTGGGAAGCTGTGAAGAAGAAACCGCAGACGGCTGTAGAGTTCGTTCAACCTTATTGACAGCCAAGGTGAATGTTTCGTCACTGGCTGCGGGAAACCCTAAAATTGTACTTTGGACCAGGATTCGACTGACCCCGTCATTGGGTGACATCCATTCTGCTTGGCAAAGTCTCTCGTCAGTATAGGTTGCATCGATACACTGGAGATCGTCGCAACTATTTTGATAGATTGATAGTTGGTAGGGGCAAGACTCGGCTGCCAGAAGAACACCCTCAGTCCCCGAAACAGAGACCCATGTCGCGCGAACGGAGACCGGTGATATCTCTAATTCGCATGGTTCAAAGTCCTCACTTAGAGGAAAAAGAAACATCTCTGTAATAACCTCTTCGGGATCCATACCAATGCTATTGAAGCTGCACTCTTGTTCAAGTACATCATCGCCATCATCGTCATCTTTGGTGGGCGCTGATGTGATAATGACGAGAGTTGGCGCTTCCAAAGTAGGCGTAATGATAGGGATTTTCGTAGGTGCCGGTGAAACAGTGGTAGCAATTGGTGATCCTGGAAGTAATGTTGGTTCCCGATCTGCAGTTGGGCTCTCCACGGGCGGTAATGATGTTGCAATGGAAGGAACATCAGTTTCTTGACTCTCTGTTGGAAATTCTGTAGTTTCTGGTTCCAGAGTTGGTTTAAAGTTTGGCTCTAATGATTCCCCAAAGGTTGGCACAAATGTAGGTATCATTGTTTCTGTAGAAAACGTTGGATTTTGAGTGTCTCGGCTAGGTGCCGGCTGTTGGGAGGGTACTGGGTTTGGAATGCTGTTGGGTGCTGGTAAAACAGGTCCTAAAGTAGGTTTGAAGGTTGGCTCTGCTGTAGTAGTAGCCTCAAATGTTGGCTTGAACGTTTGCTCATACGTAGGTATCATTGCTTCTCCCGCAAATGTTGGATTTTGAGTGTCTCGGCTAGGTGCTGCCTGCATTGAGGTTGGAATACTGCTTGGTGCTGGTAAATCAGGTTCTAGAGTAGGTTTGTAGCTTGGCTCTGCTGTAGCCCCAAATGTTGGTTCAATCGTTGGCTCAAAAGTAGGTGTCATTGTCTCTACAGAGAATGTTGGTTTTTCAGTGTCTGGGCTTGGTGCTGGAGGTTGAGAGGGATCACTATTTGGCGTTGGGGGTGGTGGAGGCTCAGTAGATGTAATCGTCGGTAATTGGCTTGGAGTACTGTCTTTGCCAAGATCATCGATGCGCAGTGTAAAGGGTCCACTGCGACTTTCTCCAGCAACTGTGCTCTGAACGAGAAGGTAGTTCGTGCCTTTTGTCCTCGTTGTCCATTCAAACTCGCACATGAGTTCACTGGTAAAAGTTCCGCTAGTACACATCAAGTCATCACAATTTCCTGAGTACACCGAGAGACGAAACGGACATGACGAAGCCCGTAGTCGTTTATTGTGACCAATAACCCTCAACCAGGCTCCATCAATTTCTCTTCGTTCTCGTCGGGGAATGCCCAGTGTACAAGGCGTAAGGCCACTGTCGTCGTCGATGGTGAACGTAAAGTCCCCCGTGACTTCTCCATCAATCTTCGCTGGAGTCGCATTGTTCTTGCATTCTTCGACGACGACCAAGGCACTGTCATCATCTCTGCTGGGGCTAGCATTCTCATCTTCGCTTAATATGCTAAAACCATCGTTTTCATCTTCTGATGGTGCTTCTACCTCTTCCACTCTGAGCGCAACAGTCTCTGATCCATCGCTACTGCTGGTTTTGCTTTTACTGACAACGAGAATGTAATAGTTTTCACCCAGATCAGATTTCCATTCTGCATTACAGCGCTGGCTGTTTGTAGAGTGAACATTTTTGGTACAAATTAGATCTGCACAATCGCCTTGATAGATGTGCAGGTCTGGCGCTTCAGCTGCTGTTCGTGTTGCTGGACAGACAGATGTACGAATCCATTCGCCCGTGCCCTTGAATTTGAACCATGTTCCTCGTTCGTTATCTTGATGAAAATGTCGGACTGGTATGTTACCATGACATTTTTCAACATGACTAATATCACTGCTGCTTTCAAAATCTTGGTCCACATTAATGCTCGTATTAATGTCCACTTCTTCCGCTATTCGACAATCAAATATCCCAATTGGATCGTCCGGATCTATAATGACAATCGACGTTCCTTGTCCTTCTCCTGTTTCGCCATCATTATCTGAATCTATAATAGTTATTGTTGTTCCCTCAAAGTTGTCATCGTTATTTTCTTGTTCGTCTCCCTCTGAATCTATAACAGTTATCGTTGTTCCTTCATCATCAGTAGTATCGCTATATTCTTCATTAACTTTGTCATGTTCTTCATCTTGTGTTGGTAATGGTACTGGCATTACCACCACAATGGTGGTAATTCTTGGATCATCAGTGTGTTCTCGATGATCGTACTCGTAATCATCGTCATCTCCCGGAAAAATGAACTTGGTCCTGCCATCGGAATCATAAAGATCCTCTCGTGACCCCCCATCGTATTGTTGTGGTTGTGGTTGCTGTTGCGATAGTGGTTGGAACGAAGGAGCTGTAACAGGTCCAGGTGGTCGTGCCATTAAGGATGACAACGTACTACTTGATATCATTGTTTGTTGTTTTGGTGATTTGTGAACCATTGTTTGTTGTTTGGGTGATTTTGATAAGGTTGTTGTTCCATCCTTTGGTTTTCGCAGTCGTACCAATCCCAATTTGGACGATGTTTTCTCCTTTTTCTGATTATAATGCTTGGTTGCCTTTGTTTTTTGGCTGCCGCTGTCCTTGCTAGACTGGTTATTGGTTTTGGTACCAATCTCACGAGTATAATAATAGGGTCTCGGTTGTTGCATGTCCCTGTTGTGACTATCAAACACTGTAGCAGGTGCTGCTGGTTCATTTTGGTGTGACAGCAAATTCCTTGTTATTGTTCGTCTTCGCGGTCGCAGTCCCTTGATCAACCTAGCAGTAGTTGACGACGACGAAGTAGCAAGAGAAGCAGAAGCCGTACCACCACCACCAGCAGCAGCATTAGCAGCAGTGGCCGACGTTGGCTCTACCCACGAATAATTCAGTACCAGGGCCAATAAAAAGAAGGGTGGAACAAACGTTCTACGTCTACAACTACTCTGCACAGTTGTACATTCAGGATCAAGAGCATCCCATGTAGTGGTCTTCGTCATGGTTCTCGCCGTAAATATAAGTATCTGATATGATACTAATGTGAATGCCGTTTAAGCGATACTGAAGTCGAAGAAAACAATTAAGCAGCTGAACTCGTTCATGAAAATAAATATGACAACATCACAAATCATAACTACTACTAGAACCGGAGCCGACTAGTATCAGATTAGCTATTTCCGGTAGCTAGTAGTAGTAGTAGACATAGTTGCGGATTACTCAGTGACAGCTCTACTACGAGATACTGGTAGTAATTGGGCTTTCAAGCATATGTTGCCTAATTTGGCTGGGAATAAATATTGGATATCATAATTTATAATTTTGGCCACGGGATCGGAACAAAAAAATGAACCCTTTCTCGATTGTTGAAAGCATGCATAGGTAGGAGTAGTAGTGTGTATTACTACTGTTGAGTAGACTCTAGTAGAAGGTTACGGCCACTATTATTATTAGACGACTCATAGTACTAATAAGTACTGGTGTACTACGAGTACTACTGGTAGCTACTTAGAGTACTAGCTACTACTAGCAGTAGTAGTAGCAGTCTACTCGAGCACTTGCTACCGCTACGAGCTATTATTGCACAGTAGCTCGAACTACCGTAACATAGAGTCGTACACATACTCCCATCGGTGATGACAGACCGTGCCAAAAATTGATTCGGTATCTACTACTACTGTAGCTACTAGTACTAGCTACCAGGTAGTAGAGGGTCTCTACTAGTACTAGACTACCAGCTCTACTAGTCTAGTCTAGTAGATTAGAAGATTGATTCTCAAAGTCTACTACCAGGTAGACTAGTACTCCAATCTCCCATGCCTACTCCAACAATGGGGTTTTTGATTTTCATTTTAGTGCATTGACCTTGTACGAGAAGGAGCACTATTTGTAAGAATAAAAGAGAGACGTTATTGCGAAGAAATCATACTCCTTTGAAGGCATCCCAAAATCAAACAAAGAGAATGTTTTATCTGTTTGATTTGGCTCATAATGCCAAGAACTACGGAAGTCTTTGGTATAACAGCAGCAGTAGTGATGACAATGATGATGAAACTATTGGCTTCCAAAAACATGCCGGTAAGTACTTTGATGATAATGATGATGCGAAAGAAGACAACAACGACGACGACAGTCATGCACTTGTCAGTCATGTGGGTCAGGATCAACTGTTTGATTTGGCAGTGCAGAACAACAAAACTACTGCTTCTGCTACTGCTGCAGATCCCTTGAGGGCATTGCCCCAACAACCTCTAGCTCATAATCTTGACCAACAGCAGCAGCAACAGATTGCACTACCACAGTTGCAAGAACGATTGATCAATATTGATGATGCGATTAATTTGGTGGGAACAAATACGAACAATCATAATAACCACCAATATTCCTGGAATTTACATCATTGGCGTTTAATACTGGGAACGGGACTACTGCTGCTGCTGGATAGCATGGAAATGGCACTGCTCATATTCTTGGCCAAACTGGCAGAGAGTACTCATCGGCACTATTTGCTACTGCAGCAGCAGCAACAGCCATCATCATTGTCATCATCATTGTCATCATCATTGTCATCATCATTGTCATCTTTTGAAGCAGTTCAGGAATCGCCTGCTGTCATTGGTAACTTGCCACCGTACTACAGGTACGAATGGTGCATTCCAGGAGCGGGAATTGTGGGTGCCATTTTAGGAGCCATTGTATTGGGAATGTTGGCCGATGTGACGGGACGAAAATACGTAACAAAATTATCGTCGTTGCTCGTTTCGATGAGCGGAATGTTCACTTCCGTCCTCGTACTACTCATGATGATGAGCAGTGATGATGACAGCAGCACAATCCTTATCAAAGGCGGAAGTCATGACAGCAGTGGCAATAACGGTACGATGAATTCGGAGGCTTTGAATTATCATTATTGTTATTATTACTACTACCAACCGTGGTTCGTGTACCACGGACTCATGGTGGTTCGATTTATGGGCGGATTTGGTATTGGAGGAGTTACCGTGGCGTACGACTTATTAGCGGAATGGTTACCCAATCGAACCCGACGTGGTCACGTTCTGCTCTGTGTTCAGCTCTGCTGGACTTTGGGATCGCTATTTATTTATATCTTGTTAAAACAACAACAACAACAACAAGATCAATATTCACGAACCAATCAAACAGCTATTAGGTGGATCAGTGGAGCTTGTGCTCTACCAGGACTCTTCGCCATGCTCATTTATTGGTTGCCTTTTCCCGCCATCACAACCAGCAACAAGAATATGAGTACAACTGCCATCCTGGAATCTCCACGATGGCTTTTATCGAGCGGACGGGCAGAAGAAGCCCTAGATGTGTTGCGCCAAGCTGTCGAAATGAATGGTCAAGATAGCTATGCATTGTTTCCGGAATCTACACTTTTGTACAGCAACGAATCTCAGACGCGACAGTCCAGCCTTTTTGCTCACAATAATAACAACAACAACAACAGCTACAGCAACAACAAGCAGAACCACGTTGAATGGGGAAACGGCTATCCTCCCGCCAACCATGGGCGCGATCATACCGACTTTGACGTAGCTGGTCGACACCGAACAGATTTTGATGCTTCGTCCTTGGTCACAATCAGGAATTACCAGTGGATGGAAGTAACGAGCATCTTTTCCTTTCGTTGGATGAAACTATCGTCGGCGCTGTTGACGACATACTTTGGACAAGCCTTTTGCTATCATGGTACTGTGGCCATGGCCGTTACGGTATTTGCCCAAGATGATCGAAATCAAAACTATCTGGCTGTATTTTGTGCCGCTGCAGCGGAACTTGCTGGTATTTTATCATTGACGACCATTATAGATCGTTGGGGTCGAATTCCGACCCAATGTCTCGCCTACTTTGCCGCAGCTCTGGCCAGTTTGACATTGAGTGTCTGGAACGAAGTTCCGTTTTTAGAGAACGGTAACGCTGTGATCATCTTTGCCTTTTTGGCGCGCATGTTTATGTTTGGAGGTCGAGGAACAACATGGGTTTCTACGACGGAAGTCTTGAGTTCCGAAATTCGAACCACGGGACACGCCTTTGCCGCCACGTTTGGTCGTCTGGGAATTTTGTCTTCCACCTGGATATTAGGCAGAATTCCTAATTTGTCTGTTATCGGTCTTGTTGTCTTTGTTATGAGCTTATGGATAAGCTTTGCTGCAACTGATGTTCCCGAAACACACATCAAGGAAATGGGTCTATCGTATCAGTTTCTGTCGGCTCATAGCAGGAGGAGGATCAGGAGGCGCCAGCGGCAGCGCAGACAGAATGGAATCTAGCGACAGAATAACGTGTAAACAAACAGAGCAAAGTTTGCGCCTGTTTACTCTCACTACTTGCTCATCAAAAAAAGTGCTGGGCTCCAATGCTCTAACAGCTTATTATGGAACAAAAAAATTGGAATCGTCTGTGTGTTCCTTTGGCGCCGCTTTCGAAAGCAAGGCAAGATTGAACAAGCATCTCAAAGAGGAACCCAGTATGTAAAGTGCAAATACAGCGCCTAGAAAAACATTTCGCCAGTGATCGTAGGACGATAATTTGTCAGAGCATTGTGGCCTTGCCTATCGCGTCATGGCTTGTGTTGCAGCGACTGACCGCGTTACTCTAGAATCAACGTGCACGAAAAGGAAGCGTGCGCACAGAAATAGTGTGTGCACTGATGATGAAAGGTTTCCAGATTGAAGAGAAAAAAAAGGAAAATTATCGAACGCTTGGAGATCGTGGTCGTAATTTATATAAGGGGGGATTCCCTTCGACTCTTGCCAAAAGAAAACTCTCAGCTTCACTCTTTAGTCTGCTTTGCATTATTTTGGCACAGATGACAGTATGTACTAGTTAGTAGGAATCACAATGTATTTCGAGCACCTCTTCATTCGTCGTAGCTAGCTACTGTTGTGATATTGCTACTACTGTACCAGGTAGTCTACTACTACTGGAGTACTGGTACCACTCATAGGTTCCGAGAAGTGCTTTCTTATTTTTTTAGAATAATCCGTGGAGTTGTGGATCTTGAAGGTTTATTTATGATTTTGAGTCACCTTTCGACAGACTACTTAAAGACAATAATACTGGTACCCACGAATGATTCATGTGTTCCGTAAAAAAACGTTTGAAAAGATCAAAAAACATGTGCATTGGTATTTCGTTCTCTCATTTCAATCCTCTTCTCATTCACGATAGTAGTAGTCTACTAGTAGTAGTACTAGTAGTAGTCTACTACTTCAAGTACTAACTACTCTCTAGTAGTCACTTAACCACAAGAATGGTTGGCGGCTGTTGTTAGTGTTACTCTAGTATTACTAGGTACCAGCAATAAAGCTAGCATTTGCCGCCCAATTTTTTAATTGTCTCGACACTACAAGTTCGGTGTTCTCAACTAAATCGATTACATTCCCCTCATCATCAAATAAAACTCTACTCTAGTACCAGTACAGTAGCACCAAACACAAGAAGAGATTGCGGAATAACAGCGACATTTCCAATCCTATTATCCCATCACCAGTTCTTGCCATAGCTCCCAAGGAAAACATGCAGTCTGATAACATCTCAGATGATAATACAGGTGGTGGGAAAGTAACAGAGAATCAAGACCCAGTAAATACTCCTACTAGTGTTGATGCTACCACCAACATCAGTCATCATTATCGTGGTCAATGTCAAGAACCCGGTACGTTGGCCGGTACCTCTACCACCAACATCACCAATAAAACTACAACTATCGTGCAGCAGCAACAACAACAACAGCAGCAGCAGCAGCAGCAACAGCAACAGGGTGTTTCCAGTAATTCAACTTTGTCGTTAAGAGAAACGCGCGGCATGGCAAAAATATGGGACGAAGAAGATCGTCTAACGAAACAAAAGAACAAACGATTGCCGTCGACGACAAGTGCAATCGCAACAGGAGCAACAACTGCTACCTCGCAACAACAACAACAACAACAAGAGCAACAACAACCTCCTCCTCCACTTCGTTCCATTTCGCAAGAAAAAAGACGCAGTACGTATTTGCAAACGGGTTTGAAACCTGGAGCTTATCCTGCTGTAGGTGGTGGTGGTGGTCCCGATAATGAAGAATTGTTCGTACAAATGAGACACCCTGGCAGAGTTGACGGTGGTGGTCGTCATCGTCGTCGTGTGGAACAGGATGATGATTATGATTACAATGATGATGATAAGCAGGAAGATTTAGAGCAGGGTAATACTACTACTACTTCTGCTGCTGCTGCTGCTGCTGGTGCGGCTGCTGATAGTGGTTATGATACTAAAAACAACAACAACAACAATGACAATGGAGAACACTTGGTGGAAGCTTTTGTAGTTCCAGATACGGACGATGATGCGGACCAGAAGAAGGAGGAACCCATAACGGTATCTGGTAGTAGCAGGAGCAACCACAACGACGACAATAGTAGCAACAAAATCATGGAAGCAGAACCTGTTCGCATGACTGATTTGCTTCTGAATCGCAATATGCTCCTGCTGATTGGAGGCTTGGTCTGCTGTTTTGTTATTGCGGCCGTAGTTGTTGTCGTCGTGGTCATGACAGTGGTAGTGGACAGCAATGGCAATTCCGATACCAGTGCTGCTGCTGCAGCAGCAGCAGCAGGCAGCAGCAGTGGTACTATTAATGGGACTACAGAACCCACCGTCATTTCTACCATTACAGCAACTCCGTCCACCATCTTGCCAGAATTGACAGATGCACCAGTTGGCGTTGATGTTACTGAAAACAACATCAACAATGACAGCACTATCACTAATGAAAGCAACACTGATGCATCGACACCAGACCCTGAACCGCAAAAAGAAGAAGAAATAGAAACCCCGCCGGAGCAAGAGACTCCAGTAGATGGTGAAAGTGAAACCAGCAATATGGTGAATGAGGAAACCGATGGCAGTAGTACTACAGAAACTCCAGCAACAGATTCTTCGACTACCACAGAGGAAAATGAGGAGACGACAACGACGACGACGACGACGACGGAAGATCAAATTATTACTCCTGGTTCGTATGACGATTTGGAATGGAGTGAATTGGATCCCCAAGTCCAAGCAGCAGCGACTATTTTAGGATACAATGAAATGAGTTGGAATCAAGGATTGTCCGTGGATTCGGACAGTACTTCATGGAACGATTTGACACCAGAACAGCAAGAGGCTGCGATGACGGTTTTTGGCTACGATCAAGAATCGTGGGAAGCCGAAAAACAAGGACCCGTTGCAGAAACCACGGAAGGTGATGAGGAGGAGGCTCCGACGCCAAGCTCGGCTCCCGTAGATGTCGAACAAGCTGAACAAGAACAAGTAACTGTTTCTACGCCTGAAGCTACCACTGCTGCTGGAGGAAGAGAGAACGAATCACTTGTGGAGGAAGATACAGAAGAAGAAGAAGAAGTACCGGTGGCTATCTTTGAACCGACAGCTGCTCCCGTTCAAGAAGAAACAATGGAGGAACAAACGCCCGAGCCGACGGAAGAAGCAAACATTTCTCGTCCACCTTACGATCCAGCCAATACTGTACGCATTGTGTTTGCTGTCCAGTACACAATTGACAGCGAAAATAGCGTTGATCCTTCCCAACAAGAACAAGATAATTTGGATGATGCATTGGTATCATTATATTCTGATGCTCTCAACCAGATCAGCAATATCGACAGTTACTGGGTCACATCGTCGTTGCAGGAACCTACAAGTACAGGATGGGAACAGAACATTGTGGTGGAATTCACCTTTGCTAATGAATTGCCACCACAGCAGTCCATTGTTGATGCTATCGTTGACAACGTCGAGACAAGTTCCTTTCTGATCTCGTCGGTCAAATCTCTTGGACCTACCTTTGCAGATGCCACTAGTTGGTCTTTTGACTTTGATATTGAACAGTACAGTGATTCCAACTAGCAGTGCCGTGACTATGAGAGGAATGAGGGATATATACACACACCCTCGCTCGATGCTTCAGCGAAAATCATTGCAATCCTCTTGCATTATTATTATGCGTACTGTCAAAGGTTTTGCATTTCTCGAACAAAAGAACCACGAACCACACACAGAAATTCTATACGCATAGAATTTTATTAGTAGGAAACCAGAACCACCACAACACACACGCCATACGAGACACTTCTTTTTTACTGTAGTAGACTAGAAGCTTATTACTGCAGGAAATGATTTTGATTTCTTATTATAATACTGTTTGTGTGTTTTTCATTTGCAGGAACCTTTCACAAGAACTAGTTGTTGTTCGAACCAACTGGTACTGGTCGAGATGATGCTGCAATTTCATCATCGTTACCGTCGGTAGCAATGTCCAGGAATTGATGCACAAATTCCAGTAATCCTTTCAGCACTTGCCAAGATATGTTGGTCAAAGCTACAACTGCGGTTACCATTTGTTGTGCTTGCAATTCACGATCGTACTGTTGTCGTAATTTGTGATCGCTCAATGTATTCCATGCTCCTACGACGACTTGAAATTCTTCGGTTCTTGTTTGTTTCTCGTGATGCTTCTGATGGCGAGGAATAGCAGCAGCAGTAGAAGCAGCAGCAGCAGCAACGTCGGGATGACACTCTCTGGCCTTGATCAAATACCGTTTTTTGATTTGTGCACGAGATTCTGTAGGTGAGGCACCCAATATCTCGTACAGCGTCATATCGTGAAATGACTTCTTTTTTGTTGGTGTTGTTCGTGTTGTTTGCTTATATGAATATTGAAGAGACTGGTACGACTGTAAAAATGTGGTAGTAGTTGTGGCAGTGGTACGACTTGTTGTTGTTGTTGTTGTTGTTGTTGTTGTCGTTATTCTTGTGACAAATGCCAAAGTACTCGTACTGCTGTCGAGCGCCAAGACGAAAACAATGACCATCATCAGCAATAACGAAGAATTGCGAGCCATTTTCATAGTTCCGATGAAGAAAAAGATTAAGGCAAGAAAGCTGTTGTTGTTGCCGTAATGACAGAAATATAATATGTGTGTGTACCATGTACTAGAGTATGTTGTTGTATTCGTTATTCGTTGTGTTCGGAATTGGTTCTGTTTTCCTTCGTGTATTTGTTTTGAAATCATTCAACGAATCATTTTACTGCGCAGAGTACTGTACCATACTCATTACTCGATCTGCAAGTAGAGTTAGGGTTTTATACACGCCTGCATAACAACAAGCCGAGGGAGCCAATGAAAAACGTTGACTCTACCTGTAGTTCACTTTCTCCTCATCCATTATTTTTTGGATTGGAAGGTTCACACAGCGTACTGTCGTAGTAGTACACAGCGCATGTACTCGAGTATCCACCAAAAATTAAAACACGCCACTAGACACTAGTAGACTATCCAAATCAATAATACTGTATGGGCTTGCTATATATATCTCAATTCTCAATTTGCATTACAATTATCAATCCTGTACCACGAGCTGTGGTGAGCCAAGAGAGCAAAACATCATACTTGAGTAGTATACTCCGTACGTGGTACTAATACTCCGCAATAAATGTTCCAGTTGCCGTCTAATCTGCGGCGTCGTCTCGTCACTCTCAATGTGACATTCATGGCAGTTGTTGTAATGGTGCTCTTTGGCTCCATCGATGTCTTGCCATCTTGCTGGCAAAACACCAGCACCAACACCAGCACCACCAGCAACAGCAACAGCAACAGCAACAATGCAATTATATCCTCTTCTATTTTTTATAGTACAAGTACTGCTACTGACGTCACAAGTTATATGAAAAGCAAACAAAGAGAGAGGGCTTCCCGCCAACTTTCAACGACGTCGCTCACCACTGTCGTCGCCGCTGTTCCAGAAATTCCACTATGGCCCGATCCCAATAAAATTCCAGGTGAAAGACGACGAGCATCTGGAACCAATATTATGGCTGGTAATGAAACTACGACTTGCGGCAGCAGCATTAGCAACAAACCACCACCAGCAGTATCGTCATCATCGTCATCACCATTATCGATTCCACAAGACGAATGTTTGGATAAGCATATTCGGAACGTAAATCTTCCCACACTGATACCATTCCTTGCCAACAGCAACAACAATAATAATAACAGCAGTAGTAGTAGTGATACTGCCGTTATTATTGCACCGGGAGGTGCCTACAATTTGTTGGCAGTCGATAGGGAAGGTACGGATATAGCACTTTGGCTCAATAGTTTGAACATTCACGCCTTTGTTCTCAAGTATCGTGTACCAGAACGACCGTGGTTGGATTTTGGACAAGCACCTTTATTGGACGCCCAACGCAGCGTCAGATTGGTACGACAAATGGCACAGGCAACCAATACAACTGCCATGGAAGGAAAACAACAACAACATCTACCACGACTTCCCAATCTCAATCCCTCCAAGATTGGATTCATGGGATTCTCGGCAGGAGCACACTTGGCAGGTCATTTGAACGTTGCCTGGAAGCAGCCAAAACAACAACAGCAGGAGAGTGGTATTGGTCGTAGGTCTTATCAATCCGTGGATGATATTGATGACAAGATATCTTGTCGTCCCGATTTTGCCATAATGGTATATCCTTGGCGTAGCGTCAGTCAAGAACCAGTTCGAGAACAACCATTGGCAATTGCCGACCAAGTAACAAACGAAACACCGCCCACGTTATTAATACAAGCACAAGACGATTGGGCACACGTGGAAAATTCAATTTATTACTATCAGGCATTACAACAACATGGCAGCAGCAACATCAGCAGGATGTCAGAACTACACGTGTACCCAAACGGTGGGCATGGTTTTGGAAGATGTACCATGCCGGGCATGATTTGGCATGAAATATGTACCTGGACAGATCGAGCCGAAGCTTTTTTTAAGACTCTAGGAGTATTGAGAGTGTAAAAAGAAACGGCGCTGTAACGAGCTCGTTTTTCAGAGCGCCATGAAGGCGGTAAAATAAGTCAGTCCATTTGTGCTTGACCTACTAGACATGCTAGCGAAAAAAGGTATTGCAAGGATAGTTGAAAAGATAATGGAATATGGAATATTGGATTGGGATAGAAAGTTAAGTTGGCCTGTCGCCGCCAAGTTAAGATAAAGAAGTAATCTATAATCTATATTATTCTATCTTAACCTTGCCTTTTGCTAACTCGCGGGATTGCTGACCTACGTGTTCCATGTTCCATCCACCTTCTACTCCGAGTACCACTACTACTGGTAACTGGTACTGATAACAGAGTAGCAAGTACTACTACTGTAGTAGCAATGGTAATAGGCTCAGGCTTAATTTACTGTGAAGGGGAGAGCCACCGGCTATGTAAGAGGCTGAAAATAGAGTACCACTATTATTTCGGAGTACTTCGCCTGCATTCCCGGTGAGCGAATTGCCTTGGTTAATACGTATCTAGACGAGTCGTCTATTAGTAGGAGTAGCAGCGTAGTAGTAGTACAGGGTAGTAGTGACTGGTTGTAGGCCTAGGCATCGGTGGAGGCCAAAATGATGAAACTTGATCGGGACAGCTGCAGCGAAGCGGAGATTTATTGAAACCTGAGAGGGGCTAAATACTCTAGTCTAGTACTGTAGCTGGTAGCCAACCACATACTAGAGTAATCTGATATTAATATATTTTGATACCACTCGAGTACCTGGTACTTATAAAATACTACCATGGTACTGTAGTACCTGGTAGTAGACTAGCTAGAGTACTAGTAGTACTACGTACTGGAAATTTGTTTTTGTCTACCTGGTACCAGTAGTATTAATAGTGAAAAATTCACACAGATTACTTTATGACTAACCAGACAACGCTACTGGTGAAGTAAGTACCAGGTAGTCGTTGGCTGGTATTGGCTGGTACCTCTAGGCTAGTACCAGGTACTACCTATTGCTTGCGATTTTTTTAGGTTCACTTCGATGACTTTGTAGACGCTTTCTACTGACGTCTGATATGTAACCTGTCCGAAAAGTCATTTCCGATGACTCGCAATGGCCTTTTAAAATCGCCGGTTCAAGGAATGTACAGCGAGAGAAAGTCGAATTCCTCGCATAGCTCTCTTCATCAACTCAGCTGTACGGTAGCTCCGTCTAAAAATTCTACAAGAGTACTCAAGTAGATGTAGACTAGCTAGTAATACACCGTTTACTCTGAACACTTCATATTTTAAATGAAAAAGTGAAGTCGAATACATCATGAGCAAGAATATAGATGATAACATAAGAAGCAGCACCATCAGCAGTAATATTGATGGTAGCAGAAACGGCAACGGAGTGCATTCCTTAGAGTACTACAAGACCAAAGAGTACAAGATCTGCGATGTCCTGGGAGGTTTGGATGTGACTCGTTTTGTTTCAACGAACGCTCGCAACTTTTTCAAGTATGCCATTGATGATGTTGAACTCATGAGAGAATATTTAAGCGAAGCTGCCAATGCTAGATCTTTTTCAGGAGTAGAGAACAACGCCACGCTCTCGACGCGAGATTATTCATTCATATCGATAGAGGAAATGAGCCAAACACTGGATTGGCAAGCACGTGGACTACCGGAAGGCACAACCACTGTGGAAGCAGGGATCGGATACACGGACGATCGACCTAATCGAAGAGTCGATCGATACGTTGGAACTTTTCGGGAACCGTTAGTCGGGGATGCCGAGACGGATTTTCGAATGATGGACTCATTAAGTCCTTTACTGCCCTGGATCGTTGATCGTAAGAGTAAGGAATCAGCTTGGTGGCGTGATCATCTTAATGGTGAGACTGAGGGAGATTCGAAAGAACCCTTCTTGTTCGAATCTCTGTACACGGCGGCCTGGCTCGTTAGTTGGGCAGAAGTTGTCATGTATTATCCGCCATTGGCAGTGTACGGACACCCCTTGACAATGGGTGATGTGGTAGGGGGAAAGTACAATTCGCACGGCGATGCATTTATCAAGCCAAATTTGCCACAGAACAATCCAGAACGGAAAGCTACGTTTACAACACCCTAGTAAGTTCAACAACCACAACCAAACAGATCAACGTACTTGTGCTCTCTTTTACATCAAGTCTAATCCCTCTTTCAAACCGTAAAAACAGTCCTGACACAGCCCTGGAAGGTGTTGCTCTGATTACTGCTACAGCACCTGTCTACTACACCGGAACATTTCGAGGGTACGAGTACAATGATACATTTGTGGCATCCTTGGGTGTGGATATGAAGGTCACTGCAGTGTCGGCTCTTTTGCACGTCTTGGAGGACAGTCTTTCGCCCACCAGCTTTGGACTGCTGGTTGATTCCAGCTTTAATACAATCGTGATCTCTCAAAAAGTCGTTCAACGCATCTACCCTGAGCGCACGGGTATGGAGGAGTCAAGGGTCGTCTACGATTTGGTGGACGGAAGCATTGTTTCCGATCGACGAAATCAGACCTACTTGCCTTCGGATACCATTCTTCAGGATTTGACCAAACTTGACAATGCCGACTGGTCAGGACTTCGAACAACTATTCAACAATCTATTCCGGGCGAACGTGACTTTCTCATTATGAACATTACCTTAACTGGCGACACGAATCCGACTGAGTTCTATTGCATGTACGAGCATTGGGAGTACGTGACCGACTGGACCGTGTTGGTCTTTGCTCCTACGGCAGAGGTCCGTAATGCTATGAATGTTTCTTGCGCTAACACTGGAAATCATCGAGGGACCAACGACACCACTGTCAGATTGGAGGGAGCCCAAGGTTCCGTGCTCCGGGGAAGCAGCGCCCTGGTAAATAAGGGAAGTTTGGACGCGAAATTAGTTCTGAGTGATCTACCAGGCTGGATTCAGTTGGAATCGGACTTTTTTGCAACCAAGGACGCTACCTACACACTGAAATCGGGGGAGACGCTACCAATTTCCTTTCAGGTGGCAACCGAAGATCTTGCTCCGGGAACCCAGTCGGACTCAATTGTTTTCGAGGTTCAAGATGATGATTATCCCGATTGTTTTTTTCGGGAGCCTCTTTCAATACCATTCTCTGTCAAAGTTCTTCCGAAGCAGTGCGACAACAATCGTGTACCCGACTCGGATGGTAATTGCATTTGCAGTTCTGGGTCAGTCTCGGTTGGGGATGGGTGTCTGGCATTGAGTGGCTTTGTAGCAGCAATTGTGCTACCGGTACTAGCGCTAGTGACGTTGTTAATGTATCTCTTTATATTGCGCAAACGACGCGTTGCTGCAGCTGAATGGGAGATTGAACCCGCAGAACTTGAGTTTAGTGATCCTCCTGTCACGATCGGAAGAGGAAGCTTTGGCAAGGTTTTGCTTGCAGAGTTTCGAGGAACAAAAGTTGCGGTCAAAACGATTTTAAGGACACACAAAATGGCACGCGGCGCAACATCAGCAACGGAACATGCTATGGAACAGGGCGTTGGCTCAATTGGGAAAATTGAGACGGGTAATTCCATCAAAGGTAGCATTTCAGCATTCTCTCATCTTGCGTTCAAGGGGGGTATATTTCCTTTCAATTTCCTAGGCTGGCGAAGCAGAGATTCGCAGTTGAATGCCAAGGAGAAAGAACAACGGCATAATTTCATCATGGAAATGCGACTACTGTCAAAACTTCGCCATCCCAACATTACGATGATTATGGGCGGAGTCATAAAGAAGACCCAAGAACCTATGTTGGTACTTGAGTACATGGAACGAGGTTCCTTGTACGACCTCGTTAGGAGCGACACCAAACTTGACGGGGAATTGTTGAAATCTATTTTGCAAGATATAACAACAGGTGTCAGGTTTCTCCACAATGCCAAGCCACAAGTGATCCATGGCGATCTGAAAACTCAGAACATCTTGATCGACAATAAACTTCGAGCCAAAGTAACCGACTTTGGTCTTACAGCATCAACACCGTATTGGATGAGCCCAGAACTGTTGATGGAGTCTAGTGAGAAAACATCAGCGTCCGACGTATACGCTCTCGGAATCCTTCTCTACGAGATATACGCCAGAGAAACCCCATACAAGGACGAAAATGTCTTTGATGTTCTCCGTGACGTGATTGATCCGATGGTCAACAAACGACCCCCTCGACCCCCTGGGATGACGTCCATTGTAGCCGCCATGATGCATGATTGCCTCTTGCCGCTACCTGAGGAGCGTCCATCGTTAGCAGAGCTTTCAAGTCGTATCAATCGGTTTCGACCAAAAGACGTGGATTACGAAATGGGGTTTGACCAGAACCGATTCCCCACCCAGGTCGCGCCGTCACTTGTCCATGGAGAAGTTGTGAAACCAGTCACGCATGATTGTGTAACTGTCTTGTACTGTAATATTGTTGATTTTGCAACGTTTTCTACCGACATGGCACCTATGAAAGTTGCAGACATGCTGCGTCGTCTTTTTGATGCCTTTGATGCTCTCGCAGAAAATCATCAAGTATTCAAAGCCGACATTATTGGAGGTGGGGCCTGGATGGGAGCAACAAACTGTTCCCATGACCAGTCGGGGGACCATGCTAGACGAATGGTGTATTTCGCCCTGGAAGCATTGAAAATCATTCGAATAACGAGAGAAACTCTTGTTGCGGAGGGCAACGCGGAAGCTGATTTTGTTGAAATTCAACTTGCTATTCATTCAGGGCTTGTTGATGCTAATATTGTCGGAAGTGACACACCAAAGTATTTTCTCCTTGGCGAAACCGTAAATATGGTGACCGAGTTGGCAAAAAAGGCCGAACCCGGTAGAGTTTTCTGCTCGGATGCTTCCAATGCTTTAATCGCGAGTCAAGCTCCCGAAATCTCGACTAGCCATCAAGGTGAATTATTTTTGGAAGAAAGTGACCCCATTAAAGTGTACGTGGTGAATGATGCTGCACAAAACGCTGAACAAAAAGACGAATTGGAAGTACCTATGGACCATACAGTCTAAGATGCCCGGGCTATGCGAAACAATACAGTACTAATTTTGATGAAAACCGGCGTAATTGTGCGTGCTTGACTCCGCACTCCAGCATCGCAATGAAATTTGCAAGGCAAATTACAATTTACGCTTACAGTTTCTGCAATCTTCTCAGCCTGAAAAAGTAATAGGATGATCCAATGACATTCGCTTCTTGCGCTATCGTTGCAGAGTTGGAACCGCATTGCTAGCTTGTATGAAGCCCTTCCTTATTGAGCTCGAGGATTCAATTGTAATATGAAAAAGTGTTAACCCAGTGCATGCAGGTCTCTTATCAGCCTCGCCTACTTCAAGTCTTCAACACATTGGCACCCTAACTAAGTATGGAGGCTAACTGCGAATGCTAGGGTCTACGGCAGCGACGATTCTCGAGGGGCAGGCTTCACCAAGTGCACCGGGTTAGCTTACTATGACCGCCGTAGCCCATCCGAGGCAGTCAAATAGAAGAAGCAACAAGAAAGAACAAAAATGATAGCTTGTCAAATGCCTCGATTCGATTACTAGGTTGGAAAATCAGCACAAGGTATGTATGTTAAGTCCTGTACATTGTAGGTGAATAACATTAAAGCTCTGTTCAACGAGGAACGCCCGCTAGACTACAGTACTTGAATTGGGCGACACAAAAAATAGATATCTTTACTCGTTTGATATTAGAGTACCGGTATTATTTATTGCCAGGATATGCTGTAAAAGCAATTCACTTTTTTAGCTATCGTAGCTTACTTACAGCATTATGTGCTACTGAGTGGTACCCTGGTACCAGGTACACTTTTAAAGCTAGTACGTACCGTAGCTACTACTCGTGAAGTAGTAGTAGGTAATAGACTACTACTAGTAGTACCTACTAGTAGTAATACGTTATTTACCGGTCCTGGAATTTCTTACTTGAAGAGGGACTGGAATGGTATACCACTAGTACCTTGGTACCTGGTACCAAACTACTACTACTGTACTAGGACTACTGTACTAGTACCAGGTAGACTACTATCCGATTTATCAAATTTGACCACTAGTAGTACTATGATTAAAAAGGAGTACTACCGGTAGTACTAATTCCAAATAGAGATCCAGCGGAAGGCTTTTACTCAGAGTATTACGGTAGTTATCAGGCGGACTCAAAAGGATGAACAACATAGGGTACGACTTTATACAAAACAGGCGCCACGGTGCCACAAACAAACAAACAAACAAAAATAAACTATTTTTTAAGCACCATGATCAGGAAAGATTCGCCGCAAGAAGCCCTTACTGTATCGACAGAGCCGTCTTGTAAGCTGTTGAACAAGCCCGAGCACCCTGAGGACCCGGGGGATAACTGTAAACATGACGATGAACTGGTAAGTTTACAGGAATCTGCCACTGCTGCTGCAGTACTTGGACTGGAACTGGAACTGCCGTATCTTGCCTTTGTAAAGAAGTTGAAGAAGGGCAGCAAGGACAATAATATTCGTAAGCACATCGACATGGAGATCGGTCCAGCTACGTTTGCCTGGTTCCGGCGTCCATGCTTGAAAAAGCGTGCCTCAGCTGCAGCGGACGGTTCCTTGAAGTCACTACCGTTCTTGACTGCTTCGTCTACCTGCAGCGAGTCAGCCGTCGCTGTGTTTGCAGAAAAAACTGACATCTTGGATCCATTTGCTGAAGCAGAATCGGATTCCTTTGCCCCAATTGATGCTCCAAAATTTTGCCAAATAGCCAGGGGGCCTCACGATGAGAATGAATGCCTCTGTTGCCAGCTTCGAAGCAAGGTCCTTTCCCACGAAGACGAGGAAAGGAAGGAAATGATTCAAACGAGATCACTGCGGCGTGCTTACACATTGAATGTCTCTACCGGTCATAACATCCGACCAAAGGTGGACAATTCTGCATTCTGCAACCCGAACGCAACGACGGAACACGTCTGCAGGCATCAGAACCAAATCCGTCATCATCTAGCAAACTGTGCCTCTTCCAAACAGCGCCTATTCTATTTCTCGGGAATGTGACACGAAGGTTGTAAGCATCAGGTACTGTGTTAGGAGTTCTGCTGCACCACAAATCGAAAACCCCTCAGTTCATTCAAATTCCATCTGACGTGTACAAGGCGACAATTTTAGGACACAAGAACAGGTAGAATGTGTCGTGAGGTTGTCTGCGATACTGCTGGAAACATCCTTCTTGAGACATGGACGACAGCAGTAGATACTGCTTGGATCCATACTAATGAATAACCAAACTGCTGACAACTGAGAATATTTCAGATGTGCAAGACTAATGAGGACCCTTTGTTCTCCTGCCGTGGTAAGTAGTTTCTGCTGCTCTAGTATTCTAATGAAAAACTTCTTTGAGAGCGGTATTTGGATGTCGCATGGACTGTTGGCTAATTAGAACTACTAGTAGCAAACTACTATGGTCGGCATTCGACATTCACTTATTATACTTGCTGTTCATCTAAAAACAAAGAACAACGAGAAAGCAAGTAGCATTCGCGCAAAACTCTTACTTGCCGATAGCTTCTTGCTGCTGTTGAGCATCATTGATGATATCCCAAAGCATTTTACAGAGATAAGCTTGATCTCCAGAAAAATCTCTTGGCAATTTGTCAGGATGTAACAAGAACTTGATTTTCCGTAAAAGCTTAGCATCCTCTTGTTGTTGATGCTGTTGACTTGTAGTAGAATAACTAGTACGAGAGTTCGTTGTCAGATCCGACCACTTGGTAAAGTAGGAATGATGTCGCACCATTTGAAACCTAGGAGGAACGACCGACGTAATACTCCGCAAAAGATGCGACAATGGTCGTAACTGTTGTAATGCCGGTGGTTGGAGTGCCCATTCCAACAGGACTTGTTTTTTAATTTGTTCCTGTAACTGTGCCGCGGTTGGAGCTTCCGATGGTGCACTCAAACTACGTCGTAGTGGACTATGTCGAGGGTTTGTTCCATTCATGCGTGGTGGCTGTGCTTGTTGTGGATGACTGGGTCTCGTTGTACCACTGGCATAAGCCTGCTGATGTTGAGGTAAGTGCACAGGGGCCGATTTGGGTGGTGGTGGTGCCTGAACAAATGCCTTGGTCCAATCAGACTTGCTTTGATTGGAAGATGAATAAGTATTGTTAGTATTGGCTGTATAACCAGATGAAGGTTGAAATGCACCATTTTTGGTCTGACCAGTTGAAGTGGTACTAGTACTAGTATAGGTACCTTGGCCGAAAGCGCCAAGAGGAGAAGGTTCTCTGTAAGCAGGCGTCCCTTGCGAACGATATTGTGAATGTTGCTGATGTTGTGGCGGAAGTGTCTGCCCATTTTGAGGATACGTTTGGTGGCGATAAGGCCTCTGTTGTTGTTGTTGTTGTTGTTGTGGTCGTGGCGGTGTTGGTATTGGCTGTCCTAAAAGCTGCTGCTCCCAATTCGATTGAGGACCAGCCGAACTGCTGTTTGGTTGGGTCGGAGAATCAAAGGATAACAAGTCCACTTCTGGTTGAGGTTTTTGATTTGTATAACCCGTTGCTGCAGCACCACCCTGCTGCTGACCCTTGAGGTGATGGCACACCGTTTTCAAGGTGGTTACCCACCGTTGAGCGGCATCCGGTTCATCTATGCACCGAAAGGTTAACTGTTCCAAATCTCGCGATAAATTCAGTACAAAGTTATCCCTTTCACGAAGATTAATATACTCAATTTCAGCCAATGGAATCTGTTGAATCAGTTCCAAATCATTGGAGTCCACCGCGACAACTTCACGCCAAACACAGAGAGACATGGAAGGTGATTTTACCAACGACAAAAACACGTTCTTCCACGCCTTGTTGAGTTTGGACCGTCTCAATTGCTCAACAGATCCAATTGCAATTTCATGAGCACTCGGATTTACATGAAAGGCACGTTGCGTGATATTCGGGGCTATCGGTAACGTATCAGACGGGTGATAATAATGCTGGTGCCGGTGTTGCGGACCTTGCATGTTTTACCTTGAATTTTATACTTGATCGTTCGGTAGTCTACCAGTCCTGAGTCTACCTAACTTTACTTCTCAGTTTCCCTTGTTTGTCAAGAGAAAGGATTTCAAAAAAACTTCAATAAGATACTAGTAGATCAAAGGTCTCAGGCCTGTTTAGGATAGAGAAGCCAGTGATGGTTCGCTGCGGCTAATAAACATGCATTGCAATATTTAAAATACTGTACTTGAAACCTTGAACTGAGCAACTGTGCACGATGATGTACCTGGTATGATGTAAGACTGGCGCAATAGAAACAGGGTGTTTGTCTGTCGGTCGACCGGCAAACACGATTTTTTGATAGGCATACCATTAGATAGTCTTTTTTATGCTCTATCAGGTGATGAAGGTTTTGCAATGATCCTGTGGTTTTTCATTTAGAAAAAGAAGTTTCAAAATTAGATTTAACACGTGGGACTGAGCCACAAAGTAAACTTCAACGGTCCATATCTTTAAATATTTTTTCGCACCTCCGGTCGCATGACAGAAAAAAACACCCGGTTTCTATTGCGCCAGTCTTAGTTAACTCTACTATGCATGTAGGGGTTCACCTCCGAATATTTTGTAGAAGCAGAACGTGTGATCCGACAGCAACCCAGAAAACGCTCTTCCGCACAGAAAATCTTGTGTCCTGTCTTTGTTGATGGAATGCATTATTTTTAGTCTCAACAAGAGTTCTAATAATGTCCCCGGATAGGCCTTCGTTTCCACGCGACAAAGAATGCTCACAATATTGGCGGACTAGTTAGCTACTGTAATGTAGACGAGTATCAAAGCTCCTCGTCGGAGCAGCACCCTTGCAACTACTTTATGTTTGGTGCTGGCGCTCCTTCCAGCTAACACCACGCACCTCCTTAAACTGGAAACATGTTTTGACAACGTGCTCTCTAGCTCTAGCTAGTAGTAGCGACCCTCCCCACGCAACCGGAAACGAGGAACTGAAACCTTATAATGAAGCTTCCGTGCGCAAGAAGAGCCGAACCCCGGGAAGACACTGCCTTGTTTGCAAAGCAACTGCTCAAGCAAGCTAGCGCGCACCTGTCATAATATTATCATCAACTTAAGAATGAACTCTTCTATGAGGCTGTGTTATGGATGACGCCCCCACGAGCTACTACTTGTTGGAGCCTATTTTCGCAGGAAGTGCCTTCGTCTGGGAGCCTGCTGGGAGTCATTGAACCATGAAGTACATCATTATTGATTTTTCTTGGGTCGTCTACTAGCTAGGGTCTACTACCTACGGTACTCAGTAGTAACCTTTCTGAGCTGCAATAGCTTCAACCTTAATGGTCGAACCAAAAATCGAATCTATTGATTCTCCCGCTGCCTACTACTTTAATTATTGTACTCCGTATTTTATGCCACAGTAATTATCATATTATTTACCGTACTCAAACTCATCGTCAGGACCGTATCATCGCGTTGGATACTGAGTAGACTGGTCTAGCTAATTCTATCTCGTCTACTGTATGTAGATTCTTTTACCTAGAGTCTCATTCAGAAGAAGAAACAAGATACGAGCAGCTACCACTAGACAGAATTCGGCATTCTAGTACCAGGAAAAATAATAATGTTCAACAATACGTGCACCACTCTTGCCAACATGACAACCACGTGGTTTCTTCTTTGCTCGGTTTTAATGTTGTACCAGTCCGTCGCTGATGCAAAGGACGAGAAATCGTGGTATAAGCGATATCCAAATTATCCCGAATACTGTTCGACGCCCGAACACATGGCGAAGCGCAAGATACCAGAACTTGCGTACTCGAACACTACTACTGCTACTGCTACAACAACGACGACGTCTACTGCCTCGTCATCATCTCTGGACACCAGAATCGTTCATGTTACAGCAATTATGAGACACGGAGCTCGGACACCCTGGGGAAATACACTGAATTGTTGGGATGATTATTGGACGAATCCAGACACGGCCATTTGGGATTGCAATTTGACGGCCTACTTGGCTCCGCCTCCACCTGCTCGGGTAACAGAAGAAGGAGCAGATGCCGGTACCGGTGAGGCCATGTTTTTGTTTGAAAAACGATACGATGCATTCGTGGACAGAACGAGTCAGTCTGGCTTCCTTTCCAATTTTCTGAATGGAACTTGTCAAGTGGGACAGCTTCTGTTGCAAGGATATCAACAAGAAGTCGTGAATGGTCAACATTTGCGAGAGGCCTACGTCTTCAACTCGAAAAGTGGAACGCCACATAATCCTCGTATGCAATTGCTGGACGTTGGGAAAGAAAAGGAACACTTATGGGATAAAGTGCATTACCGTGTCGACGATGAGGCCAGGACGCTCATGTCTGGCCAACTCATTATGCGAGGTTTATTAGGACCAGAAATGGAACAGCACTTTGCCCAGAATCACGAATATCCCGTCATTCCCTTACACACAGCAGACTTTGATCGAGACGTTATGGATCCCAACGAAAGTATTTGTCCGCGACTCAGAGAGATTCGAGAACGAAACGAAGAGAGCATGGATTTCAAGTTGCGCATTGATAATACTCACGAAGCCAATACTTTGCGACAGTTCATGCACAATGTTTTGAAAGTTCCTCAAGCTGACGCCGACATGGACACCATTGACTGTCTCATGACGACCATGTGTACCGACCGGCCTCTACCTGATGCTGTCAACGATTTTCGACCTGATTATGATCCAGTGGAGGTGGAGTCGCAGCCTGGAGATTATGGCTCCAATTGGTTTTCGCGCTTGAACACATTTACAGCACAAAAATATACGTACACCATGAAAGCTAATGATGCAGAATACGCCAAATTGGGGATTGGCCCGCTTTGGTTCGAAATCATGGAACACGTTCGACCTCATTTGCAGAAACAAATGCACGATGTCAAGCTATCTGTATTTTCAGGACACGACACGACACTGATGCCCCTGTTGGCAGCCTTAGATCCAAAACTCTGGGATGACAAGGAGTGGCCGCCGTATGCGAGCATGATAGTTTTAGAAATTCACGAACTGGTAAATGAGAATGATCACTTTCCGTCCAATTTTGCATTTCGGCTTCTTTACAATGGTAACGATTTGACTGGCAAAATCGCGGGCTGTCTTCCAGAATTGGAATTGTGCGATACTGGCGTCCTAGTGACCCGCATTGAAAGTTTTGCTACTCTTGACATTGACTGCGGTCGTCGTTTTCCCGAACCTGCTGAGCATATCGATCCAGTAACTCGCACCAAAGTTCTCGTGTCTACATCCGAGGGCGCTTGGTATCTCGTCGCTTTGGTGGCAGTGAGTGCGCTGTTTGGTGCCCTGGTATCATGCCTTTGTATAACCGGTTGTTCTTTGCCTCGGTGCCGTCGACGTGGATCACTCGTTCCCTCGAGCGATGTGGATGGCCTGACATTGACACCTCAAGACATGGAGGACCTTTAGTGATGTAGATTCCATCATCATCCGAGTCCAGTGGAACTGCGCAGAGGTAACCTTATTAATTACTACCACTCTCCTACTAGAGTAGTAGCTAGAGTATCAGTACTTGGGCCTTATTAGCTACTACTAGTAACCCGAATCAACAACGCGTTCCAACAAAACAGAAGCATCAATGGCGTCATTTAGCACGACTGGAAGTCAAGAATTCTTTCTTCTTCGACATTTCGTGTTGTTCGCATCGAAAAACCAATTCTGGAGACCTCTCGAATCAACGTGTTGGCTTAATGCTTAATAACATGACAGTTGGGTGGCAACTCCACCGCATTCATTATCAAAGAGGCAAGACATAGCGAGAATTCGTTTTCGAAGTCTTCACAGTTTACAAAAAACAATTCTTTTTCTTATTAATTATCACTCACATCATCTAAATTATTTAAATCCACCATGGCTACCGTCAATCAACCTCCCGTCTTTCAACTTACCACTGCTCCCATGCAGCAGCCACAGTCGTCTTTCGCCGATGATATCATTACGAACAGCGACAGTGATTCCGAGGGATGCGTCCTGCCCGAACGGACCATTCGGATCACTCGCATGTTTGATGTTCGGCGAGTTCTCAACAGTGAAACAGAGCTCCGCCTTTCGTTTGACGTACCATCCACTGTGAGTCCCAGGGAGTTGCAAGTATCCATCGACGATCAAAGTCAAGAACAACCCAATTGCTACGTCCTACGAGTTTCCTGTGCCAACTCTCCCACTGCCAAGACGTTTCCTCTGAATGCCGAATCGATTGAATTGGAACAACTGCATGCGGTATTGCGGACCGATACAAATGAATTAGAAATTATTGCTCCCAAGAAAATGAGTACAGGCACATCAGAGGACCCGTCTCCTTTGAATCCTTTCATGTCTGCGGTGGGAGCTTTACAGTCAATGGTTCTCAGTGTATCAAGTGCTGCATGGAACACGGATATGATCGTTCGAAAAATTCCTGTCACTATTGAAGCATCATTATAGTGATTGGCTGTCATACGTACTTTTCATGAACAATCTATAAATTCAATATTTTCTTTCCATGTGTTTCTTAACCTATTTCCCTAAAGAGATCGTTGTCTTAACCTGATAGCATAATAATATTCCTGTAGCCCGCTCCTTTCGCGCAAACTGTTATTGTTTGGTAGACTAAACGTATACAGTTATTCGAGTCGAGCTAAAGAACTCCACTCGAAACAATTGTGATTGGGAGTATTGGAGAATTCTTGGGTGGTTGTACCTTTTGCTTTTCCATTTGGTGGACAAGATCCATCCCTTCTGTGACGATACCAAAGGCAGCATAACGATCGTCGGCCCATCCAGCATCGGGAGCCGTATTGATAAAGAACCGAGAATCGACACTACCATCGTAGCTGCGTGCCATGCTGACCAAACCTTCCTTATTGTGTCGAATATCAAAGTTGTCGGGTTCGAACGCTTTGCCATTATCGAAACTGCTTTTTCCTGTCTTACCGGTAGGATCACCAATGGCACCTCCCTGGACCGTCACATCGGATATAATTCTGTAAAAGTTAGTGCCGGCATACTGGTTGTTGCGACACAGGTTGACAAAATTTTCCGTAACTCGTGGCATCGCCTTGCCATACAAATCCATTACAATCCGTCCCTTGGTATTTCCGAATTCCACATTCATGTACACTGTGTTTGTGATTTTGGCAGTGTCAGGGTCCACATAGGCAGCATTTGCCACGGTGACTGGAGGACCAGCAGTTGTTGCCAAACCCATCACAATGGATGACACAATGGCATCGCGGCGATTCATAACATTTTGTGATAGTGATAGTCCAGCTGTAAAGTCGCCAAGGAACGCTTGGAAAAATAGGCAGAATAGCAGGGTTAATCGACGTATTAGCGTCATCTTTTTCAGATAATAATGAATCTGTTATCAGTACCAGAAGTACTCGTGTGTGTTGTTTTTCAACCTGTTGTTGTGTTTTTAAAAATAAGACTGGCGCAATAGAAACCGGGTGTTTTTTTCTGTCATGCGACCGGAGGTGCGAAAAAATATTTAAAGATATGGACCGTTGAAGTTTACTTTGTGGCTCAGTCCCAGGTGTTAAATCTGATTTCGAAACTTCTTTTTCTAAATGAAGAACCACAGGATCATTGCAAAACCTGCATCACCTAATAGAGCATAAAAAAGACTATCTAATGGTATGCCTATCAAAAAATCGTGTTTGCCGGTCGACCGACAGACAAACACCCTGTTTCTATTGCGCCAGTCTTAAATAGCTACTCTACTACTACTACTCCTGATGATGCTGCTATGTAGAGTACTATACTCTACAACAGATGGCAAAAATTATCTTGAAAGCAAGGCTGATCCAGTCGCGGCTAATCCAGTCGCGACATGCCTTAAAGTTAAGAAACATAGATTTGAAGACAAAGCGGTAGAGTGCTTCTGGATGGAGTATTCAAATTGCTGGAGTAGACTAATCTTATTAGGAGTGGTAGTCTACCTAAAATATCTATCGATGTACTTGTATGTTGTGGCTTAAAAAAACCTTAAAGAATACGCGATTTCAAATAACGAACACTGATGATGAAATAAGCGATGTAAAACTAAGTATGTCTCTTATGCTTTATTCATTGGTACATTCTCCTTTCGAAATTCCAGTTTTCAAACAAAAATCTTTCCCCTCGATGCAAATCCAAAATAAAATGTTAGATCTTCCCAGCTATGTCCTCTTTCTCGTCATCGCCGACTTCATCATGAAATTCTGGAGAAGGAGTATCGAATGACTGTGATAAACCTTCTTCCAAAATAACGGCATTGCGTGCGTGACCGGAATTGTTACCCATCACCACACTTTGAAGAGAGCATTTTCGGCTGGGATACGATGGAAGACTGTCTCTGCTGTTATTGGTAAATTCGTTCGACCTTGTTGATAAAATAGAAGAATTTTCTGTGACAGAGGGAGTTGTTGTAGAAGAAAGACGACTTTCTCGCTGACTAATACTATCTGTAATCGATGTTTTTCGACCTGGTTGTTTGGGACTGCGATCAGCCGATGTTGCGCTGGTGGTACACCATGCACCAGCCTTGACGTTGCTGTCATCGCTGTTGTTGTGGTTGTTGTGTATTTTTGATGACGGTGGTAGCGTAGAACTGCTGTCCATATGATTTTCTTCCTCAATCCTTTTTAGGTTGGCAGCCTTCGTGTGGTTGCTAAAGTTCATGAAGCCGCTACTGGAAAGTCCTGCGGCCGAGATACTATCATGCCGCAAGGGTATGGAAGGCTGGTAATCATTGCGGGCTTGATCTCCATCCCCAAAAAGACGCACATCGATACTATGCTCGCTCATGTTCAAATCTTGAGAAGTTAAATCATCGGCAAAGGTAATACTGGAAGTCACACTCACAGTACTTCCGTAAATTCGTCGTCCATTTTTCACGATAGATGACCACAGTGAATGACTACTGCTGCGATTTAAAGATTGCTGAGAATTAATCGGTGGAATACTACCGCCAGCGATGGCGGGATTCGCGTGAGACTGGCTTGCAGCACTGGCGCCATCAATCTTGTTTGTGTTGCTTAAAAAATCATTGCCGGTAGATGTTTGGTTTAGCGACCCTCTTGCTGTTTGGTCTACTCGACTGTTGAGGGAAAGCCGGAGTGCCCTCAAGGCAGCATCAGCGTCTTTCGTGGAACTGGTAAGTGAGTTCGCTTCGCAAGCAGTGATGACCACACCATTTGGGGAGGAAGGGGCCTGCATAGAGAATTATTTGAAAGTAGAGATCTGAATAGTTGATCGTTGATGAGGCAGCGTTTATTCTTCAATAAAGTATTTACGCTGACTTGGGATGCCGAGCAAAGCGCTAATCGTCAATGATAAAGACTTCTGATGAAATTGTAGTAATCTGTCGGCCTAGTAGAAGAAGTTGCTGCTGTAATTTATGAATGATGTTTCTTCGCTCGTACTAGACCCTACCCTGGTACCACTACTCTAGCTACCAGGTAGGTAGTACCAGTACCAGTACGAATCATACCGGTATCTGTCATTCTTCCGAGAATTAGCAAAAAAACAGTGTATGCACTAAAATGATTATTAAGAAAGGTATTGGACTACTAGTCTACTAGACTAGTAGTAGACTACTACAGTAGTAGTAGGTCTAGTACTAGGTATTACGTAGTAGACTACCTGGTCCGTAATCGAGGAGTACTGGTACCAGTACTACGTACCTGGTACCAGTCTAGCTACAGGTAACTGGTAGTAGTACTCCTACCAGGTAACACTGGTACTAGCTAGGGTGCAAAACAATAAGACTGTAGTGACTGGCTAAAAGAATCATGACCGAGTCGTTGCTACTTAACCAGACATGTTGTTTGAGTTCGCATGACATTAGTAACCTGGTACAGTACCTGGTAATGCACTTCTTTTCATAGTACCAGTACTACTAACCTACTGGTACTAATGAGTTCCAAGTACCAGGGTATCTGCTACTGGTACTTGAGTAGTAGAGTACCAGATACGCATGTCTCTTGTCTAAATTCAGTGATTTGAACTGCAAAACACAAGCAGGTGGACTAAGTAGTACTATCATACTCCGAAACAATTGCTAAAAATTATAACGACGCGAGACTTTTAAATCTATCCAAAACGCTCCACAATGTCCCAACCGAAAAGTCGATCAGCATAATTCCATGATTTGCAAGTTGCGGCGCAATATTTTATGACAATTCGATTTCAATGGAAAATGAAGCGAACCATTGAACAATCGAAATCCAGAAATTGCTTTCTTCAGCTGCGTGCGAAAGATTTAGAAAATCAATCCACGCAACGTCATTCATGCTCCTTGCAAAATGTATTGTGCATCACAGTTGGAAGGAGACTTGCCAGAAACAACTTTTACTATGGGCGATCCGCTGTACTGTATAAGCATCTCAACCCCGTGTTCCCTGACAACTCCCCAAACTTTCCGTGGGACAAAATATAACCAAATATCCAAATATCAAAGTCTCTCTGAAGACGATACGCTAAAAACAAACTGCAATGCAAGTGCTTACAATTCATCCTTGGCACCCTTCTTCTTGGAGACCTTGACAGCCTTCATGAGGCCCAAACCGGACTCCTTAATGGCATCAAGAGCATCGTCCTTCTTTTTCATACCTTCTTGGTATGATGCTTGAAGTTCCTCGACAAAGGTCTTGAATTCCTCTTCGGCCTTGGCCATTTCGGTTTCCTTCTCCTCGATTTGCTTTTCAAGATCAGCATCGCTCATGTCCATGAACTTCTTGATTTCAGCCTTCTTGTCATCATCACACAAATCGATATTGGAAGGCGAGCACATGGGCTTGAGCTGCTCTTCGGCAAACTTTTTAAGCGTCTTGTAATCACGTCCTCCCTGGTAGTCCTCCAGGGCGGCGGGATCTCCCCACTTCAAGGAGGGGTAACCACGAATGCCATTGGCTTCGCAGAGGGATTTGCCATCAGCGGTACAGTCCACATCGGCAATTAATTGAGTAGGGGAATCTGCAAACTCTTCCATGAGTTTGTCCCAATCAGGCTTCATTTTCTTACAGTGACCTCACCTGTTTGTTCGAATAATCAGATGATAATTGAAAGAGTGAGGATGAGTTATTAGATGACTGCGGAGTGAGTTTGATGACCGGTATGCAAAAAATACCCCCCAAATGTTTCGGCCCAGCAGATATCTATCTATTTTTCAGGCAGCAGTTTAGGATTGGTGAATCATCCCAAAACTTTTAGTAATCAGCTCCAAACGGCGTTTTAAAATAAGATAACCAGCGGACAGACAAACCCATTGGTTTTGGGAAGCCGCGGCTGGAGGTGCTGCTCGAAGTTCAATTGATTAAGAGACTCGGCAGGGGTGATGTTGCCAATGACCGGGACATTCTTAATTATCATGCCCTGCTGCTACAAGACAAGGGCATTTATCACGACCACCACCGCCACCACCAACCCGACAAGGCGCAGCACGGAGATACATTTTCCAAATAAAAGATCCGGCCTGAGATAAAGGTCAGCCAGTCACCGCTGAATATTTACTTACCAAGGTGCAAGGAACTTGATGAACACTGTCTTCCCGGCAGTGGCTTCGTCGTAATTATCCATGGTCAATTCCATGGCGCTAGCGGTGCAGGCCATTAGGCCCAACAAGGCAAATACAGCAGACTTCATGGTTGGGTAAAAATTAATCAAAGATTAATTTTCGTTTTTATGCGAGATCGCTCTGTGTTGACCGCAAGGACTCTACTACCAGGTAGCTACTACAGTACTAGCTACTACTAGCAGTTTGCTTGTGGGTCGGTCACTCTGGAGCTCGGCGAGCCGGCAAAGCCAACGAGCGACAACTGCAACTTCTTACTACTAGCTAGATCATAGAGGCATTCTGAAAGCTAACTCCTCCTACATCTTGCAACAACGAAAACCGTCGACAGCAAGGTCCTCAGAAATACTACTACTGCTCGGGAATACGAATAGTCCAGACGCGAACGTAACCCTAACGCTGATGTGCGAGTACTAGAGTATTAGACCAAAACTTATTACAGTATTTAATAATAATTCTTCATTATTAGACCCTATTTTGTGGTGACAATTTTGATGCCCACTCAAGTTTTGTACTGTACACCAGTATATTACTATACTCGAGTAACTCGCTAGTAATCCGGGTTCGGAATAGAAGCACTGACTTATATCAATCATCCTTCTCGTGGGGTTCCATATAATCAAAAAAGCACAGCGTTACGGCCAGGCAAAACCCAGAACTAATAGACATCCAGCGAAAGGCAGAGTTCAGCAGTGTGTCAAGTCCTCTGTAGCCCAATACACTAAGCAGCATGTCTCCCACAGCGCGACCAAGCGTGCCTGCTTCTGTAGCCAGCAATCCAACATTGAAAAATCCTAGACTCCAACTCTTCGGAATGGTCTTGCTCAGCAGACTCATGTTGGGACCTTCCAGTGCATTAGTACTCAAAAAGATGACCACGCTGAACAGAACGTATTGGACGGCCGTGTAGCTTTCCCTGTCCGTGAACTGTAGAATACCGCAACATCCCAACAACATGGCGACCTCGCACCCCACAATCAGTTCTCGATCATCGTGTCGACTGGCAAGGATGGCAACCACAAAGTTGGCAGGGAGCATGAGCAAACCAAGAATTGCAAGATAGATACCGCTAATACCTGAATCCCAGTTGAAATAAAATGACGTCAAGGTGGCAGTGGAGCTTAATAAACATTCCAGGATAAGCTTGAGCACAAAATAAATGACAAAAGTGGTCATGACGGGAATATTCCGCCAGATTGGGATCTCGGAATCGACGTCGTCATCGTCGTCGTCACTGGTGGAGTCTCTCTTTGTAGATTGCAGCAGCGACTGCTTTTCGCCTATAGCACCCGTTTGTGCCGATTCCACATCGTTTTCAATAACCTTGGGTGGAGTTTTCCGTTTGGGAGGGTCTTCAAAATGAAGCCATAACAAAACCAAAAAGATGGACCAAACCACCAACATGAACCATCCTGTGTCATCAAAAGACATGAGATGACAAAAGCAATGAGCATGGTGCCTTCTTTCTCCAAGACAAAAATTGAATTGATGAACATACCTGGAGCATTCTCTGGGGTCCACCAGACGTTGCGATTGTTGAACAGAATATGATCATCGTCGGTGACGACGGTTATTGGGCTCTGGTTGATTTCGTAGATCGTTTCCTCCGTGTGCTTGTGTACAAATCCTTCACGAAAATCATTGTCGGGGGATCCAATGTGGAGCAGACTCGCGAGAGCTGGCCCGGCCGCCATTCCTAATGCACCTGCAGTCACAAAATTGGCACTTTCAGCTGTGCGCTGTCGCGGGGGGAACGTATCAGCAATGTAGCGCCGGTTGATGCTACGAGCGCTCCCGAATCCATTTAGCAATCGACCCACCATGACCATAGTTAAACTGTTGCAAGGCAAAGCGAGCGCATAGAAAATATTTCCAAGAATGCTACAGGTGCTGGCGAACAACAGGGCCGCCTTGCGGTCGATATGGGGGTGAAAAACGAAAATAAAACATTGATAAGAACGAGGAGTTGAACAGAATGGTGAGACCGTTTCCAGCAGCAGCAACAACAACAATAAAAAGCGAAAAGCAGACTAAAATAACAGATTTTTTTACCTTGAAAGAATATGATGTCCACCAACTGTACAAAATGGTCGAGACGAGGGCCGCAATTGGCGTCATACCGATGATGATCCCGGCCAGTGCTTCATTACCTCCCAGCATTTTGGCGTAATGTCCCGAAGTTGGTGCTACGACGTAATAATTGGTAATGTACAGAAAGGTACTGGTCAGATTCAAGAAATGACTCAGCCACTTCTCCTCTATTGATTTGGCCTGTCGTAGCAGCTCATCTTCGTCTTCGTCGCCCAACAATTCATCATCTGGTACCATCATATCTGGTTCCAACATGATAATTTGGGCTGCCAATAAATTTTGAAACGTGTTGCTGCTGGCATTTAATCGTCGTCGTGCTGCTTCGACTTTGAGCAGCATCGTGTCCAATTCTTGGGCCGTAATTTCCTGATGTGACGTTTGTGAATTCTTGGTCGCGGACAGGCCCGTCATCGTCGTCGTTTTTGTTGTTGTCGTTGTCGTCGTATGAGGAGATGCAGTTCCGTATGATTTCTTGGACGATGTCACGGTGCTGTTGTTGTAATTGTTATTTGCGGACGGTGACTTTATCTTGGCAGAATCTGCCAAATCTTGCAATGTCAAGACAACATTGGGTACAGACTGATGAGCAACGTGGCGACCACCCGATTTGGATGGCACGGGTCGTGGTGGTTTGGTACGTTGATCCAGGTTGGAATTTGGTTCGTTTATTGGATGTTGATCCCTGTTGATGAGAAGGCCGGCATCAATTCTGGCGTCACTGAGTGATCGATAGTGTTGTTGATGCTGATGTTCAAGTTTATTACGATGCTGACGTTGTCGTTCTAACTGTTTCAATTCTGATGAGGCCATCTGCAGTGTCATTTCTAAAGCTCTGATACCTTGGTATTGTCGCAATAACATGTCCGACCACAGATGTTTGAGTTCTCGGTGTTCATTGCCACTGCCATCACTGTTGTTGTAGTCATTGATCGTAGGAAGACTAGCAGGACCATTCGTCAATAAGCTCTTTTTATTGCTCTTACCGTAACCTCGAAATCGATTTTCCACTCTTGGAAAAATGAATTCTGCGGTCAAATGCTTCTTGGTTATCTTGTCGTGTTTCTTGAGGATTTTACGAATTCCTGTCACATTCGATTCGACGTACCGGATCAGACGCAACAGCAGTACGGCCACCGCATGATATGCAGTGTACAAATCTTGAAGGTGAAATAATAATGGTGACGACACGTGGTGACGCAACACGGCCAGCTCTGTAGCTAACTCTCCTTGGATTTGCAAGAAAAAAAGTCCAATCTTTTCTACCTCTGCTTCCAACATGGTTTCAAAGCTCTTTGTAACAACAACAGCAGCAGCAGCAGCAGCAGCAGTTGTAGTAGTAGTATCATTGCTGGCTGTGGTGTGTGTACTGCCGGGTGTCGAGGGTGTTGGAGGTTGTTGTGGATGTTGTTCAAATTGAGGACTTCCAATAGGACTTGCCTCTGTACGTCCTAATTCGTCTTCTCCGCCAGAAATTGATTGTGGCGGTAGCGGCGGCGGCGGCGGCGGCGGCGGATGAAGTTCTTCCTCGAATGGTGCTGGTAAAGTGGCAGCAAAGGACGATCTGCGTTTCTTGGGCTTGGAATGTTTTTTTGTAGTCTTTAAACATTTCTTTAAACCCATGTAATCCAAATAATGTTCGGCCCAAGGTTCATACCGAGTCTCGAGGAGACGCTTACCGAACTGAACCATGACTGATTGCAACAACAATAATAACGGAAACTGTATTGCTTGTTGTACTGTACAGTTACTATATTAGTAGTTTCGGTAAACGAGAGATGGAATAAAAATGAAAATGAAATTGAAAACGAATTGGCACTACTGTCGACGTCGTCGCGGTGTGTTTGTTCGTTGTTTTATCATCATCATAAAAAATATCTTACTGTACTAAAAATCGCGCGAAGAATAATCTCCGAATCTTCTACTGTACTACTGACTGTAATACTACTGTATACAACGCCCGGGTGTCGTTTTATCTGTAATTCTAATATTATGACTTTTACTTATGATCGCGCTTTGAGCTTCACGCGATCACTAGTAGCTACTAATACTACTAGTAGTAGAAAGAATGAGTAGGTCTCTACTACCACCAGTGGTAGTAGTAGAGTACTGCGATTAATCTTTTCGCTCGCCTCCAACAAACTAATTTTTCCCCTTTGACCAGCCCTAGTATTATTATTTACTGTATTATTTATTTGGGACCACTACTATTGGCACTTTAATCATATTATTGCCAACACCAACAAGACATTACAGCCAAGGATAAATAAAACTAAGAACATGATTGTATCACCAAAAGCTCGAAAGAGTCCGTCTCGAAGTAAAAAAATAATGAAATTCGTATTTGTCTGCTTTGTCTTTTCCATGGTAGGAGGCATATTTGTTCTACTAAAAGCAACTCGTCACCATTTGCCATCATCTTATGAAGTGCCTTTGTTAATGACTCCAGAGACTCCAAAGTCAATGGATCGGATAAGAAGTGTTACAACAAATATATTTGGTGGTAGCAGTCATCAGGCTGCAGTTGATGGGACGGTGATAGTACAAGAAGACGACAAAGTAGAAGAACGTCTCACTCTTCAGCAAAAACAGATGAAACGACAAGAAGAAAGATTAAAACAAGCTGCAGCCGAATTGGCAGCAGAAAAAGAGCAATTGGCGAAGGAACGATTGGAATTTGAGCAACAGAAAATGGATTTGGACTTGAAGGATCGAATAATCGGTTTTAATAAAAAGCCTTCCCAAAATATTGCTGCTGCAGCAGCAGCAGGTGCAAAAAATGCGAATATCAGACCCAACGTTGTCAAAGACGAATCCGAGGAAGAAGAAAATCCAGAGGAAGAAGAGAATGATGAACCACAAAAGCAACGACAACCACAAAAATCACAGATTGACAACAATCGGCAGCAAAATATGGATCCTCCTCAGAAATCCGTAGTCTGTGGTGGTCATAAGGCTGCCAGTTGTGATCGGTGTCCTCAGGGGCATGGAGAAGCTTGGTGCCACGGTGATTGTTCCTGGTGTGCCGACACCAAAAAATGCATCTCCAAAGGTTCATTTTGTCCCACTTGTACGACCAAGGCGGCCCACAATGAAGCCATGTGCAAGGCACTTCCCGTAAGTGAGCACTGTCACTGGTGTGACATTGCCACGCAATGTTTGCACGTGGATTCATTTTGTCCTACCGAACGAATTTGGAAAGCACCGCACAAGGAAAAGTGGTTCACACCACCGGATCCTATCGACAAGTACAATCGAACCCTTTCGGTTGTCTTACCATGTGGTTCGGAAAATGATTTCTTTGAACGCACTATTCGCAGTATTTATGCCGCTACGCCACCCGAGATTTTGAAAGATATAATTGTGGTTGACGACAATAGTGTCCCACCGTTGGAGCCCATGTTTTCCTTGGACAAGAACGAATACAAGGTCAATTTTATTCGCAGCAATGTTTCGCTGGGCTTGATCGATGCCAAACACCAGGGAGCCATGGCTGCCACTGGTGACATTATTGTCTTTTTCGACTGTCACGTCAAGCCCGCAATCGGTTATTGGGAACCCTTTGTTCGAGAAATTGCCGAAAATCCCAAACGCGTGGTCGTCCCATCCATTACACACCTAGATGTCGATCTTTGGAAGGAATCGGGTCGACCTCCCGACAATTTGGGTGGCAATAGCAAATGCTATACGACAATGGATAGCGACTTTAAATGGGTCGCGAACAACAAACCGTGGGTTCCGACCATGTCCGGTGGACTCTTGGCCATTGGTCGAGATTGGTTCTTTGAAATTGGAGGACACGATCAAAATATGAAAGTACGTTTGGGATTGACTTTATATGTTGTGTCATAGATGATTGTGCTTCTTTTACTGATACGTTTTTTCATCAAGCCAACGCTCACTGTACACAATCTTCTCTTCTTCGAAACAATCGACAATCGACACTGTAAATGTCGAGAATAGGGCTGGGGTGGCGAGAACATCGATCTATCCTTTCGAATCTGGCGTTGCGGGGGCGAAATCATCGCGGCAACACAAAGTTATGTAGCACACATGTGGCGAACTACCAAGCCCGCCACCAAGGCGAAATACACGCTACCCAAAAACGCAGTTTACTACAATCGGGCACGTGCTATGAAAGCTCACGCACCAGAAATGTTCGGCAATAAAACATTGACCTATCCCGCCTTTGAAAGGTGGAGAGCAACAGGTGGTAGTGATCTGGACGTTAGAAGCATCGTGGAACCAATGGCGCATCTACACTGCAAAGATTTCAATTGGTATCTTGATTTCTTTTCGTATATTTATCGTGATGCTGGTATCATTCCCAAGGAGGTATTCCAGTTGACACCTGACGATGGTGCCACTTGCCTTATGCTGCGAAATCGAACAACATGGGCACCAAACACTAACACGGAAGACGAGCTGATTTTAGGAAATTGTACAACAACTCCTGGTTTTGAGGCAACGTCTGGGACACAATATTGGCATTTAGGTAACAAGAAGAACGACGGGACATGCTGCAGTGGATTGCAAGCTTGGAATACAAACCAATGCATGGTGGGGAATCTTCGAACATCCGTATGTGCCAGCATGAGAGGAGGGCAGAAGGCCTTATTACGAAATGACGGCTCGCTAAAAATTGGACCACAATGTCTGAACATTAATCCTTTGAGCTTGGCTAAATGCGACAACAAAACAACACAAAAATGGAAGAAGCTGCGGCCCTTTCAGCCACCGGAATTTATTGCTATGAGCAAAGAATTGCAGGACAAATGGTAATCGAGGATTTTTTGCAGCGCTAGCTGTCTAGTGTTCAGTGATAACTCACCGTGTATGCCTCAGGGAAGCACAACCCAATCCTGGCGGTTTAATCTATCGGCGAGCATCAATAGTTATGCCTGTACGAAAATGGTTGAGTCACTTTTGCATTTCATTTGTGAAAGGAACAAGAGTTGCTAACAGTCTTCGAGACTTTTGATGCTTGGAACTAAAGAGAGGACTACACTAGCGATGATCATATACATTGCAACTGTTTCAAAGCGACAGAACCATCGTTTCCTAGAAAATGGATAAAGATTGACGGGTGTGGAAATTTTGCCATTGAGAAGATAGCTTGCTACGGAATGTTTCCATTTGTACGAATAAAACAAGCCATGATAGGCTCTGGTGTGCATCAATCCACGAACAACGACAAAATTGACAACTATGCTGAAAATGTAGGCTTTTGTGGATATCGAAGTGCCGCTTCTCGCTCTCTTGGAATTTTTTTCAATGAATACAATTCTTTCAGAGGTGAAACTACGTTAACCGTGACGGCTGCCCTCAGAATTTGCGGGAAATGCAAACATTGAAGAATACGGGAGACGCAACACGTGGAAGTAAATTTTTCGAGCCTTCTTTATCGCGGGATACCTTGTGCTGTGGTATAATGGCTAGTGATGCAATGTAATCTTCGAATGTCCCTTCATGATGAGTGTGTTCCTGACTCCTGCAGCTATGACCTTTGCCACTTACCAAGTAGAGTACTCGAGTACGAGTGTAAAATTTTGGTTATGGTTTATTTGCGGAAATCCAATGTGAACGATTAAACGATTTCCAGGGATAGGGTTTCGTCTGTCAGACGTATCCGACTTGTAAGATGCACGCACTGCTTTACGCTACATTGTGAATAACACCTCTTAATAGCTACTCTACTCCCTACTAGTCTAGCTCTAGTAGTAGACTAGTAGTAGTATTGATAACACCATCCAGCACTTGCTACAACTCTGATATATTGCGCAAAGACAAGCCTTTAATAGAACATGAAGATTCATCAGCCGTTCCTACTGATACTACTAGTGGTGTCGGTAGTCTTACCATCAAGAGCTTTCCAGAATTCCCTTCCTCAATATTCCAGGCCCAGGCATTCTCCTCCGATCCCTTCAACATCGTCATCATCAAGATCAACGTCAATGACGACAGCATCACCGTCATCACTCCACTTATTAGATGCAGCAACAACTGAATCCGCATCCCTTTTTTTACCAGATCCCTCTACCACAATACTTTTGGCAGAAGAATCTTGGAGACAGTACGTGCCCTTAGCTGTGTCAGTGTTCGTAATTATAGATATTTTGTTGGGATCTCCCGCGGCCAATTCTATTTTGGGGATCGCTCGAGCCCAAGAAGCTGCGAACAAAGATGATTCAAACAGCAACAACAACAACAACGATGGCACGAAGAAGACTGGTACTGGCGGCGGTCTTTTGCAAGTCTCGACCAAGGGTGAACGAATCGATTCGGAACAAGTGGCCAACGCAGCAATTGAACGAGCGCGCAATGCATTGGAATGGAACACGGAACGTGAAAAACTAAAGACGGATTATGATCGCATGGAAGATATTCGCAAGAAAATGGACGATCAGATGCGAGAGTTTGACGAAAAGAAGAAACAATCGACCTAGTAGTAAGAAGGACGATAGAAGAATAAGAAAAAGAGAGTTGAAAAAGGAGTTGGGTCAACGAAATTTTTGTCTACACAGGATTAACTTTTACAGTACTATATTTGGCAGCGGATGTACGAATACTTGTCTTATTTGATACCTGCTTTATCAGACAAAGAAGGCATTGCCTGTGGGGTTACCGATAGTATTTTGTTGAATAACAGTTGCCAACGACACCTGCCCTTCATCCCATAGTCCTGTTTGTTGAACGGCCTCAAGATCAGCATCCCATTTGTAGAAGAAAGGATCACCTACCATGAGACGATAAAACTGATCGTGGAGAACATACATTAGCAAAGGACCGATACTGGCACCGTCGACATGATCTTCTGCAAGAGCACACACCCACGCGTCAATGTCGTCCACCTGACCATTGTAGGCCAGACTCAGCTTGATTTGCAATTCCTCGTCGGATGTTACACTCGCAAAGGAATAATGCCTTCCTAAGCCCATTTGCTCACGAAACATGTTGCAATTCAGCAGTCCGTGATCTCGTCCTCTTTGGATATTGAGCACCGCCAGATCCAGGCAAGTTCCCGGCCCAGCAGGTGTACTAAAGAGAAAGTTTCGAACGTCGTCAACAATTTGTGTATCGATTTCCTGTGCATGCTGTCGCAGAAAACCCAGAAGGAGATGATCGACATTTGTGGAACCACGCTCCGCTGTTTTGAAGAAATCTGGGTTGAAGAAAATATTGCGCAGGAGAACCGTTCCGATCTCACCGTCAGCATCGGCCAGTTTCAAGGAAGATGAAAGCATACTGTGTCCAAACCGGAAGGCAAATGCGGAAAATTCATTGGCAACGCTTGGACTGACTCTAGCATCAAACTCTAGATTTTCGTCATCTGGATTGGGAGCATTTGGTCCCATGAGTGCGGGAAGGAATTCCTTGTATGTAATGATTTGAATTTCCGCACCGACAATCTTTCGTGCCAGCTGGTAGATATCTTCGTCACTAGCAGCAGGATATTTTTCTTTGATAATACCAGCCAACCGATTGTGCTCGCGGACGAACAGTGTGTGCATGGCTGTCAATCCAGCTTGCTCATTGGCACGGACATCTCCTGCAAGATATAAATTGGTATCACCATCGCCTCCTTCATTGTGAAAATTACCGTCATTAAAAGGTAACATTCGTCCATTGTCGCTTGTTTTTAGCAAACCATCTGTCATGGTGCGCAAATAGTTGGCTCGATCATAGTCTGATCCGTACACCATGGAAGCATCAAGAAAGCTGGTTATCATATTCACCTGTGAGCGTATTGACGTACCACCTCCTTCAAATTGGGATCTGCCAAAGCTAATATCAGTACAACCAGCTTGGACAAACACATCATTACTATCAGATTGTGGAATGGTTACATCGGCAGAACCAAAACTATCTCCATGCTGAGTTAGTCCGATGTCTGTAGTGGTAAAGGAAATAGGAAGAATCAGCGAACAGACTTTTTTACAACAGATAAAGTTTTTAACACATAAAAGAGCCTTACCGTGATCAATGAACTGTCCCCAACTCCAGATCATATCCGACATGCCACGAGCATTGGTTGAAGTGGATCGTTGAGCTGATACCATGTTACTAATGTTGCGAGGATTGGGAAGCAAATGGTTCATATCCCCCACGGCGTCAATGTACCCCATTTCTGGTGTCAGCGCCATGCGCATAAGAGTTTCATGAGAAGCTCCAAGATCATCTTCCCGGTCTGTTCCGTCAATGGTTCGCACTCCGAGCAGAGGGAAGGGTGAAACTTCGGTAGGGGCTAATGTTGGAAGACCAGACGGGTTAGAACTAGGTGCAGACGTTAATCCTGGAGTTGGACCTGATGTAGGCCGCAACGTTGGCACGGATGTAGGGGACGATGGCTCACACTGCATGTACCACTCGTTACCTTGACAAGTTGCAGGACCACAGCAATCTGTGTCACTGTTACATTCTTCCCACAATGTAGCTCCTTGGCACTGACCTTCTTGAAGCCATATTCCATCACAGCTACCTTCACAGTTTGCCTGAGAGATATCACACCATTCAGTAGCATCGCAGTCGCCATAATTGTGAGAACAACAAAAGTGCGGAGTTGTTGGAAGTTGCGTCGGAGACGTGGTTGGTTCCTTTGTTATTGGTGCTTGTGTGGGTAGCTGTGTGGGCGCATATGTGGGCTGGTGGGTTGGTGGCAACGTTGTGGGACGTGGCGTTTGTTGCTCTGTGGGAAGTGCTGGAGAACACACTTGACAGCAGGTGTTGGGGTATCCTGTAATGCATCGTGTCAGCCCTTCGTAGTCTCCACTCAGAGTGTCTATACAGCAAGGTTGCGACAGCGATGGTGGTCTTTCGGGTAACCCTTGCCGACTCTGGGAACTGGCACCAAACGTGCTGGTACGAACCAGAGTGGGATATAGCAGGGCCAGGGTCGCAACACAACATTTTTTCGTATCAGACAACATGGTCGTCACAATATTCAAGAACGTCTGTGTGAGAGAAAGCAATAATGCTGCAATGTAATAAAAGAAGAATATCAAAAATTGCAAAGACGAAGTCTTGAACGCGATGCAAAAATAAATAGACTGGAAGATGGAAGGATGTTTTCTGTTTTCTCATTCCATAAAATTTCATTCCCTCGGAGGGAGCAAATTGATGAACAAATTTGGCACTCCCATGTCAACCCTAACCCTAAAACTTGGACTCAGACAAGGAAGTAATATTTGTCGTCATCAACAATTCTGTTTTCTGAATTGCATGATACATGATACATGATACAGCATATGTACATGTACAAGCATATATCTAGTCGTCCTGTTGCAAGCTTGAATACAAATTCATATCGATAATAGCACATTGCTTATTTATCTTAGAATAGCCTTCACTGATCGCGTAATGCATTGGCGAGGGTGGTAACAAGGTTCTCCCCTATCATCGCTAGGAGTAACTGCATTCTTTGTTGGCTGTAGCTGTTGGAGTCCCGAGTCCCGACAACAATCTGTGTGGATCCAGTAGGAACCACAAATGCCTCCAGTAGGAGCCACAAATGCCTCCTAGGACAGGCTGCTGAAACTTACAGGTCACGGCATCCACTCATCGGGATAGTAAAAATTTAAGAATCTGTTACCGTAGAAATGCATCAGTTTTCAGCCCAACTCAGTGCTTTTCAAGTATTTTTTGTCCAACGTACAACTGCACCATTCTATTCTCCGTGGCATATCGCAATGAGCGAAGAAGCATAAAAAAGTACCGAGTACACGAAAGAACGCCAATATTGTCGGGTCCAGTGATAGCATAACTTTTTCACATCCATGCTGACACTGACCTACATCAACAAGATCTCTGCCGCATTTGAACTTCAGTAACGCTGTATTGCTTCCATCATTCTCGGTAACGATGTTGACATTTGACATGTGCGTTCGCCTTTAGTAAAACAAACATCAATATTGCCGGTTGCAGCAACGGCTTTGGGATTGCTGACCCGTATACGTCACAACATTTGGGGGTTTCCATTGTAGAGCCCTTGCCGGAGTAGTTGCCTCCTAAACGGAATCACTCTATGTATGCGAATATGCCACACAACTTTTTTTATTTGTAGGAAAAAATGATGGATGTTCTGACTTCAAGCAAACGCACAACTGGCTATTGGAACACTATATTCATCTTTAATCCTCTACAACAAAAATCAGGCTTTGGTTATCAGTACAAAAAGACATGTAGTATTATTTGATTTTAAACTCTGCTGTACCCACTCGAAATATCTAAAGACTTCACTTTCTGGCTCAAGACAAAGACGTATCCAGAAAGGCCCACCGACAAGAGAAGCAATGGTACTCCAAGAAAAAGCGTTGCTGTTTGTGCTGCAATATGCGATTCTTCTCTCAGCGCGTGAATTTCTTGCACGAGAAGATTTAGAGGATTTGACTCCAAGTCACTATTCAGAGGGCGCGCCTCCAATCGACGCCCATCGCTGTCTTGTGCTTCAGAAACTTCTATACCACCATCTACCTCACTCCTGCCCCAAAAGGGTGACTGAAGAACAGGTTCAGAGAGGCTAACATAGGATTCGTTTGCTTCCTTCAGACGATAATAGGCAGCCAAGGGGGTCACGGCATTGTCCGGGATAGAATCGCGCGAAATACTCGAACCACATTGCAAACCCAGCACACCGCAAATGGCGCGCAATGGTCCTCCTACTTGACCCTGCGATTCCGCGGGCGGGTCCAATAATACCCAAACAGAGGTCGTATTGCTCTGCGTCGATACCATGGATCGGATCTGAATTTGCTCCGACGGTAAACCGGTGGTGTCGGCGATCTCTTTCTTGACTTTGTCTTGGTCCAATGCCTGTGAAGGGAAGACAATCTGAAGGCCAACAATTTCGTGGAATATGTCTTCAAGCGACGCAAATTGGACGGAAGTGGTTGCAGGGTACATCGGATCGATAGGATTGCCATTGCGGTCCTCCACGCCCGTCAGTGTAACTGTGATGTTGGTACTTAGAAGATCAACGTAGTTGATCAGGCGAGAATGAAAGGCTACACGGATCGACTTGTCTTCGCACAGTACACGGATCAATTCGTCGTCGATGATTTCTTCATCTTGACTCGAGCTAGAATGCTGCACCGCAACTTTCACTCCAAAGACAAATGGTTGTGAACAATGAAGAGCCTCCGTAAAATAGAATTCGAAGAATTGTCCAGGATAAAATAGATTCCCTACACGAGGAGATGGGGCACCGAAAAGATCGGGTCGTTGGCGGTCAATCGTTCCCGCGATTCTTTGTGTTTTGGAGAACTGGAAGTCCACAGGCATTTCACTGGAAGGTTTGCAGAGTGTTCGAGCTTCGATTTCGTAAGATCCATCAGGTAGTCCGCCTACGAACCATTTTGCATCTACCCATCCGTACTCATCTTCGTAAAGCTTGGCAAAATCAATGGGTTTGTTCTGTTCAGAAAAGGCCCTATACCACTTGGTTGTCCCGACTTGGCGGAACCATACACCGGCTTCCAAAAATCGTCCTGATGTCTCGTTGGCCATTCTAGCAAAAGATTTGCCTGGCGCCAGAGGATTATGAACAGTAATTGTGAAGGAATTTGGAGTTTTAGTGTCAACAAGATTAATACGGAAAGATTCGTCGTCAGCAAGATCTCCTTCCCATTGAATTGCTGGACATGGCTCAGCAAACCGCATTCTTTCCTTCTGGCCTTCGGGGAACGATGCATCAAAAACATTGTAAAGAATAGTGGACGCAGTTGCAACGTTGTTACCTAGAGCAACCAAGTTACCATCTCCGATGTTGCGAACGTTTTCGCAAGCCGACCGGAATAAAAGTTTGAAGCCAGGGTGGTCATAAGTGGCAGGCCCTCGATATACCGAGACAAACGTGGAAATTGTTTCCCCAGCATCAATTTTATCATATTGCTGTGGTACAGTAAGCGTGTCCCCGTTGGCGAGATGGCCTAATACTCCAGAATTGGCCCGGTGTTCAGTAAAAAGTTGGAAAGCGGCGGGAGATATGCCTTGGTTTGTGAGTCGAACTTCAAATACAATAGGATCATCGGGGAGGGCTAGCGTTGTTGACACGGGCGAGAACTCAACATGTGGTTGCTCACGAGGCACCGTGCCATATTCAACTGGGCATTTGGATCTTCCACCAACCGTGTTGAAGACGAAGGTGCCGTAATCGGGATCCAAAAACACCTCAACATCAAACACGTCGCCACTGTCAGGGTCATTCAGAACAAACCCGATAACGGTTTCGTCATTATTTTCATCGGTTTCTTCGTGCACCCTATCCAGCTCTTGCTGAAATTTAGCCTGGAAGCCAATGTCGACTACAACAGGTGACTCAATGTCAATGCTTGTTCCACCACCAGCAGCAAAGTGTTGTTTCATGTTGTCCTGTGGATTTCCAATCTTGCTGGTATGCTCATGGATAAATTCCTTCTTCAGCTCGAACCGAACTTCCGCCCCTCCACCGTCAAATTTAATCAAATTAATATGCTCCAGCTCTTCTGCCCCGGTCGGGGACGCATCGGAATCCCCAGCTAGAAAGCGAACTTGTTCTGCTTGTTCTGCGAGTTTTTTTGGAATAAGTGAGGAATAGTGCTCTCCTGGTAGCTTTGAAGGGTCAGCGCTCTCATGTTTATTGCGATCAAACCACTCTCCTGGTTTCGCTGAATCTAGTCCTCCATTCTTTGCCAACTTGGTAATGTTATCGTGACGCTCAAGAAATGATCGCCAATCTTCGAGTGCTCCAACAAACACATCTCTGTTGACGATAGATTCTTCACAGCCTTTAGGCGTGCTCTCGTCAATGGCCTCCACCGAATCGGGACAACCTAGCTCTGTTACATTCTTTACAGCTGCTGCCTTCAGGCGAGTTAGCTCAGGTATCTCTACTGATTCCACATCGAATCGACTGAGAAAGCCAATGGCAGGTTTGTTTTCTGGCGAATCAAGAGCAAATTTCAGTTTTCGTTCAACCTCTGCGCATGTAGAAGAACTCTCGGAGCCCACAAAGCGAACCTCATCCACCTGCTTGAATTTAGCATTGAGATTAGGGACAAGAAATACATCCGAGTTGGCACCAGCCACCCACTCATCGGTGCTTGTTCGATAGCTCCAAGTGGTTGTGAAGGATGCCGAGTCGGTCCCATCAACAAGCTGCACAACAAAGTTTGCACCGCCATCCACATCAATTTTCCCCTTGCTTTCAATATCAGTCATCTCAATGCATGCTAAGACTCCAAAGCCTGCACAACCTTCAATCTCGACACCAGCTCCAAAATCAGCCGATAGTGCCGAGTCAAACCCCACGTATGTCTCATAATGCTTCATTTGCACGCGTGCCGTAGTAATCATGTTCTCATAAAATGAATAAGAGCCACCGCCCGGAGGATCACGCAAGACCAGAATAGGTTTGTGGGATGGAATCGCAACAGTAAAGCCGCCTGTGAGCTCAAAGTCGCCAGTTACAACAACGTCTGCCATGTGCCTTACGCCACTCTTTGCAAGAGTTGCGAACAGTGATTTCGTATTGTCATTGAACGGGTTGGGCTGGCCACTGACAAGGAGTTTTGATGCCTGCGCGTTGCTCCCGTTTTCATCCATTTCCAAAACAACTTCGCATGACGGATTGCATTCACGAATTCTCTTAGCGAGCGCATTAAGCTCTGGTTTTACTTCAATCTTCTCGATCCACTTGCGATCGCCTGGACTATCCGATATTCCTACTTCGTTTTGAATAACAATTGTAGTATTGGGTTCATATTTTGTGCAGAGAGGGATGTCGGCGTAACCATAGTCCTGCCAAGCAAATATTTTCAGCTCAAACAGAGACAGCATCCGGATGACATGAAAAGAATACGAGTCGACACTTTCAGATGCAGCGTTGGAGCCACATCCTTCGGATTCGGTTCGATCTCCAAAAACTGTTCTTAAATGGTCTTGTCCATCGTACTGAAACCTCACGGTCTTCAAGTCAGTTCTTTCTTTCTCTTTTTCCTCTTCTTCTTTGAGCGCTCCGGCGATTGCACCTTCGTCATCTATCGCAGTTAGAGGATTTTCATCAGTTCGATCACCAACACCTTCGGGCAAGCTTTCTGAACCGAATTCGTCTTCTTCCTCGACATCGCGCAGGTCAATCGATGTATCTTGCGAAAGACTCAGCTTTCGAACAATAGGACCTCTGGAGTCACCGTCAGGACCCCTGACATCTTCTACACGCACCTCGACAAACTGCGCTATGACGTTGTGCTCCTGGCGGTATCGATCCTGGTTCAAGACAATACCCTCCCAAAGACAGCCTTGGATTGTCAGTCTAACGTCGCTTGTTCCAAGTTTGTGGTTGCAAAATCCTCCCGCAACTTCAATTGCAAGGGATGTCGTCGTTACGTCAACGAGGTCGAATCCCTCGTACGCTCCCTTAGCGTCAATTCTAATTCCTTGAGAAATGAGGATTTCATTTTCTGGATTGACAGCTCGAAATTCGTGATCATGGTAGTTCACTTGCGGTGACACTGTTGTTCCTATCACTGCAGGAAGAGAATAATGGCCGGTTCCATTTGTTGTGACACATACAGGCTCTTGTACTTGAAGTTTATTCCTGGTAGAATGGTCAATGAGGCAAACCTCCGCGCTCGGAATCGCGCAGCCAAGATCGTTGTCAAATGGTAAATACGTGCCATTCACTGATACTCGTCCCTGAAAGGATACTGTCGTGTCGTCAATTACATGGACTGGGGCATTGAATTCCAAATGACGAACATACAAAACGGTACTATTATATGGCGTTGCGCTTCTTTTGTATTGGCGGCGTCGCAATGCACCTCCAAAATCAAAAACCCAAGAATCGTTGGCAACACTTTCCATTTGTTGAATAACCAATGTCATGTTGTCACCAGCAGCAATCAGCCCATCCATGAAGCCAGGCGCAGTTAGATCTCCCAAAGGAGGGCCCTTCGCAGGACTGTCGTCTTGAATCGTCCCTCCTGCAGACAAGTCAGCACCAGTACAATCTCGAGTTCCTTCGTCACAAAGAAATCGATGAATGATATCGCCAGTTTGCTTCCCGAAACGAAGGCGAACCGGAAAGTCATCTTCGTTGTTCAGCGAGTCGTCTACAAGAGAGATGTCAATTCGAAACTTTCCAGACGGGCTTGTTTTTGTGCTGAGGTTGTAAAGGAAGCATCGGCAAGTGTAAGTAGCATCTTACAGTGAAATCCGCTCCGCAAGAGTCACCCTTTCTTTTACGCACCTACACCATCCATCGTCAGTAGGAAAAGAACAAATTGTCAAAGGTTCACCGGTGAGATCTTCAAGACGATAATCTACTGTAACCTCTTCAACAGGTATCCCGCCAGCTTCCGGCTTCAGTGTCACTTGGCCGTCTATAGAGGCCTGCCACTGCACAGTATGAGAAACTGTAGTGTAGCTACTACTTCGCCAAGGTTGCCTTGCAGAGGCCCGGATCTGGTAGTTGTATGTCTTTCCAACAGTCAGGCGTGAAAAGCGTAGATCATCTGCAGCCTGGAAACCAGGACTGTATGGTTCACGGGCACACTCTTGTGCAGAGAAATAGTAGTAGTCCGGTGTAAAAACTGCTGGCTCAAAGGAGGAAGCATTTGGGTCAACTCTTGAAAATGAGTATGCATCTTCGCAACGGGAGTTGTCAAGAAACGTAAACATGACAAAGCCTTCCTGCTGCCTTACAATAGCATTGTCTGGACGACCAGTATCATCTGTAGTCTGGTCATCTCCATCCAAGATCGAACAAAAGCACTTGGTAATCACAAAATCGCTTGTCTTTTCTAAAGAATCATCATTATATGTCAACGTGAGTTTGTACCGGGAACCTGGGTTTAGACCGTCAAAGGTGAAAGTCTGAAGATCAGAGAACGAAGTGAATGTTGCATCTATTTTGGCATGCTGCTGAACAGGAACAAGCAAGTCGGCTGCGCCTTCGGCAACTTGGTAAAGAGATAGCATCACATTTTTATTGGTTCCAACCCTTGAGATATCCATCATGAATGAAAAGGGAGCAATTGAATGAGGCTGGAAGCTAACAGATTCCTCGCATGTACCGAACTTGGGCACTTGCGCACCACCAGATGCGGGATGAAGATAGCCAGCCTCACACGTGCATTTGTAGTCTCCAACAACATTCGTACAGAAACTATTCACTGGACAACCATTGTCTTCTTGGCATTCATCAATATCATTACACGCCCCTTGAGTTGTACCGGGGATGAAATCCTGGCCACAAGGGCAATGTGCTGGCTTCACTATGCTTGTCACATCAGTACTAGCGGAATAAAGCAGGTAATTGCAGGGAACCACACCGAATCTGAAAGCTGGAGAAATGCACAAGTTAGTGTTGCCTACCTGTGTTGCTAGAGCTCTTAGACCAGCAACGGTAATCCAACTCCAGCGTTTGGGGGCTGTGCTACATTCCACTGCAACGCTCAGTGGATTTGAAATTCCAATACAACCAGATTTAGGGAGGAACGTGTAAGTATTACTGTCGGCCTTTTGGATGGCAAAAGGACCACCTTGTTTTTTGTTCCAAGCGATGGTGTTTGTCTTGTAGGTATCACAGAGCTGTTGACGTTGGACGTCCGTCCTTCCGGGGACGACAATCGCCTGGCTTGATGCTAAACCAAACTGCGAGAAGCACAGCACAACCAGCACCAGTGCCAGAAACGAGCGAACCATTCTGAGTTTACCTCAAATTTGAATTACAAAAGGAATTTGTTCGTTTGATATGTAAGTGTCCAACAGTATTTGTGAGGACGTTCGGATATTCGAGGAGGATACACTGGCTGACAGGTTGTAAAAATATACGTCTCATCTTTTTACTTTCCGGCTCTGGATCCATGTCCGATTGTCTAACGGTCTGAACATCTCGTACATTGCTCCTTTCTCTCGCTGATATCATCATGTACTACTAGTAGTAGCTATCTGTTACACGAACAGAAGCAAGAGTGAAAAGTAGCAGTTCAACGAGGAGCGTTGGAGAGCACACTTCATATACTTACGATCCATTGGCGATAGGTTATAACTTCTAACTTCTTTCTTACCTGGTACAATAATTTCAGAAGATCCAGTTTACAGACGCTCCTAAAAAGCATCAATGATGTCATATCTCTAGACGCATAGTTGCGCATTACCAACATGAGTTTGATTTCAATAGCTATTCTATTCACAACAAGTCGTCTATTATTTGTACCACGGTCCATTTTAAACACGACGCAACTTATTCAGTCCCTAGTTCTATGCAGTTTGATGTTGCGAAAACAGTAATCCAAAAACAGACCTCCAATAGTAGGGCCTGCTGCTAGGTCTATTTGATTGTTGAATAATAATACGAGCCACTTCTTTCGCTTTGTTGAAATTATTTGTCGCATTCCAGCCTCTAGCTAATGTGATAAATTAAATCCAGCTAGCTTGGTTCATGTCAGAGCATTCACTAATGCTGCATGACAAATTGCCTAAACTCATTTTCCAATCCTTGTTCCCGACATGCCGATGCAAGGACGCTCAAGTCTTCTTCCAAGGCCACAAAGGACATGGGCAATTGTCGTTGGTCTATTTCTAGTTCTCCCCGGACGTGATGGCCCCATTGACGTCCAAAGCCCCCGGGGTCGACTCTTGTTGCCTTTGATCCAGATAACAAACTCGTCACATGCCTTGATACCACCCTCGACGACAATAATACCAGGATATCCAGCCTTGAGATATCCTCCCAATTCATATTCGCAAGCCATCTGTACAATACTCTCTTTACGCTGACGATCCGTAATGTGGTGTACCCAGATCCATCGCCGGCCCATGACTGAGCTGGATTTTTCAGAAGCAACCTTTGTGAATTGTTGTTCTTCAGCTAACATTTGTTTTTGTAGACTGGTTTCTGCTTGAAGATCGGTCAGCCGATCTTGACATTCCTGAACCAACTCCATAATAGCTTCGGACCCAACAAGTTTCCGCGCGACAGATTGCAACTGTAATACCAAGTCTTGTTGTTCTGAATTGGATAAGCCCTGAGCGGTCAAGATAGTTACAGAGACGGGTTGATGAGCTGGATAACCAGGTCCAAGACCAAAGTACAGACACGCTGATATTTTGTTGTCGTTGTTGTTGTTGTTGCTAATAGTAGTGTCAGCAGTATCGTCCTCTGCGTGGACCAACATGTATATTTCCATTGCTAGCGTAGGAATTCTTTCTTTACTTATCTCATTGCAGCCATCTTTTATCAATAATCTGGCTTGCCGCAGCTCTTCGGGTGTTGACTTCAGTACCATTCGAATGCACTGGTCCAACAAGACGGCACCAGCTTCATGTTCGTCTGCTTCTTCATCAGAAGGGGAACTGTAGATGGACTGAATCGCCTCAACTTCGTTTAGTGACCGATCTAGAGAATCTAGCAGTTCTTGCGGGCAATCATTATCAGCTTGATGCATACTACAAGCATGCATATTATAACCCAGGAATAGTACTAGGAGCACTGTAGTACTACTGCAACTATTAGGACATCTATGACATCTCTGATGTAGAGTCATGTCTGATGATGGATTGTTCGAAGAGGGGTAGAGATATTGAGATTCATTCCAATGTTTGGACGCACACATATGCGCCAGTTTGATAATCTCACATCTCACCACACACTAAAAGCGAAAGCTACAACTACTGACTACTGCAGCTAACAGCTAACTGCACCGCTATCTCCTCGTCGAGTGAGTCCAAGGACAAGACATACCGGGCAGCATTCCTGCTTTATTTCATTATAAATCTGATTTGTCTTCTTCGCTGGCATTGGATTCCTCTGGCTTGATCGTCTTGCTCAAAAACTCCAATAATTCGGAAATTTCTTGTGGCGTCATCTCGTGATGAGCATTGGGAATCAGTCGAAAGGAGGTTGCTATACCATATTGTCGCAATTTTTCGCAGGTAGCCTTTCCCCACTTGGGTAGAATAAAGTCATCTGCAGCACCGTGTGCTACAAAAATTGGAGGCCAATGAGCAAGTGCCTTTGGTTCCTTGTTCGTCTGTTCGTTCAACAAAATGGACCAAACTTTGGAATCATCGTTCAAGTAGCAACTCAATCCGAATACGGCTCCCAACGACGATGAGACAGTTGCTGACGAAGAGGCAGATATTCTTGCCTGCCACCGTATTGCTGTTTGGTAGGCAATCGCACCACCCATGCTAAAACCACCAATAATGATTCGTTGAGGATCTCTGCCGTGATGTTGAACTTGTTCCTCCAGTAAAGCCAACAATCGGTCCGTAGATCGTTCGATACTGACAGTTTGTTCAGGAAAGCTAGGATCAAATCCACCGATCCGATCGTACCAGATACTGGACAACGCTCCACCATTTAACTGGTACGGAATTGGTTCGGCAGTGGGAAAAATCCAGTCCCATTGTTGGTACACCGATGATGGTACCAAGGATTGTATCCAAGCCTGTGCACCAGCACCAGTATCACCTGATCCGTGACAAAAGACAATTAGGGGTTTGACACGCATGTGGCTCATGGAATTTATATTATTATTTTATGATTATTAAGTATGGAGCAAGGAGCAAGACTAGGATGTTGTAGTTGTAGTACTACTAATAGACTGCTGCTACTACTAGCTAGCTACCAGTAGTAGAATACTCGAGTAGTCTAGCTGTAGTAGACTTGCTACTAGTAGTGAAGAAAAAAAACCTCGCATTTGAAAATCACTGAAAAAATTGGCGATAAATAATATATTGAAAAACAATAATTGTCGTAGTCTGAAATATTTATGTTAACTCAAACCCTAATCTACTTATGAAATATTTCAGGTTACGATTATTATCATACCAGGTCCAAATATTGGCAAGAGATCATAAGGGTTTGAGTTAACTCTGGTCAAATATTTCAGGTTACGATCATCATCATAGGTCCAAATATTGGCAAGAGATCATAAG
>Ga0210036_1000273_pt1 | contig 62762 bp, 58 predicted proteins | sample CryGeymeta201515_FD_185469 | JGI IMG/M metagenome (GOLD analysis project Ga0210036, IMG submission 185469) | Groundwater microbial communities from Crystal Geyser aquifers in Utah, USA - Crystal Geyser metaG 2015-15 (SPAdes) (version 2) | ecosystem: Environmental > Aquatic > Deep subsurface >... | reverse complement strand
TGGCCTTGTGGAACATGGACGTTAACGTGAAACAACGCCCACAGCCGACAAGAATGGCGTGTCGTAGGGCCGACTTCAGTGTCGTAGGGCCGACTTCAGTCGGCCATGGCGGGCTGAAGCCCGCCCTAAGCTGGACACGCATGTTGCATGCTTTGGGGTGTCCTTGTTGAACATGGACGTTAACGTGAAGTAACGCCCACAGCTGACAAAAATGGCGTGTCGTAGGGCCGACTTCAGTGTCGTAGGGCCGACTTCAGTCGGCCATGGCGGGCTGAAGCCCGCCCTACGCAGGACACGCATGTTGCATGCTTTGGGGTGTCCTTGTTGAACATGGACGTTAGATATTCTCCAAAAGAAAGCCCCGTGATCCGATAGGCGGATACGGGGCGATGCCCTTTTTGGTCAAGGACAGGCGCAGTTAAGTTCACCACTATTTCTTAGGAAACCACGCATCGGTGGCCTTGCGTTGCCATTCGGCTACTTGCTTTTCGGCGTCATCTTTGGCCACGCCATAGCGTTCCTGAATTTTGCCAGCGAGTTGGTCACGGCGACCGGCCACCACATCAAAGTCGTCGTCGGTCAGCTTGCCCCACTGCTCTTTGGCCTGACCCGTCACTTGTTTCCAGTTTCCTTGAATTCGATCCCAGTTCATACGATGTCCTTCACGTTAAGTTGACTGCCAAACGCCGTTCAAGGGCGAATCGCAATTTCGTTCTTCACCAGCTTGACGTTGTTGACGTTGCGGGCAATGTTTTCAGCGGCGCTTTTTTCGGTCAGGCTCTTGGCAAAACCCGACAGCATGACGGTGCCGTTGAGTGTTTCGACGCTGATCGACGAGGCGCTAACGAGCTTGCTCTCGGCCATGCGTGATTTCACCAGGGTGGTGATGCCGGCGTCGTCCACATAAGCGCCCACGGTTTGCTGGCCGCGGCTGACAGCGCAACCGGCAGTGGTAATCAGGGCAAAGGCCATCGCAGTGGTGGCGAGAATAGTTTTGATGTGCATAGTGATACTCCATGGGATGTTGATGGTGAAAGCCCCACCACCGATGGGCGAAAAGCTGAGCGGCGCTCAGTCGATGGATCAACTGTAAAAACAATCGCGTCGCGTGTCGGTGCGTTGGCGCACCGTGCGTTAGCGCTTGCCGGTCACTTCAATGTCGACGCGGCGGTCAGGCTGCAAGCAGGCGATCAAGGCGGGTGTGGTCTTGCGGCCGACACAGTCGCCTGGCTTGGTCACAGGATCAGACCCATTGACACCTTGCGCGTTGATTTTTTGTGCAGGGATGTCACCCGAAGTCACCAGGTAGCTGCTGACCGCCTGGGCCCGCCGCGTGGACAGCGCCTGGTTGTAAGCGTGTGAGCCAATACGGTCGGTGTGGCCGGTGACGTTGATCACGTCGTAGTCCACCCCGCGCAAATCAGCGGCCAGCTTGTCCAACTCGGCCCGGCCAGCCGGTTTAACGACAGCATTGTCAAAGTCAAACAGCGAGTCGGCAGAAAAACTCACTTTCACAGGCGCGGGTACGAACACTGGCGCGGGTTGTGGCGCGGGGACAGGGGCGGCAGCGGCGACCACCGGTGGCGGTGCTTGCGCCACGATCACCGGCGGCGGCGTGTACTCGCGTGCCACCGGTGTCGGTCTTTTGCCACCAAAGCGGTACACCAGTCCCAGCGACGCCAGATCCACGTCGCCCTTGTTGCCAACCGCGTCGTCAATGCGGTAGCGTTCAATTTCGGCACGCAGACTCAAGGCATCGGTCAATGCGTATTGCAGACCGAGCCCGACTTTCAGGTTGGTTTTGCGCGAACTGGGGTTGGGGTCGAGCACATTGACCGCGCCAGTCCCCGTAAACGAATCGTTGGCGTGGGCGTAGGTCACGCCGATGCGGCCAAAGGCAGAAAACTTTTCCGAGATGGGCAGCGTGCCCACCGCATCCAGGTTCAGCCCCTTGAGCCGGATGTCGCCGCTGAGGCTGCCGGTCGGCGTGGTCGTGGTGGTAAAGCCAAACTTCCCAAGATCAAAATAACCTGCCTCGACTGAAAAATACCTGTTGTACTGGTAGCCGCCAAACAGCTTGAAGCCGCGGTCGCGCTCGGTGTTGTTGAACGGCCCGGCTACCAGGCCATTGCCCAGCAAACCACTGGTAATGCGGGCGTCGTCGATGGTCGCATTGGACTGCCCCAGATTGGCACCTGCGTACCAGCCAGCAGCTTGTGCCATGGCCAGCGGGGCGGTCATGAGAGCCAGTGTCAGCAGGCTCAGCTTGACCGGAATGCTGACGACGTTGTGATGATGAAATGTCATGTGATTCTCCAAAAGGCAGCACACCCCTCAAGTGCATTGAGGCGGGGTGGTGCATGTTTTTCAAGTGAACAGGAAACAGGGCTACGGCGTGTTCAAGGTGCAGGCACGTTGATGACGGTGTCGACCAGCGTGACGGAGGCACCCAGGGACAGCGCACGACCATTCAGCGTGACGACGTTCACGTTGCCCGCAGTAGAAAAAGCCGCACCTGATTGCGCGATGATGGTGCCGACCATGGTGCCGCCACCGGCTGCATTGATGGTGGCAAAGCTGCCCACTTGCCAGAACACGTTTTTAGCCAGCGCGCCATTGGTAAGGATGATGCTTTGCGGGAATGCTGCGCCCGGGCCGCCCACGGAGAGTGTGGTGGCCATCTGGAATACCCAGATGGCGTTGGCATCACCTTGTGCATCGAGCGTCAGGTCACCGCCTTGGATCATGAACGAGCCAGCTGCCGATTTGTAAACCCCGGGGAGCAGCGTCAGGCTAGCCAGATTGCCACCAGGTGCCGGGCTTGCGCCAACCACAGGCATGGCCACCAACTCAAGGTAAGCGGTTTGTGCGTCCAGACGAGCCTGCGTCGCTACCGCACATTCGGGCGCGCTCGGACCGGCCGAGTTTGCACCGGTAGTGGAGTTGGTGCAGGTGTAAATCGTGCCGGTGACAGCGCCGATGTTGGCCGGTGTTTCTGTATAGATGTCGTTACCCGGCGCATTTTCATGAAAGCCCGTCACCATGGAAGTGCCGGTGGCAATGGTGCCAATGTCGCCATTGACTATCGTGAGTGTGCCGGTATTGGTCATGCCAGCCGTGCCGCCAAAGGTACCAAACGGGGCAGCGGTGTTCAGGTCAACGCCAGCGGTTAGTGCCACTGTGGCTGCCGTGGTAAAGGTCCACACTTCATTGGCCACCAAGGCGTTGCCGGCCAGATCGGTCGAGGCTGTGGTGATTGTTGCGGTGTAAAGCGTATTGGCTGTCAAATTGGCATTTGGCTTGAACGTGGCATTCTTGTTCAATGGCCCCAAGGCAACGGTTCCTGCGACAAGGCCTGCAGCGCTGGACAGCGTGAAGGTGCTGGTGGTGATGGTCAGCGGGTTCATGCCTTCATTAAAAAGCGCTTTCACCGGACTATTGGTCGCCACATTGGTGGCACCATTGAGTGGCGAAACCGGTGCAACCGTGGGCGGGGTCGTGTCAGCCACCCCTGAGGTGCTGAACTGCCAGGTGGTGTTGCTGGCCATGGCAACGCCGGTGCTGTCTTTGGCAGCAGTGGTGACCGTGGCGGTGCAGGTATCCACCGGGAGTGCGGCGGGCACGCTCAGAGTGGCAACACGGGTGCTGGCCAGGTAGCTCACCGCGCCGCCTGAAACGCCAGCCGACAGCGGGCAAACCAGGGTAAAGCTGGCGGTGTTCAGGGTTGCGGGGTCCATTGCCTTGCTGAAACCGGCTGTGATGATTTTCGTATTGTTGGCCACGCCGGTCGCACCGGGAGTGGGCGAGACAACCGTCACCGTCGGCGGGACAACCAGAACCGGAGCGAGACTGCCCGCTCCCAAAATGGTCGACTGCCCGCCACCGCCACAGGCGGCCATCAGGCCCGTCATGCCCACTGCCGCCAGCCACGACAGCCCTCTTGAAATACCCTTGATTTGATTCATTTGCCGACCCCTTGCGTTGATGCAAAACCTTTAGGAAGCTCAGGGCAGACATTGGCCGACCCTGGCACTTGTGTTTTGCACAACCGCCGATGTGGCGTGCATTACGGGCTGGAGTATGAAGAAGCAACCTGTGCAGGTCTGTGCGCAAGGCAACACAGGAAATGCGGCAGACCGTGGCTCGTGCCGAAACGCAACGAACGACCCGATCGTCAAAAATCAGCCAAGCGCTGACTGGGGCGACACAGCACCCGAACTACGTCTATTGCAACTTGACGGTGGCGCTGGCGTGCAGGCAGATGGCCGCAGCGGTGGCCACGTTGAGCGACTCTTCGCCGCCGGGCTGGGCAATGCGCGCATGCTGGCTGGCCAGGGCTTCCAGCTCGGGGCAAACCCCCTGCCCTTCATGTCCCATGGCCCAGGCGCAGGGCATGGGCAGGGCTTTTTTAAGCAACGATTGGTGCAAAAAATCACCCCGGTGCGAGCTGGTCACCAAGAGCGGCACGCTGAGTTGCTGCACCTGCTGCAAATCTGCCCCTTCGATCAGTTGCAAGCCCCAGTGCGCCCCCATGCCTGCGCGCAAGACCTTCGGGCTCCACAGCGCCGCCGTGCCTTTGAGGGCGATGATCTGCTTGAAGCCAAAGGCGGAGGCGCTGCGCAATATCGCCCCCACGTTGCCCGCGTCCTGCACGCGGTCCAGCACCACGCTGGCTGCATCTGGCTGCAGGTCTGGAGCGGCAGGCAAGTCAAACACAAAACCCATGCGCGCGGGCGACTCCAGCGCGCTGAGTGTGTCATAAAGTGCGTCTGTAATTACTACGTTTTTTATAGCTGCTTGCGCATATTCCAAAAGGGCTAGAGGCCAATTTGACTCTGAAAATATACCGATGCTCGGGCGCACACCACGCGCCAACGCCGCGCGCACCAGGTGGTCACCCTCGGCCCAGAAACGGCCCTGTTTGCGGTAATCGGTGTTACCGGTGGCGAGCCGGCGCAAATCTTTCAGCAGCGGGTTGTCACGCGAAGTGATGTGCAAAGGCAAGGTCATGACAGGCTCCACCCGAACCGTGCGCAAGGCCGGGCAACCGTGCGCTGGCGATTCATGCCGTCCCCTCGCGCCCCAGCACCTGGGCCACGGGGGCAAAGGTTTTGCGGTGCTGCGGGCAGGCGCCGTGCAGCTGCAGCGCCGCCAGATGTTGCGCCGTGCCATAGCCCTTGTGCTGGGCAAAGCCGTAGGCCGGGTAAAGCACGTCGAGTTCTTCGCAGCCCCGATCCCGCGTCACCTTGGCCAGAATGGAGGCGGCTGAAATGGCGGCGATCAGCGCATCCCCTTTGACGATGGCTTCACAGCGCATCGGCAACACCGGCAGGCGATTGCCGTCGATCAGCACCAGTTTGGGCGGCAAGCGCAAGCCCAGTACGGCGCGGCGCATGGCCAGCAGCGTGGCTTGCAAGATATTGAGCGACTCAATTTCCTCCACGCTGGCCTGCGCCACGGCAAAACACAAGGCCTTGGCGCGAATCTCGTCAAACAGCTGCGCACGCTTGGCGGCGCTGAGTTGTTTGGAATCGTTCAAACCGGCAATCGGATGCAAGTCGTCCAGAATCACCGCAGCCGCCACCACCGGCCCGGCGAGCGGTCCGCGCCCGGCTTCATCGACACCGGCAATCAGCCCATCCACGCCGTACTGCAAAGCCAGTTGCTTCATGTGGCGCAGCGCCTGACGTGCAGAGCGCGGCGATGTCGCGCGCGAAGGCTTCAAACGCGCGTTTGGCTGGACGAGTGTCAGCAGGTCAGGCTTGGAGGACTTGGGCGATGGCATGGGCAGCAAGTTGGGGCGTGTCGCGCAGCAGTTCGGTGTGCAGCGCAGTAAAACGTTGTTCAAGAGCCGCGATTGTCTCAGGCTGCGTGCTGGCCGCGTCGAGCCAACGCAAAACTTCCGTAGCCAGCGCTGGCGGTGTGGCGGCATCCTGCAACAGTTCGGGCACGACAAATTCACCGCACAAGATGTTGGGCAGCCCGACCCAGGGTTGCAAGCGCTTGGCACTCATCAGCCGCCACGACAGCGCGCCCATGCGGTAGGCAATGACCATCGGCCGCTTGAACAAGGCCGCTTCCAGCGTGGCGGTGCCACTGGCGATCAGCGTCACGTCACAGGCGGCCAGCGCGGCGTGCGACTGACCTTCAAGCACCGTCACCGACTCGCCCAAGCCACTGGCTTGCGCCGCCGCCATGATCTGTTGTTTCAGCATAGGTACCGCAGGTACTATGAATTGCGTAGCTGGTTGCGCTTGTTTTATAAAGGCTGCAGCCTGAAAGAACCTAGAAGCCAAATGCTTGACTTCGGAGGTTCGGCTGCCCGGCAGAATAGCCACCACCGGCATATCTTGACGCAAACCGAGTTGTGCTCGGGCTTGGGCACGGTCGGCCTGCATCGGAATCACCTGCGCCAGCGGATGCCCAACATAGGTGGCGGCAATGCCGTGCTGCGCCAACAAGGCGGGCTCAAACGGAAAGATGCACAGTACGTGGTCCACGCTGCGTTTGATTTTGTCCAGCCGCTCGGGCCGCCAGGCCCAGACCGACGGGCAAACGAAATGCACGGTCTTGATGCCCCGCCCTTTGAGGGTAGCTTCCAGGTCAAGGTTGAAGTCCGGCGCGTCCACACCAATGAAGACATCCGGCGGGTTAGCCAGCAGCCGGGTTTTGAGCTGGTTGCGGATGCCCACAATCTCGCGGTAGCGCAGCAACACGTCCCAGCCAAAACCATGCACGCTGAGCTTGTCGTGCGGCCACCAGGCTTCAAAACCACGCCTGACCATTTGCGGACCACCGATGCCAAAGCTGCTGAGCTCTGGCCAGCGCGCTTTCATGCCGTCGAGCAGCAGTCCGGCAAGCAGATCGCCGGAGGTTTCACCGGCGACCAGGGCCGCTTTGAGTGGGTTGGTGGGCATGTTCAGCGGCGGAATTTAAAAAAACATCCAATGGCTTGCTGAGGCCGCAGTATGTGTAGCAGCCGGTAGCCTTCCGAATGGTTTGCGTAACGACTCCAGGTTCGTTGAGGTCGTAGGCTGCGCAGCAGCCAGCGGGGCATCCCCCCTCATGCTGGGGTACCAGAAATCGGGGGGCTGCCCCGCTGACTGCTACGCCGACGCGGCTGGTGGAACACCCCAAGCTTTTGAAGTCCGAAAACCATGGCCATTTGTCTATCGGTGGCTTCCCCCACGTTGCCGCCTAGCGCGGCAGGGCTTGCGGGTGACCGCCGATTTCTGGTACCCCAGCATGAGGCGGGCGCCCGCAAGCCCTGTCGCGCGGGTTCAACAAAAGACTGCACCGCACAACGCAACATGATCAGAAAATCACCGAACAATCCCACGCTGGGGCGAGGTTTGATCCAAAAATGAGAGCATCATCTCCACGTCCTGTGCGCACTCAGGGCAATTTTTATCCAAAGTAGCGATCCGTTCTCGCGCTGCCTGCAAGGTCAGATCATCACGGTAGAGCGCCTTGTGCATGGCTTTGACCGCGCTGATGCGCTCGGGCGAAAAACCACGTCGGCGCAGCCCTTCAAAGTTCATCGAACGCGCCGCCGCTGGTTGCCCCTGGCACATCACAAACGGCGGCAAATCGGCAAACAGCAGCGTGCACATGGCCGTCATGCTGTGCGCGCCAATCTTGACAAACTGGTGTACCACAGTAAAGCCACCAAAAATGGCCCAGTCGCCCACGTGCACATGGCCGGCCAACTGCGTGTTGTTGGCAAAAATGGTGTGGTTGCCCACCTGGCAGTCGTGGGCGATGTGGCAATACGCCATGATCCAGTTGTCGTCACCCACACGGGTCACACCCACATCACCGGGCGAGCCGATGTTGAAGGTGCAAAACTCGCGAATGGTGTTGCGGTTGCCAATGACCAGTTCGCACGGCTCACCCGCATACTTTTTGTCTTGGGGAATGGCACCGAGCGAGGCGAACTGAAAAATTCGGTTATCCGCGCCAATGGTCGTGTGGCCTTCAATCACCACATGCGGGCCGACCGTGGTACCGGCGCCAATTTTGACGTGCGGCCCGATGATGCTGTAGGGCCCGACGGTCACCGAGCTGTCCAACTCGGCAGCCGGGTCTACCAGGGCGGTGGCGTGAATGGCAGTCACGGGCGCGTCCTCAGGCAATCTTGCGAATGGCACAGGTCAGTTCGGCTTCTACGGCCACCTCACCGTCCACCAGCGCTTTCGCCTGGAACTTGAAAATGCCTGCCTTCATGCGCAGCAGCGCGACTTCCAGAATCAACTGGTCGCCGGGCTCCACCGGACGTTTGAAACGCACGCCTTCCATGCCGGCAAAGTAATACACCGTGTCGTCGGTGGCGGCTGAGTCCATCGCATCAAAGGCCAGCAACGCGGCAGCCTGCGCCAGCGCCTCGAGCATCAATACCCCAGGCATCACCGGGCGGTAGGGAAAATGGCCTTGAAAAAAGGGTTCGTTGATGGTGACGTTTTTCAGCGCCTTGATGGTCTTGCCCTTGTCAATCTCCAGCACGCGGTCGACCAGCAAAAAGGGGTAACGGTGCGGCAGCTTGGTGAGAATTTTGTAGATGTCCATGGATTTTTTTCCTTTGTTTTAGTTGGAGGCTGCAGCAGCGATGAGTTGTTTGACTTGCGCTTCCAGTGCACGAATGCGTTCGCGCAGCGCTGCCAAATGTTTGACTGACGCCGCGTTTTTTTCCCACGCCGCGTTATCGTCAATCGGAAACAGGCCGGTGTAATGGCCGGGCTTGAGTATCGAGCGGGTTGCCACCGAGGCGGCCGAGATGTTGACCCCATCAGCCAAGGTCAAATGCCCCAGCACCACCGCGCCGCCGCCCACGGTGCAATGCGCACCGATGTGCGCACTGCCCGCAACACCGGCACAACCGGCCATGGCGGTGTGCGCGCCGACATGCACGTTGTGACCAATCTGGATCAGGTTGTCGAGCTTGACACCGTTCTCGATCACCGTGTCTTGCAGCGCGCCACGGTCAATGCAGGTGTTGGCACCAATCTCCACGTCGTCGCCAATGCGCACGGCACCGAGTTGCTCAATTTTTTCCCAAGCTCCGTCGCTCGGGGCAAAGCCAAAGCCGTCGGCACCGACCACCACACCGGGATGCAGGATGCAGCGTGCACCCACGGTGCAACCCTCACCCACCGTCACGCGCGACTTGAGCACGGTGTCCGCGCCGATCGACGCATGCGCTTCGATCACGCACAGCGCACCAATGCGCGCACTCGGCTGCACCGTGGCTTGCGGGTCGATCACCGCCGACGGATGAATACGCGGCGACGCGGCTTGGGGCAAGCTCTGCTTCCAAAGCTGCGTCACGCGGGCATAGTAAAGATAGGGGTCATCGGTGACGATGCAGTCGCCGCGCGCGCACGCAACGCTTTGCATCTGCGGGCTGACGATGACACAGCCCGCGTGGGAAGCGGCCAGTTGCTGCTGGTATTTGGGGTGACTGAGAAAGCTGACGTGCACGGCTCGCGCCGACTCGAGCGGGGCCAGGCCTTCGATCAGGCGATCGGCATCGCCATGGAGTTTGCCCCCGAGCAACGCGACGATGGATCCAACACGCAGCGCCACCCGTGGCCCGCCTTTCGCCGGGCTATTTGCCCGCAGGCACGTTGAGCGCCTTGATGACTTTGTCGGTCACGTCATGCTTGGGGTTGACGTAGACCGCGTCCTGAAAAATGATGTCGTACTGCTCGGCCACAGCGATGTCTTTGATCGCCTTGTTGGCACGCTGGATAACTTGCTGCAACTCTTCGTTTTTGCGTGCGTTCAAGTCTTCCTGAAACTCGCGGCGTTTTCTCTGGAAGTCGCGATCCTGCTCAACGAGCTGCTTCTGGCGACTGGCGCGCTGCGCCTCTGGCAGCGTCGGAGCTTCACGCTCCAACTTGTCAGCAAGCGTCTTGATACTGGCGCCCAGATCAGTGAGATCTTTCTCGCGTTTGGAAAATTCCTGCTCCAGTTTGGTCTGAGCGGCCTTGGCCACTGCGGCTTCCTTCAGGACGCGGTCGGTACTGACAAAACCGATCTTGACCTCCTGGGCCGACACGCTCGCCAATGAAAAACTGCACAGAACAACCGCAACGGCCCGACGTAAAAAAGTATTCATCAGAAACTGGTCCCAATTTGAAACTGCATGGTCTGGATTCTATCGTTGTCAAACTTCTTGATCGGCTTGGCAAATGCCAGCCGCAACGGCCCTACCGGAGAAATCCAGCTGATGCCCACTCCAATAGAAGAACGCAGTGCATTGGCGTCGGCATTGATCGCCAGTCCTTGATCCGGACCGCTCACCATGCCGAGATCCCAGAACCCATACATGCGCAGAGTACGGTCGTTGCCGACACCAGGGAATGGCGCGAGCATTTCAAAGTTGACATTGAGCTTGCTGGTACCGCCCACCGTGGTACCGGTGATGTCCTTTGGCCCCAGACTGCCCTGCTCAAAACCACGCACTGAGCCCAAACCACCGCCGTAAAACTTCTTGAACACAGGGTAAGGCCGGTCACCCATGGCCCATCCCACACCCACCTCGGCATTGGCGGCCAAGGTGTATTTTTTGCTCAAAGGCACATAGCGCTGGTACTGCAGGGTTGAGCGCAGGTAACGCACATCGCCAGCAAAAGACCACTCGGCGTTGATGCGCTGTAGCTTGCCCTGCGTCGGCACCAGGGCGCTGTCACGGTTGTCACGCGCCCAACCCGCTGTGAACGGTATCGCCATACTGGAGTAACCGTACTGGTCGATGTAGTCCTGGTACGAGGTAGGAAGCAAAGTACCTGGCTCGATGGTTGTCTTTTCAAGACCAGCGCCAAAGAACACGGTGTCGGTTTCAGTGAAAGGCACACCAAAACGCAGCGATGCACCCGAGGTAATCAGCTTGTAATAGCTTTGATCCTGGTAAGGGCTGCTGGTGCGGTGGTAAACATCAATCGTGCGCGACACGCCGTCTTCGGTGAAGTAGGGGTCAGTGGTGCTGAGCACCAGCACGCGGTTGATTTTGCTGGTGTTGACCTCGATCCCGAGCGAATTGCCCGACCCGAACGCGTTCTCCTGCTTCAGCCCGAAAGACAGCCCCAGGCCGTCACCACTGGAATAACCGGCACCCAGGCTCAGGCTGCCGGTGGGTTTTTCAACCACATTGAGCGTCAGATCCACCTGATCGGGCGCGCCAGGCACTTCTTGCGTTTCAACCGAGACTTCAGAGAAATAGCCCAAGCGGTCGACCCGGTCGCGCGAGCGGCGGATCTTGTCGCCGTCGTACCACGCCGCCTCCAGTTGCCGGAATTCGCGCCGCACCACCACGTCCCGCGTGCGGGTGTTGCCTGCGACGTTGATCTTGCGCACATAGGCGCGCCGCGACGGGTTGGCCTGCAGCGTGATGGCCACGCGGCTGTTGATGCGGTCGACTTCGGGCACCGCCTCGACACGCGCGAACGCGTAACCGAAATTGCCAAAATAGTCGGTAAAGGCCTTGCTGGTTTTGGCGACTTCGTCGGCGTTGTAGGCCTGACCCGGACGAATGGAAACGAGAGTTTTGAATTCATCGTCCTTGCCCAGGTAGTTGCCCGCCAGCTTGACGCCGCTGACCACAAAGCGCTCGCCCTCGGTGATGTTGATGGTGATGCCAATGTCAGTCTTGTTCGGATCCATCGCCACCTGGGTGGAGTCGACCTTGAATTCAAGGTAACCGCGCGTCAGGTAGTACGAGCGCAGCGTTTCAATGTCGGCGTTGAGCTTGGCGCGTGAGTAGCGATTGGACTTGGTGTACCAACTCATCCAGCCCCCGGTGTCCAGGTCAAACAGGTCACGCAGCGTCGACTCGCTGAAGACCTTGTTGCCCACAATGCGGATATCGCTGATCTTGGCCGGCTCTCCCTCGGTCACGGTGAACGTCAAATTGACGCGGTTACGTTCGATCGGGGTGACGGTGGTGACCACCTGTGCCGCGTACAGACTGCGGTTGATGTACTGGCGTTTAAGCTCCTGCTCGGCGCGATCCAACTGGGCTTTATCGAAGGGACGGCCATCAGCCAAACCGATGTCGCGCAGCGACTTGACCAGCACCTCTTTGTCAAACTCTTTGGTGCCGACAAATTCAACGTTGGCCACGGTGGGGCGCTCTTCAACCACCACCACCAGCACGTCGCCGTTGACCTCGATGCGCACATCCTTGAACAAGCCCAGCGCAAAGAGCGCACGAATCGACGCAGCGGCCTTGTCGTCGTTGTAGACGTCACCCACCTGAACCGGGATCGACACAAACACCGTCCCCGGCTCAACCCGTTGCAGGCCCTCAATACGGATATCACGCACGGTAAACGGATCAACCGCCCAAGCCGACTGCGCAGCCACAAGCAAAGCAGTCAGCGCGGTCAGCGCGCTGAGACGACAACGAGTGAAATTCATAGTGATCTTAAAAATAAAGAGGATACCCAGCCGTCGGCTTTAACTGAACAGACGGCTGATATCGTTGAAAAGCGCAATAGACATCATGACCATCAACACGGCGATGCCCCCTTGCTGCAGACGCTCCATCCATTGGTCTGACACCGGCCGTCCGGTGATCGCTTCCCAAAGATAATACATCAGGTGCCCACCGTCGAGCACCGGTATCGGCAGCAGATTCAACACCCCCAGGCTGACGCTGACCAGCGCCAGAAAAACGAGGTACTGCGTCAACCCTTGACCCGCCGACTTGCCGGCAAACTCGGCAATTGTCAACGGGCCGCTGATATTCTTGACCGACGCCTCGCCGACCAGCATGCGCCCCATCATGGTCAGGGTAAGCGTTGACATGTCCCAGGTCTGGCGCACCCCTCGCGTCACGCCGTCAATCAAGCCGTAACGAACCATCGCCATGTCTGGCGGCGCACCCACATAGGCGCCGACGCGGCCCACCGCCTCACTGCCATCCTGGGCTAGCGCCGGCAGGACATCAACATCGCGCGTCAGACCCTGTCGGACAATGCGCCAGCGTTGCAACTGGACCTTGCCGTCGCGCACCGAAGCGCGAATGAGTTGACGCAACTGCTGACCATCGACTACCCGCTGCCCATCCACCGTCAGCACTTCGTCGCCTTTTTCAAGCCCCGCTCGTGCGGCGGCACCGTCAGCCAGAATCTCGCCCATCATCGGCCGCGAAAAAGGTGCGGCAATGCCAATACGGGCAAACAGCCGGGCATCGACTTCTGTGGCTTGCAGACCCGAGAGCGGCAGCGCCAGCATGCGTGGGGCGCTATCTACACCAGCAACTTCAAGACGCAAATCCTGCGCCTTGAGCGCGGCACGGGTGAGCTGCCAACGCACGTCGTCAAAGGAGAGAACCGGCGTCAAGTCATCGTCGGCCAAACCGATGCGCAACACCCGCTCACCGCCGACCAAGCCTGCCTTTGCCGCCAGGGAGTCAGCGGTGGGTTGGCTCAAAATCGCTTGCGGCAGTTCGACACCCATCCAGTTGACACCGCTGTACAAAGCCAGGGCCAATGCCAGATTGGCGAGCGGTCCGGCAGCGACGATGGCTGCCCGGCGCAAGAGCGGCTGGGTGTTGAACGCCAAATGACGCTCGGCAGGGTCGACCGGACCCTCGCGCTCGTCGAGCATCTTGACAAAGCCACCCAGAGGAACCATGGCAACGACAAATTCAGTTGCATCAGGGCTGGCCTGGCGCCGCCACAAGGGTTTGCCAAAACCGATCGAAAACCGCAAGACCTTGACGCCACACGCCAGCGCCATGCGGTAATGGCCGTACTCGTGGATGGCAATCAGCAAGGCAATGGCAACAATGAAGGCGGGCAGCGTCAGCATGGCAGGTGAATTTACCGCGGATCAGCGCCGCATGCTGCGCACCGACTGCTTGGCAGCAGCGCGTGACTGGGCATCAAGCGCCAGCAAATCTTCCAGCGACCCAGGCGCTGCCGGTTGCACGGTCGACAACGTGGCCAGATTGACAGCGTGAATCTGGTCAAAACGAATCTCGCCAGCCAGAAACGCCGCCACCGCCACCTCATTGGCCGCGTTAAGCACCGCAGTACTTCCCGGCGCGGCTTGTAACACTTGCCAGGCCAGTTGCAAGCCGGGAAAGCGCTGGGCGTGGCCGTTGGAGGTGATCGCTTCAAACGTCATGTCGGCCATGGCGCTGAAGTTGAGCGCACTGGCGCCCGACGTGACTCGCTCGGGCCAGGCCAAGCCATAGGCAATGGGCACTTTCATGTCGGGCGTGCCCAATTGGGCGATGACCGAATGGTCGCGGTACTGCACCATCGAATGGATCACACTCTGGGGATGGATCACCACGTCGATCTTGTCGGGCGGCACACCAAACAGGTAGCGCGCTTCAATCACCTCCAACGCTTTGTTCATCATGGTGGCCGAATCGACCGATATCTTGCGCCCCATCACCCAGTTGGGGTGGGCACACGCCTGATCCGGGGTGATGTTGCCAAAGGTCGCCGGGTCGCGCTGGCGAAACGGGCCACCAGAAGCGGTCAGGATGATTTTGTCAACCTGTTCGGCCCAGCACGCCGGGTCGTCGGGCAGCGACTGGAATACCGCCGAGTGCTCGCTGTCAATGGGTAGCAGTTTGGCGCCCCCGGTGGCAACCGCTTTCAAAAAGAATTCAGCGCCGACCACCAGCGCCTCTTTGTTGGCCAACAACAGGCGCTTGCCAGCACGCGCTGCGGCCAGACACGACGCCAGACCTGCAGCGCCCACGATAGCCGCCATGACGCTGTCAACCTGCGCATGAGATGCTATTTCTTCAATAGCTTCAGACCCAGATATTACCTGGGTTGGAAGGCGATTTTCCTTGCATTTTTCAGCCAGCAAGGCAGCGTGGGGAGCGCTGGCCATGACAGCAAAGGCCGGCTTGAATTGGACGCACTGCGCCAACAATTTGTCTACCTGCGTTGCCGCGGCGAGGGCAAACACCTCGAAACGTTGCGGATGCAGGGCGATCACTTCCAGCGTACTGACACCTATGGAGCCAGTCGACCCCAGAATGGCGACGCGTTGCCTGCTTGTACCTGAATGTCCGGCCATAGTTGCCCTCACAATGAAACCAACATCATCGCCAAGGGCAGCGCAGGTAACAGCGCATCAACCCTGTCGAGTACGCCACCGTGGCCGGGCAGCAAACCGCTGCTGTCTTTCACGCCCGCACTGCGTTTGACCAGCGACTCAAACAAATCGCCCACGACACTCATGGCCGCCATAAAAATGCAGGCCAACAGCAAAAAAGCGAGCCCCCGTCCGGCAAGACGGGTGTACAGGCTGGGCACATCCACCCCATAGGCAGCATCGACGTAGCGCCACACCATGGCCAGCAGCACCACGCCCACCATGCCACCAAAAACACCCTCCCAGCTTTTGCCTGGGCTGATTGACGCCGCCAGCTTGCGGGAAATCAACCGCCCGCCGAATGCACGGCCGGTAAAGTACGCGGCAATATCAGCCATCCAAACCAAAGCCAGCACCGACAACAAGAAATTGACCCCCAACAGCCGTGCCTGCGCAACTGCCAGCCAGGTGACACACAACGCCACCAGGCCCAGCGCCAGGCGCAGCGTTTTGGTGTGGCCAGCCCATGCCCCCACGCCACAACGCAAAACCCACCCCCCCAGCAACACCCACGCGCCCCCGGTGCACAGCCACAGCAGGGGTAGCGGTTGCGGCAGCAAACCGGCGCGCCAAAAAACAGCGCACAGCAACGCAGACCCCAGCCCGGCAAGCCAGGCGGACAGCGCGCCTCCCCCGTTCATGCGCACCCATTCCCAGCAACCTGCGGCGATAAAAACCAACGTCATCAGGATAAAAGGTTGGGGCGCCGGATAGAACAGCGCCGGCAGCAAAATCGCCAGCAACACCAGCGCTGTGATGACCCGTTGTTTGAGCATGACCGGCAGGTGTTCGCGCGTTGACTCAGGAAGCGACGGCCTGGACCTGCGCCGAGGTTTGGCCAAAACGGCGTTCGCGCTGGATGAACGAGGCAATAGCCAGGTCAAGTGCTGCCTCGTCAAAATCGGGCCACAGAATGTCACTAAAGAAAAATTCGGAGTACGCCGACTGCCACAGCAAAAAGTTGCTGATACGCTGTTCACCCCCGGTACGGATGACAAGGTCAGGGTCGCGTACATGCGCCAGCGCCATAACCTGATTGAAGTTTTCTTCGGTGATGTCCAGCCCTTGCCGGGCCAACTGCCGCGCGGCTTGAACGATGTCCCAGCGACCACCGTAATTAAAGCAAACATTGAGAATCAAGCGGGTATTGTCGGCAGTGGCTGCCTGTGCCTCTTCCATGTGCTGCAAAACACGCGCTGACAAGCCTTCTCGATCACCCACAAACCGCAGTTGAACGCCATCTGCTTTCAACTGTTTCACCTCGCGTGACAGCACCAAAGCAAACAAATCCATCAATCCAGAAACTTCTTCGGTTGGCCGCTTCCAGTTTTCTGAAGAAAATGCGAACACGGTCAGCACCCGCACGCCTCTGGCATCACACGCCCGGGCGCAGCGTTTGAGCGATTCGACCCCCTGCTTGTGACCCGCAATCCGCGGCAGAAAACGTTTGCTCGCCCAACGCCCATTGCCATCCATGACGATGGCAATGTGATGGGGAATTTTTTGCGCTGTCATGGCCGGTTAAACCGCCATGATGTCTTGTTCCTTGGCAGCGACCAACTGATCAACAGCAGCAATGTGTTTGTCAGTCACTTTCTGGATGTCGGACTCGCAGCGCTTTTGCTCGTCTTCAGAGGCGAGTTTGTCCTTGACCAGTTTTTTGACCGCTTCGTTGGCATCACGGCGCAGACTGCGCACCGCGATCTTGGCGGTTTCACCTTCAGCGCGAACGACTTTGGTGAGTTCCTTGCGACGCTCTTCGGACATGGCGGGCATCGGCACGCGAATCAAATCGCCCATCGATGAAGGGTTCAGACCCAGGTCGCTGTCGCGGATGGCTTTCTCGATCTTCGCACCCATGCCCTTTTCCCAAGGCTGGACGCTGACGGTGCGCGCGTCGAGCAAAGACACGTTCGCCACCTGGCTGACAGGGACCATCGATCCGTAGTAATCGACATGTACCGTGTCAAGGATGGCCGGGTTGGCGCGTCCAGTACGAATCTTGGTCAAATTGTGTTGGAAAGCCGCAATGGACTGGTCCATTTTGGCTTCAGCGATTCGTTTGACATCAGCTATCGGCATGGTATTCCCTCTCTGTCCAAATCACGTTACAAACGGCTATTTTGACACGCTCAGGCGTAGACCAAAGTGCCCTCGTCCTGGCCCATGACAACGCGCTTGAGTGCACCGTGCTTAACGATGGAAAAGACCTTGATCGGCAATTTCTGATCGCGGCACAGGGCAAATGCAGTGGCGTCCATGATGCCCAGATTCTGCGAAATGGCATCGTCGAACGATATTTTGCTGTAACGCGTGGCTTTCGGGTCTTTCTTGGGATCAGCGGTATAGACGCCATCAACCTTGGTTGCCTTGAGCACGATTTGCGCGCCGATTTCGGAGCCCCGCAACGCCGCTGCCGTATCGGTGGTGAAAAACGGATTGCCGGTACCGGCAGCAAAAATGACGACCTTGCCTTCTTCAAGATACTGCAAGGCCTTGGGGCGGATGTAGGGCTCAACAACCTGCTCGATAGCGATGGCCGACATGACCCGCGCTGTCAGACCCGCTTTATCCATGGCATCACCCAGGGCCAAGGCGTTCATCACCGTGGCCAGCATGCCCATGTAATCGGCGGTAGCCCGATCCATCCCCACCGAACCACCGGCGACACCGCGAAAGATATTGCCGCCACCAATGACCACCGCCACCTGCACGCCCAGCTTGGTGACATCGGCCACCTCGTTGACCATGCGGACAATGGTGTCGCGGTTGATGCCAAAAGCATCATCGCCCATCAGCGCCTCACCTGAGAGTTTCAGCAAAATTCTCTGATAAGCAGGTTTGGCAGTAGGCATGACAGACTCCTGGGACGTGGCAATGAAACAGCGCAAAGCAGCAAATCAGGCCGCTTGCTTGGCCGCCGCAACTTGCGCTGCGACCTCGGCAGCAAAGTCGTCGACTTTCTTTTCAATGCCTTCACCGACCACGTACAAAGTGAACGATTTCACCGTGGTAGCCGCGGCCTTGAGCATTTGCTCCACGCTTTGCTTGTCGTTTTTGACAAACGGCTGGTTCAGCAAAGACACTTCTTTCAGGAATTTTTGCACGCCACCGTCGATACGCTTGGCGACGATCTCGGCCGATTGAACGGGCTTGCCAGCAGCCGTTGCCACTGCAGCGTCTTCAGCGGCCTTGGCTGCAGCCACCGAGCGCTCGCGCGCCACCAACTCGGCTGGCACGTCCTGACTGGACAGAGCCACCGGTTTCATGGCGGCAACATGCATTGCCACGTCTTTGGCGGCGGTTTCATTGCCTTCGTACTCAACCACCACACCGATGCGCGTGCCATGCAGGTAGGACGCCAGTTGGTTGCTGCCATCAAAGCGCTTGAAACGGCGGAAAGACATGTTTTCACCAATCTTGCCGATCAGTCCTTTGCGCACGTCTTCCAGCGTGGGGCCAAAGCCATCTTGCTCATAAACGCAAGCGCCCAGTGCGGCCAGATCAGCTGGGTTGTATTTGGCAACTGCTTGAGCGGCAGCTTTGGCCAGTGCCAGAAAACTGTCGTTCTTGGTGACGAAATCGGTTTCGCAATTAACTTCCAGCAGCGCGCCGGCAGTGCCTTCCACCCCGTAGGCCACCACACCCTCGGCGGTAATGCGGCTCGACGCCTTGCCCGCCTTGCTGCCCAGACGCACGCGCAAAATTTCTTCTGCCTTGGCCATATCGCCACCGGCTTCGGTCAAGGCGCGCTTGCATTCCATCATCGGGGCGTCGGTCTTGCCACGCAGTTCAGCCACCATGCTTGCGGTAATTGCAGCCATTTGTTTCTCCAAAAATCAGTTCAGTTAATAAAAATCAAATCAAAAAAAGGGGGCAACAAAGCCCCCTTGATTGGGGTCAACCAAAGGCTCAGGCAGCAGCCTCGTCCACTTCGACAAATTCATCAGAGCTCTCGGCGGCCACGGCTTTGACGATATCGTCAACGGCGTTGGCACGGCCTTCGATGATGGCGTCGGCAATACCACGAGCGTACAAGGTCACCGCCTTAGAAGAGTCGTCGTTGCCCGGAATGACATAGTCGATGCCTTCAGGCGAGTGGTTGGTGTCCACCACAGCAACCAGCGGAATGCCCAGCTTGCGGGCTTCGGCAATGGCGATCTTGTGGTAGCCCACGTCAATAACGAAAATCGCATCAGGCAGCGTGGTCATGTCTTGAATGCCACCAATGTCTTTTTCCAGCTTTTCAAGTTCGCGGGCAAACATCAGCTGTTCTTTCTTGCTCATGGCATCCAAGCCGGCTTCTTGCTGAATCTTCATGTCCTTGAGACGCTTGATGGACGTTTTGACGGTTTTGAAATTGGTCAACATGCCACCGAGCCAGCGCTGATCAACGTAAGGCACACCAGCACGCTGGGCCTCAGCGGCAACGGTCTCACGCGCTTGGCGTTTGGTACCGACCATCAGCACCGTGCCACGTTTGGCGGCAATCTGGCGCACAAACTTGGCGGCTTCCTGAAACATCGGCAAGGATTTTTCAAGATTGACGATATGGATTTTGTTGCGATGGCCAAAAATAAAGGGGGCCATCTTGGGGTTCCAGAAGCGGGTTTGGTGGCCGAAATGGACACCAGCTTCCAGCATGTCGCGCATGGTTACTGCCATAAATTACTCCGAAGGTTAGGTCTTAAATCCAGTTTGTTTTGCGACCCAACCCGGTATCTCAACCGGACAAAGTCACAACACCTTGGTGAAACTGGTTTGCGATTTGCTTATGACGCCAGCAACATTGCCAACTGAAGGGGTGCTGCACCACGTAAAGCTTGGAGATTGTAGCAGTTCACCACGACCCGGTAGTCTGCCCGTTGGCACATTTCTCGGGAGTTGGTGCTGCCGACACCCGTTTGGCGAGATATAGTAGGTTCAACATGAAAGTCAAATTTTGGGGTGTTCGGGGCTCAATTGCATCGCCCGGTCCGTCGACCGTGCGTTACGGTGGGAACACGACCTGCATCGAGGTTCGTACCGACAACAACGAATTGATCATTCTGGACGCGGGCACTGGCATCTTCCCGTTGTCGCAATCGCTTCTGGGTGAACTACCGCTGACCGCCAATGTACTGATTACACATTCCCACTGGGATCACATTCAGGGGCTGCCTTTTTTCATCCCGAACTTCATTCCTGGCAACACCTTGCGTCTGCATGGCGCGTTTGATCCGGTGTCGGGCAAGGGTGTCGAGCAGGTCATGTCGGTCCAGCTGCAATACAGCTACTTCCCGGTACGCGAGGCAGAGATGAAAGCGCGCATTGACTATGTCACATTGACGCCTGGCAAGACGATCCAGATCGGCTCGGCGGCGGTGACGCCGTTCATGATGAACCACCCGGTCATTGATTTTGGTTACCGCATCGAGGCTAACGGAAAGTCTGTGTTTTTTACCGGTGACCACGAACCACCGATCAACATCTATCAGCCTGGCGATCCGGAGTATGCCCAGTACCAGTCCTTCATCGACGCCAAGTCGCAAGACATCCTGCGCGCCATGGCCGGCGTGGACGTGTTGATCGCCGACAGTTCGTACACCAGTGCCGAATACCCAAGCAAGTGCGGCTGGGGACACGGTACGTTCCACACCAGCATCCAGTACGCCAAGCAGGCGGGTGCAAAAAATCTGTTTTGCACGCACCATGAACCCACGCGCAGCGACGATGCACTGGAAGCCATTTTTGCGCAGGTGTTGCAGGAACATCCGCGTCAAGACAGCGACCCGGTCTACCGGCTGGCCAAAGAGGGCGAAAGCTTCGAGTTTTAATCCGTGCATAAGATCACATCGGGCCAACCGCATGCTTTGTACAGCGTCGCTCAGACGAGGCAGTTGGAGAGCCTGGCCGCACTGCAACTGCCCGCCCATGCCTTAATGGAACGTGCCGGCTTGGCGGTGGCCAAGTTGGCACTCGCGCTGACCCCACATGCGCAGAGAGTCTGGATTGCCTGCGGCCCCGGCAACAACGGCGGTGACGGCCTGGTGGCGGCCAGGCACTTGCGGTGTTGGGGCAAACAACCAATTGTCAGCTGGCTTGGCCAACCGGAATACGCGTCAGCAGATACCTTCATCGCTTACCACCAGCTCGAACAAGAAGGCGTCAAGGTCGACAACGAGCCACCGGCGCAGGTTGATCTGTGCATTGATGCCCTGCTCGGCATGGGTGGGCATCTGCGCGAGCCTACCGGCCGGCTGGCACTCTTTATGAACTGTTTGAACGACAGCGCTACAACGGTGTTGTCGATAGACCTACCCAGCGGACTCCATGCAGACACCGGATGTGTTTCGGCATTGCACGTACAAGCCGATCACACACTGAGTTTGTTGACGCTCAAGCCAGGGCTGTTTACCGGCAACGGACGCGATGCGGTAGGAACGTTATGGTGTGACTCGTTGGCTGTTGACCCCAATGAACTCGGACAGCACACTCCTGCCGCCCGACTGCTGGCACGGCCAACACCAACAGCGCGACCGCACGCATCGCACAAAGGCAGCTACGGCGACGTGGCCATCGTCGGTGGCGCATCGGGCATGGTGGGCGCCGCGCTGCTGTCGGCACGGGCGGCGCTCCACGCTGGCGCCGGTCGGGTATTTGTGGGTTTGCTTGACCAAGGCGCCATGGCGGTAGACCCACTGCAACCGGAAATCATGTTCCGTGCCGCTGAAACGCTCCCGCTGGCCCATATGGTGACGGTGTTTGGCTGTGGCGGCGGGGCGATTGACGAGCATTGTCTACAAAGGGTTTTATCCTCAGAAACCCCCATAGTTATTGATGCAGATGCTATCAATACAATTGCTTCTGAGCCGCGATTCCAGGCGTTGCTGACAGACCGTTCAAGCCGCGGGGCGGCAACAGTACTGACACCCCATCCACTCGAAGCGGCGCGCTTGCTGGGACTGAGTGCTGCGCAGGTGCAGGCCAACCGTCTGGAAGCAGCACAGGCCATAAGTCAACGCTACGTCTGCACCGTCGCACTCAAGGGCTCGGGCACAGTTGTTTCGGCGCCGGGCCGTATCAGCGGCGTCAATTCAACCGGCAGCGCGGCTCTGGCAACGGCGGGCACCGGCGATGTGCTCGCTGGCATGATAGGCGCCAGACTGGCGCAAGGATTAGGGGCTTTTGCAGCCACCTGCCAGGCGGTCTACCGTCACGGTGAAATAGCCGACACCTGGCACGGCAACGCACCGCTGACAGCGAGCCAGCTCGCCATTTTGTAGGCTAGCCGCGCCCGACAAAAGGCATCTTTGTCGCCATCACTGTGTGGAACATGACGTTGGCCTGCAACGGCAAGTTGGCCATGTACAACACTGACTGACCAACGATTGACACATCCATCAGCGGCTCCGCCGCTGTCTCACCATTGGCCTGCAACACACCACTGGCCATACGCTGCGTCATCTCTGTGGCCGCGTTGCCAATATCGATCTGACCAACCGCAATGTCGTATTTACGCCCATCGAGTGAGGCCGCTTTGGTCAGACCGGTCACCGCGTGCTTGGTCGCTGTGTAAGCAATCGAATGGGGGCGTGGTGCGGTAGCCGAAATTGAGCCGTTGTTGATGATGCGACCGCCACGTGGGCTTTGCGACTTCATGACCCGAAACGCTTGCCGCAAACACAAAAACATACCCGTCAGATTGACATCCACCACGTTTTGCCATTGTTGCAACAACAAGTCTTCAAGCGGCACCGCTGGTGCGCCGACGCCGGCGTTGTTGAACAGCACATCAACCCGGCCAAATTGCCTTTGCGCGGCGTCAAACAGCGCCGTAACCGATGCCTCCTGCGCAACGTCTGTTGTCACAACCAAAGTCCGCTGCGCCACCGACGCCAGTGCCGCCACGTCTTCCAGCGGTTGAGCGCGTCGTCCGGCCAGGACAACGCTGTAGCCGTCCTGCAGCAAAGCCAAGGCGACCGCTTTGCCGATGCCGGTACCCGCGCCGGTCACGATGGCAACTTTTGTTGCTTTTTTCATTAACTTTTCCTTCATCCGAGATTGTTCATGAGGGTTTGAGATGATGGCGAGCAGGTTTGCGCGGCAGTTTGGGTGGCTGTGAGGCGTTCATAGCATGGCTATGAACACTGAGCAGACACTCAAAATGTCCGCAAAGCTGCCGCCAGCGCTCAAACAGGTGCGAGGCACCGCCTAATGGACGATCTCGGTTCATTGCATGGACTCAACGACTATTTGGATCGGCGTCTGGACTTGCGGCCGCTGTCTTTGCTTTTGGTAGCCAATGGCCGGGTCGCAGGCGAGAGCCCGTGTGGCACCGATGGCTTGGACCGTCCGGACAAATCGCCCTTGGCACGCTTGCCTTTGCTGTAAAAACTGTCTTCAGGCTCTGGTTCAAACAGGCCTGCCGGCCCAACATCGGGCGCCGGTGCACGCGATACACCACCCTCATCTACCAACCTGAAATCTATACGGCGACCGTCCAGATCAACCCGGCTGACCTGCACACGCACCCGACTGCCCAACGCGTATCGAATGCCGGTGCGCTCACCGCGCAGTTCTTGCCGCACCTCGTCAAAGCGGAAGTATTCACCGCCGAGCTCAGTGATATGCACCAGGCCTTCGACGTACATCGCATCGAGTGTGATGAACAAGCCAAAGGTGGTCACGGAGCTGACGACACCGGCGTATTCCTCGCCCAAGTGTTCGCGCATGTACTTGCACTTGAGCCAGGCTTCAACATCGCGGCTGGCTTCATCGGCCCGACGTTCGTTGGCGCTGCAATGCAGGCCCGCTGCTTGCCAAGCTTGCATTTCGGCACTGAGCTTGCGTGGCTTTTGCTCGGGTTCTTTGACCCGCGATGCCAAATTTTTTTCCAGGCGTTTGGACAACTTGGCGTGCGCCTCTCCCGGTATCGGCAACACCGGTAACTGGTACTTGGATTTCGCCAGGATCGCTTTGATGACACGATGCACCAGCAAATCTGGGTAGCGCCGTATCGGACTCGTGAAATGGGTGTACGCGTCAAATGCCAAACCAAAATGGCCGCTGTTGATGGGCGTGTAAATCGCCTGCTGCATTGAGCGCAACAGCATGGAATGAATTTGCGCAGCGTCGGGCCGATCTTTGGTGGCGTTGGCAATGGCCTGAAACTCACTGGGCGACGGGTCATCGCTGATGGTCAGGCCAACGCCGGTCACCTTCAGGTAATTGCGCAAGACTTCTTTTTTCTCGGGTGTTGGACCTTCGTGCACACGGTAAAGGCCGGCGTGTTTGCTCTGCGCAATGAAGTCGGCGCTGCAGACGTTAGCCGCCAGCATGGCTTCTTCGATGAGTTTGTGGGCATCGTTGCGGGTACGCGGCACAATTTTTTCAATGTGACCGGCTTCATCGCAAACAATCTGTGTCTCAACCGTCTCAAAATCAACGGCTCCACGGCGCTCACGTGATTTCAGCAAGGCTTGGTACACGTCGTGCAAATTGATCAGGTCACCAACGCGGTCCTTGCGTTTGAGCGCTTCAGTACCACGGGTGTTGGCCAGTATGGCAGCGACTTCTGTGTAAGTGAAGCGCGCGTGGCTGTACATCACCGCCGGGTAAAACTGGTAGGCACTCACCTCGCCACCTTCGGTGACGACCATGTCGCACACCATGCAAAGTCGCTCAACATCAGGATTGAGCGAGCACAAGCCGTTGGATAGTTTCTCGGGCAACATCGGGATCACCCGGCGCGGAAAGTAGACGCTGGTGGCACGATCGTAGGCGTCGATGTCAATGGCAGAACCGTTTTCAACATAATGACTGACATCCGCAATGGCGACCAACAAGCGCCAACCCGGCACAGCGGCACGCCCTTTGCCTATGCGCGTCGGCTCACAGTACACCGCATCGTCAAAATCGCGTGCGTCTTCACCGTCAATGGTGACCAGCGGTACATCGGTCAGATCCACACGCTGCAGCTTGTCCTCAGGGCGAACGCTTTCTGGCAACGACCTCGCCTGAGCAATGCATGCCTCGGAAAACTCGTGCGGTACGCTGTATTTGCGCACTGCAATTTCGATCTCCATACCAGGGTCATCAATGTCACCCAGCACTTCCTTGATGCGCCCAACAGGTTGACCAAACAAGGCCGGCGGTTCGGTCAATTCCACCACCACCACCTGACCCGCCTGGGCCATTCCCGTGGCTGCCTTCGGAATCATCACATCCTGACCGTAACGTTTGTCCTCGGGTGCAACAATCCAGATACCACTCTCATGCAGTAACCGGCCAATGATGACCTGACTTCCGCGCTCAATGATCTCGACGACACGCCCCTCGGGTCGCCCCTTGCGGTCACTGCGCACAATTCGCGCCTTGACGCGATCCTTGTGCAGCACAGCCCGCATCTCATTGGGAGACAGATAAATGTCGGCCTGGCCATCATCACGAATCACAAAACCGTGACCGTCGCGATGTCCTTGGACAACGCCTTCAACTTCTTCCAGCAGGGCGCTGGTTTGCTTGGTATTTTTGATACAATGCCTTTCTTTCCTGAAATGCCCAGGTGGCGGAATTGGTAGACGCACTAGTTTCAGGTACTAGCGAGTAACTTCGTGGGGGTTCGAGTCCCTTCCTGGGCACCAATGTTAATAAATTTTTGAAAATATCTTTGAACCGAAGCCGCTGCTGACCCAGCGGCTTTTTTGTTGTCCTGTTCGGCTTGGAACACAGGACTCAGAACGGTTGGGCAACCAGATCATGGCCACGCGTGCCCACAACCCGCGCCTTGGTAAATTCGCCCACCTTGAGGGTCTTGCTGATTTTCTCTGGTGGCAGCAACGCAACCATGCCGTCAATTTCGGGGGCATCGGCAAACGTCCTGCCGCGGCCACCCTTTTTACCCAAGCCGGGTGCATGATCAACCAAAACTTGCATGGTGGCGCCCACACGCTGTCTTAACTTTTCCGCCGAAACCGCTTCGGCAACCGCCATGAACCTGGCTCGGCGTTCTTCACGCAATTCCGCCGGTAACATGCCCGGCAAGTCATTGGCGGCCGCACCGTTGACGGGACTGTAGGCAAAGCAACCAGCGCGGTCAATTTGTGCCGCCTGCATGAAATCGAGCAAATGGGCAAATTCGTCTTCTGTCTCGCCAGGAAAACCGGCAATAAAGGTACTGCGAATCACCAGTTCAGGGCAAGCCAGACGCCAACGGTCGATGCGCTCCAGATTTCTTTCACCACTGGCCGGGCGCTTCATCCGTTTCAAGACGTCCGGGTGACTGTGCTGAAACGGCACATCCAGATAGGGCAAAACCAAGCCAGAGGCCATCAAAGGCAATATGTCGTCGACACTCGGGTACGGATAAACATAATGAAGGCGTACCCAGGCGTTATGCTCTTTCGCCAGTTCACCCAACGCTTGCACCAACTCAAACAACTGCGTCTTGATCGGCTTGCCGTTCCAAAAACCCGTGCGGTATGCCACGTCAACACCGTAAGCCGACGTATCCTGACTCACCACCAGCAGTTCTTTCACACCCCCTTCAAAAAGCGCCTGTGCCTCAGTGAGCACATCGCCAATCGGACGGGACACCAAATCACCACGCAAGGACGGAATGATGCAAAACGTACAGCGATGATTGCAGCCTTCGCTGATTTTCAGGTACGCGTAATGGCGTGGCGTCAGTTTGATGCCAGCCACTCCAAAAGCGTTTGGTACCAAATCAATAAAAGGATCGTGTGGCTTTGGCAAGTTGCTGTGGACCGCGTCCATCACCTCTTGCGTCGCGTGCGGGCCCGTCACCGCCAGCACACTCGGATGCATTTGCCGCACCAGGTTACCGCCATCGGCGCCCGGCTTGGCACCGAGGCATCCAGTGACGATGACTTTGCCATTTTCCGCCAGCGCCTCGCCAATTGTGTCGAGACTTTCCTTGACCGCGTCGTCAATAAAGCCACAGGTGTTCACGATCACCAAGTCTGCGCCAGCAAACGTCTTGACGGTCTGGTAACCCTCAGCACTGAGCTGGGTCAGAATCAATTCAGAGTCGGTCAAGGCCTTGGGGCAACCCAGACTGACAAAACCAATTTTTGGTGCGCTCGCCGCACCGTGAAATTCATTGCTCATGGATTGAGGATGCCCTTTATGGCTTGCTCTTGATACCAAACGCACCCAGCATCTGGTCGGCCTGCTTTTGCATTTGCTCCAACATCGCTTTTGACTGGTCCAGACTGCCGCCCATCATTGCCTGGATCACGGGTGACTGCAGCGCAGAAAATTGCTTCCACATCTCGGGCGTCAGCCCCTTGGATTGTTCTGCCAGGCGAGTCTGCACGTCCATCAGCGACTGAATGTTTTTCTCGAGATACCCCCCCAGAAAGCCCTGCATTGCATGACCGTAAAAACGAATCAGGCTCTCGAGCACTGAAGCGGTAAACATCGGCGAGCCACTGGCCTCTTCCTCCAGAATGATCTGAAGCAAGATACTGCGGGTAATATCTTCGCCAGTCTTGACGTCCCGCACCTCAAAAGCTTCACGCTTCATCACCAGTGCCTTGACTTCCGACAACGTGATGTAGCTGGACGTCTCGGTGTCGTACAAGCGCCGATTGGGATACTTTTTGATAATGCGCTGGTGGCTCGAAGCCGGTTCTGCGGTTGTGTTTTTCATAGGTCGCTCTCTGGCTCAGCAGGCGCGTAAATGAAGAGAAACGTCTGCCTTTTCATTGTAGGCACTCGTTGCGCACTTTGCGGACAAGCAAAGCGCACGCAAGCCAACAGACAAGGAAAAGGTAAACGGGAAATACGAGGCCTCTGTGGTCTGAACGTTTACAACTTCAGAGAGACCTGGTAGGCGCGATTGGACTCGAACCAACGACCCCCACCATGTCAAGGTGGTGCTCTAACCAGCTGAGCTACGCGCCTGAGGAATTCAGGAAGGTGTAGAGTATAGCGGCATTTCAGCTTGAAGCAGAACAAGTGCTCGCCAAATTCTTACGATTTGTCTCATGGATAATTGACGTTTACGTTAACGTCATTCATTTTTTGGAGACCTTCATGGAAATTACAGGCAAAGTTTTTATCGTCACCGGCGGCGCCTCAGGCTTGGGCGAAGGTACCGCACGCATGCTGGCAAGCAAGGGTGGCCTGGTCGTCATTGCCGACATGCAGGCTGAAAAAGGCGAAACCGTTGCCAGGGAAATCAGTGGCAAGTTTGTCAGATGCGACGTCAGTGCCGAAGCAGATGCACAGGCGGTGGTTGCCCAAGCAACGACCATGGGCAAATTGATGGGATTGGTAAACTGCGCTGGCATCGCACCAGCCGAAAAAACAGTCGGGAAAAATGGCCCGCACGCACTGAGTCTTTTCAGCAAGTGCATCACCGTTAACCTGATCGGCAGTTTCAACATGATCCGCTTGTGCGCCGACGCCATGAGCAAAAACGCACCCGAAGCCACCGGCGAGCGCGGGGTGCTGATCTCCACGGCCTCGGTGGCTGCTTACGACGGACAAATCGGCCAGGCGGCATACAGCGCATCCAAGGGCGGGATCGTCGGAATGACACTGCCGATTGCCCGCGACCTGGCGCGAAGCGGTATTCGCAACATGACCATCGCGCCCGGCATTTTTGGCACACCGATGCTGTTTGGCTTCCCCAAGGAAGTACAAGACGCGCTGGCCGCCAGCGTCCCCTTCCCGTCGCGGCTGGGCACGCCGCAGGACTACGCCAAGCTGGCGCTGCACATTTTTGAAAATGACATGCTCAACGGTGAGGTCATTCGCCTGGACGGTGCGATTCGCCTGGCACCACGCTGACGGCGTCAGCCCCCCCCCGGGGTGGGCTTTCTACAATCCGCCCATGTCGATTCCCCACACCTTTGTTCAGGAGCTTCTGGCGCGCGCCGACGTGGTGGAAATCGTCGGCCGCTATGTGCCGCTGAAAAAAGGCGGTGCCAATTTCATGGGCTTGTGCCCTTTCCACAGCGAAAAATCACCGTCGTTTTCGGTCAGCCCCAGCAAACAGTTTTATCACTGTTTCGGCTGCGGAAAGAGCGGTGACGCCATCAGCTTTTTGATGGAGCACGCTGGCATGAACTTTGTCGAGGCAGTGCAAGACCTGGCCCAGCAATTGGGCATGCAGGTGCCTGAAGACGATGCCAGTCCGCAAGACCGGGCGCGCGCTGCGCAGCAAAAAGAGATCAAAGGCACCCTCTGCAGCGTCCTTGAAAAAGCCTGCAAGGCCTATCAAAAACACCTGAAAAATTCCGCCAAAGCCATTGAATACTTTAAACGGCGCGGCGTTTCGGGTCAGATCGCCAAACAATTTGGTCTAGGCTATGCGCCTGAGGGCTGGCGCACGCTGGCCAGCACCTTCCCGCAATACGACGATCCCTTGTTGGTAGAGAGCGGCCTGGTCATCGTCAGCGACGAAGAAGGTACTGAGAGCAAACGCTACGACCGCTTTCGTGACCGCGTCATGTTTCCTATCCGCAACATCAAAGGTGAATGCATCGGCTTTGGCGGGCGGGTGTTGGGCGACGACAAGCCCAAGTACCTCAACTCGCCCGAGACACCTGTTTTCAGCAAAGGGCACGAACTCTACGGCCTGTTCGAAGCCAGAGCGGCCTTGCGGGAGCACGGCTTCGCGCTCGTTACCGAGGGTTATATGGACGTCGTGGCACTGGCGCAACTGGGTTTCCCCAACGCGGTTGCCACACTGGGAACGGCCTGCACGGCAGACCATGTGCACAAGCTCTTTCGGTTTACCGATGCAGTGATTTTCAGCTTTGACGGCGACAGTGCCGGACGCCGAGCCGCGCGCAAAGCACTTGACGCTGCGCTACCGCTGGCGACCGACGTGCGCAGCGTCAAGTTCCTTTTTTTGCCGCCAGAGCACGACCCCGACAGCTTCATCCGGGCACACGGTAAGGAAGCGTTTGCCCGCTTTGTGTCCGAAGCCGTTCCACTGAGCCAGTTCTTGCTCGACAGCGCCCGCGACAGCTGCGATTTGCAGACAGCTGAAGGCCGCGCGCATTTCGCCAGTAACGCCAAGCCACTTTGGGAACTGATGCCACCGGGGGCATTGAGGCAACAGCTTTTGTCTGAAATCGCCGACAAAGTGCAATTGTCAAACCGCGAATTGCTCGACGTCTGGCGTATCAGCCCAGTAAAAAACCCCAAAAAAAGATCAGAAAGCTATCAACAAAAGAGCAATAATCTCTTTACGGATAAGGGCCACAGCCATAAAATACGTCAAGGCGGTGGTGTGGAACGGGCAACGTCAAGCACCCGCCAACCCGCCAGCCGCGCCGACCACGCCGCCCGCATTCTGCTGGACAACATGGCCATTCTGGAGAGTCTGACCAACGAGGACCACGCTTTGTTGTGCGGGCTGGGTGCGCCCCAGGGCCCGTTGTTTTCATGGTTGGAGGCGCAATACCATGAGCAGGGTGCCCAGCCTTGGGTGGCATTGCGCGCGGGTCTGCAAGGTCATGAGAGTGAGGTTTATGCCACCCGGATCATGGCCGGACACGAGCTGTTAAGCGCTGACGACCCCGATGAGGCACTCGACGAGTTGCGTCACCTGCTCAACCGGATGCTGATTGAACAACTCAAGATCGACGAAACACAAGCCATCGCGGCGGCCAAGACCGACCCGGCCGCACTGCAGCGCTACCGCGAACTGCAAGCCAGACGCTTGATGCTGGAAGCCACAACCAAGACCTGAGTCTTGGCAAAGGCACTCCAAAAACCAAGATGCCAGTCAAAAACACACTAAAATGCCGGGCTCCGCGGCGTTGAGACCAGTCCTGGCTTCATTTCTAACCGCCTCTCGCCGCCAGATGCGCGGCCTAATTTGACTCTTTGTTTATGAAAATCGCTCAAGAAATTCGCGCCGGCAACGTCATCATGCACGGCAAAGACCCCATGGTCGTCCTGAAAACAGAATACAGCCGTGGCGGACGCAATTCAGCCACCGTGCGCATGAAACTCAAAAGCCTGATCGCCAACTTCAACACCGAAGTGGTGTTCAAGGCCGACGACAAGCTCGACCAGGTCATCCTGGACAAAAAAGACTGCACCTATTCCTACTTTGCCGACCCGATGTACGTCTGCATGGACGAGGAATACAACCAGTACGAAGTTGAAGCTGAAAACATGGGCGACTCGCTTAATTACCTCGAAGACGGCATGCCGGTTGAAGTGGTGTTTTACGACGGCAAAGCCATCTCGGTCGAACTGCCCACCAGTGTGGTGCGCGAAATCACCTGGACCGAACCTGCTGTCAAGGGTGACACCTCAGGCAAAGTACTGAAGCCTGCCAAGATTGTCACCGGCTTTGAAATTGGCGTGCCAATTTTTGTCGCGCAAGGCGACAAGGTGGAAATCGATACCCGCACCGGCGAATACCGCAAACGCGTCTAAAACAACTTCGCAGCGATGCGGCTGCCAGCAAACAGGGCTTCACAGGTTGAGGCCCTTTTTTTTGACCCACAATCAGCACCATGGAATCCACACAACCCCTTTCTCAGCACATCGTTGAACACAAGCTGGCTGACGCGCTGTCGGACCTGCTCAACCACCCTGCTGACGCCGCCGTACTCAAACCCAACGCCTACCGGCTCGCGTTTGCCGACCCTGAGTTTTTGCTGCGCCGCGAGTCGCGCGGCATTCGCATTCAGTTGGAGATGCTCAAACCCGATCTCGACCAGACCGAGCAGGGCATCAACAACACCGTCGTGGTGTTTGGCAGTGCGCGCTTCGTGTCACCTGAGGCGGCGCAAGCGCAGCTGCAGACCGCTACCGCCAGCTGCGACACAACTGCCATCACGCGCGCCCAGCGACAACAGCGCAACGCCCACTATTACGACCAGGCGCGCCAGTTTGCACGCTTGGTCGCGGGCTACAGTGCCAACTTGCCGACCGAATCCCAGCTGTTCATTTGCACCGGAGGCGGTCCGGGCATCATGGAGGCGGCCAACCGTGGCGCGCATGAAATTGGCGCCCCGACCGTCGGGCTGAACATCGCCCTGCCGCACGAGCAGCACGCCAACCCCTACATCACGCCGGCACTGAGCTTCAAGTTCCACTACTTTGCCATGCGCAAGATGCATTTCATGATGCGCGCCAAGGCACTGGTGGCCTTCCCCGGCGGTTTTGGCACGCTGGACGAATTGTTTGAAGTGATCACGCTGGTGCAAACGCGCAAATCGCGGCCGGTGCCGATCGTGCTGTTCGGCGGCCACTACTGGAAGCGCCTGCTCAATATTGACCTGATGATTGAAGAAGGCGTGATCTCGCCCGACGACCTGAAGCTGTTTCACTACGTCGACACGCCCGAGGCAGCTTGGGAGGTGATCCAGCGCTTTTACGCGCTGTAACGCCTGGTAGTTCGTTTCACCAAAACGGTTACAAAATGAAATCGATGAATTTTTCAGACTGGCTAGGCGAGAGGAGGCGACATAGCCGTAGCTATGGCAACGACGAACAACAACGCCAGGCAGGAAAAGGCACGATTTCATGTCAGTGTTTTGGTGAAACGAACCACCAGCCAGCTTGCTATCTGGAGAAAGGTGGCCGCAAACGCCAGGCTGAGGATGCACCCGCTGCCACGGCCAACCCCGCCGTCCAGACCACCAGCGACACCCCGGCCACCGCGCCCGCCGTGCCAAACAGCATGGGCATCAGCACGCTGGATCCGTTGATGGCCATCATGCGAAAGCCCAGTGCTTCGCCATGGCGCGCGGGCGGTGTGATCTGGTGCAGGGTGCTCATGATCATCGGCTGCACCGATCCCAGTGCAATGCCCAACAACACCGAACAGATGGCCATGGCCCAGGTACTGTGCATGAACGGGTAGATGGCAAACAGCAGCGCCGTGCTGAGCATGGCCATCGTCACCACTACCCACTCGTGCACCTTGGCAGCCAGCAGTGGCAAAACCACCCGGATGCTGGTGGCGGCCAGCGCAAAGCCGCCCAAAATGGCACCGATACTGGAGGCGCTCAGGCCACGCTCGTGGCCCAGCACCGGCACAACAAAAGTGTGCACGTCCCAGCATGACGACAGCAGCCAGTTCACCAGCAGCAGGCGACGCATCATCGGGTTGCAGAGCAAGTCCCACGCCCGGCCTTGGGTGGCACCAGGCTGGGGTGACACAGCAGGAAGCTCGCGCGTGCGATGCACCCATAGCCATGTCATCAGGGGAAAACAAGCCAAAACAAAAAAAGCTAGCCGAAAGCCACCCAGGTCAATCAGCAGCCCCGCTGTCAGCGGCCCGACAAAATTCGACAGCGCCGGGCCAATCGATAACCAGCTGAACATCGATTTCAGCGCAAGCGTGTTCTGCGCCGAACGCCCCACATGGCGCTGCAAAGTGATGGCTGCTGCCCCGGTAGCACCACCCGTCATCAGCGCGCTCAGGCACAACACCGGGAACAGTGGAAACGCGCAAGCCAAGGCGGTGCCGCTGCTGGCCATCAACACTGCGAGCCCGACAGGACGCTTGAAACCATGACGGTCGGCATAGCGGCCCGCCGGCAGCGCCAAAAAAACCTGCGTCAGTGCAAATAATGAGAGCAGCACGCCGACAGCCAGCGGGCTATAGCCCTCACTCAGCGCCAGCAACGGCGCCGCCATGCGCATGCCAGCCATGCAAGCGTGCAGACTGATATGGCCAACAATTAGCCGCGCTAAACCCCATTCAGAAAGCAGCGGTTCTGTGGCATCGGACGACATCGGTGCGGCTTTGGTGGCGGACTCTGGCGCGGCTGGAACCCGATTCACGCGCCGCTGGAGCCCTCTGTGCTGTCAAAATCCTTGTCCAGAACGATCAGGGTCTGCGCCTGGGTTTCAGGCAAGGACTCTACATTTTTCAGAGCACGTCCCATAGCTCTGCTGCGGGTTTGAGCACTATCAAGCGACTTAAGAACGGTCTCTGTCTGGGCTTTGACTTTGGCCAGCACGTCGCCAAATTTGCCAAACTCGGTCTTGACCGCGCCCAGCACCTGCCAGACCTCGCTTGAGCGTTTTTCCAGCGCCAGCGTTCTGAAACCCATTTGCAACGAGCTCAACATCGCTAACAGTGTGGTTGGCCCGGCCAGCGTAACGCGGTGTTCGCGCTGCAGCGCCTCCATCAAGCCCGGGCGGCGCAGCACCTCGGCGTACAGGCCTTCAGTGGGCAAAAACAAAATGGCAAAGTCGGTGGTGTACGGCGGCTCAACGTATTTGTCGGCGATCGACCTGGCTTCAAGTCGGATGCGTTGTTCCAGCGCCCGCCCCGCCAGCTCGGCTGCGACCACATCAGCGCGACCTTGCGCGTCGAGCAGGCGCTCGTAGTCTTCATTGGGGAACTTCGCATCAATGGGCAGCCACAGCGGCTCGCCAGAATCCGCCTTGCCGGGGAGCTTGATGGCGAAATCGACCACATTCTTGCTGCCCGGACGGGTGGCCACCTGCATCGCATACTGGTCGGGCACAAACACCTGCTCCAGCAGGCTGGCCAGTTGCGCCTCGCCAAAAATCCCGCGCGTCTTGACGTTGGTCAACAGATGCTTGAGGTCACCCACGCCCTGCGCCAACGTTTGCATCTCACCCAAGCCCTTGTGCACCTGCTCCAGCCGGTCAGCGACCTGCTTGAAACTCTCGCCCAGGCGCTGCTGCAAGGTGGATTGAAGCTTTTCGTCGACCGTGGCGCGCATCTCATCGAGCTTGGCAGCATTGTTGGTTTGCAACTGCGCCAACTGCTTCTCCAGCGTCTCGCGAATCTCGCTCATGCGCCGCACATTGGCTTCGCTCAAGCTGCTCAGCTGGGTGGACAAGGTGTCTGACAGCGTTTTCTGCAACAACGCCAGTTGCTGGCCAAAGGCGTCAATCTGCGTGTTTTGCGTGCGCGTGGCTTCTGCGCCTTGCTGAACCAGCGTCTGTTGAAAAGTCGCCAAGTTGTGCGTAAGTTCCTGACGCGCCTCGCGCGACGACTCGGTGATATCACGGCGCAGTTCACGGGTCAGGGATTCTGAATTGCCGTTGATCCGGGCCAACAATGCCTGGTGCCGCAGCACCTGCTCCTGCTCCTGCTCCTGCTCCTGCTGCGCTGCTTGCGCCACGCCATCGTCTCGGCGCAGAACGACCCAGATCAACACCGCCAGGTTGACGACGCCCAGCGCCAGCACGCACCAGATCAGCAGCTCAGGCACGCCCTAACCCGCCAGCACCTGCGGATTGAGCGGCGTCAGCGGCTCGCCGCGCACCAGATAGCCGATCAGGTTGTCTGCGGCCAGGTTGGCCATGGCCAGACGGGTCGGTATCGTCGCACTGGCAATGTGCGGTGACAGCACCACATTGGACAAAGCCAGCAAATCAGGGTGCACCTTGGGTTCACCCTCGTAGACATCCAGACCAGCTGCGGCGATGGTACCGTTGCGCAGCGCTGCGGCCAGGGCTGCATCATCAACAATACCCCCGCGCGCAATATTCACCAGTGTTGCAGTGGGTTTCATCTGCGCCAGCTCGGCTGCACCAATGATGTGGTGCGCCTCTTTGCTGTAAGGCAGCACCAGCACCAGGTGGTCAGACGTGGCCAGCAACTCCGCCTTGCTGACCCAGCTGGCGCCGCAAGCCGCCTCGGTGGCCGCGTCCAGGCGACTGCGGTTGTGGTAAACAACCTTCATGCCAAAGCCGTGATGGCCACGCTTGGCAATACCTTGTCCGATGCGGCCCATGCCCAGGATACCTAGCGTGCTGCCGTGCACTTCGGCACCGGCAAACATGTCGAAAGTCCAGCGGTTCCATTTGCCGGCTCGTAAAAAATGCTCGGATTCAGCCATGCGCCGTGCGGCCGCCAGCAACAAGGCAAAGCCAAAATCCGCCGTCGTATCGGTCAGCACGTCAGGCGTATTGGTGCCCAGCACGCGCTTGGCCGTCATCGCATCGACGTCAAAATTATTGAAGCCCACCGCCATGTTGGCACAAATCTTCAACTCCGGACAAGCCGCCAGCAGTGCGGCGTCGATGCGCTCGCTGCCGGTGGTGAACACGCCCGCTTTGCCTTGTAATTTCTCACGCAACTGCTCGGGGGTGAAGATCGTGTCGTCTTGATTCGATGTCACCTCAAAATGCTGTTGCAATTTGACCAGCACCTCCGGAAACACTTCCCGGGCGACCAAGATGGTGGGTTTACGCATGATCAGCGTCCAAATAAATTCATTTCGACGATGTAAAAGACCGCGCCGGCGATGTAGCCAATGAATGCCAGCCAGCTGATGCGTTTGACATACCAGAAGAAGTCAATCTTCTCCAATCCCATGGCAGCCACACCCGCGGCCGAACCAATGATCAACATGGAGCCGCCAGTACCTGCGCAATACGCCATGAATTCCCACAAAAAGCTGTCCGGCGGAAACTGCTCCATACTGTACATACCCATCGACGCGGCCACCAAAGGCACATTGTCGACAATCGCGCTGACCACGCCGATCACCAGAACGATGAGATCCTGTCGCCCCACCGTCCGATCAAGCCACTGCGCCAGCGAAGTCAAAATGTGCGTGTGTTCCAGCGTCGCCACCGCCAGCAAAATGCCGATGAAAAACACGATGGAGCCCATGTCAATTTTGGACAGGGCATGCACCAGGGTGAAGTTGATTTTCATCTGGTCGTCTTTTTTGCGGTGAATCAGATCACCCACCAGCCACAAGATACCCAAGCCAAACAGAATGCCCATGAAAGGTGGCAGATGCGTCACGGTCTTGAACACTGGCACCATGACCAAAATACCCAAGCCGCAGAAAAACATGATGTTTCGCTCGGCTAGGGTAGACACAACACCTGATTTATCGGCTTTGAACGCTGGTGCAACAACCGACTTGCCACGCAACATCAGTGCCATGACAGTCAATGGCACAAACAGGTTGATAACGGAAGGGATAAACACGCCTTTGACGATCGCCAGCGCGGTGATCTGACCCCCGATCCACAGCATGGTCGTGGTCACGTCGCCAATCGGCGACCAGGCGCCACCGGCGTTGGCTGCAATCACGATAATGCCGGCAAAAAACAGACGGTCTTCGCGCTTGGCCAACAGCTTTTTCATCAGCGACACCATCACAATGGTCGTCGTCAGGTTGTCCAAAATGGCGCTGAGGAAAAAGGTGACAAACCCCACCAGCCACATCAGCGTGGTCAGCTTGGTGGTTTTGATGCGTGATGTGATCACCTCAAAACCGTTGTGCGCATCGACTACTTCAACTATGGTCATGGCACCCATCAGGAAAAACACAATCTGAGCCGTGCCCATGAGGGATTCAGACAAGTGCTCTCCTACCAAATGCGCGTCGGCACTCGACATGGCATAAATCGTCCACAGCAAGCCCGCGCCGATCAGGGCGGAAGCCGATTTATTGATCTTGATGGGATGCTCAAGTGCGATGGCGGCGTACGCCAGCACAAATACGATGACCAGAGCTGTCAACATGGATGTCGTCCTCAATCTTGTTGGTTCGAAAGAACCGGATTATGACGGCACCAGCGCACCAAAAAAAAGCCACTCGAAGGTGGCTTTTTCAGGTAGTCGGTAAATCCGATTACTTGGAGGCAGCAGCCTTGGCCGCTTCTGCAGCGGTGTCAACAGCTGTCTTGGCAGCATCGGCAGCGGCATCAACAGCGGAGGCAGCAGCTTCCATTGCAGGCGCAACAGCAGATGCAGCAACAGCAGCAGCTTCAGCAACTGGCGCAGCCACAGGAGCCGGCGCGGGTGCTTCTTCTTTTTTGCCACAAGCGGCCAAGGCAGCAGCAGCGATAACAGCGATCAGAACGAGCGATTTGTTCATTTGTAAAACCCTAGTAATTAAAGACAAAATTGTTTTTGCGGTCACCCACAAAAACCGAGCGAAAAGGGTTTGGCCCGATTCGCTCAACCGATGATTGTAGGGAACTTTTCATGGTTTTTACCGTTGACAGTGCACCATTGTTGTGCTTAAGCGTCACTTCACATGCAACCATCCGGCCCGCACCCAGGTCAGCATCAACACATGCGCCTGCGCGCTGAGCCTTTGCGCCTGCCTGGCGTCCAGCAGGCGTTCATTGGCCAACTGACGCATCGCGACGGCGTCCCGGCCCGAGGCATGGAAGCTCTCGCCATTGATAAAAATATGGTTGGCATCAAACATCATCCGGGTGCGCCGGTCAAGCTGCAGCGCCGCCCCCACCAGCGCGGACTCAGTCAGACCATTCTTCGCTGTAAACCACACATTGGGTTTGGGTTCGGTCATGTATTCACCCAGACCGCGGGAAAAAGCCAGCGGGTCTTTCAGGGCATCATTCAAGGCCTGCTGGGCAAACTCCAGCATTTGCGCCGGGATTTGCGCGGGTTGCTCGACGGCCACTTGGTTGGGGTCGCGGTACAGCGCCACACCAACTTCATCTTCGGCATCTTCGGCCAGGCGCTGCAACAACTCCCGCGCGAGTTCCCCTGTGTTGGGAATACGAAACCCGATCGAATAGGTCATGCACTCGCCTTGGGCGATGCCATCGTGCGCGTAGCCCGGCGGCAGGTAGAGCATATCGCCGGGTTCCAGCACATATTCTTGTTCCGGCACAAAGTTGCTCAAAATTTTCAGCGGCACATCCAACTGCAGCGTTGTGTCTTTTTGCCGGCCAATGCGCCAGCGCCGCTGCCCGTGCGCCTGCAACAGGAACACGTCATAACTGTCCAGGTGCGGGCCAACACCACCGCCGTCGGTGGCGTAACTGATCATCAAGTCATCGAGTCGTGCGTCCGGCACGAAGCGGAACTGGTTCATCAACTGGTGCGCCCCATCGTGATGCAAATCCACGCCTTGCACCAGAATCGTCCAGCCTGGCTGCTTCAACGGCGGCAAGGCGCGTCGCTCAAACGGTCCGTGCTTGAGTTGCCAGCCCGGTTTTTTGCCCGGCTGCTGGATCACCATCCGGGTCTGCGCGTCTTCATTGGCCGCCAGCTCAAATAATTCGGCACGCTTGAGCAGGGGCTTGAACCCCGGCACCGCCTGACGCACCAACAGCGGCTTCTTCTGCCAATGGCGCTTCATGAAAAGCTGCGGGCTCAGGCCGCCCAGCAGTGGTAGCGCTTGTGTAATGTCCATTGCAAACTCCTGGTAATGCGGGGCACCAAAGCCGGCACCCAAACTGCGACAATTCTCCCTTATGAAAATTAGCAAACCCTGCGTAGCTGCTTTAAGCTGGACGCTCAGTGACACCCTGGGCGAAGAATTGGACGTACTCGACGAACCGGTGGAGTTCCTGATTGGGGGCGACGACTTGTTTGCCGTCATCGAAGACGCGCTGATTAATTGCAGCGCCGGTAGCACGGTCAACTTGCACATCGAGCCCGAACAGGGTTTCGGTGAATACAACGAACAACTGGTGTTTCTGGAGCCGCGCTCAGCGTTCCCTGACGCGCTGGAAGAAGGCATGACGTTTGATGGCGCAGCCCTGCCTGAAGGCTGCAGCCCGGAAACACCGAAAGACGCGCTCTACACCGTGACCGAAATTTACCCCGAGCATGTGGTGCTGGACGGCAACCACCCTTTGGCGGGCATCGCACTGCGCCTGACGCTGACCGTCCGTGCTGTGCGCGTGGCCACCGAAGACGAAATTGAAAGCGGCACCGCTGGCACCGGCTTCTTCAAGGTCGCGCCCATGCACAGTTTTGCGCCGGGCAGCGATACGCTGCACTGACTGATCTGACCTCAGGCCTTGCCGGTCGAACCGTAACCGCCCTCGCCGCGCACGCTCGCGGGAAACTCGTTCACTACGTTGAAGCGCGCCTGCAGCACCGGCACGATCACCAGCTGGGCAATGCGCTCCATCGGCGCGATGGTGAACGCGGTGTCGCTGCGGTTCCAGGCGCTAACCATCAATTGACCTTGGTAGTCGCTATCGATCAAGCCGACCAGGTTGCCCAGCACAATGCCGTGCTTGTGGCCCAAACCCGAGCGCGGCAGGATCATGGCCGCGTAGCGCGTGTCCTTCAGATAGATAGCAATGCCGGTGGGCACCAGTTGCCAGGCGTTGGCTTGCAGGGTAAGCGGCTCTGTCAAACAGGCGCGCAGGTCCAGACCAGCACTACCCGGCGTGGCATACGCAGGCAACTGATCGGCCATGCGCGGGTCCAGAATCTTGATGTCGATATTGAGCATTATTGGCTTAAATCCCTTATTTTTAGAGCGATAGTAGCTATTAATTCACGAGCTAGCGAGAGCTTATTATTGCGCGGCAACTCACGCACGCCCTGGGCATCGACCAGCAGCAAAGCGTTGTCATCCTGACCAAACGTGGCTGGGCCGATATTGCCTACCAGCAAGGGCACACCTTTACGCTGGCGTTTGGCCTGGGCGTTGGCCAGCAAGTCGTGGCTTTCGGCCGCAAAGCCGACGCAAAACAGCGCGCCGCTTTGGCCCCGCTGAGACTGCGCCAGCGTCGCCAGAATATCGGGGTTTTCCACAAAGCGCAGCGCGGGGGGCGCGCCAGAGCCGTCTTTTTTGATCTTTTGGTCGGCCAGGCTCTCGGGTCGCCAATCTGCAACCGCCGCCGTTGCAATAAAAACAGTAGCTGCTTGCGATTGTTCCATAACGGCTGCAAGCATATTTGACGCTGAACGCACGTCGATGCGTGTGACACCGCGCGGCGTCGGCAAACTCACCGGCCCGGCCACCAGAGTCACCTCAGCACCGGCCTCGCGCGCCGCCCGTGCGATGGCAAAGCCCATCTTGCCGCTCGACAGATTGGTGATGCCACGCACCGGGTCGATGGCCTCATAGGTTGGCCCGGCGGTAACCAACACCTTTTGCCCGGCCAACACCTTGGGCTGAAAGTGCGCCACCAGGTCGTCCAGGATTTCTTGGGGTTCCAGCATGCGCCCGTCACCCGTCTCGCCGCAGGCTTGGTCACCACTACCCACGCCCAGCACAAGCGCACCATCGGCCGCGGCCTGGCGCACATTGCGTTGCGTAGCGGGGTGCGCCCACATCTCGCGGTTCATCGCCGGGGCCAGCAGCAAGGGCACCCGGTCGGCAGGGCGAGCCAGACACAAGAGACTGAGCAAATCGTCGGCCTGACCGTGCGCCAGCTTGGCGATGGCATCGGCGCTGCACGGCGCAATCAGCACCGCGTCGGCCTGGCGCGTCAGATTGATGTGGGCCATGTTGTTGGGTTCGCTCGCGTCCCATTGCGACTGTGCCACGGCGCGCTGGCTCAGCGCCTGCATCGTCACCGGGGTTATGAACTGCTCGGCGGCGGCGGTCATCACTACCTGCACCGTGGCACCGGCCTTGATCAGCAAGCGGCACAGCTCGGCTGCCTTGTAGCAGGCAATGCCGCCAGTCAAGCCCAGAACAATGTGTTTTGCAGCTAAATCTTTCATGCGCCGCAATGTAACAGAGCACAAAAACGGCCCTGCCGCGCCCTGCTCCAGCAAAACCCGGCCCCTATAATCTTGCTTTACCAGCTCACCTGAGCCCCGGGCTCTGTTTGACATGACCAAATTTGTGTTCGTCACCGGCGGTGTTGTTTCGTCCCTGGGCAAGGGAATCGCCTCCGCTTCGTTGGCCGCCATCCTTGAATCGCGCGGCCTTAAAGTTACCCTCATCAAACTTGATCCCTACCTGAATGTCGACCCCGGCACCATGTCGCCGTTCCAGCACGGCGAGGTGTTTGTCACCGACGACGGTGCCGAGACTGATCTTGATTTGGGCCACTACGAGCGTTTCATTGAAACGCGCATGAAGAAAACCAACAACTTCACCACCGGCCAGATCTACAAAAGCGTGCTGGAGAAAGAACGCCGGGGTGATTACCTCGGCAAAACGGTTCAGGTTATTCCGCACGTCACCAATGAAATTCAGGACTTCATCAAGCGCGGTGCCGGTTTTGACACGCCGGATGCTGTCGACGTGGCCATCGTCGAAATCGGCGGTACCGTCGGTGACATCGAGTCTTTGCCGTTCCTGGAAGCGGTGCGCCAGCTCAGCCTGCGCCTCGGGCCCAACCAGGCGGCTTTTGTGCACTTGACGTACGTGCCATGGATTGCAGCCGCGGGCGAGCTCAAAACCAAGCCAACCCAGCACACGGTGCAAAAACTGCGCGAAATCGGTATCCAACCCGATGCGTTGCTGTGCCGCGCCGACCGCATGATTCCGGACGACGAGCGCGACAAGATTTCACTCTTCACCAACGTGGCACAGTGGGGCGTGATCTCGATGCCCGATGTCGACACCATCTATAAAGTGCCGCGCGTGCTGCACGAGCAAGGCCTGGACGGCCTGATCTGCGACAAGCTGCGCCTGAACACGCCGCCGGCCAATCTCAAACGCTGGGACGATCTGGTCTACGAGACGGCGCACCCGCAAGGTGACGTGCGCATTGCCATGGTCGGCAAATATGTCGACCTCAGCGACAGCTACAAATCGCTCAACGAAGCGCTACGCCATGCGGGCATGAAGAACCATGTGCGTGTCAAGATTGACTACATCGACTCCGAAACCATTACCCCCGACAACGTGGCCCAGCTTGCCAAGTGCGACGCCATTCTGGTGCCCGGTGGCTTTGGTGTGCGCGGCGTGGAAGGCAAGATTTGCGCGGCCCGCTTTGCCCGAGAAAACAAGATTCCCTACCTGGGCATTTGCTTGGGTATGCAGGTGGCCACAATTGAATTCGCACGCCATGTTGCCGGCTTGAAAGACGCCAACAGCACCGAATTCAACCCAACCTGTGCCGCCCCGGTGATCGCCCTGATTACCGAGTGGAAAGACGCCGACGGCAGCATCAAGACGCGCAGCGAAGACTCTGACCTGGGCGGCACCATGCGCCTGGGCGCGCAAAGTTCAGACGTGGCCAAGGGCACGCTGGCGCACCAGATTTATGGCGACCTCGTCACCGAGCGTCACCGTCACCGTTATGAGGCCAACGTGAATTATCTGGACACCCTGAGCAAGGCCGGCTTGGTCATCTCAGCCAAAACACAGCGCGAGCAACTGACTGAAATCGTCGAGCTGCCGCAAAGCGTACACCCGTGGTTTGTTGGCGTGCAGTTTCACCCCGAATTCAAATCCACCCCCTGGAACGGGCACCCCTTGTTCAACGCGTTTATCCGCGCCGCGCTTGAACAAAAGTCATCTATTTCCAAAGAGAAAGCGCTTGCCTGATGAAGCTGTGTGGTTTTGACATTGGCTTGCACCGCCCATTTTTCCTGATCGCTGGGCCCTGCGTCATCGAGTCCGAGCAACTGCAGATGGACACTGCGGGCGCCTTGAAGGAAATCACCACCAGCCTGGGCATCCCTTTCATTTTCAAGAGCAGCTTCGACAAGGCCAACCGCTCCAGCGGCCACACGTTTCGCGGTCCAGGCATCGACAAGGGTCTGGAAATTCTTGCCAAGGTCAAACGCGAGCTCAACGTGCCGGTGCTTACCGACATCCACGACGAACAGCAAATTGCACAGGTGTCGTCGGTGGTTGACGTACTCCAAACGCCCGCTTTTTTGTGCCGCCAAACAGACTTCATCCGCGCCGTAGCGCAGTCGGGCAAGCCGGTCAACATCAAAAAAGGTCAGTTTCTGGCACCGGGCGACATGAAAAACGTCATCGACAAGGCACGTGCTGCGGCGGCAGAAAAAGGCCTGGAGACCGACAACTTCATGGCCTGCGAGCGCGGTGCCAGTTTTGGCTACAACAACCTGGTCAGCGACATGCGCTCGCTGGCCATCATGCGCAATACGAACGCACCCATTGTTTTCGACGCCACGCATTCGGTGCAACTGCCTGGCGGCCAAGGCACCAGCAGCGGCGGTCAGCGCGAGATGGTGCCGGTGCTGGCGCGCGCTGCAGTCGCTGTGGGCGTGGCTGGCCTGTTCATGGAAACCCACCCCAACCCGAGCCAAGCGCTGAGCGATGGACCCAATGCGGTGCCACTGAAGCACATGAAAGCCTTGCTGGAGTCCTTGTTGGCGCTGGATCAGGTAACCAAGCGCCATGGTTTCCTGGAAAATAGCTTCGCCGAATGAATCGGGCGGCGCAGCTGTTTTATTTTTTGTCCATTTTTTGAAAGAAGCAAATGAGTGCAATCGTAGATATCGTCGGTCGTGAAATTCTGGACTCCCGCGGCAATCCCACCGTGGAATGCGACGTGTTGCTGGAAAGCGGCACCATGGGTCGCGCCGCTGTGCCCAGCGGCGCATCCACCGGCAGCCGCGAGGCCATTGAATTACGTGACGGCGACAAAACCCGCTACCTGGGCAAAGGTGTGTTGAAAGCCGTTGAGCACATCAACACCGAGATTTCCGAAGCGGTGCTGGGCCTGGATGCTTCTGAGCAAGCATTTCTTGACAAGACGCTGATCGACCTGGACGGCACCGAAAACAAGAGCCGCCTGGGTGCCAACGCCATGCTGGCTGTGTCTATGGCCGTGGCCCGCGCCGCTGCTGAAGAATCCGGCCTGCCGCTGTACCGCTACTTTGGCGGCATGGGCGGCATGCAGTTGCCCGTGCCCATGATGAACGTCATCAACGGCGGCGCGCACGCCAACAACAGCTTGGACCTGCAGGAATTCATGATCATCCCGGTGGGCGCGCCGAGCTTCCGCGAAGCGCTGCGCTACGGTGCAGAAGTGTTCCATGCACTGAAAAAAATCATCGATGAGCGCGGCATGAGCACCGCAGTGGGTGACGAAGGTGGTTTCACTCCCAGCGTGGAAAATCACGAAGCCGCGATCCAGTTGATTCTGCAAGCCGTTGACAAAGCCGGTTTTGTGGCAGGCGAACACATCGCCATCGGCCTGGACTGCGCCGCCAGCGAGTTCTTTAAAGATGGCAAATACCACCTGAGCGGCGAAGGCCTGGTGCTTGATGCCCAGCAGTGGACGGACATGCTGGCCGCTTGGGTTGACAAATACCCCATCATCAGCATCGAAGACGGCATGGCCGAAGGCGACTGGGACGGCTGGAAAATCCTGACTGATCGCCTGGGCAAACAAGTGCAAATCGTCGGCGACGACTTGTTTGTGACCAACACCAAAATCTTCAAGGAAGGCATTGACAAAGGCATCGCCAACTCAATCCTGATCAAGATCAACCAGATCGGCACGTTGACTGAAACCTTCGCCTGCATCGAGATGGCCAAACGTGCCGGCTACACCGCCGTCATCAGCCACCGCTCTGGTGAAACCGAAGACAGCACCATCGCCGACATTGCGGTGGGCACCAACGCAGGTCAAATCAAGACGGGCTCTTTGAGCCGCAGTGACCGCATGGCCAAATACAACCAGTTGCTGCGCATTGAAGAAGACCTCGGTGACATCGCCACCTACCCAGGGCGCGCTGCGTTTTACAACTTGCGTTAGCCGCCATGCGCCAGCGGGCCGTCCCGGTTCTGTTAATCACCTTGCTGGTCGTGCTGCATGCCCAGCTGTGGTTTGGCCGGGGCAGTCTGCCCAATGTGGCACAACTGCGCGTCGACCTAGCGCAGCAAAACCAGCAAAATGAACTGGCGTTGCAAGCCAACCACCAACTTGAAGCCGAGGTCCGTGACCTAAAAGAAGGATTGGAATTGGTCGAAGAAAAAGCCAGAATGGAACTGGGCATGATCAAAGCCAATGAAATCTTCATCCAGTTTTCCCGCTGATAAGACATCGGTGAAAAAGCACACCTGAGTCAGCGGCATCCGCTGAAGCCCCCTACAATGGATTCGTCTGCCGTGTTCGCTGGGCTTTATATTTCCTTGAACCAATGCTCATTGAGCTCGGGCTTGGAACATCGTGCTGTCGGCGTGATCATCTCGCGTTAGATGAACCCAAGACACGCACTGACCTCGCCCACCTGAACCCCGGTTCAGGATGATGGTCTGGTGCCACGGCAGACAACTTCTCTCAGCTTTACCCCATGCAATTTGAACCCACCCTGATTTTTGAATTGGCCATGCTTGGACTGGCGACCGGGTTTCTGGCCGGCCTGCTGGGTATCGGCGGCGGCATGATCATGGTGCCGTTCATAACAGCCATCTTGTCCCACCGGGGTGTCACCTCTGAATTGGCGATCAAGATGGCTATCGCCACATCCATGGCGACGATCGTGTTCACCTCTGTCTCTAGCGTGCGCGCACACCACAAGCGCGGCGCCATTCGCTGGGATTTGGTCAAGGGATTGGCGCCTGGCATCGTGCTGGGTGCGGTGGTCGCAAGTCTGGGCGTTTTCGCGTTGCTGAAGGGTTCCGTGCTGGCATTGTTCTTTGCCCTTTTTGTGAGTTTCTCCGCAACCCAGATGTTTTTGGACAAAAAACCAAAACCCAGCAGAACCATCCCTGGTACCGCCGGGCTGGTTGGTGCCGGATCGGCGATCGGGTTCTTGTCTGGGCTCGTTGGAGCCGGTGGCGGCTTTATCAGCGTGCCGTTCATGACCTGGTGCAACGTGGCAATCCACAATGCCGTAGCCACCTCTGCAGCGCTGGGTTTTCCCATTGCTGTAGCCAATGCGGCAGGTTATGTCATCGGTGGCGCCGGACTGGCCAACTTGCCGCCCTATTCCCTGGGGTTTATCTGGCTTCCCGGTCTGGTTGTCATCGCCAGTTGCAGCGTACTTACCGCACCCGTTGGCGCCTCGGTGGCTCACAAACTGCCTGTCAAAAAACTCAAGAAGATTTTTGCAAGCATTTTGTATTTGCTTGCTACTTACATGCTCTATCGCGGACTGATGAGCAACTAACTAAAAAAATGGCCTGGCATTGCGCGGCCAGGCCATTAAAAACATTGGTGGGATGTGCGGGGATCGAACCCACGACAAACGGATTAAAAGTCCGAAATATTGGACTTATATGAATTTATATGGACTGGCAACGAGTTCATAAACCATTGATTTGTAATGAATTGTTGTCCATAATAGTCCGCAGGTGAACATTGCCATCTAGAAATATTCTGGCAATATTCTGGCAACAGCTGACTTACGGATTATGAACATGGCAACAACCCCAGCATTCAAAACCAACGGGCAATTCATCAATGAAATGCCAATCGGAAAGTTTTTCACGCTAGAAAAAGTTACACCAATTGGCGCACTGCAGGTGCGAAAGCATGCAAGCGCAGGCGTATCTCTTTACTGGCGCTACAGCATTGGCAATATCAGTGAGAGAGTGTTGATCGGTGTCTATGACTCAGGCGCACCACCAAAAAGCTTGCAACCTACAAAAAAGGGTTATTCCATCGCGGCAGCCGTCCATGCTGCACAGGTGTTGGCGCTGGCACATCATTCAAACCGGGCAATTGGGGGTCGCCCTGCCATGGTGAAAGCGACTGCTGCTGCCGCCAAACAAGCTGCCGCAACCAAGGCCGAGGCCTCCAAGCAAACGCTGCAACGCCTGCTTGATCAATATTGCGATCACCTTGAATCCCTGGGGCGAATGTCTCACAAAGATGCACGGAGCATTTTTTCCCTGCACGTCACTGAGCCTTGGCCCAAGATCGTCAATCTTCCGGCCAATCAAGTGACCGGCGAACAAGTTGCCGACATGATGCGCCGGGTGTTGGAGTTGGGCAAGGGTCGCACAGCCAACAAACTGCGAAGCTACATCCGTGCTGCCTACCAAACTGCACGGGCATCGCGATCAAAAGCAAGCATCCCAGTGGCCTTCAAGTTATTCAACGTGGTGAACAACCCTGCTGCCGATACAGAGCCTGATGAGAGCCAGAACAAGGCTGACAAGCACCCCCTATCCCTGCCTGAGCTTCGTGCCTATTGGAAAGCCATCAAAGAAATCCCTGCCTTCAAGGGGGCCATCCTTCGCCTTCATTTGCTGACGGGTGGGCAACGCATCGAGCAGTTGGTAAAACTTCAAACAGCTGAAATCACTGCCGACGCGATTACCCTGCACGATGGCAAGGGAAGACCGGGCAAGGGCGCCAGACCCCATACATTGCCGCTAATCCCCCAAGCTAGCGCCGCATTGAAGGGATGTAAACCACAAGGCATCTATGCCATCTCCACCGATGGTGGTGCAACCCACTTGGCAGCAACCACGTTGAGTCGCTGGGCTGTAGAGGCTGCTGCTGATATCCCTGATTTTCAAGCTAAGCGCATTCGCAGTGGCGTTGAAACCATTCTGGCGGCTGCCATGGTCAGCACTGAGATTCGCGGCAGACTCCAGTCACATGGCATATCCGGCGTTCAGGCTCGCCACTACGATGGGCATGACTACTTGGAGCAGAAGCTCAGCGCATTGAAAACACTGTTTGGACTCCTTGACGGGACTGAAAAAAGCAATGTGCTGCCGTTTAGGGCGGCGTAGTGTGAATGCCAGTTTGGCCCACGTCGAGCGCAATGGCGCGTGGGCTACTTACCACCGTTGGACCTACCTTGATGACCGCGCCAAATTGATGCAGTGGTGGACCGATTACCTCGACGGCCGCAAGATGGGCAAGCTGCTGAAAATGAAAAAAACGGGGCCCCTGATGGCCACGCCTGGCACATTTTGCCGCGCAACCCTGTTGCTACCGGCCGAAGTCGTGAGGGCAGTGGGGGCAAAAGGAGAAAACCCAGTATTCATGCGGGTTTGAGGCTGATTTGGTACTGGGGGCAATTTGGGGGCATTGTGGAGGCAAAGTGGGGGCAGTTCTATATGATGAAGTTGATTCATTTACTCATCTATTCATGTTTATCCTTTGCACCAATCCCCGAAGGATTCCGCGCACACCTTCATTCAGCAGGTGTCCGCAAAGTTACGGATACCCCAATCAAGCCGGTGTATGAGTTTTCAGCCAGTCCCGCAGAGCGTCATTCATGCGCGTCTGCCAGCCAGGCCCAGCATTGCGGAAGGAGTCCAAAACCTCACGGTCAAAGCGAATAGCGATCTGTTCTTTGTTTGCGGTACCCACCGGACGGCCACGCTTGCGCAGCGCCACCGCTAGCCCGGTACTCAATTCGGCCTCGGTCAACGGGCGGTCGTCGTCGTCCACGCCATCCCAAACGTAACCACTCCCAGCCGGAATGACACGCACGGCAGCCTTGACCTGTTCCCGTGTCATGTTGTTAGTCGCTGATCCACTCATAGTAAACGTCCATTTCCTGTTGGCTTGCTGGGCGATAACTGATAACCCGTGTAGCGCCTTCACGGTCAATGTGAACGACTGTCAGCACCCGCAGGCAGCCCATCACATAGGAAAACGACTGTGTGCGGGTTTCGCCACCGCGCACTGCCGTAATGTCAAGCCGATAGAACGAATCAAGCACTTCGCCAGCGTCCGCAAAGTCAAGCCCATGCTTGGCAAGGTTCGCCATGCGCTTGTCTTCGTCCCATATCAGCTTTGAATCCATGTCTATTATTGTAGATGCGTTAATTCAGATTCACAAGGGTATCTACCGCGATAACAACAACCCATTGAATTTGCAGCCGGGCACGAAGATGGTCACAGATTCGGCCTCAAACCCCTGCCCGGCTTCCGGGTCACCGGCATCTTGTTTGGCATTTGCGGACGCACAGGGAAATGAGCGCCAGGGTGGAAGCAGACCGACTTTGCACCCAAAACCGGGGTGATCGCAGGTGCTGTGAACCGCAGGCAACCGGCCAAGATAACAAGACACGCGCCATTCTGTTGCATAGCCTGGTCATCGACAGAACGGTTTACATCACACCAAACTTTGATGAGTCAAGCGCAGCGCGACACGACGGCTTGACCGGGGTCTCGGGGCAACGCCCTGAGCAGGGGGCCGATGCCAAGTTTTTTGCGACGCAAAAGACGTGGGTACAAGGCCCTTACCCTGCACAGTGAGTTTCTGTCACTCCCACGCTGCTGGTGAATTGATTCGCCTGTCAACACGCCTGTCGTTGTATTTTGGTTCGACTGTCGATTTGCGTGTCGTCGTCGGCTGCTTGAAATTGGTTCGACTGTCAGAGCGCCTGTCACGCATACTGCCCCGCCTGTCGCACCACCTATCAGGTGTTCCAGTCAATGCCTGTCTCCAGCCATTCATGGCCTTCGGCATCGGGTCCATCGCGTCTATCGCAGGCATAGGTGGCTTTGACAGGATTGGGCCATAGCGGACCCCTGATTTAATGGGCTATGCAGCCATCAAAATGCGCGGCGGCCTTGTCGTGTTTGCCGCCACAACCTTGATGTAGTTGACAATGGGGTATCCCGAATTGACCATAACAGCACCCACGCTCAGTCGCCACCCAATGAGCCTCGTCAAATCCAAAAAACGTGTTGCCGATCACGGCGAAGTCTTCACGCCCGCGTGGATGGTCGAGGCCATGCTGGACCTGGTGAAGGAGGAGACCGAGCGCATTGACTCCCGCTTTCTGGAGCCTGCGTGCGGAAGCGGCAACTTCATCGTGCAAATACTCAAACGCAAGCTTGCTGCGGTAGAACTCAAATTCGGCAAGTCAGAGTTCGAGCGGCAGCATTACGCACTGCTGGGGCTGATGTGTATCTACGGCATTGAGCTGCTGGCGGACAACATTGCCGAATGCCGCGCCAACGTGCTGGATGTGTTTGCAGATTACCTCAACCTGGTTGAATCGGGCGACCTATACCTGGCTGCAATGTATGTACTGTCAACAAATTTGGTGCACGGCGATGCGCTGACCATGCGCGCTGTAGACGACCAGCCCATCAAAGACCGCCCTCCCATCACCTTTGCCGAATGGGGCTACCTGGGCAAAGGCAAGTTTATGCGTCGTGACTTCAGGTTTGACGTGCTCACTGGCTCGTCAAAATTCAGCGAAGAAGGCTCCCTGTTTGCCGATCTGGGCAAGCATGACATCTTTACCCCTGTCAAAACCTACCCACTCATGACGGTGTGCGAGTTGGCTGCTTTACAGGAGCCAACTTGAAATGTCAGTTTGGCATTGCAAGCCTCGGCGTAAGACATCACAAACTGTGACCTCATCCCGGCACAATGTCGTCACAGAACAAGGAGGATGAACATGGCCAAAATTGAGGTTAAAGGCACGAGCGTCACAGTGGTTTCCGGCGATGTGGACGATTACATTTCGCTCACCGACATTGCGCGCTACAAGGACAGCGAACGCACCGACTACATCATCCAGAACTGGCTCAGAAACCGCAACACCATCGAATTCCTTGGCATTTGGGAGCAACTCAACAACCCGGATTTCAATCCCATCGAATTCGATGGGATTAGACGGCAGGCAGGGTTGAACAGCTTTGTGCTGACCGCCAAACGCTGGAACGAGTCAACGGGCGCCGTCGGCATCACTTCCAAAGCCGGGCGCTACGGTGGCACCTATGCCCACAAAGACATTGCCTTCGAGTTTGCGTCGTGGGTTTCGGTCGAATTCAAGCTCTACCTCATCAAAGAGTTCCAGCGCCTGAAAGAGACCGAGCGCGAACAACTGGGCTGGGACATTCGCCGCAACCTGACCAAGATCAATTACCGCATCCATACCGACGCCATCAAGACCCAATTGATTCCGCCGCAACTCACCGCCCAGCAAACTTGTCTGATCTACGCCAGCGAGGCTGATCTCCTGAACATGGCACTGTTTGGCAAGACCGCTGCACAGTGGCGTGATGAAAACCCAGGCAACAAGGGCAACATCCGCGACGAGGCCAATGCCGCACAACTGGTGTGCCTGGCCAACCTGGAAACGCTGAACGCGCATTTCATCCACCAAGGGCTGGCGCAGACGGAGCGGCTCGCTCTACTGAACCAGACCGCCATCGTGCAAATGAAGCTGCTGCTGGCCGATGTGGGCGTGCAGCGGCTCCAAGGCAAGCAGCCATGAACGAACAAGTTTCCTTCACCCTGCGCGGGCGCAACCCCGATGTATTGACCTGCATTGCCAACCTGTCCAACGACGAAGTCTTTACCCCGCCAGAGCTAGCCGGGCGCATGTTGGACATGCTGGCGCAGGCTTGGGCCGCTGACCACGGTGGTGCCAACTTGTGGGCCGACAAAACCGTGCGGTTTCTCGACCCGTTCACCAAGTCAGGCGTTTTTCTGCGCGAGATCACCAGCCGCTTGACCGAGGGCCTGGCGCAACAGATGCCAGACCTGCAAGAGCGCGTAAACCACATCTTGACCCAGCAGGTGTTTGGCATCGGCATCACGCGCTTGACCAGCCTGCTGGCGCGGCGCAGCGTGTATTGCTCCAAGCACGCCAATGGCGCGCACTCCATTGCCAAGGGCTTCGCCAGTGATGCGGGCAACATCTGGTTCGAGCGAACTGAGCACACCTGGGTCAACGGCAAATGCAGTTTTTGCGGTGCCAGCCAGGCTGCCATGGACCGTGGCGCGGATTTAGAAACCTACGCTTACTCATTCATCCACACAGACAACATCAAGACTCGAATGAACGAGTTATTTGGAGAAGATATGCAGTTCGATGTCATCATTGGCAACCCACCGTACCAGCTCGGCTCGGACGGCGGCACGCGAGATGTACCCATTTACCAACACTTCGTCGAGCAAGCAAAGAAACTCGAACCACGTTTATTGACGATGGTCGTTCCGTCGCGGTGGATGGCTGCAGGCCTTGGCCTGAGCGAATTTCGCCAAGCAATGCTTGGGGATAAGCGCATACGTGCACTCGTCGATTACCCGGCAGCAAGCGATGTGTTTCCTGGTGTTGAAGTCAAAGCAGGCGTTTGCTACTTCCTGTGGGACGCAAATCACGATGACGACTGCACAGTGACAACCATTCGCGGCGGCGATGTTGTTGGCCCGACAAAGCGCAACCTTGCTGAGTACGACGTGTTTGTACGGGACTCGCGCGCCATGTCAATCCTGCGAAAGGTAGTAAAGCACGGCGAACCGTCAATCAACTCGATTCTTGCTCGCGACAAGGAGTTTGGCTGGACATCCAACTTCGATGGCTTTCATGCGACAAAGCGCGCCGGGGATTTGCCGTTCTACTACATCCGCAAGATGAAGCGCGGCGTAGGCTATATCGCTCGCGAGGTCGTCACCAAAAGTACACATCTCATTGACAGGTGGAAGGTTCTCGTCCCACAGGCATTCAATGGCGGTGACTCAATGCCGCATCAGATATTGGGAAAGCCGCTGATGGCGCCATCTCCATCAGTCTGCACCCAGTCGTTTCTGTTCTTCTCCGTTGATTGCGAGGAGGAGGCCAAGAGTCTCCAGTCTTACTACACAACCAGATTGTTTCGCTTCCTTGTCTCACTACGAAAGATCACTCAGCACGCAACGCACTCGACGTACAAATGGGTTCCCGTCCAAGAGTGGAATCGCACTTGGACAGACGATGCCCTGTATGAAAAATACGGAATCACAAAGCAGGAACAGACTTACATCGAGTCCCAAGTCAGAGAAATGATTCTTGTGGGTGAGGCGGATGCCTAAATCCATCGAAAAATTACTCACATCCAGGCGAACCAGGAACAAGCCGTGAAGCCGCTGGAAAAGTTCTTCACAGAAGACCCAAAATGGCACGAAAAAATCGGCGCGATTCACGCCCTGCTGGAGCGCGTCAAGATCAGCGAGGAGCAGTCGGGCGATGTGCTGCACCTGCGCAAGCTCAACCGCATTCTCTCGGTCCACGCCTCCACCGCCATTGAAGGTAACCAGCTCACCCTGGGGCAGGTGACCGATGTCATCAACGGCAAACCAGTCTGGGGGCCACCCAAAGACATCAAAGAGGTGCAAAACGCCTGGCACGCCTACAACGAGATGCCTGGTTATGTGCCCTGGTCGGTGGACGATTTGCTGCGGGCGCATGCAAACCTCACCGACACGTTGATAGGCGAATCGGGACAGTTCCGTTCCGGCGGTGTGGCCGTGGTGGCCAGTGATGGCACGCTGTTGCATCGTGGCGCACTGTCGGCCCAAGTCCCCGACCTGGTGGCGCAGCTTCTGGATTGGGGCAAAACCAGCGAAGCGCATCCACTCATCAAGAGTTCTGCCGTTCACTACCGGCTGGAATACATTCACCCGTTTCGCGATGGCAACGGCCGCATCGGGCGGCTGTGGCAAACGCTGATTCTTGCCCAATGGAATCCGCTGTTTGCCTGGATGCCGATGGAGACGCTGGTGCACCACAACCAGGCGCTGTACTACAAGGCCTTGCAAGATTCACATGCTGGCGCAGTGGATTGCCGTCCGTTCATCGACTTTATGCTCGATGCTCTGGCAAATTCGCTCTACAAGTACATCGATGTAGCGACGCAGACAGCGGTCGATGTCGGTGTAAATGTCGGTGTAAATGTCGGTGTAACGGATCAAATTCTGGCGCTTTTGGCCCAAGAGCCCCGGCTGTCGGCCAAGGAAGTTGCCAGCTTGCTCAACAAAACGACCCGTACCATTGAGCGCTATCTCAAAGCACTGCGTGAGCAAGGCCGAATCCAGCGCGTGGGGTCTGACAAGGCCGGTCACTGGGAAATCATCGAAAGGCCAGCGTGAGCAACCCCAACATTGTGAGCAAACCGACCATTGAGGACATCCTCGCCCCCAAGCCCACCGCCCGCCCCCGCATCTACGCCTACGCCATAGCCGATGCCGCCCACCACGGCCAGCTCAAGGTGGGCCAGACCACGCGGGACGTGAAGCGGCGCGTGGCCGAGCAGCTCAAAACCGCCGCTATCCAGAACTTCACCATTGCGCTGGACGAGCCCGCCGAGCGTGACGACGGCAGCATTTTTACCGACCATGAGGTGCGCGCAGCGTTGGTCAAAAAAGGGTTTGAGAAGGTCACACTGGAATGGGTGCGCTGCACCGTGGCCGATGTGGCCACCGTGCTGGCCGAGCTGCGCACAGGCCAGCGCCTGGGTGGCACACACCACGAGACCTTTGGCCTGCGCGACGAGCAGCTTGACGCGGTCAACAAAACCCAGGACTACTACCGTTCTATTTGGGCTGAAGATGCCAACGCCGTGCCGCGCTTTTTGTGGAATACCAAGATGCGCTTTGGCAAGACCTTCACCACCTACCAGTTGGCCAAGAGGCTCCAGACCAAGCGCGTGCTGGTGCTGACCTTCAAACCGGCGGTGGAAGACGCTTGGGCATCTGACCTGGAAAACCATGTGGACTTTGACGGTTGGCAATACCTGTCGCGATCAACGGGGGGCGACCCGACGCAGATCGATCGCGCCAAGCCGGTGGTGTATTTCGGCTCATTTCAAGACCTGTTGGGCCGCGATGCAGCGGGCAACATCAAGCCGCGCAACGAGTGGCTGCACGCGGTGAATTGGGATTTGGTGGTGTTTGACGAATACCACTTTGGTGCCTGGCGCGACACGGCCAAGGAGCTGTTTGAGGGCGAAGACGACGCCGTCGCCAAAAAAGAGGCCAAGCTGGAATATGCGGGTGAACTGGACGGCATCAACGAAGACCTGACGGTGCTGTCGATTGCGGAGACCGACTTTCTGCCCATCACGACCCGAGCCTATTTGTACCTGTCGGGCACACCGTTCAAGGCGTTGGCCACAGGCGAGTTCATTGAGGAACAAATCTTCAACTGGACCTACACCGATGAGCAGCGTGCTAAGGCCGCGTTTGCCGCCACGCACCCGGACAAGCGCAACCCCTATGGCGCATTGCCGCAAATGCGTCTGCTCACCTACCAAATGCCCGACGAGTTGCTGGCCATTGCCAGCGGCGGGGAATTTGACGAGTTTGATTTGAACGCGTTTTTTGAGGCCAAAGGCACAGGGGACGTGGCTGAGTTCAAGCACAAGAGCGACGTGCAGAAGTGGCTGGACATCATTCGCGGTGGCTATGCCGCCCAGTCGGCGGAGTTGCTGAAAACCGGCACGCGGCCACCATTTCCGTACTCAGACGTGCGCCTGTTGCCGTATTTGCAGCATTCGTTCTGGTATTTGCCCAACGTGGCGGCCTGCCAGGCGATGGCGAATTTGCTGGCGGAGCGGCACAACACCTTTTGGTTGGGCTACCAGGTCATCATGGCTGCAGGTGCGGCGGCAGGTATTGGGCTGGAGGCGCTGCCGCCCGTGCGCCGGGCCATTGGCAGCGGGTTTGACACCAAAACCATCACGCTGTCCTGCGGCAAGCTCACCACCGGCGTGACGGTGGCGCAGTGGTCGGCCATATTGATGCTGCGCAACCTGAAATCGCCAGAGAGCTATTTTCAGGCGGCGTTTCGGGTGCAGTCGCCGTGGTCCATCAAAAACCCCAACGGCGACAACCCGAACGAGGAAGAAATTCTCAAGCCCGTGTGTTTTGTGTTCGACTTTGCACCCACCCGGGCGCTGCGCCAGTTGTCGGAGTACGGCATTGGCCTGTCGCCCAACGAGACCAACCCCGAGAACGCGGTGCGGGACTTGGTGGCCTTTTTGCCGGTGCTGGCGTTTGACGGCGCGAACATGACGCAGATCGATGCGGGCGGCATTCTGGACATTGCCATGGCGGGCACATCGGCCACGCTGCTGGCGCGCAAGTGGGAGAGCGCGCTGCTGGTGAATGTGGACAACGGCACGTTACGCCGCATTCTGGACAGCCCCGAGGCGATGGCGGCGGTGGAGCGCATTGAGGGCTGGCGCTCGCTGGGCGACAACGTGATTGAGACCATCATCAACAAAAGTGAGAAGGTCAAAGACCTGAAAACCAAGGCCAAAGACGGGGAGCTGACGGACAAAGAGAAAAAAGAGCTTTCCGCTGAGGAAAAGGAATACAAGTCCAAACGCAAGCTGGTGCAAGAAAAGCTGATCAAGTTTGCGACGCGCATCCCGGCGTTCATGTACCTGACCGATTTTCGGGAAAATACGCTGCAAGACGTGATTACCAAGCTGGAGCCGGAATTGTTTTTGACCGTGACTGGCCTCACGGTGCAGGACTTTCACCTGCTGGTGCGGCTCAAGGTGTTCAACACCGAGCAAATGAATGCGGCGGTGTTTGCGTTTCGGCGGTACGAAGACGCATCACTGCGCTACACCGGCATCCTGAGCCACGAGGGCCTTACCCATTACGGCTTGTATGACACGGTGGTAGCGAGGGAATGATGGTGTTGAGAGTCAAGGAGACTGCAACCAGCTGCATTAGGTGCAGACGGCCCGCAATTTGACTCGTCACATAGCTGCCGGTCGATTCTTGGTTTCCAATGGCTTCTATGGAGTGGTCAGATCGCAAATCCCTAGGATCACTTACGCTGCCTCGCTGCCAGCAAACCGGCAAAAGCAGTTCATAAAAAACACTTTCCAACAGGCTACGGCATCACCGCAACCCGGCGCTTCCTCACGATGACCACCGGAGGTGGAGCTTCCTTGCGGGAGGCCAGCCATGACGGGGTCTCTCCTGACAACACCGGGTTCGTTTCCCTGGGGGCATTGGCAACAGCCTTCGCTATCTCTTTGGTTTTCAGAGGCACCATGTAGTCGCCAACGACCTGTACATACTCACCTTCAACCGTCATGGCCAGCGCGCCAACCTGCGCCCCTTTGCTCACGCTGCCAAGCAGCTTCAGGTCATCACCTTCGGGCCGCTCATACGTGTATCTGGACCAAGCTACCTTGCCAAGGACAACTCGCCAGCCCGGCTTGCGCGGCTTCAGAAGTTGTTGACTGTGACCGGGAGACGTTTCAGGGGAATGCTGAACTTGCATCAGGTAGGCGATTGGAGTGGCTCGTTAGGGAATATCGCGACCAATGGGAATAGTGCCTCATCAAGCCACATTGCGGGCCAAAACGCTTCCTAACCACCGAACTTGGCGTAATACTGCACCACTGCCGGGGTTTGGGCAATACGCCGCATGTGGGCATTCAGTGCAGGGGCAACTTTTTCCACCAGATCGGTGGGTACGTGGTCCAGGCGACCGGAATTGAGGGCGCGCACGTCGACAAACACCTTCAGGTCAGCAACCGTGAGACGATTGTCGGCAAAGTATTCACCGCCATGGGCCAGCAACTGGCTTTGCAGCCAAGTAAGGTACACGGGCATGGAGCCGTTGACGAGAGCAGTGCGGGCTTCCCTTTGGGCATCACCCGTCATCCGAAAGCTCGGACCCATCTTGACGCCGGCTTCCTCCACAACATACATGACCTCGTCGCACAGCAGCGCCTGAAATGCATCGGCAGGGTACAAGCCTGCCAGTTTGCCCGCGTATCGAAGGATCGAGTCGCACTGCGTCACCTGAACGCCATCCACCTGCAGGGTGGGTACTTGGCCAAAGGGGGTGGATTTGCGTACCTCGACGAATTCAGGGAATGCAAAGCGGTGGTCTTCAAACTCAATGCCGCCAATGTGAAGGGCCAGGCGCACGGGTTCGGCGCGGCCGCCGTGAAAATCGAAATACGTGAGTTTGAGTTGGGGCATGGTGGTTACCTGATATCCTGAGTCAGGCCCGGAAAGGGCGATTCGGGAATTCTAGGTGGTCAGAACTGCTGGTGACAATGACGTGCAAATGACTCTTCAAGACCCATTGGAGCCGTTCACGGCAGACAGCTTTCCGGCTGCCCAATTACTCTTGCGCATTGATGTCATGCGGATTCATCGCGATACCCTCGTGAAGGAGCTGTTTGATACGGGTGCAGAGTTCGCGGACACAAAGAAGACACGCCTTAGCGCATATGTGATTTGGTCCGCGGGTCTTGCAGCCGTTATCGAGCGGTACAAAGAGCTTGCAAAAAAAAACAACACTATTCCACGCTCGGAAGAATTGTCTGAGATGCTACTGACCCATTTATTGATCTCTTGAAGCCATTCCGCAACGCTGTCGCCCATTGTTCGGACCCTGACGACAGTCGCGTACCCAAACCGCTTGATAATCCTCACACCATGCCAGACCACGCTGAGTTAATTGCACATGCTTTGCTCACCTATTTCAAAGAACACGCAGGCCGTCAGGGCTAACCCCGCGCTCGACCTCTCCCCCTTCGGTCGCTGGACGCTGCGCGATGAAGCCGGGCAGCGTCGGTCAGAAAAACATTAGGCTCTACCTGGAGGAATGCAGCATGAAACGACAATCGGGGGCACATTTTCTCGTCACACTCGCGGCGCTTGTCGTGCTTCTTGAGTGTAACTTGCTAGCATTTGACGCGCACGCACAATCTCAGGGTGATTGGATCGACGTCCACTTTCATCTCATCGCAGACAAGGGGAATCTTGAGAGCTTTGATGAGGCCGCAAGCACGGCGCTACAGATAATGGACACTGAACGCATTCGGACGATCATTGTCATGTCGCCGCCGCGACCGCGCGAGAACTTCGATATAGAGAGCCTCGCTGACATCGTTAAAAAGTCCGGTCCACGTATCGTGATGTTCGGCGGAGGCGGGTCGCTGAATCCCATGTTACAGGAGGCGGGAAAATCGCCGGAAGTGTCCGAGGGGGTCCGCCGCCGCTTTGAAGAAACGGCCCAAAGCATCATCGCGAACGGTGCCATGGGATTCGGCGAAATCACCGCGCATCACGTGTCGCTGTCACCGAGCCACGGTTACGAATCGGTGCCTGCCGATCATCCGCTGCTTCTACTTCTCGCAGATATTGCGGCACAGCACGACGTGCCGATCGATCTACATTTCGATCCAGTACCCGTCGATGTCGAGAAACCCCCCAACCTATCGTCGCCGCGCAACCCCGCAGTGCTGAAGGCAAACCTCGGGGGCTTCGAGCGCCTGCTTGCGCACAATCGAAAGGCGAAGATCGTGTGGGCGCACGCCGGGGCAGATCCAGTAGGCTACTTCACGCCCAGGTTGGTTCGGGAGTTGCTTGGCCGGCATTCCAATCTTGCACTTAGCATTCGACCTACCGCTCCCTTCCCCGGGTCGATGGTGCATCCGAATGGCGCGATCAACGACGATTGGATTGCGGCGCTGCGCGACTTCCCCGATCGGTTCGTCATCGGCAGCGACAGTTTTGTTGTTGCCAAGGCATATACCGGCGCGGAAGCCCCTCGCATATTTGAGCAGCGCTCCGAGATACAGCGACGCGGCATTCGTCGGCTACTGTCTCACCTGCCTGCGGAATTGGCACGCCGTATCGGCTATGAGAACGCCGAACGGCTCTACCGGCTTAACCACTAGTGCACGTTCAATGTTCGGGGGGTGCGACAGGTTATGGCCTAACATTTTGCTGCTGCAGACGGGCGGGGAGACAAACACATGTGCATTCACTCATGATCAGTATCAATGCAGCCGCGGTCACTTAGTGTTTTGAATGTGTGTGACTTTTGTTGGTTTTTTGCGAGTGTGGCGAACCTCAATGCGGAACGTGTAGAACTCCTTAGGGCTTGTTCACAAATAACATGCACATTTGGCACGCCAGCTTTGGGCGCACTGCTTCGTTGCAAATCGCTTGTGCAGCAGAGCTGCACGGCACGCTTTGCGCCTTGCATTGCATCCCAAATCCGACGACCAAATGCACAGCTTATTCATGAACAAGCCCTTAGCGAATAGTTTAAGACACTGCCCTTATCAATAGCTAGCAACCTTTACGAAGGATCAGTAGTAGTATTTCCAAATCTGGCAAGCACCTTCAGGATGCACATGATTAATCAATATCCAAGCGCCGCCTAAGCGGCGCTTGGACTCAACTCAGAGCGTTAGTTGGCAATTCTGATGTTGGTCATCAGACTTCTGAAGTTGGTGCTGTCATAGGTTTCCAGACGAATCTCACGATAATTCACGTTGGTCAGGGTAGACAACGTGCCGCTTGATGCCGAGGTCCCATTAGCCGTTGGAATGATATCTCTATCTACGTCCACCGATTCTGCTCCGTTGCTTATGCTAACGTAAATCCAGCCATGGCGTGCCGGATTCATGCCGCTAACCTGGACGTTGTATGCGCCACCTGCATAGCTGGCAAAGTCGGTGACCGTTGGGGTGGTGATTGTCGGGAAAGCGGCCAATTTCGTTTCCGTCAAGGTCAAGGGTCGATAGGGGACACCATCGGTGTACTGCAAAGGACTGGTTCCACCGCCTGCTACAGCCATCGTTGAATCGTCCTGAGATGTGTACGCGGTCACTGTGTACTTCGCCGCGTTCGGAATAGCCATGATCGTGCCATCGGCAACGTTTGCACTGCCGCCACAGTCTGATTGCATGACATACCAGGGCGTACCTTTACCGGCAACGGTCCAGACGTCACCGGCAAGCGATGGTGCGTCATAGCGCACACCCACCTGCGGCAGGCCAGGTCCCGTCAAGGTGATGTGGTTAATAGGCAATGGGCCATTGTTGCCCGGATTGAAGTCTTGAAGCCAGAGTTCGATGCCGGTGCCATAACAGACGGTTCCGGCACCGTTGATGGTCTTGACGATTTGGGAGTGAACATCAAATTCAAAACGACTGTTGTTGCCCCGCAGTTTCCACACGCCATCAGTGCCCTTGACCATCTGCATGTTGTTGACGCGGTCCATGATTAGGCCATTCTTGTCCTTGACCGTGAAACTGACAACCGCTCTGGGGTACAAAAGGCTCGGTACATCGCTCGGGTAGTCGATTTTATGGATTGTCATGTTGTTGACACTGGCGCCTATAAGGCCGCTATCCGTCGCCAGGGAATTGCTAAACTGGGTCGCGTTCTGGTCATTGTCACGAAATGGCATGTTAACGGTATCGTCAAAGAGTGCCGCTTGCACGGTCGCAGGTGCAGGCAGCCCAGTTGCGAAAAGGGCAATGAAATCGGCTGCAGCCTTTTTCAGGGCAAGAGTATCGTCAGATGCGGAGGCATTCACGCCGGTTGTGTCGTTCATCACTGGCGGAGTAGTTTCCGCCACGGCCTTCGCGGCGATGTCATCCTGGATGGTCTGCTGCGTTATCACATTGGTGATGGTCGCTATGTTGGTCGTGGGATCAGTGCTGATGGTGATCACATCCAGCGCCTTGTCCAGCGCAGAAGACAAGGGAGTGAATTGGGTACGCATCAAATCAATGCTTGCGTCTACGCCCATGGCAGTCAGCACGGGCAGGAGCTTGGCCTTAAGACTGCTTGATTCGCTGGCAATTTCTGCCGAAGTCAATCCAGAAAAGCTGCCGCTGTTGAAATAGTTCGCCGCTAGACCACCGGCAATGTTCGCGATGATCAGGTCGGTCAGCGGGGTGATATTGATGTTGCCATTAATGTCGGCAGACGTTGCTCCCGAGTGGATCACGTAGTCGTCGCCGCCAACCCTACCTGCGGCCCGAAAGACGAACGGGGCTGTCATGCCGGTCACCTCCACCGTATAGGCTCCGTTAGTACCGATGGCGACCATCTTAGTGGCCCCTAGCGCATCCTTCACGGTCACGGTGCCGACCAGGGGCAGACCAGCCGCTGCGGTCCCGCTGATGGAAGTCGTTACAGGTGGCACCACAGCCGATCCCGAAGATCCGCCGCCACATCCGGCCATGGTCAAGGCGATAGCGCCGGCAATTGCCAGGCTAACTGTGCTAAGTTTTAGATTCATGATCATTCCTGGTTAATGCTCATCTAAGGACATCGTGGTATAGGACTTCGACTCAAAGTTGCATCGATCGAATTGAAATTGAGATTTCATCTAGACATGAATTTCACATGCAGAATCGAGATGTGTGCTGATTCTTATGTCTCCGGTCAAGCGCCGAATGCTCCTCTTCTCAAATGCAACAAACTAATTTATCGCATAACTTTTGATAAATGTCAAACTACAGCCTTGTCCAATGAGGTATGAGCCTGAACGGCACGTGTATTTCCACTCAGGAATGAGCCCAAAGCGGCACCAGTAGTCCACAAAAGCGCCAGCAGG
>Ga0210036_1000260_pt1 | contig 63995 bp, 62 predicted proteins | sample CryGeymeta201515_FD_185469 | JGI IMG/M metagenome (GOLD analysis project Ga0210036, IMG submission 185469) | Groundwater microbial communities from Crystal Geyser aquifers in Utah, USA - Crystal Geyser metaG 2015-15 (SPAdes) (version 2) | ecosystem: Environmental > Aquatic > Deep subsurface >... | reverse complement strand
CGGGCGATGCCAGCGGCGCAGTGGTCGCGGCAACCCGCGTCCCGATGGCGACCGGCTGGTTACTCTTCGCGGCACGCTTCGCTCGTTGGCGCTTCGGCTTCTTTCCGCTCGCCGCCGCCTGCTGCGCGGGCTCGGCAGAGGCCAGTCGCACCGGCGCGCTGCCCAGATCGCCCGACGGGAAGCGGCCCAGATGCACCGCCGCCGCCTTTTGCGACGGCGTCAGCCGGTCCATCTGCGCGAGATACGGCTTGATCGCAATCGCCAGCTCGGCGGGCATCACCGCATCAACCGTCGCATTGGCCTGCTTCTCATCGCCGTTCATCGCCAGGATGAAGGCCCGCGCGCGCCACGCGGCACGGTCCTGCGCTGCCAGCAAGGGGGCCAGCATCGTCAGCCCGGCGGCGCTATTGCCCGATATGCCGAGCGACAGCGCATAGGCGCGCGTAATCGAACGATCGCCGGGCTTGGCGCTCAGCGCGGCGCGGTAATCGGCCTGTGCAGCCGCCGGATTGCCCGCCAGGTCGTAGGCGAGGCCGCGCTCGCCGAGATAAGTGCGCTCGACCGCGCCCATTGCCTGCGCTTCGCCGAAATAGCGCAGCGCTTGGTCGGGCTTGCCGAGGACGATCGCCGTGGCGCCGAGCGCCGACTTGACGCGCGCTTCGCGGGGCAGGATCTGTTCGGCGCGGAGCAGGAAGCCGTAAGCGGTGTCGGCGTCGCCGAGGACCAGTGCCGCCTCGCCCGCTTCGAGCAAGGCGAAGCCGTTATTGCCGTCGGCAGCGACGCGCGGCAGCGCCGACGCCAGCTTGCGCTTGGCATCCATCACCTGCTGCGTTTCGGCTACCGACGAAGTCTGCGCCGACGCGACGACTGGCAGCGCGATCACGGTGAGCGCGGCGGCGAGCGCCGCGCTCGGCCAAAGGGGGCGCGAATGTCGAATGTTGATCACGTTCCCGCCATAGGCGAAACCACCTGAACCCGAAGCATCGCCGCGGTCGGTTCGCCCCGAAACCGCAACGCCTCGCCCCAAGCGCCCCGATCGACGCCTATTGGTTGTTCTGGCGGTTGAGAAAGCGTGGGATTTCCATCGGATCGTCGTCGCCGCCGTCGTCGTCGCCGCCGCTCTCGTCGGCCTTGCTCGTCCGCGAGAGGCGCGACATGCGCTCGAACAGCGTCCCGCCGCTCTTGGCTGCAGCCGCCGGCGTCGGTGAGGGTGCCGGTGCCGACACCGGCGTGTCGAGCGTCAGTTCGTCATCGCCAACGTCGCCGGATTGGTCGAGATTGCGCAGCCGGTCGCGGATCGAGAGGCCGGGCGCAGGCTCGGGCGCGGTATCGTCGTAACTCGCCGAAATCGCCCGCTTTTCAAACGCGGGCTTGGCGGGTTCCTCATCCGCGGGCTGCGACAGTTCGAGCGGCTCGTGCTGCGCCGATTCGCTGGCCCCGTCGTCGCCATGGCGGCTATCCCAGTCCTGCGTCGTCGCCGCGCTCGACGGCGCGAAACGGGCATGATCGCCGCCGCTCGCATCGTCATCGGCGGCGCCGAAATCGGTGTCTTCCGCCTCGGGCGACTGTGGATCGAACTCGCTTTCGGGCGCGCTTTCCTGGTCGGCACCGGCGTCCCGCGCGTGCGGCGATATTTCGGCGTAATCGGGTTCGCCGACGTCTGCTGGCGCGGGCTCGGCGACCGCTTCGCTGACGGGTTCGGGCGCCGATTTACGCGGCGGGAACGAGAACGCCCGACCGATCGGGGCGCGCTCGGCATCGGCATCGGCGTCGATCCCCGTGGCGACGACCGAGACGCGGATCTTGCCTTCGAGATTGTCGTTGAACGCCGACCCCCAGATGATGTTGGCTTCGGGATCGACCAGTTCGCGGATGTGGTTGGCGGCCTCGTCGACTTCCATCAGGCGCATGTCCTCGCCGCCGGTGATCGAGATGATGACGCCCTTGGCGCCGCGCATCGACACGCCGTCGAGCAGCGGGTTGGCGATCGCCTTTTCGGCGGCTTCGAGCGCGCGGCCGTCGCCTTCGGCTTCGCCGGTGCCCATCATCGCCTTGCCCATTTCGTGCATGACCGAGCGGACGTCGGCGAAATCGAGGTTGATGAGGCCGGGCATGACCATCAGGTCGGTGATGCCGCGAACGCCCTGTTGCAGGACTTCGTCGGCCATCTGGAACGCTTCCTTGAAGGTCGTATTCGGGTTGGCGACGAGGAACAGGTTCTGGTTGGGAATGACGATCAGCGTGTCGACATTGGCCTGCAGTTCCTCGATCCCCGCCTCGGCCGACCGCATCCGGCGCGATCCTTCGAAGGTGAAGGGCTTGGTGACGACGCCGACGGTCAGGATGCCCTTGTCGCGCGCCGCCTTGGCGATGACGGGCGCGGCACCGGTACCGGTGCCCCCGCCCATGCCGGCGGCGATGAAGCACATATGCGCGCCGTCGAGCGCTTCCTCGACCAGCGCGATCGTTTCCTCGGCGGCGGCGCGACCGATTTCGGGACGCGACCCGGCGCCAAGGCCCTGGGTGATGTCGGGGCCGAGCTGGATGCGGCCATCGGCGGACGAGGCGTTGAGCGCCTGGGCATCGGTGTTGGCAACGACGAATTCGACGCCCTCGACATTGGCCGCGATCATGTTGGCGATGGCGTTGCCGCCCGCGCCGCCGACGCCGATAACGGCGATCCGCGGCCTCAGTTCGTCGACTTCGGGCGGTCCGATATTGATACCCATGATGCGGTTCTCTCCCTCGCCTCGCCTATACGTGATAGGCCGATTGATTAGCTGCCCGATTCATTGCACGAAACGCCGGCCCGAATCACGCGAAAAATTAACCTTTTTCGGTCGCATGCGCTAAAAGTTCTTGCGGAACGCCGCGACCAGCCGCGCGATCAGCGGGCCGCCCCCGCCGCCGGGACTGTCGGGCCCGTTGCGGCCCACGGTGCGCAGGTCGACCGGATCCGATGCGGCATAGAGGACGAGCCCCGCCATCGTCGCGAATGCGGGACCCGAATGCGCCTCGGGCAGCGACAGCAGGCCCTGCGGGCGGCCGATCCGCACCGCGCAGCCGAGCGCGCCCTGCGCATAGTCGGCCATGCCCTTCAGATCGGCACCGCCGCCGGCGAGCACGACCTGGCGGCCGACCGACCCGCCGAAGCCCATCTCCTTCAGGCTCCTGCCGATTTCGCCGATCATCTTGTCGAGCCGTTCGCGGATCACGGTGATCAGCTGCGCGCGCGTGATCCGCCGCCGCTGTTCGCCGCTTTCGGACGGATCGATATCGACCATCTCGCTATTGTCGCGCGGGCTCGGCATCGCCGAACCGTAGAAGCATTTCATCCGCTCGGCCTGGCTACGGCGCACGCCGAAGGCGCTGGCGATATCGTCGGTGATCTCTGCCGCGCCGAACGGCAGCGACGCCAAGGCGACGAGCATGCCGCCGGCGAACAGCGAGATATTGGTCACCGCCGCGCCGACTTCGACCAGCGCGACGCCAAGGTCGCGTTCCTCGTCGGACAGGCACGCGGTGCCCGTCGCGACCGGCGCGGCGACGATCGCGGCGACGTCGAGATGCGCGGCGCGGACGCACATTTCGAGGTTGCGCACCGGCGGTCCGTCGGCGAGCACGATATGGATGTCGACGCCGAGCCGCTCGGCATGCAGGCCGATCGGGCTCTGGACGCCCTGGAGGTCGTCGAGCGTATAGAGCGCCGGCTGGGCATGGAGGATCATGCGCCCGTCGGGATCGATCGAGGCGCGCCCGGCGGCGAGCAGCGCGTCGACATCGTCCTGTTCGACCTGATGACCCGACAGGTCGACTTCGGCGCGCGCGATGTCGCTGGTCAGGCTGCCCGCCGAAAAGCCGACCCAGACCTCCTCGATATTGGTTCCGGCGATGCGTTCGGCCTGCTCGATCGCCTCGCGCACCGCGGTTTCGGTCTTGTCCATGTCGGCGACATAGCCGCGCTTGATGCCCTGGCTCTGGCGCTGGCCGGTGCCGAGCACGGTCAGTCGCCCCTGCGCATCCTGCCCCGCGATCAGCGCGCAGACCTTGGCCGATCCGATATCGATGCCGGTGATCAGCCGTTCGTAACGCGTCGCAGCGGGCATCATTCGTCCTCGCTTGTTGCGGTCGTCGCGGCAGGCGGGGCGGCAGGCCTTTTCTCGCCGGGGAGGAAAACGAATTTTTCGGGGTCACGCATGTCGAAGCGCACGATGCCGCGGCCGAGCAAGCGGTTCGATCCGTCCATCCGCGCAAAATCGATCAGCGCCGCCTTCGCCTGGTCGGCGCCTTCGGGCAACGCCAGCACCTCGCCCGACGAGAAGCGCAGATCCCAGCGCCGGTTGCCGACCCAGGTCGCGCCGGTGATCAGCGGGCGCAGCGCCGGGGTCTCGTCGAGCAACGCGTCGAGCTGCTTGGTCTGGCGATTGGCATTGGGGCCGATGACGAGCGGCAAATCGGGCGCCTTGGCGGCATCGACGCGTTCGAGCACGACGCCGTCCTTGTCGATCAGCGCGAGCCGGCGATTGTGCTGCCACACCGCCGAGGGCGTGCGCTCGACAATGTCGATCACCAGCGTATCGGGCAGGCGGCGCGAGACGCGGGCGTCGGCGATCCAGCCATATTGCATCAGGTCGGCGCGCACCTCGTCGAGATCGACCGCCGCCATCGACCGGTTCTGCTGGTTGAGCGCGATTTCATAGACCTTCATCTGGTCGATGCGGTCCACCCCGACGACCTCGACGCGGCGCACCTCGAATCCGGCGCGGCCGATCGCGCGCGTCGTTTCTTCAGCGATCTTGGCCGATACGCCGCTGACATTCGCCGCCACGACCGCCGCAACCGCCAGCAGCAGCAGGATGAATCCCGTCGCCACGCGCTGCAACGTCCGGTCGCTGACCGGCAGCGCCTTGATCACGCTGTCGACCGGCGACACCTGTTTGCGCCGCGCGGGCGGCTTGCGCTTGGTGACGGGCTTGCGCCCCTTGCCGCGTTTGATCTTCGCCGCCATCAGTGCGCCACCGCGTCGAGCGCCTCCGCGACGATGCGCTCGACCAGCTCGGCATAATCGATCCCGGCATATTTCGCCTGTTCGGGCACCAGGCTGAGCGGCGTCATCCCCGGCTGGGTGTTGGTCTCGAGCAGGAAAACGCCGTCGCGGCCCTTGCTCTCGTCCCAGCGGAAATCGGACCGCGAGGGTCCCTTGCAGCCGAGCAGCTCGTGCGCGCGGACCGCCAGCGCCATCATATAGTCGGCGATCTCGGGGGCGATCTCGGCGGGACAGACGTGTTGCGTCAGCCCCTCGGTATATTTCGCATCGTAATCGTAAAATCCCTGCGTCGGCTTGAGCTCGGTGACCGCCAGCGCCTTGCCGCCGACGACCGCGACGGTCAGCTCGTGTCCCGCGACGAACGGCTCGGCGAGCAGCTCGGGAAATTCCTGCCACGGTCCGGTGGCATCGCGCGCGATCGGGTTGCCATAATTGCTCGCATCGGTGACGATCGCGACGCCGACCGACGATCCCTCATTGACGGGTTTCAGGACATAGGGGCGCGGCATCGGGTCGCCGTCGTAGAGGCTCTCGGACGCGACGATCCGCCCCGCCGGCATCGGGATGCCATGCGGCACGAGGCGCTGCTTGGTCAGCTCCTTGTCGATCGCGATGACCGAGGTGACCATGCCCGAATGGGTATAGGGTACGCCCATCAGGTCGAGCATGCCCTGGACCGTCCCGTCCTCGCCAGGCACGCCGTGCAGCGCGTTGAACACGCAGTCGGGCCGCGCGCCCGCAATCGTCGCGGCGACGTTGCGGTCCATGTCGATCCGCGTTACGCGGTGGCCGCGACTTTCGAGCGCGTCGGCGACGCCGGTGCCGCTCATCAGCGACACCTCGCGCTCATGGCTCCACCCGCCCATCAGGACGGCGACATGCCAGGGACCACGGCTCATGTCCGGTCCCCCACGCGCTGGATTTCCCATTGCAGTTCCACGCCAGCCTTGTCCTTCACGCGCCGCCTTACCTCTTCGCCCAATGCCTCGATGTCGGCCGACGACGCATCGCCGGTGTTGATCAGGAAATTGCAGTGCTTCTCGCTGACCTGCGCGCCGCCGATCGTCAATCCGCGACAGCCCGCCGCATCGACCAGCCGCCACGCCTTGTCGCCGTCGGGATTCTTGAAGGTCGATCCGCCGGTCTTGGTCCTGAGCGGCTGGGTCGCCTCGCGCGCGGCGGCGATGCGGTCCATCTCGGCCTGGATCGCCGACTTGTCGCCCGGCGTCCCGCGCAGCGTCGCCGCCACGACGATCGCCTGGTCGGGCAGCGCGCTGTGGCGATAGCTGTAATGCAGGTCGTCGCAGCCGAGCGTGCGCCGCTCGCCCGATCGCAGGACGATGTCGGCGTCGATCAGCACATCGGCGACCTCGCGGCCATAGGCGCCGCCGTTCATCCGGACGAAGCCGCCGACGGTGCCGGGTATCCCGCGCAGGAATTCGAGCCCGGCGATACCCGCATCGCGCGCCGCCGAGGAGACCGCGATTCCCGACGCGCCGCCGCCGCAGCGCAACGTCGTGGCGTCGAGCGCTTCGATCGCCCCCATCGCCTTGCCGAGCCGTACGACGACGCCGCGCACGCCGCCATCGCGCACGATCAAATTCGATCCCAGGCCGAGCCCCATCACCGGCAACGCGGGATCGATCGCGGCGAGGAAATCGGCCAGATCGTCAGCGTCCTTGGGTTCGAACAGCCAGTCGGCGCAGCCGCCCGACTTGAACCACAGGAGCGGCGCCAGCGGCGCCCGCTCCTTCAACTTGCCGCGCACCTCGGGCATCGCGATCGTTGCCATGCCGGTCACGCCTTCGCCCTGTGCACGGCGTCGGCCAGCGTCGCCGCGGTCTTGGTGATGTCGCCGGCCCCCATGCACATCACGAAATCGCCCGCATGCACCGCGTCGGCAAGGCACTGCGCCAGCGCATCGGCATCGGCGACCGCGACCGCGCTATGATGGCCGCGCGCGCGCAATCCGGCGGCGAGCGCCTCGGCATCGACGCCGTCGACCGGATCCTCGCCCGCGGCATAGACCGGCAGGACGTAGACGCTGTCGGCGTCGTTGAACGCCTGCTGGAAATCGTCCATCAATTCGCCGAGCCGCGAATAACGGTGCGGCTGGACGACCGCGACGACGCGACCGCCGGGCTGTCCGACCAACGCTTCGCGCGCCGCCGACAGCACCGCGCGAATCTCGACCGGGTGGTGCGCATAATCGTCGATGACGATCGCGCAGCCGTCGCCGCAGGCGATCTGGCCGACCTTGGTAAAGCGCCGCTTGACCCCGCCGAAGCCGGCAAAGCCGGTGCGCACCTTGTCGTCGTCGACGCCCATGTGAACCGCGACCGCGATCGCGGCGAGCGCATTCTGGACGTTGTGCCGTCCCGACATCGGCAGCGCGACACCCGGAATTGTCCGCTCCTCGCCGTCGCGGTCGCGCACGACGATGTCGAACTTGTTGCCGCCCAAAGCGGGTTCGATATTGGTCGCGCGGATATCGGCCTGCGCCGAAAATCCATAAGTGACGATCCGCCGGTCGCGGATGCGCGGGATGATCGCCTGAACCTCGGGATGGTCGAGACACAGGATCGCGGCGCCGTAAAACGGCACGTTCTCGATGAATTCGAGATAGGCCTGTTTGACCGCGTCGAAACTGCCGTAATGTTCTAGATGTTCGGGATCGATATTGGTCACGACCGCGATCGTCCCGTCGAGCCGCAGGAAGCTGCCGTCGCTCTCGTCGGCCTCGACGACCATCCAGTCGCTCGTCCCCAGCCGCGCGTTCGACCCGTAGCTGTTGATGATGCCGCCATTGATGACGGTCGGGTCGATCCCGCCGGCATCGAGCATCGCGGCAACGAGCGAGGTTGTCGTCGTCTTGCCGTGCGTGCCGGCAATCGCGACCGTCGACTTGAGGCGCATCAGCTCGGCGAGCATCTCGGCGCGGCGCACGATCGGAATGCGCCGCGCGAGCGCCGCCTCGACCTCGGGATTGCCGCGCCGCACCGCGGTCGAGGTGACGACCACCGCCGCTTCGCCGAGATTGTCGGGGCTATGGCCGATCGCGACCGCGATGCCCTTGGCGCGCAGGCCCTCGGTGACGTAGCTGTCGGCGATGTCGCTGCCCTGGACGTCATAACCCAGGTTCTTCATCACCTCGGCGATGCCCGACATGCCGATGCCGCCGATGCCGATGAAATGGATCGTGCCGATGTCGGTGCCGACCCCTTTCATGTCGCGAACGCCCCGCTGGGAGCCGGCGCCGAGGCGCTCAGCCTGACGACGTCCATCAGCGGCTCGCCGCCCGCGCCTTCGACGAGATCGGCAAGGTCGCGCGTCGCGTCGGGTCGCCCGCACGCCAGCGCGCGCTCCGCCGCATTGGCGAGCGCGACGGGCGACAGCGCCAGCTTTTGCACCTGCTTGGCGAGCTCCTTGGCGGTAAAGCGCGGCTGCGGGATCATTCGCGCCGCGCCCGCAGCGACCATTTCGCGCGCATTTTCGGTCTGGTGATCGTCGGTTGCGCCGGGCAGCGGCACGAGCACGGCGGGGCGCCCGGCGGCGGTCAGCTCGGCCAGCGTCGAGGCGCCGGCGCGGGCGATGACGAGGTGCGCCCAGCCGAGCCGTTCGGGCAAATCCTCGATATAGGTCGCAAGGTCGGCGGCGATGCCGAGCGCGGCATAGCGATCGCGCACCTGCTCGATATCCTCGGCGCGGCACTGTTGCGTCACCTGCAGCCGCGACCGCAGATCGTCGGGCAGCATCGCGAGCCCGTCGGGAACGACCTCCGACAGCACACTCGCGCCCTGGCTGCCGCCGGTGACGAGGACGCGCAGGACGCCGTGCTCGTCATAGGCGGGAAAGCCCTTGTCGCGCAGCGCCACGACGCTTTCGCGCACCGGATTGCCGACGAGATGAACCTTGCCCTGCGCCTTGGCCGGAATGCGCGATACCGTCGCGAACGACGTCGCGATGGCATCGACGCGCGTCGCCACCAGCCGGTTGACCCGGCCGAGCACCGCATTCTGTTCGTGCACCAGCGTCGCGATGCCCGCCTTGCGCGCGGCGAGCAGCGCCGGCAGCGCGGGATAGCCGCCGAACCCGATCACCGCGGTCGGTTCGAAGGTTTCATAGAGGCGCAGCGCCATGTCGCGCCCGCGCTTGATGCCGAGCGCCGCCCTGATCCAGCCGACCGGGCCGCCGGCGAAACGCCCGGCGGGCAGGATATGCACCTGACCTTTTTCGAACGCCCCGGGAATCCTGGCGCCGCGCTCGTCGGTGATCAGCGCGACGTGATGGCCGCGCGCGATCAACTCCTCGCCCAGCGCATAGGCCGGGATCATGTGGCCGCCGGTGCCGCCGGCAGCGAGGACATAATGACGCTTCACACTCATCGCGGCTTCCACTCGTCGTTCAGGGTCGAACGCGACAGATAGGGATTGCGACGGGTCAGTGACAACAACAATCCCATGCCGATGCCGAGCGCGATCAGCGACGAGCCGCCATAGCTGATGAACGGCAGCGTCATGCCCTTCGACGGAAACAGCTGCGTGTTGACCGCCATGTTGATGATCGCCTGGCCGCCGAATTGCGTCACCAGCCCGGCGACGGCGAGGATGACGAACTGGTCTTCCTCGTCGAGCAGGCGCAGCAACACGCGGATGATGATGGCGAGGTAGAGGCAGGCGATGGCGACGCACGCGATCAGCCCGAATTCCTCGCCGATCACCGAAAAGATATAGTCGGTATGCGCCTCGGGCAGGTCGAACTTGGCGGTGCCCGCGCCCGGCCCGGTGCCGATCAGGCCGCCGCCGGTCAGCGTGTCGTGAGCCTTTTGCACCTGGAAATCGTCGCCCTCGCCGAACAGCCAGATATTGATGCGGTTGGTCGCGACATCGTAGAAGAAATAAGCCGCGACGATCAGGCCGACGCCCGCCGCGGCGAGCCCGCCGACGATGCGGAACGACAGGCCCGCGACGATCATCAGCACCAGCCAGCTGGCGCAGAAAATGATCGTCTGGCCGAGATCGGGCTGGTTCATCAGCAGCAGCGCGATGACGCCGGTCAGGACGAACGACAGCGGCACCACCGGCAGCGCGTCGTCGGATACCTTCCACGACAGGATCCACGCCAGCGTCACGACGTAAACGGGTTTGAGGAATTCCGACGGCTGCAGGCGAAACACGCCGCTGCCGATCCAGCGCTGCGCGCCGTTGATCGTCGTTCCCAGGACGGGCACGAGGAACAGCAGGGCGAGAAACACCAACGTCGCATAGATCGCAAAGCGCCGCGCCTGTTCGCGCGGCAGCATCGACACGACCAGCATCGCCGGGACCGACACGAAGACGAAGAAGATCTGGCGATAGAGATAGTAAAGCGGCGGGATCGTCGTCGTCGCGGTCGATTGCTTCAACGCCGCGACCGGCGACGCCGCGGCCACCGCGACCAGGCCGATCGCGATCAATATCGTCAAGAACAATAGCAGGACGCGGTCGATTTCCCAGAACCACATGCCGAGCGCGCTACGATCGGCGCGGCTGAGACGCGGCCCCGAGCGCGGCTTGGCGCCGCCCATGAAAGGGAGCAGCGGCTGATCGTCGCGCCGCTTGGAACGCCGCCGCCGTTCGCTCACGATCGCCTCCCGATCGCCGCTTTGGCACCTGCCAGCGACTGGGCGAGCGCGCGAAAACTGTCGCCGCGCGCTTCGTAGTCCTTGAACTGGTCGAACGAGGCGCAGGCCGGCGCCAGCAGCACGACGTCGCCGCTCTTCGCCTTGCGGATCGCGCGTTCGACCGCGGTACCCATCATCTCGCACTGTTCGACCGCGACCCGGCCGGCGAGCGCGTCGGCGAACATCGCCCCCGCCTCGCCGATCGTATAGGCGCACGCGACATGGCCGATCCAGTCGCCGCATTCGCCAAGCCCCTCTTCCTTGGCGAGACCGCCGACGATCCAGTGGATGCGCGGATGCGGCGCCGGCGGCCAGGCCGCAAGCGCGGGCGCCGCGCTCGCCGTATTGGTCGCCTTGCTGTCGTTGACGAACAGGACGCCGCCCGCCTCGCCGACCAGCTCCATGCGGTGCGGCAGGCCGACGAAGCTGGCGAGCGCGGCCTCCGACGAGGCGCGGGCAATGCCCAATGCGTCCGCGATGGCGAGCGCGGTCGCGATATTCTGGGCGTTGTGCGGCCCCTGCAAGGCAGGCCAGGCCGACTGGTCGCCGGTTTCGGCGGCACGCACGCGGCGCACGCCCGCGAGGCGATCGGCCAGCCGCGTCGTTTCGGGCCCGTCGACCGCGACGATCCGCGCATGACCGGGCGACTGCATCGCGAACAGCCGCTCCTTCGAGGCGATATAGGCGGCGAAGCCCGAATAGCGGTCGAGATGGTCGGGCGACAAGTTGAGCAGCGCGGCGACGTCGCAATCGAGGCTGTGGGTCAAATCGATCTGGTAGCTCGACAGTTCGAGGACATAGACGCCGCCGGCGCCGAGCGCATTCTGGCCGAGCACGGGCAGCCCGATATTGCCGCCCATCCGCACCGGGCGTCCGGCGTTGCGGATGATGTGCGTGGTCAGCGCGGTCGTGGTCGACTTGCCGTTGGTGCCGGTGATGCCGACGACCTTGTGCGGCGGCAGGCTGGCGCGCGCCTGCGCGAACAGCTCGATATCGCCCATGATCGGCACGCCGGCGGCCGCCGCGCGACCGACGATCGGATGGCGATTGAGCGGCACGCCCGGCGATACGACGACGCCGTCGAAGCCCGCCAGGTCGATTTCGGCAGGATCGGCGATCCGCGCCCGGTCGCTGACTTTTTGCCGCGCATCGGCGCGGCTGTCCCAGGCGGTGATCGTCGCGCCGCTTGCCGCGAGCGTCGCGACCGTCGCCAGCCCCGAGCGGGCGAGGCCGAGCACGGCGTAGTTCTTGCCGGCGAAAACCGGGCTCGTAATCACCGCAGCTTCAGCGTGGCGAGACCCGCCAGCGCCAGCACGATGCTGAATATCCAGAAGCGGATGACGACTTTCGATTCGGGCCAGCCGAGCTGTTCGAAATGATGGTGGATCGGCGCCATGCGAAAGACGCGCCGCCCGGTCCGCTTGTATACCGCCACCTGGATGATCACCGACATCGCCTCGATGACGAACAGGCCGCCGACGACGCCGAGGACGAGCTCATGGCGCGCCCCGACGGCAACGGTGCCGAGCGCGCCGCCCAGCGCGAGGCTGCCGGTATCGCCCATGAACACCGATGCGGGCGGCGCGTTGAACCACAAGAAGGCGAGACAGGCGCCGACGATCGCGCCGCACACGATCGCCAGCTCGCCCGCGCCGGGGACGTGCGGCACGCCGAGATAGTCGGCGAAACGGGCGTTGCCGACGAGATAGGCGATCAGCATGAACGTGGCCGCGGCGATCACGACGGGCATCGTCGCGAGCCCGTCGAGCCCGTCGGTCAGGTTCACCGCATTGCCGAACGCGACGATGGTGAAGGCGGCGAACAGATAATAGAACGCGCCCAGGTCGACGCCGGCATTGCTGACGAACGGCAGGTACAGCAGATGCGATCCATCGCCGAGAATGATCCAGCTCGCCGCGCCGGCGATGATGAATTCGAACATCAGGCGCACGCGCCCGGGAATGCCGCGATGGCTCGCCTTGGCGACCTTGTCGTAATCGTCCATGAACCCGATCGCGGCGAACCCCAGCGTCACCAGCACCGTCGCCCAGACGAGCGAACTCGACAGGTCCATCCACAGCAGCAGCGACACCGCGATCCCGATCAGGATCAGCAGGCCGCCCATCGTCGGCGTTCCCTGCTTGGCGAGATGCGTCTGCGGTCCGTCGTCGCGGATCGGCTGGCCGCGGCCCTGTTTGCGGCGCAGCAGCGCGATCAGCCACGGGCCCAGGATCAGCCCGATCAGCAGCGCCGTCGCCACCGCCGCCCCCGACCGGAAGGTCAGATAGCGGAACAGGTTGAGGATGCCGGGATAGCCGAGCTGTTCTGCAAACCAGTATAACATCCGCTAACTCCCGCGCGTCAGATCGGCGACGATGGTGCCCAGCCCGACGGCATTGGATCCCTTGACCAGCACGGCATCGCCCGGCGCGAGATTGGCGTCGAGCCAGTCGCGGGCCGCCGCCGCATCGGGCAGATGCGCGATCTGCGGGCGAGTCTCAACCCCCTTCGCCGCCAGACGATCGGCCAGCGGCGCCATTTCCTCGCCGACGAGCACGACGGCGTCGATGCGCGCGGCGAGCAACGGCGCGGCCAGATTTGCATGAAAGGCGGCGCTGTCGCTTCCCAGTTCCTTCATCGCGCCCAGGATCGCGATCCGCCGCGTCGCCTCTTCGCGGCCGAGCTGGGCGATCGTCGCCGCCATCGACGCGGGATTGGCGTTATAGCTTTCGTCGATCAGCAGCACGCTTTCGCCATCCGGGTCCGCGCTCGCCGATATCCGATGACGCGCGCCGCGACCCGCGAGACCCGGCAGCTCGGCGAGCGCGAGCCCGGCAATGGCGAGGTCGCCGCCCGCCGCCTCGACCGCCGCGATCACCGCCATCGCATTGGCGACCCAGTGGTCGCCCGGCGCCGAGATGGTGAAACATAGATCGCCCTCGGGCAGCCGCGCGGTGATCAGCGATCCCCCGCCCGGCGCGGCGACCCATTCGGTGGCGCGAACATCCGCACCGTCGCCGGTGCCGAAGCTGACGATACGATCGGCGTAACGTTCGGCGCCGTCGCGCAGCCGCGCGCAATAGGGGCTGTCGTGCGGAATGATCGCGGTTCCGCGCGGTTCGAGCCCGAGGAAGATTTCGGCCTTGGCATCGGCGATTGCCTCGACGCTGTCGAAAAATTCCTGGTGCGCGGGCGCGATCGTGGTGACGAGCGCGATATGCGGGCGCACCATCCGCGTCAGCGCGGCAAGCTCTCCGGCATGGTTCATGCCCATTTCGAAGATGCCGTAGCGCGTATCGCGCGGCATCCGCGCGAGGCTGAGCGGCACGCCGGTGTGGTTGTTGTAACTCTTGACCGAACGGTGGGCGCGACCCGGCGCGCAGCGATCGAGCGCGGCGAACAGCGCCTCCTTGGTCCCGGTCTTGCCCGCCGAGCCGGTGACGCCGATGATCGTCGCGCCGATCGCGCGTTCGCGCGCCGCGCGGCCGAGCGCCTCGAGCGCGGCCATGCTGTCGCCGACGACGACGTGCGGACGGTCGGCCATCGCTTTGCTGACGCGCTCGACGATCGCTCCCGTCGCCCCATTGGCGAACGCCGTGTCGAGATAGTCGTGCCCGTCGGCATGCTCGCCGCGCATCGCGACGAACAGGTCGCCGTTCCCGATCTCGCGCGAATCGAAGGCGACGCCGTCGACGTTGAATGCGCCATGCAGGGTGCCGCCGGTCGCTGCGGCAATCTCGTCGCCGCTCCACAACGGTCGATCGCGATCTTCGGCGCGCGTCACGACGCACATTCCCTTGCCACGGCGACATCGTCGAACGGCAAGATGCGCATGTCCTCGCCGGCGCCGACGATCTGGCCGAGTTCATGGCCCTTGCCGGCGAGACAGACGATATCGTCATGCTCGGCAATCGCGATCGCATGCGCGATCGCCGCGCGGCGGTCGCCGATCTCGAGCGCATCGGGCAGCGAAGCCAGGATCGCGGCGCGGATCGCCGCCGGATCTTCCGACCGCGGATTGTCGTCGGTGACGATCGCGATATCGGCGAGCCGCGCCGCGACCGCGCCCATTTCGCCGCGCTTGCCCGTGTCGCGATCGCCGCCCGCGCCGAACACGAGGATCAATCGCCCCTTGGCGTGCGGCCTGAGCGCTACGAGTGCCGCCTCGAGCGCATCGGGCGTATGCGCATAGTCGACATAGACCGGCGCGCCCGAACGGGTGATCGTGGCGCGTTCGAGCCGACCGCGCACCGGCTGCAGCCGCGCCAGATTGACGATCGTCGTGGCGGGATCGCCGCCGGTGGCGATCACCAGCGCGGCGGCGACGAGCGCATTGGCCGCCTGATAGGCGCCGATCAGCGGCAGCGTCACGCGATGCTCGCCATAGCTTCCCCCGATCGTCAGGCCCTGGCCGAGCTGCGTCGGCTCGCGCGCGAGCAGGGTCAGCGCCTCGCCCGCCGTGCCGACGGTGACGACATCGAGGCCGCGCCGCCGGGCATGGTCGGCGACTTCGCCCGATTTCGGATCGTCGGCCCAGATCACCACGCTGCCGTCGGCCGCGACGACCTCGTCGAACAGGCGCATCTTGGCGGCGAAATAGCTCGCCATGTCGCCATGATAATCGAGATGGTCGCGGGTAAAGTTGGTGAACGCCGCCGCCGCGACGCGCAGGCCCTCGCAGCGATGCTGGTCGAGGCCGTGGCTCGAGGCCTCATAGGCGACGTGATCGACGCCTTCGGCTGCGAGGCCGGCCATATTGGCAAGGAAGGTCGCGACGTCGGGGGTGGTCAGCCCGGTGGCGACCTGCTGATCGGCGGTGGTGACGCCGAGCGTCCCGATCGATGCCGAATGACGGCCGGCCATGCGCCACAGCTGGCGCGTCATTTCGACCGTCGAGGTCTTGCCGTTGGTGCCGGTCACGGCAACGACGGTCGCCGGGAAACGTTGAAAATAGCGCGCGGCGATCTCGGCGAATCGGCGGCGCGGATTAGCATCGGCGATATGCACCGCGCCCTCGACCTTGGCTTCGGGCGCGGCGACGACGGCGATCGCCCCGGCGGCGACGGCCGCGGCGATGAACTCCTCACCGTTCGAAACCGCGCCGCGAAAGGCGCCGAAAACGTTGCCAGCGGCGACCTTGCGATGGTCGATCGCGAACCCGGTTACCTCGCTGTCACGCTGCGTCGCATCGCTGGCCTCGACCAGGCTGCCGAGCCGCATCAATCCTCTCCCTTGGCTTTCCACAACAAGGGCGTGAGGTCGCTCAGATCGACATCGCGCCCGGCATCGGGGATGACGCCGAGCATCGGCCCCGCGCGCATGACGACGTTGCGGACCACCGGGGCGGCGGTCCAGCCGGCGGTGCGCTGCCCGCTGCTATAGGCGTTGCCCTTGGGTTCGTCGATCATTGCCAGAACGACATAGCGCGGATTGTCCATCGGGAAAGCCGAAACGAAGGTCGAGACGACCGAATGTCGCGCATAGCCGCCGCCACTCGGCTTTTCGGCCGACCCGGTCTTGCCGCCGACGCGAAAGCCGGGCGCGTCGGCCTTTTTGCCAGTGCCTTCGACGACGATCAGGCGCAGCAGCTGGCGCATCCGCGCGCTGGTCGCCTCGCTGAATACGCGATGGCCTTCGGGCTGGCTGCCGCGCTCGGTTTTGACCAGCGTCGCCGGCCGCCAGATGCCGCCATTGACCAGCGCGGCATAGGCGCTGGCGAGATGCAGCGGCGTCACCGCGATGCCGTGGCCATAGCTCGTGGTCATCGTCGTCAGCCTGCCCCAGCTGCGCGGCCACAAGGGGAAGGCGCGCTCGCTGAGCTCGATCTTGGGACGTTCGTCGAAGCCGAGGTCGCGGAACAGTCTTTCCATCGGCGCTTGCCCCATTTCATCGGCGATCTGCGCGGTAACGACGTTCGACGAATGGATCAGCGTTTCGGGCACGTTGAGCCAGCGGCCCATATTATGGCTGTCGCGAAGGCTGAACCGGCCGACCTTGAGCGGCTGCGTCGCGTCATAGCGGCGCGACATGCTGGTGACGACGCCGACATCCATCGCCTTGCCGATCGTCAGCGGCTTGAACGTCGAACCGAGCTCGTAGAGATTGTATGTCACCGCATTCTTGCGCGCGGCGTTGCTCCCGGCGTTCAGCTTGTTGGGATTGAAAACGGGCAGCGAGGCCATCGCCAGCACTTCTCCGCTCTCTACATCGAGGATGATGCCCGCCGCGCCTTGCGCTTCGAGGTTGATCATCGCGGTGTACAGTTCGCTTTCGAGCGTCGCCTGCACCCGGCTGTCGATCGACAGCATCGCCGGCTCGCCGCGCAACGCCGCGTCGGACAGGCGTGCGTCGAGCGCGTTTTCCATGCCGATCACCCCGTGCCCGTCGGCCCCGGTAAAGCCGAGGACATGCGCCGCCAGCGTGTGCTGCGGATAGAGACGCTCCTTCTCGCGCGGGAATTCGAATCCGATCTCGCCAAGCGCGTTGACCGCCGCGACCTGGTCGGGAAGCGCGCGGCGACGCAGCAGCGCGGGGCGCTTGCCGGTGATCTTGGCATAGAAGCTGTCGGCGGTGTCGTCGGGGAAGATCGCGGCGAGCTCGGCGGCCAGGCGGCGGGGATCGTTCATCACCCGCGACGGCACGACGCGCACCGAATAGGCATCGATCGTGCGCGCCAGCGGGATGCCGTTGCGATCAACGATATCGGCGCGCACCGGGATCAGGCCCGCGCCATTATGCTGCGCCGCGCGGTCGTCGCCGAAAATGCCGAGTGCCAGCGTGCGCCCGCCGATCACGATGATCGCGGCGATGAACAGCAGCATCAGGATCATCAACCGCTGGTGCGCGGTGACCATCGCCTGTTGCCGCTGACCGGCCAGTCGAACGCGGTCCGGTCGGGCGACGAGGGTGGTCATTTGGTCTTGCCGGCTCCCGCTTCAGCGCCGGCCGCGGCGTCGATCGCGAGCAGCGCGGCGGGGGTCAGCAATTGCCGGTCGAGCGAGGCGACGCGGCGTTCGCGCGCCTTGTCGTCGCGCTTGGGTTGCGTCGTCGATGCCGCAGCGGTCGCCGTCCGGGCAGCCTTGGGTGGCGCAGCCTCGTCGGCCCCCGACTTGGCCTTGACGGCGTCGGCCTTGCGCGGCGGCAGGGCCGGCTCCTTGGCATGCGCCGACGGGATCGACGCATCGAGGATGATGTCCGCCGCCGATCGTGCCGCGGGACGCGTTTCGGGCACGACCGCAACCGCGAGCAGCATGCGATCGGCCTGGCCGGTGCCGAGCGGGCGCAGGCTGTCGAGGCTGGCGAGCGCGCGCTCGCCGCTCAGGAACTGGTCGGCCTCGGGCGCCGCATAGCCCAGCGATTCGGCGTTCCAGCGTTCGAGCTGACGCATGCTGGCGCGGGCGCTGAATTCGGTTTCGAGATAGCGGATGTTGAGCTTGGTACGCAGCAGCTCGCTCTCGACCTTCGCAAGCTCGCTGCGCGTGGCGGCAACGCGCAACGACACCGGATAGAGCGTCATCGCGATCAGCAGGACGAACAGGACGAGCCCGATCCCCTGCAATTTACGGGCGGCAAGCAACATCAGGCGACCTCCCTTTCGATATGCGCGCCCCAGGCGGGGGCGTCGTTGCGAATGCCGGCGCGCAGCGTGGCGGAGCGGGCGCGCGGATTGCGGGCGAGCTCGGCTTCGGAGGCGCGAACGGGCTTGGCGAGCGAGGAAAATGTGGGGGCCGGTGCGTCTGGGTGGGGGGGGGGGGGGGGGTGGTGACGCGATCCGGCCCCCAACGCCCCGCTACGGCGTTTGAGGAACTTCTTGACGATACGATCTTCGAGGCTGTGGAAGCTGACGACGGCAAGGCGTCCGCCGGGCTTCAATACGCGCTCGGCGGCGGCGAGCCCGCGTTCGAGCTCGTCGAGCTCGGCATTGATGTGGATGCGGATGGCCTGGAAGGTCCGCGTTGCGGGATCCTTCTTGTCGTGCGGCTTGTGACCGACCGCCTTGCGCACGATCGCGGCGAGCTGGCCGGTCGTCTCGAGCGGGCGCGCGGCGACGATGGCGCGCGCGATGCGGCGCGACCGGCGCTCCTCACCATAGCGATAGATGACGTCGGCGATGTCGCTTTCGTCGGCGCTGTCGAGCCATTCGCCCGCGGTCATGCCCGCCTGGCTCATGCGCATGTCGAGCGGGCCGTCGGCCTGGAACGAAAAACCGCGTGCCCCCTGGTCGAACTGCATCGAGGAGACTCCGATGTCGAACGTCACGCCGTCGACTCCATCGACGCCGCGGTCGGCGAGCTGCGCATCGAGGTCGCCGAAGCGGCCCTCGATCATTTCGAACGCGCCTGCGCTCCGGGCTTCGAGCGCGCGGCCCGTGGCCACCGCGTCGGGATCGCGATCGATGCCGATCACATGCGCGCCTGCGGCGAGCAGCGCCCGGCTGTACCCGCCCGCGCCGAACGTCCCGTCGACATGGCGCTCACCCTCCTGCGGCGCGAGCGCGGCGATGACCTCGTCGATCAGCACGGGGACATGGGCGTCGCCGGCGACATGGCTGTCGGGCGCGCTCACTTCTTCTTCTCCGCCGCAGCGAGATAGAAGCGGCAGGCCAACTTGATCGGATCACCGTCGTCGCCTTCGGCGAGCAACAGGTCGGGATTCCAGATTTCGAAATATTCGCCGGCGCCGTGAAAGAAGACCTGGCGATCGAGCTTGCCGACCTGGCGCAGAAACGGCGGCACGACGAAGCGGCCGCTGCCGTCGAGCGTCACCGTCTCGACGAGGCCGAATTTGCGGCGGTTGGCGGCGTCGCGGTCGTAATCTTCACCGCGAGCGAGCGCGATTTCCTCTTCGCGCTCGATATCGTCCTGCATTTTCCTGAGCCGATCGGGGCCGAAGGCGATCAGACAGTCCGACCGTTCGTGCCGGGTGATGCACAAGGTGCGCCCGCCCTTGGCTGCGGGCTCGCCATCTTCGGACGGAATCGAATTGCGCAAATTGGCGGGCACGGCAAGGCGGCCCTTGTCGTCGATCGCGGAGATTGCGGGTCCCGAATAGAGCCCTGATACCGCCACCCTGATCCCCTCGCCAACAGCGTCCAAACGGGACACAGCCGTCTCCGGCGCGCCAGAGCTGGTCGCTCGGCGCGGGGAAATGTTGCAGCACGGAAGTGCCCCTTCGGAATGATGATGTATCAGCGAGATGCACGGGTGTGAAGGGGATTTTACGGGAAAATTTGGGATATCCCCTATTTCTGCGGAATTTCGCGGCCTTCGACAGGGCTATTGCCCCTTCGCGGCGCGAAGTTCCCGTATTGTTCCCTTGCTTTAGCGGCGACTGTTCGGGTCGCGACTCAGCCGCGCGGCACGATCCAGACGGGCTCGAACGCCCGACGCGCCGGGACTTCGGCCAGCCGATCGAGCAGCGAGGCTACCCACCCCATGTTTCCCTGCACCCAATAAGCGGGGTTCGGCCGGCCATCGCTCCACAGCTCGGGATCGAACAGATCGGCGTCGGCGACCAGCACGGCCCGGCCCTTGCCGAGGTCGCAATCGGCGCGGCGCCCCGCAAGCGTGACGCGACAGGCTTTGGTCGACCGGAATCGTCCGCTGCTCGCCGCGAGCACGCGTATGCCGTCGGCGACGAACAGGTCGCCGCCTTCGTCGGCGGGGGCAGCGAGATCGAGGCCCCAGTGGTCGAGCATCGGCGTCAGCAGGCTGGTGACCGGCGGATTGCGCACGTCGCCTAACGAATAAAGCGGCGGCCAGGACAGCAGGCCGTCGGCGAAGATGAGCGCCCGCCCGCCGTCGCGCACCCAGGCATCGAGCGCCGCCATCTCGGCGGGGGACAGGGCGCGGGGATGGACCAGCAGCAGGACGCTGACTCGCTGCAGCGCATCGGCGTCGATCGCATCGATCCGGCTCACGGCAAAGCGGCCTTCAAGGACCTGCGCGACCGGCGAACGCTTCGCCGTTCCCGCCAGGATCGCCCCCATGTCGGCCGGACCCTGCCAATCGATCGGGACGCCGGCCATCACCGTCACGCGCGGCTTGTCCTGCTCGTCGCCGACGGCGTAAAACCACGGCGTGATCAACGCTGCGCCCGCCATCGCGGCGATGGTTCCCACCCCGAGCGCGATCGTCGTCCACGTCGCCAACGTCGCTTTGCCGAGCCGGACGATGCCGATCGCGACCGCCAGCACCGCGCTTTCGATCGTCAGCGCGAACACGATCTGGCGCCAGGCGACATGCCCGGCGAGACCGACGCCGATCAGAATGTCGAGCGCAAGCGAGAGCGCCAGCAAGCCGAGCGCCATGAGCAGGACCATGCGCATCGGCTGACGCGCGATGAACACCGCGAACAGGACCGCGACCATGACCCTGCCCGGGAGCGAAAAAACGGGATCGACGCGGCCGAGCTGCAGCCCGCCGAAGACGAGCCCCCACATGATCGCGAGCAGCGCCGCCAGCAAAGCGCCGGCGACAAGCCAGCCCGACCGCAATCGTCCGATCGACCTCACTGTCGCGCGCGCCGTGCCTTTTCGAGTTCGGGGTCGGGGCGCAGGTCGGGGACCACCTGCGGCGCCCGGGCCGGCTGTTGAACCGTCGGCACCGGATTGACTTCGGCGTCCTCGTCGCCGGCGGTGTTGAGCGCAGGCTGGACGCCAAGTTCGGCAAGCGGCTCGTTCGATGCGGGCATATCGGCCCCGGTTGCCGGGTCGGCGACATTGACGACGCCTTCGCGATCGCCGCGATCGCCGACCAGCCCGGCCAGGCTCACCATCAGCAGGACCGCGAACAGGCCCAGTCCGCCCATCTGCAGTCGCCGCACCATTTCCTGCCTGTCCTGGGTCATCGCGGTCCTTTTGCGTTCGAAATCGGCGTCGAGCCGCGACTATAGGCCTCGCTCGCCGCTCTCGCCAGTGCGCAATGCAATGATAAGCTGCTCATTCAATACGATTTTCATTTTTTTGGCGAAAAAATGCACTCGCTCGGGAACCCGCGCCGACACCAGCCGTTGTGTACTTCGGATAGCGAATTTATTGCCCCCCCGCTCTCGCTATCCCTCGATACGGGCCTGGTTGCACATCCCCTCCCCCCCCCGAGGTGCAACCAGGCCCGGTTTTCGTTGAGCGGTACCTCATCCATCCCAACTGACCGCGCGCTCCGTTCGAGCGATGCGATTAATCGCCCTTGCGCGGAACCGCAGCGGTGGCCGAGGGTTTACCTCCTGTCCCCAAAGGGAAGCGCCATCAGGAGAGACATCATGGTTCGTAAAGTCCTTATCAGCCTCGCCGCCACCGGCATGCTGCTCGTCAGCGCCTGCAACACGGTCGAAGGCGTCGGTCGCGACGTCGAATCGGTCGGCGATACCGTCGCCGACGCCGCCGATTGATCGCACCGATCATTTCGCCAGCTAAGGGGCGGGTCAGTCTTCGGGCCGACCCGCCCTTTTTCTATGCGTCAGGCGGATCGCGACGAGCGACATTTCGTAAAGCAGGATGATCGGGACCGCGAGCATGAACTGGCTCAATATGTCGGGCGGGGTAAAGATCGCCGCGATCGCGAAGGCGGCGACGATCGCATAGCGCCGCGCCGATGTGAGCTGGTCGTAGCTGACGACCCCCGTCCGCTCGAGCAGCATCAGCAGGATCGGCAGCTGGAAGGCGATGCCGAACGCCAGGATGAACTGCATGATGAAGCCGAGATAATGGCCCGCGGCCGGTAGCGCCTCGAGCTTGATGCCGCCGAGCTCGCCCTGGTAACCGAGCAGGAACTTGAGCGCGACGGGCACCGCGCCATAATAAGCGAGCGCCGCGCCGGCGATGAACAACACCGGCGTCGCCAGCAGGAACGGCAGCAGCGCGCGCCGTTCCTTGGCATAAAGCCCCGGCGCGACGAATTTCCACAATTGCGTCGCGACCACGGGAAACGCAATCATGACCGCGGCGAACAGCGCCACCTTGATCTCGACGAAAAACGCCTCGAACAATTGCGTGAAGATCAGCTCCTGCTGACCTGCCGCGACCAACGGCTGGACGAGGAAGGCATAGATTTGGCGCGCGAAATAGAGACAGCCGAAAAACGCCATGACGATCGCGGCAAGCGACCATAGCAGGCGGCGGCGCAGTTCGATCAGGTGGTCGAGCAATGGCGCCTTGCTCGCGTCGATCTCGTTCGGAACGTCGTTCATCGGGGCGTCTCGCCGGGATCGTCATTCTCGCGCGCGGCGCCATCGCTGCCGGCGATGCCCGGCAACAAAGGCTCGTCCTTCGCCGCTTCGGCGACGGCTTGCCCACCCGGCTCGGCCGGCGGCGGCGTCTGCGGCCGCATCTCATGATCGCCATCGGCGGTCGGGAATTCGCGCATGATGCGGGCGTTCTCCTCGGCCCATTTCTTTTCGAGGTCGGCAAGCTCGCTCTCGCGCACGATCTCGTCGAAGCCCGAGCGCAACTGGCGCGCCAGTCCGCGCGCCTTGCCGACCCAATGGCCGACGACGCGCATCGCCTTGGGCAGGTCCTTGGGGCCGATGACGACCAGCGCCACCACGCCGATCATCAGCAATTCGGACGATCCGACATCGAACATGGCGCGGCGCGCCCCTTCTGTTCGGAGGTCAGCCCTGCGGGCCGCCCTCGCGTTGAGGTGGGACGGGGGTCGGGGCGGGGGTGACGACCGGATCTTGCGCGGCGGGCGGCGGCGTCGACAGGTCGGCGGGCTGCTGCGCCTCGATGCGACGCGGCGGCGCGGCATCGCCCGGCTTGGCGTCTTCCTCGCTCATTCCCTGCTTGAAGCTTTTGATGCCCTTGGCGACATCGCCCATCATGTCCGAAAACCGTCCCTTGCCGAACAACAGCAGGACGATCACGCCGAGGACGAGCCAATGCCAGATGCTGAAACCACCCATCGAAAAATCTCCATAAAGCTTGGCGGGCAGCCTACTCGCTCTCGCCGTCCTTGACCAGTTCGGCGCGCGTTAATTCGTCGCTCTCGATCGCATCTTCAAGTGCGCGCTCGACCGCATCGTCGACCGGGTCGAGCAGACCCGCCGCCCGGAGGTCGTCGATGCCCGGCAGATCCTTGCGGCTTTCGAGCCCGAAATGGGTCAGAAAATCGGCCGTCGTGCGATAGATGATCGGACGCCCGGGCACGTCGCGTCGCCCGGCGGGGCGGACCCAACCCGCTTCCATCAGCACGTCGAGCGTGCCCTTGGCGGTCTGCACGCCGCGGATCGACTCGATTTCGGCCCGGCTCACCGGCTCGTGATAGGCGACGATCGCGAGCACTTCGAGCCCGGCGCGCGTCAGCTTGCGCGGCGCATCGCGCTCGCGGCGCAGCATATGGGCCAGATCGGCGGCTGTCTGGAAATGCCAGCGGCCGCCGCGCTCGACGAGTTCGATACCGTGACCGGCGTGTCGCTCGGCGATCGCCGTCAGTGCCGATTTCACATCCTTGTCCGCATCATCGCTGCCGACATAGCTGCCGATTTCGGCCGCCGTCATCGGCGCATCGGCGGCAAACACCGCCGCCTCGACGGCGCGCACGAAATCGTCCGGCGCCGGGTTCATGCCGAGCTCCCGCGCAGATACAGCGGCGCGAACGCCCCGTCCTGCCGCAGCGTCAACCGTCCCTGGCGCGCGAGTTCGAGCGCGGCGAGAAAGCTCGATGCCAGCGCCGACTTGCGCAGCGCGCCGCGATACGCGTCGGGCAGGAACGCCTCGATCCGCGTCCAGTCGAGCGTCGATCCGACCAGCTGCGTCACGCGTTGCAAGGCCGCCTCCAGCGTCATCACTTCGCGGTTGGCGACCATGTGCGTGACCGGCGCGGTGCGCGCCTGGACCCGGCCGTACGACGCGAGCAGATCGTACAGGCTCGCGTGCCATTGCCGCGTCCTGACCGTGCGCAGCCCCTCGGGGGTGCCGCGCCGGAACACGTCGCGCCCGATGCGGTCGCGGGCCATCAGCCGGGCCGCGGCCTCGCGCATCGCGTTGAGCCGCTGCAGGCGCATCTGGAGCCGGAGCGCCAGCTCCTCGGCCGACGGGTCGATGTCGGGATCGCCGGGCAACAGCAGGCCCGATTTGAGGTACGCGAGCCACGCCGCCATGACGAGATAATCGGCCGCGATCTCGAGCTTCATGTCGGCCGCATCGGCGATATAGGCCAGATATTGTTCGACCAGCTCGAGGATCGAAATCTGCTTGAGGTCGACCTTCTGCCGCCGCGACAGCGTCAGCAACAGGTCGAGCGGCCCCTCCCAATTGTCGAGCTCGACGGTGAAGACATCGTCGCTCGCCGCGCCCGCCTGCGGCCCGTCGGCATCGCGGCCGGCAGCGAAATCGGCATCGAATGCGCCTTGCCCGGTCATGCCGCCGCCGCGGCGATCAGCGCGTCGCGCTGCGCCGCCAGTTCGGCATAGCCACGCTCGTCGCGCGGCCCGGCGACGCGCGCCATCGCCGCGTCGAGCCGGGCCTTGGCGTCGTGCGACATTTCGGGCAGCACGTCGGCGATCCCCATCATATCGTCCATCCTCGCCCAGCAGTTGAGCGCGACGTCGCAGCCCGCGGCGATCGCGCGCGCCGCGCGGTCGGGCACGCTGCCGCTCAGCGCCGCCATGTCGAGGTCGTCGCTCATCAACAGGCCGTCGAAGCCGATCTTGCCGCGAATGATGTCGTGGATCACGGTTTTCGACTGCGTCGCCGGATGGTCGGGATCCCAGGCGCGATAGACGATGTGCGCGGTCATCGCCATCGGCACGTCGTTGAGCGTGGCGAACGGGCGGATATCGATTTCGAGCGCGTCGGCGTCGGCATCGACCGTCGGCAGCGCCTTGTGGCTGTCGCAATGCGCGCGGCCATGACCCGGAATATGCTTGGCGACGGCAACGACCCCGCCCGCGCGCAAGCCGTCGATGATCGCGCGGCCGAGCGCGGCGACGCGCATCGGATCGCCGCCCAGCGCACGATCGCCGATAATGTCGTCAGCGCCGGGCTGGCGCACGTCGAGCAGCGGCAGGCAATCGACGCTGATGCCGAGCCGATGGAGCGTGTCGGCCAATGCCAGCGCGTTGAGCCGCGCCGCCTCGATCGCGGTCGCGGGCGCAAGGTCGTAGAGGCGATCGAATGTCTGGCCCGGCGGAAAGGTCGGCCACGCCGGCGTCGTCAGGCGCGCGACGCGTCCGCCTTCCTGGTCGATCAGGATCGCCAGGTCGTCGCGCCCATGGAGCGCGCGCAATTCGTCGGTCAGCGCGCGCACCTGGTCGGGCGCGTCGATATTGCGACCGAACAGGATATAGCCGGCGGGGTTTGCCTCGCCGAAAAACGCCCGTTCGTCCATCGTCAGCGCAAGGCCCGACATGCCGAAGATCGCGGGGGTCATGGTGCCTCGCCCGCGTTTGCGATTATCCGACGACGATACAATTTTCGCCCTTGGCGCGGACTGCGGCGCACAGGCTGTCGGCGGCGGCGCGCGACTTGGCCGAGGTGCGCAGGCGATAGACCGATCCGCCGCCGACGCTCGCCGAAGTGATCGCAGGCGAATAGGCCTTGAGCGCCGGAACCCGGCGACCAAGCGAAGCCCAGGCGGTGTCGGCGCCCTGGCGGCTCCCGAACGCGCCAAGCTGGACGATCACGCCGCCCGCGCTCGCGGCGGGTATCGGCGCGTCGGTCGCCGCGTCGCCGGCATCGGCTTTCGCCGTATCGGCCTTGGCGGCATCGGCCTTGGCAGCGCCCGTGTCGGCCTGTTCGGCCTTCGACGCGGTGCCGATCGCCGGCGCTTCCGGCGCGCGCGAAGGATCGATCTTGCCGTCGGGCTCGGCGCCTTCGCTGGCGGCGTAGCTGGCATCGCCCTCGCCGTCGAAGCGCCGCGCGTCGCTGTTGTCGGCGGGAATCTTGTAATCGCCCTTCTCGGCGACGATCAGGCTGCCATCGCCGCTGCGCGGGTTGTTGCCAAGCCAATAGATGCCGCCGACCACCGCCGCGATCAGCGCCAGGCCCGCGACCACCAGGATCGCAAGCCGTACCGGCGAAACGCCCGGCTCATCGTCGTAATCGTCGACCGGTTCGAGCCAGGGCAGGCTGTCGTCCTCGGCGAGGTCCAGTCCGGTGTCGTCGTCGCCCATCAGTTCAGCTCCTCGGCGGCCTCAACCCCCATCAGCTTCAGGCCATTGCGAATAACCTGCCCGATTTGGTCGGCCAAGAAAAGTCTTGTTGCGGTCAAGACGGGGTCGGCCTCAACGATCATGCGCAGTGCGGGATCGTCGTTGCCCATGTTCCACAGCGCATGGAACGCGGCGGCCAGATCGCCCAAGATAAAGGCGATGCGATGCGGCTCGCGCGAGACCGCCGCGCTCTCGACGATGCGCGGGAATTGCGCCGCCAGCCCGACGACCGCCAGTTCGGCCTCGTTCAGTCGCGCCAGGTCGGGCGTCGTCAGCGCGATCCCCAGTTCGCCGATCTTGCGATGCAGCGAGGCGATGCGGGCATGCGCATACTGGACGTACCAGACGGGGTTGTCGCGGCTCGCCTCGACGACCTTCGCGAAATCGAAATCCATCTGCGCGTCGGCCTTGCGCGTCAGCATGGTGAAGCGCACGACGTCCTTGCCGACCTCGCCGACGACATCGGCGAGGGTGACGAAATTGCCCGAGCGCTTGCTCATCTTGATCGGCTCGCCCGCACGCAGCAGCCGGACCATCTGGACCAGCTTGACGTCGAAACGCGTCTTTTCCTCGGTCAGCGCGGCGACCGCCGCCTTGATCCGCTTGACCGTACCGGCATGGTCGGCACCCCAGATGTCGATCAGCTCGTCGGCGCTTTGCGCCTTCTGGTAATGATAAGCGAGATCGGCGCCGAAATAGGTCCAGCTGCCGTTCGATTTCTTGATCGGCCGGTCCTGGTCGTCGCCGAACCGGCTCGACCGGAACAGCGGCAGCTCGACGGGCTCCCAGTCTTCGGGGGTCTCGCCCTTGGGCGCTTCGAGGACACCGTCATAGACGAGGTCGCGCGCGCGCAGCCATGCCTCGGCATCGTCGGGCTTGCCCGCCGCCTGCAGTTCGGCTTCCGAGGCGAAGACGTCGTGACGGATGCCGAGCAGCGCGAGATCGGCGCGGATCATGTCCATCATCGCCGCGACCGTGCGCGTGCGGAACTCGGCGAGCCACTCGGCCACGGGCGCGGCGACGTAGCGATCGCCATAGGCGTCGGCGAGCAGCTTGCCGACCGGGACGAGATAGTCGCCGGGGTAGAGGCCCTCGGGAATCTCGCCGATGTCCTCGCCGAGCGCTTCGCGATAGCGCAGATGCGCCGATCGCGCGAGCGTATCGACCTGGCCGCCGGCGTCGTTGACGTAATATTCGCGCACCACCTTGTGCCCGGCAAAGGCGAGCAGATCGGCGAGCGCATCGCCGACCACCGCGCCGCGGCAATGGCCCATGTGCATCGGTCCGGTGGGATTGGCCGAGACATATTCGATATTGACCGTCTTGCCGGCACCGATCCCCGATCGGCCGTAATCTTCGCGCTCTTGGGCGATCGTGCGCAGTTCTTCGGCCCAGACCGTAGGCGCGAGCCGCAGGTTGATGAAACCCGGCCCGGCGATGTCGGCGGCCTCGACGTCGGCGATCGCCGTCAGCCCCGCAGCGATCGCTTCGGCCAGCACGCGCGGACTCGTCCTCGCCGGCTTGGCGAGCACCATCGCCGCATTGGTCGCAAGGTCGCCATGCGACGGATCGCGCGGCGGCTCGACCGTAATGCCCGCACGATCGGCGTCGGCGGGCAGAGTCCCGGCAGCGACCAGCTGGTCGAGCACGGTATCGAGGCTCTGGCGAAAACGGGTATATAGGCTCACAACAGAAATCCGCTTATTGGCGACGCCGCCGCCGCACCGCCCGGCGCGGCGCAAGCCGGTCGGGCTCGCACGAAGCGCGATCGGCGCGCGCGACTATCGCGTGACGTTATATTTCAACTGGTCCTGGGTCAGCTGGAAGCCGACCAGCAGCTCGAACGTCGCGCGCTGGACGGCGGTCGCGACTTCGGGGATCGACAACGGGTCGACCGCGGCATCGGCGTCGCCCGGCTTGCGTTCGCGCGTGATCTGTTCGCGAATATTGTCGGGCAGCGTCGCCGCCGCGCGGTTGACATAGGCGGCCGCCTGGCCCGAGGCGGTGGCGCGATATTCGCCCGCGGCAAAGCGCAGCGTCAGCTGGCCGATGCGCTTGGAAACGACGTTGCGGCCGCCCTGCACGACGGTCGAGAAATAGGGGATCGTCACCTCGCGCGCGGCGGCGTAATCGCGTCGGCTCGCCTGCACGTCGAACGACGCGATCGCATAGATCTGGTCGCCCTGGTCGTTGCATTCGACGCTCAGGCTGGTGATCGCGGCGGTAACGTCGATCGCGCTCGCCTCGCGGCTGGCAGCCGGGTTGAACAAGGTGATCTCGTTGGTGTGGACGGGCACGCCGACCGCCGGGCACGCGCTCAGCACCTGGGTCACGCCGACGCCCGACGTGATGTCGATCTCGCCCTTGCTGGCGCAGCCACCGACCAGCAGGGCCGCCGCAACGGCGATGACGGGAAGCAGGCGGCGGGCCGGCTGGGCTGATGTGTGCGCGACTGGGTTGGACAAGGTCGAAAATCCTCGAAATCGTAACGGGTGCATCGCCGGTCGGGCCGGGGCTCCGACCGTCCTTATCCGCCCCGTTGCAGCCGCGCAACCGCCAGCGACGCGGCTGTCGGACAAATGCCCCTCGCCGCATCGCGACTTTACGCCTGCCGTCACGATCCCTAAGTCGTGCCCCATGACCGCAATTGCCGCCGACCGCCCGCCCCTGCTCGTCCTGATCGCCGCGCCGCGCGGCTTTTGCGCGGGCGTCGATCGCGCGATCCGCGTCGTCGAGCTGGCGATCGAGAAATTCGGCGCGCCGGTCTATGTCCGCCACGAAATCGTCCACAACGCCTATGTCGTCGAGACGCTGCGCAAACAGGGCGCGGTATTCGTCGAGACGCTCGACCATGTGCCCGACGGCGTGCCGGTCGTGTTCAGCGCGCATGGCGTGCCCAAGGCGGTGCCGCACAAGGCGGCCGAGCGCGGGCTGACCTACGTCGATGCGACCTGCCCGCTGGTGTCGAAGGTCCACCGCCAGGCCGAACGCAACGTCGCCGCGGGTCGCCATATCGTCTTCATCGGCCATCGCGGCCATCCCGAGGTCATCGGCACGCTCGGCCAGGTGCCCGAAGGCGACATGACGCTGGTCGAAACGCTCGCCGACGTCGCCGCGCTCGAGGTCGCCGACCCCGACAATCTCGCCTTCCTCACGCAAACCACGCTGTCGGTCGCCGACACCCGCGACATGGTCGCCGCGCTCAAGGCGCGGTTCCCCGCCATCGTCGGCCCGCGCGGCGAGGATATCTGCTACGCGACCTCGAACCGCCAGGAAGCGGCGCAGGCGATCGCCTCGGCGTGCGACGCGGTGCTGGTGATCGGCGCGACCAACAGTTCGAACTCGTTGCGGCTGGTCGAGGTGGCCGAACGCGACGGCACCCGCGCCCGGCTGATCGCGGGGCCCGAGGATGTCGATTTCGCCTGGCTCGACGGCATCGCCACGCTCGGCGTCACCGCCGGCGCTTCGGCGCCCGAAATCCTGGTGCGCGGCGTCATCGACCGGCTCGCGACGCGGTACGACATTACCGAACGCGCCGTCGAAACCGCGCGCGAGAATATGGTCTTCAAACTTCCGCGCGAATTGCAGGACGTCGCCGATGCGCGCGTCGCGGACGACCGCGCCGCCTGATGGCCGTCCATACCGCGCTGGAGCACGCCGCGGTCGCCCGTTTCCTCGAACGCTATTCGCTCGGCCGCCTGACCGCGCTGACGGGCATCGAACAGGGGATCGAAAACACGAGCTATCGCCTCGATACCGATCGCGGTCGCTATCTGCTGACGCTGTTCGAACGGCGCACCGGCGCCGACGCCCTGCCCTATCTCGTCGCGCTGCACGATCATCTCGCCGCGCGCAGCATACCGGTTCCCGCGCCGATCCGCGACGACGGGGGCACGGCGCTGCACCGGCTCGCCGACCGGCCCGCCTGCCTGTTCGCCTGGATCGACGGCGCCGCGCTCGGTCCAGATCCCGATCACGCCATGTGCCGGCTCGCGGGTTCTGCGCTCGGCACGCTGCATCGCGCGGCGGGCGACTTCGCGATGCAGCGCGACAACCCGCTCGGCCCGGCGCAATGGGCGGAGCTTGCGGAGACGTACAGCCCGCGGCTCGACGGCTTGGCGCCCGGTCTCGCCCGCGACGTCGCCGCCGCGCTCGCCCGCATCGCCGCCGACTGGCCGCGCGAATTGCCGCACGCCACGATCCACGCCGACCTCTTCCCCGACAATGTCATGGCCGACCGCGGCGCTATCGCCGGCATCATCGACTTCGGCTTCGCCTGCACCGACATCCGCGCGTACGACCTGGCGGTGATGCTCGTTTCCTGGGCCTTTTGCGACGATGGCCGCCGGTACTTCCCCGATCGCGCCGCCGCGCTGATCGCCGGCTATGAGGCAAGCCACCGCCTGGGCGCCGAAGAGCGCGACGCGCTGCCGCTGCTGTGTCTCGGCGCGGCGCTGCGCTTTCTCCTCACGCGCGTCGAGGACTGGTTCGCCGAGGCCGAGGGCGACAATCGTGTCGTCGTGCGCAAGGACCCGCTTGCCTTTGCCCGCCGCCTGCGCTTTTACGCCGCGCGATGACAAGCGCTGACGACAAACGCATCCGCATCGCCACCGACGGCGCGTGCAAGGGCAATCCCGGACCCGGCGGCTGGGGCGCGGTCATCCGCTGGGGGACGCGCGAACTGCTGCTGTCGGGCGGCGAGGATCCGACGACCAACAACCGCATGGAGCTGATGGCCGCGATTGAGGCGCTGACCGCGCTCAAACGCCCGTGCCGCGTCGATCTCAGCACCGATTCGACCTATGTCCGCGACGGCATCACCAAATGGATCCACGGCTGGAAGAAGAACGGCTGGCGCAACGCCGCCAAAAAACCCGTCGCCAATGCCGACCTGTGGCAGGCGCTCGAATCCGCCGCCGCCCGGCACGACGTCGCCTGGCACTGGGTCAAGGGTCATTCGGGCCATCCCGACAATGATATCGCCGACCAGCTCGCCAGCGACGCCGCGATGGCGCGCCGGATCAAATAGCGGCGAAGCGCGCGGGGTCGTAGCGCGCCGGCTCGACCCCGGCCAGGCCATGCGCCTCGCCCGTCAGCAGCGCCGCCGCCAGCCGCGACGCCGCCGGCGCGGTCTGGATGCCGTATCCGCCCTGCCCCGCCAGCCAGAAGAATCCCGGCTCCCGGGCATCGAAGCCGATCGCCGGCAGCCGGTCGGGCGCGAAGCTCCGGAGTCCGGCCCATTTGCGCTCGACCGCCGCGACGCGCCAGTCGGTCACCCGCTCGAACTGGTCGATCGCGCGGGCGACGTCGATATCCTCGGGCGCGACGTCGTGCGGTTCGACCGGGGTTTCGTCATGCGGGCACAGCCACATGCGATTCTCGCCCTCGGGCCGGAAATAATAGCGCCCGGCGACATCGAGGACGAGCGGCAGGTCGGCGGGCACTGTGCCGCCCGTCACGCGCACCTGCACCATCGTGCGCCGCAGCGGCACGATGCCGAGCGGGGGGACGCCCGCCATCTGCGCGACCGGATCGGCCCATGCCCCCGCCGCATCGACAATGATCGCGGCCTCGTAATCGCGACCGCTTGCGGTCGCGCGCCAGCCTCCCTGATGCCGCGCGATCGCATCGACCCGGGCGCGGGCGATCAGCTCGACGCCGTTGCGCTTCGCCTTGCCCAGCGCCGCCTGGTGGACGCCGGCGACATCGATGTCGGCGCCGTCGCGCTCCGCCAGTCCGGCGACCAGCAGCGGTCGCGCCAGCGGCACGATCGCACGCACCGCCGCCGCGTCGAGCCGGTCCATGACGATGTCGCTATCGGCGAATTGCGCCGCCAGCGCGTCGAGCAGCGGCACATGTTCGGCCTCGGCGACGTCGAGCGAGATGCGCGGGGTCAGATGGCCGCCGGCCAGCAATTCCGCGTGCGATGCGCGGGTCAGCGCGCGGACGTGCGGCCCGCCCAGCGTCTCGTGCCAAAATGCCGCCGATCGCCCGGTCGCGTGATAGCCGGGCGCGTCCTCCGCCTCGACCAACGCGACGCGCAGACCCGGCGGCAACGCGGCGGCGAGCCCCGCGCCGGCGATTCCGGCACCGACGATCAATATGTCGTAAGCGCTCACTGCCCGGCGGCGACCTCGGCGAGCATCGCGTCGATTTCGCCCAGCACGCGATCGCGCACCGGGTCGGCCTCGCGGAGCAGCTCGTGCGCGGCCTCGTCGCCATATTCGACCAGCCGCGCATGCGGCAGGCGTGCCGCCGCCGCCCGCGTCGCGGCGGGACTGACCAGCGCGTCGGCGGTCGCCGACACGATCAGCACCGGCTCCTCGACCTGTTCGAGCCGCCCCGGCTTCGCCAGCCACGCGAACGAATCATACGCCGCGGCAATCCATCCCCAGCTCGCCGGCCCGAGCGGGAGCTCGGGATTGGCGTCCCACCAATATTGCTCGTCGGCATAGCGCTCGGCGCTGTGCGTTAGCAGGCCCATGCGCTTCGACAGCGGCGAGAACGGCTTTTCGCTCACCTTCCACATCGGCTGCTTGCCGCCGGTGACGCGCATGCCGACCCGCGCGACGATGCGTCCCAGCCAGCGCGGCATCGAGTCGGCAAAGCCGAGCATCGGCGCGACCAGGATCGCGGCATCGGCGGCGACTTCGCGCTCGGCAAGCGCGCGCAGGACGAGGTGCCCGCCCATGCTGTGGCCGATGACGACGAGCGGCCCCGGGTGGCGGCGCTTGAGGTCAGCGGCATAATCGGCAAGGTCGCGCGTCCAGCAGCCGAAGCGGTCGACATGGCCGACATCGCGCCGCGCGGCGAGCCGCCCCGATCCGCCCTGGCCGCGCCAGTCGAGGCTTTCGACATGCCAGCCAAGCGCATGGAAATGGCGCAGCGTTTCGAGATATTTCTCGAAAAAATCGCCGCGTCCGCCCATGAACAACACCGTCCCGCGTGGGTGAGGCGTGCTCGCCGGCCAGCGCAATGCGCGCAAATCCCAGCCATCGGCGGCGTGCCATCGGACGATATCGGCAGCGTGGGGAATGGTTCTGCGGTCGGGTTCGGGGGCGGTCATCGGCAACATGGTTACGGTTTGGTAAGCCATATAGTCTAGCTGAATTCCCCATGTTCGGGGAAAATCTTCCGCCACAGGCGATCGCGACCGCGCTCGTCGGCCTTTTGGCGCTGCTGCTCGTTGCCGCAGCGGTCAGCGATTGGCGCACGCGCAGCATCTCGAACGCTCTCAACGGCGCGATCGCGCTGCTGGCAATCCCCTTTTGGCTCGCGATCGGGCTCGATCCCTGGCCGCAAATGGCTTTCCAGGTTGCTGTCGCGGTCGCATGTTTTGCGCTGTTCGCCGTCTTTTTCGCGTTCGGCGCGATGGGCGGGGGCGACGTCAAACTGATCGCCGCGCTGGCCTTGTGGATGCCGCTCGGGCTGCTGCTCAACGTCCTGCTGGTCATGGCCGTGCTCGGCGGCGTGCTGAGTCTGGCGATGTGGGCCGGCCAGCGCTGGGGCGGCCGCAGCATCGGCATCGGCATTCCCTATGGGCTGGCGATCGCCGCCGCCGGAATCTGGGGCCTTCACCAACAATATATTAACCACTTTGCTTGAATAGGGACGCAGGGGAAGGCCCCGCTGGGCCGACTAGGAGGCGAATTTTATCATGGACGGCAAGAAACTATTCCTCATCATCGGCGCGCTGGTCGTTGCGATCGGCGCCGCATTCGGCGTCAACACGCTGATGCGCGGCTCGGCCACCCCGCAATCGCAAGCCGCCGCAGCGGCGGTGCCGCAGGGTCCCGACATCCTCGTCGCGACGCGCGCCTTGCCCGTCGGCACCATCATCACGCCCGATGCGGTCCGCTATCAGGCATGGCCGCAGGCGCTGGTCGACGACAAGAACTACTTCCTCCGGGAAAAAACCGCCAATGGCAGCCTTGTCGGCACCGTGGTCCGCAACGCGATCACCGCCGGCGAACCGCTGACCCAGGGCGCGCTGGTCCATCCGGGCGAACGCGGCTTCCTTGCCGCCGCCCTGGGCCCTGGCATGCGCGCCGTGACGGTTTCGGTGTCGGCGCAGACCGCCGTTGCCGGCTTCGTCTTCCCGGGCGATCGCGTCGACCTTTCGCTGACGCAATCGATCACCGGCGACGACGATCAGGCGCTCTATGTCACCGACACCATCGTTCGCAACCTGCGCGTGCTCGCCACCGATCAGCGTACGACGAGCAAGAATGCCGACGGCAAGGACGAGGTGCTCACTTATGCGCTCGTCACGCTCGAGGTCACGCCGCGGATCGCCGAAAAGATCACCGTGGCGCAGGTCATGGGCAAGCTCAGCCTGGTGCTGCGCCCGCTCGCCGAGGATACCGCCGAGCTCGAACGCGCCATCGCCGCGGGCGAGGTCAAGGTGCCCGAGGATGCCGAGGGCGAAAAGCGTCTGCTGCTCGAAATCAAATCGCGCCCGTCGGATTCCGACGTGACGTCGACGACGGGCGGCGAAGTATCGCCCTGGGCGCGCCGTTCGAAGCCCTCGACGGGCGGCAATGGCGGTGGCAGCGGCGCCCGCGCCGACGTGCAGCAAGGCCCGGTCTATTCGGACCGTGCGGGTTCTGCAGCGCCGGCGGCACCGGTTTATTCCGGTCCCAGCGTGCGCGTCGTACGCGGCGATCAAGTCAGCGTAGTTCCGGTTGGGGGTAAGTAAGATGAAGATCACACAGTATTTCGTCCAGGCATCGCTCGGCGCCGCGCTGGCGGCAACGACGATCTCGGGCATCGCCCTGACCGCTCCCGCTTCGGCGCAGTCGGTCCAGTCGGCCAACGACGAGGTTCTGCTGTCGGTCGGTCGCGGCCGCCTGATTTCGCTGCCGACATCGATGAGCGACGTGTTCATCGCCAATGACGGCGTCGCCGACGTCCAGATCCGCTCGGCGCGCCAGCTCTACGTGTTCGGCAAGACGCCGGGTGAGACCAGCGTCTACGCCACCGATTCGAGCGGCAAGGTCGTCTATTCGGCGGTCGTGCGCGTCGGCAACAATATCGAGACGATCGATCAGATGCTCGCGCTCGCCATGCCCGATGCCAAGATCAACGTGACGCCGATGAACGGCTTCACGCTGCTGACCGGCACCGTCGCCGCGCCGCAGGACGTCGCCGAGGCCGAACGCCTCGTCCAGGCGTTCGTCGGCGAAGGCCAGCAGGTGCTGTCGCGCCTGCAGACGGCGACGCCGCTCCAGGTCAACCTCCAGGTCCGCATCGCCGAGGTCAATCGCTCGCTGGTCAAGGAGATCGGCGGCAACCTCAACATCGTCGACCGCACCGGCGGCTTCATCTTCGGCGCCAAGACGGGCCGCGGCGCGGGCGCGGTCAATCCGATCACCGGCAATATCCTGCAGGCCCCGGGCAAGTCGACGATCGGCGGCGCGCTCGGCAACCTGCTCGGCCTCGACATCGGCGCCGCGTTCGATCTCGCCGAAACCTCGGGTCTCGTCACCACGCTGGCGCAGCCGAACCTGACCGCGCTGTCGGGCGAAACCGCCGACTTCCTGGCCGGCGGCGAATTCCCGATCCCGGTCTCGCAGGATAACAACACGGTCACGATCGAATTCCGCAAGTTCGGCGTCAGCCTGGCCTATACGCCGACGGTGCTGTCGAACGGCCGCATCTCGATGCGCGTCCGTCCCGAAGTTTCGGAACTGTCGACCGAGGGCGCGATCAACCTCAACGGCTTCACCGTTCCCAGCCTGACGATCCGCCGCGCCGAAACCACGATCGAGCTGGGTTCGGGCGAGAGCTTCATGATCGCCGGCCTGATGAGCAACCGCACCGTCGGCGCGATCGACAAGACGCCGGGCCTCGGCGACGTTCCCGTCCTCGGTACGCTGTTCAAGTCGGACAGTTTCCGTCGCGGCGAGACCGAGCTCGTCATCGTCGTCACGCCCTATCTCGTCAAACCGGTCACCGCGAGCCGGATCGCCCTGCCCACCGACGGCTATCAGTCGTCGACCGACCTGCAGCGCGTCCTGCTTAACCAGACCGGCGACGGCATCACCGGCGGAACGCGCCCGATGCCGCGGCTCGAAAACGCACCCGACCCGGCGCCGATGGTGACCGGATCGACCGCCCCGGCGAAGGATCGCCGCGTCGCCAAGAAAGACACCACGGCCGCCAGTGGCCCCGGCTTCAGTTTCTGAGCGGCGGGAAGATTAGGAGAAGTACGATGATCAAGGCAAAAATCCTGGTTCCCGCGATCGCGGCCCTCGCGCTCGGCGCCTGCAACGGCGGCAACACCATCACCAACCGCAGCCTCGAATCGATCCACCAGCCGGTCGTCAGCCAGCGCAACTACACGATCGACCTCGCGCTCTATAACGGCGAACTTCCGCCGAGCGAACAGGGCAAGCTCGCCGGCTGGCTCGACGTGATGAACGTCGGCTATGGCGACCGCATCGGCATCGACATGGGGTCCAATTACGACGCTCCTTCGGCACGCGCGACGATCGCCGACATGACCGCGCGGCGCGGCATCCTGATGGCGCAGGGGGCGCCGCTGACGCCGACGCCGGTGCCCGCCGACGCGGTCCGGGTGGTCGTTTCGCGTTCGAGTGCATCGGTTCCGAGCTGCCCCGAATGGTCGAGCAAATATTCGACCGATTTCAGCTCGGGCACGTCGTCCAATTACGGCTGCGCGGTCAATTCCAATCTCGCCGCGATGGTCGCCGACCCGCAGGACCTGGTCAAGGGCCAGGCCGGCTCGCTGAGCGATCCCGCCACCGCGTCGAAGGCGATCGGCGTTTATCGCGACGCCAAGCCGACCGGCACGCAGGGACTCAAGGAAAACAGCACTACCAATGGAGGGGGCTAAGACATGAACGCACCGTTTAAATCGCCGACTGCGGGCACCCGCGACGCGTTCAGCGCCTATGTCTGCGACGACGATACGCTCGACTTGCTCCTGCCGGTCGCCAACGAACTCGGCTGGCCCGCCGAGAAATGCTACAAGGGCGGCCTGCGCAACGCCATTCAGCAACTGTCGGTCGCCGCGAGCCCCAATATCCTGCTCGTCGACCTCAGCGAATCGGGCGATCCGCTCAACGACATCAACGCGCTTGCCGAAGTGTGCGAGCCCGGCACCGTCGTGATCGCGATGGGCCAGGTCAACGATGTCCGCCTCTATCGCGACCTCCTCGCGAGCGGCATCCACGATTATATTCTCAAGCCCTTCGGCTCCGAGCAGATCCGCGAAACGCTGGTCAACGCGCAGGCGTTCTTCAGCGCGCCGCGCCACGCGGCCGATGACGACGAAGCCCGGCTGCACCTGCTGACCGCGGTGATCGGGACGCGCGGCGGCGTCGGCGCATCGACGATCGCGACCTCGCTCGCCTGGATGATCAGCGAAGGGCTCAAACGTCCGACCGCCCTGCTCGACCTCGATGTGCATTTCGGCACCGGCGCGCTGGCGCTCGACCTCGAACCGGGCCGCGGCCTGACCGATGCGATCGACAATCCCAGCCGTATCGACGGCCTGTTCATCGAACGCGCGATGGTGCGGGCGAACGAGAATCTCGCGCTGTTGTCGGCCGAGGCGCCGATCCATCAGCCGATCATGACCGACGGTTCGGCGTTCCACCTGCTGCAGGAGGAACTGCGCAACGCATTCGACGTCACCGTGCTCGACCTGCCGCGCCATATGCTCGTGCAATATCCGCACCTGGTGCACGATGTCGGCGTCACCGTCGTCGTGACCGAACTGACGCTGGCGGCCGCGCGCGACCTCATCCGGATCAAGTCGTTCCTCAAACAGAACGCGCCGGACACCCGGCTCGTCGTCGTCGCCAACAAGGTGGTGTCGGGGACCGGAGAGATCGGCCGCAAGGATTTCGAAGAGACGATCGAAGGTCCGATCGATTTCCTCATCGCCTACGATCCCAAGATGATCTCGCAGGCGGCCAAGCTCGGCCGCGCTTATGGCGACATCGTCAGGGGCACCAAATCGGGCCAGCCGCTCGACCGCCTGGTGCAGCACATCGTGGCCGCGTCGGAAGACATCGAAAACGCGCCCAAGGCTAAGGGCAAGAGCTCGCTGCTCGGCAAGTTCGACCTCAAGGCGATGCTGTCGAAATCGACCGCCAAGAACTAAGCGGTGCCCGGCAGGGGTGCGGCGATCGTCGCGCCCCGCCGCCACCGTCCATGCGATCCGACGGGAAGACGATATGAGTTTCTGGATGCTGACTGCGATGACCGCGATCATTTTCGCCATGCTGGTGACGATGGTGCAGCTCTATGCCAGCCCGTCGACAGGCAAGGCGCGGTCGCGTCGCCTGACCGCCATCCGCGAACGGCATACCGGCGATACCGAAGCGATGATGGCCGCGCAGATGCGCAAGACGATCAACAAGACGCTGCTGCAGAGCAATTCGCGCATCGCCAGCTATCTGCCCAATCGCAAGGTGCTCGAAAACCGCCTCAAGCGGACCGGCAAGGCCTGGCCGATCGGCAAGTTCATGTGGACCAATGTCGGCATCGTCACGCTCGTCGCGCTGCTGTTGACGCTCAAGGGCATGCCGATCTTCTTCAGCCTCGCGGTCGGTTCGATGGTCGGCATCGGCCTGCCGCACATGGCGGTCAATTTCCTGATCAAGAAGCGCACCAAGAAATTCAACGAGAATTTCCCCGACGCGATCGACCTGATGGTCCGCGGCCTGAAATCGGGCCTGCCGATCTCGGAAACGCTCGGCATCGTCGCCAAGGAAGTCGACGGCCCGATCGGCGAGGAATTCAAGGCGGTCAACGAACGCATCCGGATCGGCAAATCGATGGACGCCTCGCTCCAGGAAACCGCCGACAAGATCGGCACGCCCGAATTCCAGTTCTTCGTCATCACGCTGGCGATCCAGCGCGAGACGGGCGGCAACCTCGCCGAAACGCTGGGCAACCTGTCCGATGTGCTGCGCAAGCGCGCGCAGATGAAGCTCAAGATCAAGGCGATGAGTTCCGAAGCCAAGGCATCGGCCTATATCGTCGGCGCGCTGCCGTTTTTCGTGTTCATCATCGTCTATATGACGAACCCGTCGTATATTTCCGGATTCTTCCATGAAGAACGCCTCATCATGACCGGGCTCGGCGGCCTCGTCTGGATGGGAATCGGCGTGTTCATCATGAAGAAAATGATCAGCTTCGAAATCTGACGGGGGCCCAGGACACATCATGGAACCGACTGCAATCACTGGTCCGACGCTGATGGGGGTCGACGTGATCTGGGCGGCGAGCATTCTCGCCGCGCTGGGCACGCTCGCCGTGATCGCCGCCGTCTATGGCGCGGTCACCGTGCGCGATCCGATGGCCCGCCGGGTCAAGTCGCTCAACGAACGGCGCGAACAGCTGAAGGCCGGCATCACCGCCTCGACGACCAAGAAACGCGCCAAGCTCGTCCGCAAGAACGAGACGACCGATCGCATGCGCAAATTTCTGGGATCGCTCAAGGTCCTGCAGGAAGACCAGATCAAGGCCGCGCAGAAAAGCCTCGCCCAGGCGGGCATCCGGTCGAAGGACGCGGCAATCGCCGTCATCTTCGGACGCCTCGTCGCCCCGATCGTCCTCGGCGGCACCGCCGTCCTGCTGATCTACGGCATCGACTATTTTCCCGACTGGTCGCCGATCAAGAAGGCCGGCGCGGCGATGGCGATGCTGATCCTCGGCTATAAGGGCCCGGACCTGTTCGTCACCAACAAGAAGAACAAGCGCACCGACGCGATCCGCAAGGGTCTGCCCGACGCGCTCGACCTGCTCGTCATCTGCGCCGAGGCGGGCCTCACCGTCGATGCCGCCTTCCACCGCGTCGCGCGCGAACTGGGCAAGGCCTATCCCGAACTGGGCGAGGAATTCGCGCTGACCGCGATCGAATTGGGCTTCCTGACCGAGCGCCGCCAGGCGTTCGAGAACCTGACCTATCGCGTCGACCTCGAAGCCGTCAAAGGCGTGACGACGACGATGATCCAGACCGAAAAATACGGCACCCCGCTGGCCAGCGCGCTTCGCGTCCTGTCGGCGGAATTTCGCAACGAGCGCATGATGCGCGCCGAGGAAAAGGCCGCACGCCTGCCCGCGATCATGACGGTGCCGCTGATCCTGTTCATCCTGCCGGTGCTGTTCATCGTCATCCTCGGCCCGGCGGCCTGTTCGATCAAGGACGCGCTGGTCAAATAACGATCCGGCCACGACCAAACAGAAAAAGGGCGCCTCGCGAGGCGCCCTTTTGCTATCGCGGCTGCGATCGATGCGATTCCGTCAGGCCACGCTCTGCTCGATCGTGCCGAAGATCGGGTGGTGGTGCTCGTCCATCATGACGATCTTGACGCTGTCGCCCTTTTTCAGGAACTCGGTGCTCGGCTTGCCGTCCTCGATCGTCTCGACCATCCGCACTTCGGCGATGCAGCTGTAGCCCAAACCGCCCTCGGCGATCGGCTGGCCGGGGCCGCCGTCCTTGTCGCGGTTCGACACCGTTCCCGATCCGATGATCGTGCCCGCGCCGAGAGGACGCGTCTTGGCGGCGTGCGCGATCAGCGTGCCGAAATCGAAGGTCATGTCCTCGCCGGCGTCGGCCTTGCCGAACGGTGCGCCGTTGAGCTCGACGAGCATTTCGCCCTTGAGCTTGCCGCCCTGCCAGGCATCGCCGAGCTCGTCGGGCGTGACGAACACCGGCGAGAAGCTCGACGGCGGCTTCGACTGGAAAAACCCGAAGCCCTTGCCGAGTTCGCCGGGGATGAGGTTGCGCAAGGACACGTCGTTGGTCAGCCCGACGAGGACGATATGGTCGAGCGCGTCGGTCGCCGACACGCCCTGCGGCACGTCGTCGGTCACGACCACGACCTCGGCCTCGAGATCGCAGCCCCAGGCTTCGTCGGCGAGCGGGATGTCGTCGCGCGGGCCGATAAAGGCGTCGCTGCCGCCCTGGTACATCAGCGGGTCGTGCCAGAAGCTGTCGGGCATCTCGGCGCCGCGCGCCTGGCGGACCAGCGCGACGTGGTTCACATAAGCGCTGCCGTCGGCCCATTGATAGGCGCGCGGCAGCGGCGACGCGGCATCGCGCTCGTGAAACCGCTCGCGCGGGATCGCCTCGTGCTCGAGGTCGGTCGCCAGGTTCTGCAGCAACGGCGCATAGGTCGCCCAGTCGTCGAGCGCGCCTTGCAGCGTCGGCACGATGTGCGTCGCATCGGCATACCAGGCGAGGTCGCGGCTGACGACGACGAGCCTGCCGTCGCGGCCGTGTTTGAGCGATCCGAGTTTCATAGGGCTTCCCATCTTCTTGTCGTCATTGCGAGGAGCGCAGCGACGCGGCAATCTATCCTGACGTTACGATAGATTGCTTGGCTGCACTCGCAATGACCGATTGAAATAAATCTGCCGCGGTCGGCCTATTCGACCAGCGAGCCCGGATCGACGTGCAGCCACTGCGCGTGCTGCGGCGCCTTCTTGGTCTCGCTCCATTCCTCGAGCATCGGCCGCGCGACGCGGGCGAGTTCGGCATATTGCTCGGGCGTGCCGATATTGCAGGCGAGCTCGAGCCGGTGGCCGTTGGGATCGAAGAAATAGATCGAGCGGAAGATGCCGTGATAGGTCGGGCCGAGCACGTCGATCCCCTGCTCCTCGATATGCGCCTTGGCCGCATCGAGTTCGGCGAGGCTCGCGACCTCGAACGCAAGATGCTGGACCCAGGCGGGGGTATTGGGATCGCTGCCCATGTCGGGCTGCTCGGGCAGTTCGAAAAACGCCACGACATTGCCGCCGCCGCAATCGAGGAAGACGTGCATATAGGGGTCGTAGGCGCCGGTCGACGGGACATGGTCCTCGGCAAAGGCGTTGGTATAGGCAAAGCCGAGCACGCGGCAGTACCATTCGACCGTCTCCTTCGCGTCCTTGCAGCGATAGGCGACGTGGTGGATGCGCTGCACCGCGAACGGCGGCGCCGGGCAGTCGTTGACGCCGCCCTGCGCGGCGAGGTTCGGCGCGTCGCTCACGCCGCGTCCCCGGCGTCCTTGCTCGCGGGGATGACGCCGCGGCGGATCTGGTCGAGCTCGATCGATTCGAACAGCGCCTTGAAATTGCCCTCGCCGAAACCGTCATTGCCCTTGCGCTGGATGATCTCGAAAAAGATCGGCCCGACCATGTTCTCGGTAAAGATCTGCAGCAACAGGCCCTCGCCGGTCTCGGGCGAGCCGTCGATCAGGATCTTGCGCTTGTGCATTTCCTTCACGTCGTGGCCGTGGCCCGGCAGGCGGCTGTCGAGCATTTCGTAATAGGTGTCGGGCGAATCCTGGAACCTGACGCCGTTGGCGCGCAGCTTGTCGACGGTATCGAAGATATCCTCGGTCGACAGCGCGATATGCTGGATGCCCTCGCCCTTGTACTCGCGGATGAACTCCTCGATCTGGCTGTGGTCGTCCTGGCTCTCGTTGAGCGGAATGCGGATCTTTTCGTCGGGCGCGGTCATCGCCTTGGAAAACAGGCCGGTCGACTGACCCTCGATGTCGAAATAGCGGATCTCGCGGAAATTGAAGATGTTTTCGTAATAATCGGCCCAGACGCTCATATTGCCGCGCTTCAAATTGTGCGTCAGGTGGTCGAGATCCTTGAGGCCGACGCTGTTGTCGTCCTTGCCCTTGCCGGTCGGTTCGAAATCGCGGTCGTAGATCGTCTCGCTGCCGTATCTGTCGACGAACATGACGTGCGCGCCGCCGATCCCCTCGATCGCCGGGATGTCGAGTTCGCCGGGTCCGCAATCGCGCCTGGCGGGAGTGGCCCCGCGCTCGACCGCGAGCTGGAGCGCGGCATCGGCGTCCTTGACCCGAAAGCCCATCGCGCATGCCGACGGCCCGCGCGTGTCGCGAAACATCGCCGGCTGGCCGCCGGTTTCCATGTTGAGCAGGAAATTGATGTCGCCCTGCGCATAGCGCCGGATCGGCTTGCTCTTGTGCGTCGCGACGTGGCTGAAGCCGAGCATCTCGAACAGCCGGGCCATTTGCTCGGGATCGGGATGGGTGAATTCGACGAACTCGAAACCGTCGAGGCCCATCTCGTTAGCAGCCTGATCCGTCTTGGTTTTCTCGCGAACTTCGGTCGCCATCTTCGCTCTCCCGGCAAAAGGTTTCAATTGAAACTAACTACCAGATCGGCGAGATCGGCGCAAGGCGTGCCGGCTATTTCCCGCCCGCCTGCAGGCGATCGGCGCTCCCGCGCAGCCGTTCGAGCAAGTGCCACAATTGTTCGCGTTCGCGCAGCGTAAGCGGCTTCATCACCTCGCGCTCGATCGCCAGCGCGTGCGGCACGACGTCTTCGTACAGCGCCCTGCCCGCCACGGTCAGCGTCAGGTGATGCGATCGCGCATCGCCCTTGTGCGGCACGCGATCGAGCAGGCCGCGCTCGACCAGGCGGCGCGTCGCGCGACTGACGCTGACCTTGTCCATCCGCGTCGCATCGACCAGCCTGCGCTGCGTCATGTCGCCGCGATCGCCGATCACCGCGATCAATCGCCATTCGGGAATGCGCAGGTCGAAGCGCGCCTGATAGTCCTCGGCGATCAGCTGGCTGACCGCGTTCGACGCGATCGACAGCTGATACGGCAGGAAGCGCGGCAGGTTGAGTTTCTTGGCGACCATCGCGCGATTATCGCGGCGAAGCGCCGGCGACGCAAGCTAGTCGGCGGGCTTGACTCGATCGGGATGCGCCGCCGCGACCGCCTCCAGCGCCTGCAGCGCGGCATCGATCCGCACCAGCTTCGGATAGGCGTCGAGCGGCGTCGCGAACCGGCGCGCATTGTACATCTGCGGCACGAGGCAGATATCGGCCAGATTGGGGCCATCCCCGCCGAACAACCCCGCGCTCGGGGCCAATTGCTCAAGCGCGCCAAAACCCTCGGCGATCCAGTGGCGGTACCAGTCGTCGATCGTCGCCTGGTCATGGCCGAGCGTGTTCTTGAGATATTTGAGGACACGCAGATTGTCGATCGGATGGATGTCGGCGGCGATCACCAATGCGGCGGCGAGCACCTTCGCCCGCTCCAGCGGGTCAGAGGGCACCATCGGCGGATCGGGAAAGGTCGCATCGAGCCAGTCGATGATCGCGAGGCTCTGCGTCAGGTCGGTGTCGCCGACGCTCAGCATCGGCACCAACCCCTGCGGATTGCGCGCGACATAGGCTGCCGCCTTGTTGTCGCCTTCGAGCAGGCTCGTCGGCTCCGAACGATAGGCGACGCCTTTGAGATTGAGCACGATGCGCACGCGGTACGATGCCGAGCTGCGGAAATAATCGTGGAGGACGATCTCGGGCTGGTCTGGACTGGTCATGATCCCGACCTTGCCGCGCGGCGAGAACGCTGGCAACGATCAATGGCGCAAGCGCACCGGCTATGCCGAGATCAGCACGACCTATTGCGCGGCCCGTGAAAAGACATGCTGTCGACGGCGCCGCACGAGCTAGCGCAGCCGCGAGATCCACGCTTCGACTGCGGCAACGCCCTCGTCATGGACCGTCGCCCGGCCGAGTTCGGGCATCGCCACCCCCGGCTCGAGGCTCTTCATCCGGTGCGTCAGGATCGATCGCGACGGGTCGCCAGGAACGATGTCGAACTCGAGATTGCCCGATCCGCGCCCCGCCGCCGTTGGCCGCTTGCCGATGCCGAGCGCGACCGGATCGGTGACCTCCCAGCCCAGGTTCAGCCCCGAATTGCTCGCCGACCCCTCGGGCCGGTGGCAATGCGCGCAATTGGCGTCGAGATAGGCGCGCGCCACCGCCTCGACCGGCGCGTCGGCGCGGTCTTCCCAGACCGGCAGGCGCTTCGCCACCGCCGGCGCGACATCGATCTTCCCCGCGCTTTCGAGCTTCGCGACGAACGCCGCGTCCATGTTGCGCGCCTTGGGCCCGATCGGCGTCACCGCGCCGTCGACCGCGTGGCATTCCTTGCACTGGTTCTTGTTGGGAACCGCATAGCTGATGCTGCGCGTCGCGCCCGACGGATCGGTAAAGGTCACCGGCACGCGCGCGCCACCGAGCTTGAGCGCCGCCGCGTCCTGCGCCGCGTTCCAGACATAGGGCAGCGCGACCCAGCCGTCGGCGCGGTGGAGCAGCACGCGCGTCTCGATCAGGCGCAGCTTACCGTCGTGCTCATAGCCGAAACTCTTGACGATCGCGCTGCCGACGGGGAGGTCGATCAGCCCCTCGCCGTTCGCCTTCGCCCTCGCGCCGACGGGAATGTAGAGATAGCGCAGTTTCTCCGAATAATCGGAAAACAGCGGCGTGTTGAGGCGATAGGAAATCACCCCCTCGGCCGGGTCGCGCGCGCCCGCATCGTCGAAAAATCGATAATCGGACAGCTTGGCCGGGAACCCCGCCGCCATGATCGCGGCATCGTCGACCTGCGACGGCGGCACGGTCGCGCCGAGCGCGCTCGCCAGCGCGAGGCCGATCGTCGCCAGGCTGACGGCGCGGATCATTGCTGCGCGCGCACCTCGATCGCATCGGCCAGCGTCACCGGGGCGATCGGCGTGATCATCAGGTCGGCGCCGACGTCGCTTACCGGCGCGGGCGCGCCCTTGGTCACGTCGGTCCCTTGCGCGGGCAGGCCGAGCGAGAGGATGCCAAGCCCCGCCGGCGCGGCCAGTGCGCTGTCGCCGAGCCCGTCCCAGATCACCGGCGGCAATGCCCCGCCGAACGCCGCGGCCATCTGCGCGCCGCCGTCATATTGCGGGTCGCGGCCGTTGCGGACGTACGAATTGCCCTCGGTCAGCAGAACGTTGCGCGGATAGGGATTGTATTTCGCATCGTCGAACGACAGCGGATAGGCGATGACGAGCACGCCCGCGGTGCCGTTGTCGGCGATGACGTTGTCGGCGATCTCGACATTCTCGTTCGCCATCACCATCACGCCGGTGCCCTTGCGCACGCTCGCGACGATATTGCCCTTGGGGGCGAAATTGGGCGTGTCATTGGCGATGACGAGATTGTGATCGACCAGCACATTGCCGCCGAAGCCGCCCTGATTGACGAGATTCGGCAGGTTGGGTAGGTCGAACACCAGAATCCCGCCGGTGTTGCGCGTGACGTAATTGCCCGTGACGCGCGCATCGCGGCTGTTCTCGATCTCGATCCCGGCGACATTGTACATCGCCACCGAATTGCGCACGATGATCGTCTTGCTCTGGCCGACATAGATGCCCGCGTCGGATGCGCCCTTCACCGTCACGCCGTCGATCAGCACGCCGACGCTTTCGACCGGATAGACGCCATAGGCGCCGTTGGTTTCCTTGGGGCCCCCGGTCCATTCGACGCGCACGCGCGCATAGACGATATTGTCGGCGCCCTTCGACTTGATGCCGTCGCCCTTGCTGTTCTCGACCGCGAAATCGCGCAGCGTGACGTTGTCCGACGTCACCAGCAACCCCTCGCCCGCGGCCAGCTGGCCGGTGAAGTCGAGCACGCTGGCATCCTGCCCCGCGCCTTTCACCGTCACCCCGTCGACGTCGAGCGACAGGCCGTCGGTCAGGACGAACCGCCCCGCGCCGAGCTCGACGGTATCGCCGGGCTGGGCGACGATCAGCGCTTCCTGCAATCGCTCCTGCGCGCCTTCGCCGGGAGCCACGGAAATCGTTTCGGCCAAGGCGGGAAACGACAGCGAAATGGCGGCAAGCGCCGCACCGATCAGGATTTTTTTCATGGCCGCGATCATGCGCGCATCGCCGCCGCTGTCAATCCTGCAAACGGCGCTACGGCTTTCGCAGCAGCCATTGGGTCCCCATCGCGATGTGCAATTCGGTGCTGTCGTAGATCGGCAGCACGTTCGCCTTGGGATCGACGATCATGCGCAATTCGGTCGAGGCGAGGACGACGGCATCGACCTCCTCCTGGTCGTAATTGGTCAGGAAGGTCTTCATCGTCCGTTCGGCATCGCGCGTCGCGCGCCCGAGCATCAGCTCGTCGTAAATGATCCGCTCGATCTCGGCGACGCGGTCGTCGCGCGGTGCGACCAGCTTAACGCCATATTGCATCAGGCGGCGGCGGTACCAGCCTTCGGCCATGACGTTGGCGGTGCCGACGATCGCGACGCAGCCGACCTTGTCGGCCTTGAGCGCCTTGCCGACCGCCTCGGCGATATGGAGCAGCGGGATGCCGATCGCCGCCTCGACCTCGCGCGCGACGCGGTGCATCGAATTGGCCGCGATCAGGATCGCCCCAGCGCCCGCCGCCTCGAGCCGCTGCGCCGACGCGATCAGGACCTGCGCGACGCGCGCCCAGTCGTCCTCGCTGCGCGCCCGCGCAATGTCGGCGAAATCGAGGCTTTCGATCAGCAACGGCGCGCTCGACAGCCCGCCCCTCGCCTTGTTCACGCTCTTGTTGAGGTGGCGATAATAGAGCTCGGTCGAAGCCCAGCTCATCCCGCCGATCAGGCCCAGCTTGCGCATCAGTCGAGCGCCTTCACGATGCCGTCGACCATCTTCTTCGCATCGGCGAGCAGCATCATCGTGTTGTCGCGGAAGAACAGCTCGTTCTCGACCCCGGCATAGCCCGCGCCGCCCATCGACCGCTTGAGGAACAGCACCGTCTTCGCCTTGTCGACGTCGAGCACGGGCATGCCGTAGATCGGCGAACTCTTGTCGGTCTTCGCCGCCGGGTTGGTGACGTCGTTGGCGCCGATGACGAAGGCGATGTCGGCCTGCGAAAATTCCGAATTGATATCCTCCAGCTCGAACACCTCGTCATAGGGCACGTTGGCCTCGGCCAGCAGGACGTTCATATGCCCCGGCATGCGCCCGGCAACGGGATGGATCGCGTATTTGACGCTGACACCATGTTCCTTCAGCTTGTCGGCCATCTCCCGCAGCGCATGCTGCGCCTGCGCGACCGCCATGCCGTAGCCGGGGACGATGATGACGCTTTCGGCCTGTTTCATCAGGAACGCCGCGTCCTCGGCGCTGCCCGCCTTCCACGGCCGGTCGATCTTCGCCGCGCCGCCCTCGGGCCCCGCGACCGCGCCGAAGCCGCCCGCGATGACCGAGATGAAGCTGCGGTTCATCGCCTTGCACATGATATACGACAGGATCGCGCCCGACGATCCGACCAGCGCGCCGGTAACGATCATCGCGCTGTTGTGAAGCGTGAAGCCCATCGCGGCCGCCGCCCAGCCCGAGTACGAGTTGAGCATTGAGACGACCACCGGCATGTCGGCGCCGCCGATCGGGATGATCAGCAGGAAGCCGATCGCAAAGGCGAGGCCGACGAGAATCCAGAACAGCGGACTCTCGCCCGGACCGCCCGAGCCCGACATCGCGAACAATGCAGTCAGCACGATGATCCCGCCGAGCACCGCGAGGTTGATGACGTGGCGCGCGGGCAGCAGGATCGGCGCGCCCGACATGCTACCATTGAGCTTGAGGAAGGCGATGACCGACCCCGAAAAGGTGATCGCGCCGATCGCCGCGCCGAGTGCCATCTCGATCCGGCTGACCGCAAGGATGTTGCCGTCGCCGCCAAGGATCCCGAACGCTTCGGGGTTGAGGAATGCGGCAGCGCCGACGAGGACCGCAGCCATGCCGACAAGGCTGTGAAACGCCGCCACCAGCTGCGGCATCGCGGTCATCGCGATCCGCCGCGCAGTGACGAGGCCGATCGCCCCGCCGATCGCGATCGCGATCAGGATTTCGACGATCCCTGCGATTTCGTGCGTCACCAGCGTGGTGACGACCGCAATCGCCATGCCCGCCATGCCGAAGCGGTTGCCCTTGCGGCTGCTCTCGGGATTCGACAGGCCGCGCAACGCGAAGATGAAGCATATGCCCGCGACGAGATAGGCCAGCGCCACCCACGGACTCGCTGCAACGTGCTCCGAAACGCCTCGAGATATTTCGTAAAAGTTATTTGTGCTGTTCAAGACGCTACAATCATACCCCCCATTCGGCGCGTCGGCACACTCGGTCGCTTTGGCAGGAACTGCAATAAAGAAGGCTATGCCGAAGGAAGCTGGAGCGAAATCCTTGTAGGAGAGCATCACTTGCGCTCCTTCTTCTTGTACATCGCCAGCATCCGCTCGGTCACGGCAAAGCCGCCGAAGATGTTGATGCTCGCGAGCACCACCGCGGCGAGGCCGAGCCATTTTGCGCCCGGCACTTCGGCCGCGGCGCTGGCGATCAGCGCGCCGACGATGATCACGCTCGAAATCGCGTTGGTCACCGCCATCAGCGGCGTGTGCAGCGCCGGGGTGACCGACCAGACGACGTAATAGCCGACGAAACACGCCAGCACGAAAATCGACAAAATACTGATGAAATCCACGGCCCTGCCCCTTTGCGTCGCCACCGACGCCTGATCGGTTCGCATGATCCCAGGGTGGTGGCAAATTCGGCCGCAGCTGTCGAGGGCGCAAAGGAAACGCCGCCCCTCCGCAAGGGAGAGGCGGCGCGACGTTGGAGCGAGCGGCCGATTAGGGCAGCATAATTCCGTTGATGACGTGGATCATTCCGTTCGACTGAACGACATCGGATTGTGTGATATAGGCTTTTCCGCGATTGCCCTCGATCAGCAGCGTGCCGTTCGCCTGCGGCATGAAGCTGAGCGTGCCGCCCTGCAACGTCGCATAGGTCGCGGTGCCGCCATTGGCAGCGGCCTTGGCCTTGATATCGGCAGCCGTGATCCGGCCGGCCACGACATGGTATTTGAGCAGGTTGGCCAGCTGATCCTTCGCCGCCGGCATCATCAGGGCGTCGAGAGCTTCTGCCGGGATGAGGCCGAACGCCTCGTCGGTCGGCGCGAAGACCGTGAACGGACCGGCGCCCGACAAGGCATCGACCAGGCCGGCCGCCTTGACGGCAGCAACCAGCCTGGTGTGAATCGGCGAATTCATCGCGTTTTCGACGATCGTCTTGTTGCCGAACATCTCGGCGCCGCCAACCGTGCTCACTTCGATAATCGGCGTCGTCGTGGAGGCGAGCCGGGTCCCGATGGTGCCGTTGGAATTTACATCGGCGCCGGCTCCCGCTTGCGCGTTGACCTCGGTGCCCGTGGTGCAACCCGCCGTCAGCAGCGCGGCTGCGGAAATCGTCGCAATCAGCGATAGTTTGATCATTAAAAACTCCTTTCAGATAAAGATTACGCGCGCCCCTAGCGAATAGTTGCAAAAAATAAAAGCAAGCCACCGGATTGTCGGCGCCGCGACCCGCGACGAGCACAGTCCGTGCGCGCCGGCGCGCGATCGATCAAATGGCCAGGCCGGCCATCGGGACCGACCCGATTTCAGGCGGTATCGCGCAGCCTCGCGCTCACGATGGCGCCGCCCTTGGTCAGGCGGACGCCCTGCGTCACCTCGTCGTCGTCCGGCAGGACCGGACGCCCCGCCTCGGCGTCCCAATAGGCGCTGAGGAAATTGTACAAATTGCGCGCGAACAGCGCCGAAGTGTCGGGCGACATGCTCGCCGCCATGTTGCGGGCGCCGATGATCGTGACGCCGTGTTTCACCACATTCTCGCCCGCGACCGCGCCTTCGACGTTGCCGCCCGCTTCGGCGGCGAGGTCGACGATCACGCTGCCCTCGCGCATCGTCGCGATCTGCGCGTCGCTGATCAGGCGCGGCGCGGCGCGCCCCGGAATCAGCGCGGTGGTGATGACGATGTCCTGCCTGGCGATATGACTGGACACCAGCTCGGCCTGCGCCGCCTTGTATTCGTCCGACATCTCGGTGGCATAGCCGCCGCTGCCCTCTCCCTCGATGCCCTCGACGGTCTCGACGAAGATCGGCTTGGCGCCGAGAGACTTGATCTGTTCCTTGGTCGCCGCGCGCACGTCGGTCGCGCTGACCTGCCCGCCCAGCCGCCGCGCGGTCGCGATCGCCTGCAGCCCGGCGACGCCGACCCCCATGACGAAGACCTTCGCCGCGCTGACCGTGCCGGCCGCCGTCATCATCATCGGAAAGGCGCGGCCGTATGCGCTGGCCGCCTCGATCACCGCCTTGTACCCCGCCAGGTTCGCCTGGCTCGACAAGATGTCCATCGACTGCGCGCGCGTGATGCGCGGCATCCATTCCATCGCCAGCGCCTCGACGCCCGCCGAAGCATAGCCCTCGATCCGCGCGCGCTGCGCGATCGGATCGAGCGCGCCGACCAGCCAGGCGCCATCGGCGGCAGCGGCGAGCTCGGCAGGATCGGGACCGCGCACGCACAGGACGATGTCGGCCGCTTTCAGCACCGCCTCGCGCGCATCGATCGTCGCACCGGCGGCGACATAGTCGTCATCGGCGATCGCGGCGCCGGTGCCCGCGCCGCGCTCGACGGCGACGTCCGCGCCCAGCGCGATGAACTTCCTGACGGTTTCGGGGGTCGCCGCGACCCGCGTCTCGCCTTGCTCGGTTTCCTTGAGGACCGCTATTTTCACCCGCCGCGCCGCGCTCAGCTGGTGATCAGCAGAACCGCGATCACGGTCACGATCGCGGCGAGGATCGACAACCACTTCAACATATTCAGGAACCCGGAATAGCTGGTTTCCGCCTGTTTCATATCATTATGCGCCATATTCAGCCCCTTGCTTAGCGTCCTTGGCCCTCAGCCATAGTCGTGCGCGCGGCGGGCCTCAAGTGCCGACATCGGTCCGCTCAGCGCCGCGCGATTATCCGCCACGGCTTAAGACCGTTTTTACCCCCTTGGCTTACGGTCGCCCAAGAGACGGGAATACCAAGAGGCGGGGAATAGATGGCCACTGCGCAGGGCGTGAAAATGCTGATGCTCGTCGACGACGAGCCGGCTCAGCAGCGAATGGTTTCGGCCATCGCCGCGCGTGACGGATGGCGCACGATCTTCGCCGCCGATCCCGAAACCGCGCTCGCCCAGCTCGGCACGCAGGACGGCATGGCGCTCGACGCGGTGGTGATCGACAACTGGGGCGCCGAGGACGAGATCGAGCTGTTCGTTCGCGAATTCCGCGTCGCGCGCCCGTCGCTGCCGATGCTGGTCATGACCGGCGGCACGATGACCGAAGAGGCGATCGCGGCGATGCGCGCGGGCGCGTCCGATATCTTTCACAAGCCGGCATCGCCGGTCCGCTTGATCGCCGCGCTGTCGGCGCTGACCGAGCAAAAGCGACACCGCGGCGAGCTGCGCCCGCTGTTCGAAAAATTCGCCGCCGACCTCGATTTCGACGCGATGATCGGCACTTCGAGCGCCTATCGCTCAGCGCTCGCGATCGCCGCCAAGGCGGCGCGGGCGCGCGTGCCGTTGATGATCGAGGGCGAGCCGGGCAGCGGCAAGCTGCAACTCGCCAAGGCGATCCACACATCGTCGTCGCGCGCGCGCGGCCCCTTCGTCACCGTCGATTGTGCAAGCCTCGAGCCGGCGCTGATCGGTTCGTGCCTGTTCGGTCATGAAAGCGGGGCCTTTGCCGGCGCCTTCAACCGCCAGGACGGCAAGCTGCTCGCGGCCGATGGCGGCACGCTCTATATCGACCATATCGAACTGCTGCCCGACGACCAGCAGCGCATGCTGTTCGAAGCGGTCGAGACGGGACGCTTCTCGCCGCTCGGGGGCAAGCAGCTGATCGAGGTCGACACCCGGATCGTGACCGCCACCAGCATCGATCTCGCCGCGACCGCCGGCGCCGGAGGATTTCGCGAGGACCTCTATTACAAGCTCGCGACGGTGCAGCTGAAGGTACCGCCGCTGCGCGAACGCGACGGCGATATTGGTCCCTTGTGCCGCCATTTCCTCGGTCGTTTCGCGCGGCTGCCCAACATGCCCTCGCTCGGCCTGAGCGAGGACGCGCTCAACCTGCTGCGCGCCTATCACTGGCCGGGCAATGTCCGCCAGCTCGAGGGCGTCCTGTTCCGCGCCGCGGTGACCTGCAACAGCGACGCGATCACGCTCGCCGATCTGCCCAACGTCCAGGCGGCGACGATCGTCGCGCCGACCAAGGGGGCCGCATCGCAACCCAGCGACGGCGTCGGCATCACGCTCTATGCCGGCGACGGCAATCTCAGGCCGCTGTCCGAAATCGAGGCCGACGTCATCCGCCTCGCCATCGGCCATTATCGCGGCCGCATGAGCGAGGTCGCGCGCCGCCTCGGCATCGGCCGCTCGACGCTCTATCGCAAATTGAGCGACCTCGGCATCGACACCGCCGCATAACCGCTGCCGCGCTAGGCGTGGCCGAACAGATCCTGCGCGCGTTCATGGACCAGCCTGCCGACGCTGCGGCCCATCTTCAGGCCCTCGATATTGTCGGCCTGGATATGATAGCCGCCCATCACCCGGCTGATCCCCGCCATGTCCGCCGTCTCGGTGAAGGTCGGCAGATACAGCGTGACGTCGGGACCCATCGCATCGGGTTCGGTGATTTCGCCCGGATGGCGCACCAGCTCGGCCCCGAGATGGTCGCTGCCGGTGAATAGCCTCAGCGTTTCGCCGCAGGCGCCGCTGACGGTGCTGTGACCCGAGACATAGCTCGGGAACGGCGGGCTGACGAAGATATAGGGCGAATAGGGATACCAGTCGGAGGCTTTCATCTCGATCACGCCCTTGCCGGGGCCGCCCCAGCCCTTGATCGTCTGGTCGCCGTAATAATAGCGCACCAGCGTCCACGGGCGCGACGTATCCCAATAGCGTTTCGAATCCCACGAGGCGATAAAGGCGTCGTGGGCGCACTGGCCGACCTGGAAGAACAGCTTCACGTCCTGGTCGAGACTATAATGGTCGCGCCTTGACACGTCCTGCGCCAGGCGCAGCCAGTGGCCCGACTGGCCGGTCGATTGCGGGCCGTCGCGCATGAACTCGACGACCGCCTTCTGCTCGGGCGTCAGCGTGGCGTTGTAATGCATGACCTCGTCGATATCGGCCTTGAGCCGGTCGGAACCCACGCGCGGCGGTTCGGGGGCGCGGAACTGATCGGGCCTCGCGAGCGCGAACGGCTCGACCCGATACCATTGCGGCGTCAGGAACCCCGGTGCGAAGGTGCTGCCGTCGTCGCGGCGGAAGGTAATCGGCTGCCAGCGATCGGGGTTGAAGACATGGTCGGGCGAATTGACCGGCGCGTATTCGGTGTAATCCGAATAGGGCACGCCGCTCGATCCGACCTCGTCGCCCATCTGGTTGGCGCCGTCGCCATGTTTGTGCGCGCAGATTTTCTCTCCGACCAGCGTACCGATCCCGATCGGCGAGGCACGCGAAGCCACAGCCTTCATCGGATCGAAGCCGAACTTGCGCAGCGCCGCTTCGATATTGGTGCGCGATTCGGGATAGAGGTCGGTGATCGCGCAGGCCGCCGCGTAGCTGATCGCGGCCTGCTTGTTGGCGAGCGTCCGCTCGCTCGGCGCGACGCGCAGGCTGTCGCCGAAGAACTGGCCGCGCGCCTTGTCGTCGAACGCCGCCCAGGCCTCGTACATCGCCGCCGTCACCACCGCCATCGCGCGCGCCAGGATCGTCGGTCGCGCACCGACGCGGCCGACCTCGGTCGCGGCAGTGTCGAGCAGCACGTCGAGCCAGTGATAGGCGAGCGACTGTTCGGCGCCGCCGACCGAATATCCCTGGTGCGTCAGGCGCGGCTCGCTTGCCAACAGCCGCGAAGGCATGAGCGCGCTTCCCACCAACGCCATCATCGAACCCGTCTTGAGCAATTCCCGCCGATGCATGGTTCGCCCCCTTTAATTCTTCGTCGATCCCCAATTGCCTGCGTGTATTCCTAATCCCCAAATGCTCGGGGAACAAGATATCAGGCACGATCGGGCCAAGGTGCAACGATCGCCTTTACGACGCTTTACGATAGATATGATTCTATAGAAGATTTTAGCCCAGGTCTTTCGCCGTGCATGCTTGCGAAAGCTTGGGCTGCCGCTCCTAACAGCTCAGCGCGGCGTCGCGCAGCGCGCGCCAGACCTTTACCGCCTGCACCGTTTCGCGCACATCGTGCACGCGCACGATATTCGCGCCGAGCTCGACGGCGCGCATGTGCAGCGCGATCGACCCGCCGATCCGGTCGCCGGCTTCGGCCTCGCCATCGATCGCGCCGATCAGGCGCTTGCGGCTGGCGCCATAGAGCAGCGGCACGCCGAGCGCGTGGAACAACGCCAGGCTGTTGGTCAGCGCCAGGTTGTCGGCGACGCCTTTGCCGAAGCCGATGCCCGGATCGGCGATGATCCGGTCGCGCGATATGCCCGCCGCGACGACCGTCTCGATCCGCCGCGCCAGCCAGTCGAACACGTCGAGCACGACGTCGTCGTAGCGCGCATCCTTGTGCGGGTCGCTCGACTGCGACGGCGCGTGCATCAGCACGACGGGGCAGGCGGCGGCGGCGACCACCTCGACCGCGCGCTCGTCATAGAGCAGCGCCGAAATGTCGTTGACGATCCCCGCGCCCGCCGCCAGCGCCGCCTCCATCAGCGCCGCCTTGCGCGTGTCGACCGACACCGCGACGCCGCTTTTCGCCAGGCGATCGACGACCGGCACGACGCGTTCGATCTCGTCGCCTTCCCACACCGGCTTGGCGCCGGGCCGCGTCGATTCGCCGCCGATGTCGATCGTCGCCGCGCCGGCGGCCGCCATCGCGAACCCCGCATCTGCGGCCCGATCGACGTTGCCGCCATGCCGGCCGCCGTCGGAAAAACTGTCGGGCGTGACGTTGAGGATGCCCATCACGCGCGGCTCGTCGAAGCGGATCGTGCGCTCGCCGAGCGACAGCGGCGCGCGCTCTGCGGCGACGCCTGCGCGCGCCGCCTCGGCCTGGCGCCGCAGCGGATCGGCAAGGCCCGCGATCCACTCGTCGGCCCGCTCGACCGGGACGAGCGCCTCGCCCAGCCGCGCGCCGCCCTCGCCGCGGCGCCAGCGCACCGCCCAGGCGGCGAACCACAGCATCGACCGGGCGACCCGCGCGACGCGCCCGTCGAGCTCGTGCGGCCGCTCGACGAAGCACGCCGGCTGCAGGTAGAGCCGCGCATCGGCGGCGATGTTGGGGAACTGGGTCATGGCTCTTTTTACGGCCTGTTCCGAACTTGTCGACGCCTAGAGTCGCCCGCCCGCTTGCGCGCGGCGTCAGGCGCGGGCCGATCCCGGAGAGCGTCGCGCGCCAAGCGCCGCCCCGGCCCCTCCCGCAAGCGGGAGGGGAGCGTTAAGGCTCGTTCGCCAGCAAATAGGTCTGGCGCAGATCGTCGATCGGCTTAAGCCCCGCCCCCTCGGCCTCGAAATGCCAGAAGGTCCAGCCGTTGCAGCTCGGCGCGCCCTGCAGCGTCGCGCCCATTTTGTGGATCGATGCGGTCGTGCCGAGGCATTCGAGGCTGCCGTCGGCGCGCACCTTCGCCTTCCAGCGGCGCTTGGCGTCGCAGATCACCGCGCCGGGCTTGAGATAGCCCGTCTCGACCAGCGTGCCGAACGCGACGCGCGGCGCCGCCTTGGGCGACTGCATCGTCTTGAGCGCGCTCTCGTCGAGCGGCAGCGCGGCGGCGATGCGTTCGCTCGCGACTTCGATGTAATCGCTCTCGCGCTCGATCCCGATCCAGTCGCGCCCCAGCCTTTTGGCGACGGCGCCGGTCGTGCCGGTGCCGAAAAACGGGTCGAGGACGACGTCGCCGGGCTTGGTCGCCGCGAGCAGGATGCGATAGAGCAGCGCCTCGGGCTTTTGCGTCGGATGCGCCTTTGTGCCGCCGCGCTTCAGCCGCTCCTGCCCGCCGCAGATCGGGAACAGCCAGTCGGAACGCATCTGCAGCTCGTCGTTCAGGGTCTTCATCGCGCGATAGTTGAACGTATAGCGCGACCCTTCGGACTTCGACGCCCAGATCAGCGTCTCGTGCGCATTGGTGAAGCGCGTGCCCTTGAAATTGGGCATCGGGTTCGACTTGCGCCAGACGATGTCGTTGAGGATCCAGAAGCCCTCGTCCTGGATCGCGGTGCCGACGCGAAAGATGTTGTGATAGCTGCCGATCACCCAGATCGACCCGCTCGGCTTCAGGATCCGGCGCGCCTCGGCGAGCCAGGCGCGCGTGAACTTGTCGTAGATCGCGAGCGTGGCGAACTTGTCCCATTCGTCGTCGACGGCATCGACGCGGCCGCCTTCGGGCCGGAACAGGTCGCCGCCGAGCTGCAGATTGTACGGCGGATCGGCGAAGATCATGTCGATGCAATCGTCGGGCAGTTTCGCCATTTCGGCGATGCAGTCGCCCTGGACGATCTGCCCGAGCGGCAGGTCGAGCGCGCGCGGCGTCGCTTTGACCTGCGCCCGTTTGACGCCGACTTTTTCGATCATGCCCATTTCCGCTCCCCTTGTTGAGACGCAAACTGTTGGCCGGGGAGTCCCCCGTCAAGTTCAAAAGCTTAGGGAAAGAGCCTCACAAAATGGTTAACATCGCGGGAACGAAACGAGTCCCCCACAGCATGTGGAGTCGCTGTGCGCCGGCGCGCCACCAGACCTAGTGGTGTGGCGCCGAGGACTCACCCGCGATTATTGCGACGCTCAGATCAGGACGAGCTGCCTGACGGGGGCGAAGCTGCGGCGATGGAGCGGGCACGGCCCGAGCTCGCCGAGCGCGGCCATGTGATCGCGCGTGCCATATCCCTTGTGCCGGGCGAAACCATAGCCGGGATAGCGGGCATCGGCTTCGACCATCATCGCATCGCGCGTTTCCTTGGCGACGATCGACGCGGCCGAGATGCAGCGTTCGATGGCGTCGCCGCCGACGATCGGTTCGGCGCGCCAGCGCCAGCCGGCGGTGCGCCCGTGCGGCGTCAGATTGCCGTCGACGAGCACGCGTTCGGGATCGCATCCCGCGGTTTTGCACAGCGCCTCGACCGCGCGCGTCATCGCCAGCATCGTCGCCGCGAAGATGTTGAGGGCGTCGATCTCCTCGACCGAGGCGATACCGACACCGACGTGACAGCGATCGCGGATGCGCGGGTGCAGCGCGGCGCGGCGCGCGGCCGACAGGATCTTGCTGTCGGCCAGGCCGCGGATCTGCCGCCCGCACAGGATCACCGCCGCGGCGACGACCGGTCCCGCCAGCGGACCGCGCCCGGCCTCGTCGACCCCGGCGACCGACCCGACCTCGCTCATGCGCTGCGCCACGGCGGAAAGCGCCGGTTCTCGCCCGCCGAATAGAGGCAGACGATATTGCCGAACGGATCGCGCAGGCGCACCTCGCGCCACAGCCAGGGCTGGTCGATCGGCGCATGCTCGAACGCCAGCCCCGCGCGGCGCAAGCGGTCGACCTCGGCATCGAGATTGGCGCTTTCGAAATAGACCGTGGTGCCGCCCGGGGTACCGAAGCGCGGATCGCGATGGATCGAAAAGGTCGCCCCGCCGGCGAGTTCGAACCGCGCATAATCGGGCGGGTTGGCGACGATCTGCCTGAGGCCGAGCTGGCGATAGAAATCGCGCGACGCCGCGTAATCGTCCATGCAGACGGTGACCTGGTTCATGACGAGGCCGGTGCCCCAGCCCGCCCCGACACTGCCCTGCCCCATCGGGCCGTGGCCCTGGCCGAGCACCGGCGCGCCGCGCAACGCCATGCGGACGAATTCGCGCGCGCGGTCGACCGCGGCGGGCAGGTCGCAGCCATAGGCCAGGAAGGTCGCGATCGCGCTCGCCATCGTGCAACCGGTGCCGTGCGTGTGCGGCGTGTCGATCCGGCTGCCCTGCCAGCTCGTCATATTGTCTTCCTCGATCAGCGCATCGACGAGCTGGTCGCCCTCGTCGTGACCGCCCTTGATCAGCACCGCGCAGCCGTGATCGGACACAAGCTTGAGGGCCGAGGCGACGGGATCGTCCTCCTCGGGTCGATGCCCCGCCAGCGCGGCGAGCTCGGGCAGGTTGGGCGTGGCGATCGTCGCCCGGTCCATCAGCTCGGCGAACGCCGCGATCGTCGCGGCATCGGCCAGCGCCGCGCCGCTGGTGGCGACCATCACGGGGTCGAACACGATCGGCACCGCGTTCGCCTCGCGCAGCCGCTCGGCGACCGCGCGCGCGGTGTCGGGCGATCCGATCATGCCGATCTTGACCGCGTCGACGCCGATATCCTCGACGACCGCGTCGATCTGCGCCATGACGATGGCGGTCGGGACCGGGTGCACCGCATCGACGCCGACGGTGTTCTGCGCGGTCACCGCAGTGATCGCGGTCATCGCATGGCCGCCGAGCATTGTGATCGTCTTGATATCGGCCTGAATGCCCGCGCCGCCGCCCGAATCCGATCCTGCAATGACGAGTATGCGCGGGGTCACGGGCAATGCCTTCGTTCGATCGACGCCGGATGCCGTTCCAGCGCCGCGCCCAGCTTAATCACGCATGGTTGGCAAAAGGTGCATTCGAACGAGCAAATTTCGATATCTTCGCGCATGTCGAGCATCAGCGCGCAGCCGCCTCCACCGCTTCGCAGATGCGCCCGACGATGGTCTCGACCTGGGCGGCGTCGTCGCCCTCGGCCATCACGCGGATCAGCGGTTCGGTGCCCGATTTGCGGATCAGCAGCCGGCCCTTGCCGTCGATCTCGCGCTCGGCATCGGCGATCACTGCGGTCACGGCGGCATCGTCGAGCGGGTCCGCGCCGACGGCATAGCGCACGTTCCTGAGCAGTTGCGGCACCGGTTCGAACAGGTGCAGCAGCTCGCTCGCCGGACGCCCGGCATCGGCCAGTGCGGCGAGCACCTGCAATGCCGCGATCGTGCCGTCGCCGGTGGTGCCGTGATCGGTCAGGATCATATGGCCCGATTGTTCGCCGCCGACGTTGAAACCGCCGCCGCGCATGCGTTCGAGGACATTGCGATCGCCGACATTGGTGCGCTCGAGCGCCAGTCCCTGGGTCTCGAGATAGCGTTCGAGGCCGAGGTTCGACATCACCGTGGCGACGACGCCGCCGCCCCTGAGCTTGCCCTGGCGCGCCAGCGTCGTCGCGATCAGCGCCATGATCTGGTCGCCGTCGACCGTCTGCGCCTTTTCATCGACGACGATCAGCCGGTCGGCGTCGCCGTCGAGCGCGATGCCGATATCGGCCTGTTCGAACAATACGCGCTGCTTGAGCTGTTCGAGCGCGGTCGATCCGCAGCCGTCGTTGATGTTGCGCCCGTCGGGCGAGACGCCGATCGCGATCGTTTCGGCGCCCAGTTCCCAGATCGCGGTCGGCGCGGTGTTGTACGCGGCGCCGTTGGCGCAATCGATCACGACCTTGAGGCCGTCGAAACGGACGTCCTGCGCGAGCGACTGCTTGAGCGCGTGGATATAGCGGCCGCGCGCGTCCTCGATCCGGCGCGCGCGCCCGATATTGGCGGGATCGGCGAGCGTCGCCTCGACCCCCAGCAGCCGTTCGATCGCGATTTCGTCGGCGTCGGACAGCTTGTAGCCGTCGGGGCCGAACAGCTTGATGCCGTTGTCCTGGTAGAGGTTGTGGCTGGCCGAGATCATCACGCCCAGATCGGCGCGCATCTCGCGCGTCAGCAGCGCCACCGCCGGCGTCGGCATCGGGCCGAGCTGGATGACGTCCATGCCGACGCTGGTGAAGCCCGCGACCATCGCGTTTTCGATCATATAGCCCGACAACCGCGTATCCTTGCCGACGACGACGCGGTGGCGGTGGTCGCCGCGCAGGAAGTGCGCGCCCGCGGCCATGCCGACCTTCATCGCGATCTCGGCGGTCATCGGCCGGCTGTTGGTCAACCCGCGAATGCCGTCGGTGCCGAAAAAGCTGCGCGTCATGGTCGCTCCCTTGCAAGGCGGTTGGTCGTCGAGCCTCCTATCGGCAAAGTCCGACCCGACGCAAGCCGGCCCGCGCCGGCCGATGCGAATTCGCCTTTTACGCCGTCGGCTTGCGTGTCATGACCGCGCGATGACCGACACCGATACCGGCGCGCCCGCGGCCGAGGAAAGCTCCGCCATTCCCAACGTCCGCATTCCGGTCCTGTGGATCCTGGGGGCGCTGGTCGGCGGGCTGATCCTCGGCGCGATGATGGGCAACGCATCGCCGCTGGTGACCGAATCCGCCGACGTCGTCGGCACCGTCTGGCTCAACGGCCTCAGGATGACGGTCGTGCCGCTGGTCGTCGCGCTGCTGATCGTCGGCATCGTACAGACCGCCAAGGTCGCGCGCGCCGGGCGCTTTACCGCCAAGGCGGTGCTGATCATGATCGCGATCCTGTGGAGCTCGTCGCTGATCGCCGCGCTGGTGACGCCGCTGCTGCTCGAGGCGTTCCCGATGCCGCGCGAGGCGGCGCAGGCGCTCGCCGCCGCGCTCGGCCAGTCGGCCCCGACCGGCGACATTCCACCGTTCAGCGAATTCCTTCGCGCGATCGTGCCGACCAATCCGATCAATTCGGCCGCCAACGACGAAATCCTGCCGCTGATGATCTTCACCCTCGCCTTCGCCTTCGCCGTGTCGCGCCTCCCGCAAAAGCGCCGCCGCACCGTCTCCGATTTCTTCGAGGCGATCGCCGCGGCGATGATCATCCTGATCGGCTGGGTGCTGATGATCGCGCCGATCGGCGTCTTCGCGCTCGCGCTCGTCGTCGGCGCAAAGGCCGGCGCCGCCGCGTTCGGCGCGCTGGCGCATTACGTCCTCATCGTCACCGCGGTCGGCACGATCGTCTGGCTGCTCGCCTTCGTCGTCGCGCGCGTCGCCGGTCGCCAGCCGCTCGGCAAGTTCGTCCGCGCCGCCATCCCCGCGCACGCCGTCGCGATCTCGACGCAAAGCTCGCTCGCCTCGCTGCCGGCGATGGTCGAGGGTTCGAAATCGCTCGGCATCGACGAACGCAAGGTCGATATCGTGCTGCCGATCGCGGTCGCGCTGTTCCGCGCCACCGGCCCGGCGATGAACCTCGCGGTCGCGATCTACGTCGCGCACTGGCTCGGCATCACGCTGACGGTGCCGATGCTCGCCGCCGGCGTCATCGTCGCGGCGATCACGACGATGGGCGCGGTGTCGCTGCCCGGATCAATCAGCTTCATCAGCTCGATCGCGCCGATCAACCTCGCCATGGGACTGCCGGTGCAGCCGCTCGGGCTGCTGGTCGCGGTCGAAACTTTTCCCGATATCATGCGTACGGTCGGTAACGTGACGATGGACATGGCGGTGACCACGACGGTCGCGGCGCACTCCCCCAATTTGAAGGAAAGCGGACATGAAACAGCGCCAACTGGGTGACGGCCTGACCGTCTCCGCGCTCGGCATCGGCTGCATGCCGATGATCACCGGGGGCAACATCATCTACGGCGGCCATGCCGACGAGGACGAGGCGATCGCGACGATCCACGAAGCGATCGAGCTGGGCGTGACCTTTTTCGATACCGCCGAAATCTATGGCCCGTTCCAGAACGAGGAGTTGCTGGGCAAGGCGATCAGGGCCAAGGGCAGCGGCGCGCGCGACGGCCTGGTCATCGCGACCAAATTCGGTTTCAGGTTCGAAGACCAGGCGATCGTCGGCGTCGACGGCAGCCCCGCCAACGCGCGGCGCGCGGTCGAAGGATCGCTGAAGCGTCTCGGCATCGATTGCATCGACCTGTTCTACCAGCATCGCGTCGACCCCGATGTGCCGATCGAGGACACCGTCGGCGCGATGGCCGATCTCGTGCGCGAGGGCAAGGTCCGCCATATCGGCCTCAGCGAAGCCGCTCCGGCGACGCTGCGAAGGGCCGCCGCGGTCCATCCGATCGCCGCGCTGCAGAGCGAATATTCGCTGTGGGAACGCGATGTCGAGGACGATATCCTGCCCACCTGCCGCGACCTCGGCATCGGCTTCGTGCCCTACAGCCCGCTCGGCCGCGGCTTCCTGACCGGCGGCTTCCAAAACATCGACGATTTGCCCGCCGACGACTGGCGCCGCAACGATCCGCGCTGGTCGCAAGCGAATGCCGCGACCAATTTCGCGATCGTCGATACCGTGCGAGAGATCGCCGACGATCACGGCGTCAGCGCGGCGCAAATCGCGCTCGCCTGGCTGCTGGCGCAGGGCGACGACATCGTCCCCATCCCCGGCACCAAGCGCCGCGAAACGATGCGCGACAGTATGGCCGCGGCCGCCGTCACGCTGACCCCCGCCGACCTCGTCAAGCTCGACAACGCCGCGCCGCGCGGCGCCACCTCGGGCGACCGCTATGGCGAAATGGGCATGAAGATGGTGCGGCTCTAGCGCCGCGCTAGCCGATCCAGCGCCA
>Ga0210036_1000257_pt1 | contig 64375 bp, 41 predicted proteins | sample CryGeymeta201515_FD_185469 | JGI IMG/M metagenome (GOLD analysis project Ga0210036, IMG submission 185469) | Groundwater microbial communities from Crystal Geyser aquifers in Utah, USA - Crystal Geyser metaG 2015-15 (SPAdes) (version 2) | ecosystem: Environmental > Aquatic > Deep subsurface >... | reverse complement strand
AGTGATTTTAACCAGCTACTTAAGATTAATTTGGCCCCCAGTAGACTCTAGTAGTTATTCTACTGTATCATTTGTGGTCTTATTTTTAGGTGTGTATGTTCACAGTAGTAACCAAAGAAATTGATGAAAAAATTCAAATAAGATGACACCATAAAAGTATTCAAATCTTTTCTATTCCACCAGAGTGCACACACACACACAGAGCACAGAGGTCAATCAAACGAGTAAGTGGAACAATAAATAATAACAATAATACGTAGTAATCACGATCAAAAGAGGCTATAGATAGTATGATAGTATCATTCATTTTATTGAAACAGACACGTTGGATAGCCATTGTTTTATTGGCTGTGATGCCGTTGCAGTTATTGTTCCAACAAGAACCATTCTTTGTTTCTCTGGTTCTGGCTTGGACTCCACAACGACAACGACAACAACAACAACAACCACGACGTCTTGCGACACCGAATAGGTGGATAATAATGCCAACAATCAAACGAAAGCAATGGCAATATTTCCAACACTACTACTGCGCTTCGTCGTCGTCGTCGTCTTCTTCTTTTCTGCTGAATGATTTATCTTCAACCTCTTCGACTGCATTCAATCATGATGGAAGCCATCACCAGATTATTCATCAATCCGAATTTTTGGGAGATATTTATAGAATTCAATTACTAGGAAGCAGTAGTAGTAGTGATGATGATGAAGATGATGATGATGATTTTTTGACCGCCAATGCTGTCCCAACCTTTGCGGCAATCAAAGCGTCTGTGCCACGACACCAATACAAGCTACCAGCAGCAGCAGGAGCAGGAACAAGGTACGACGCATACGCATACGCAAAAACCAGAGGATTGGAAGGAGTTTTGAACCAGGGTCCTGCTTTCGTTTTGGATCACGTATTATCGAAAGATGTGTGCGAAGAATTGATTCGTACGTTTGAAGACTCTCTCACAGGATTTGGATCCTTCCAGGCTGGTAAGAATCATCATGGAGCACTGCAAGTGGTCGTCGATGAGAGTACGGCAGATGCCGTTGGTCAAGTTCTCAGTCAACACATTGATATTGGTCAAGTCGAAGAAAGAAGGACTGAAATGATGATGAAAATGAAAGGCACTGCTACTTCATCGTTGTCCACCGATGCTATGACAGCCGTCGATGATACCGAAACACACGATGTACGGTTGGTATACGCTGGATTGAATCGACGATGGAGAGTGTACCGGTACGCTCCCGGAGGAACAGAAACCTTTGCACCACACATTGATGCTGGATTTCCACCCTCCGGTCTGACCAAGGACGGCACGGATCTGATTTGGGATGATTCCTTGTCGTACTTGAATGCTAACCAACAACGAGAAGCATCATCTACAACAACAACTGCGACAACAACGGCAACGACGGAAATTGTTTCGCGGTTGACTGTGCTCATGTACCTAAACGATGACTTTGTGGGGGGAGAAACCAAATTCTACCAACCAAACGTTCCAGTCGAACCTTCCACATTGATTGCATCGGTCAAGCCTCGGGCGGGGTCTTGTCTCGTCTTTCCACAAGGAGTGGGAGAAGCAGCCGTCGAATACGCCAGAAAGCACTGGCCACTGCACGAGGGATCACCGGTAATGGCGGGCAATCGTCCCAAGTACGTGATTCGATCCGACATTTTGTTTGCCACGACAAAGGAAGCGCTACCATTAGATTCGGAACTCTTTCAAAACGATCATTTGGTACGTCAGGCATTCCTACCGTCGCCAACATCCTTACTAGTGAACGACAATTTTTTGAGCCACGTCAAATCGCTCTACAATCCACACATGGGAGTGGAAGATATTTCGTACTTGCTCTACAGCATTGTTCGCTTTACGAAAAAACGAAAAATTGTGGAAATTGGTGCGGGATACACCAGCCTTTGGATATTGCAAGCTCTCAAGGATAATGATGAGGAAATCGCACGGATAACAAAGCTCAGCGAGAAGGAGCAATGCAAGTTGTTGAACATTCAATGGGCAAACAAGGACCAACTGAACAAATATGCCAACGAGCCGGCGTCCCTATTGTGCATTGATAATTGTGAGCATCAAAAAGAAACCGCCACGGGAGCTTGTGCCGTTGCAAAGTCACTAGGGCTCGAATCGTATCTACAATTTCTCAAGGGAGACGCCTTTGAAATGAAGGCAATACTTGAAGAATCGTCGATTGATGTATTATGGTGCGACTTTGGGGTTGGGAGTAATATGAAGGACTTTATGCGTCAAGGAGCCTGGTCAAGTCTTCGTCTTGGCGGTTTGCTCTTATGCCATTCCACCATTACAAATCAAAGGACCAGGAGTTGGCTGGAGGCGGCCCGTAACCACGAAGGAGAAGAGACGACGGGGATACCAGCTGGAGAGTACACAGAGATATCCTTTTTGGAGCCTCACAAATATTACCAAAATTCCGTGTCCATCTTCCAGAAACGAGCTTCTGGAGATGAGCAGTACAAAGAACCAATATTTTCCGAGTACGCATAGCTCTGACAGATATAAAACACATTTTAAAATTGTAAAACAACCATCCAAAGGCACCTTTTTATCCTTAAAAGCAAAAAACGAAGCAAAAGAGCAAACAAGCGAAATGAACACCGCATGCCTTCATAATATAGTACTGACGTCGGAGGGAAAGATGACAGAGAAAATGACTTCCCATTCCCCGCCCTTAATCACCGGTTTAGCGTTTCGCAGTATTGTTGATCAACGATTCGCAGCCGTCTCCGGAAGCATATCCACTTGTTTTGTCATTGACCATTGGTTCACAGCCATCGTTGCTTTGCATTCTCATTTGGACCAGAGAGGCGGAACTGCCATTTCTCTCCTGTTTTGCTGTATCATTTCGTAGTTTATGAAGGTTTTGAAAGTATGGATCATCAATTTTTTCACCAGTCACGTATTCTCCACTAAAGCAGCTCGTATCAAAATCTGAACGAGAAAAAGTTGGAAAACAAATGTGAGAAAAAAGGATACAAATTGTTATGAGCACCAAAATGATTCTCACGCTGCGTACTTTTCACAATGTGACCTGGCGGCATGAGCTCAGTGACAGCTTCCTTCAAGTCATCCAAATCTTGGTAAACAACCCAATCGCACCCCATCTTTTTCGCAATCGCTTCTTCGTCGCGGTCGTACGCAATGAGCTCCTCCTGTGTAGGAATATCAATACCATAAATATTGGGATAACGAATTGGCGGCGCGGCACTGGTGAAAAAGACCTTTTTGGCTCCAGCATCTCGAGCCATCTGAACAATTTCATGGCCAGTCGTACCACGCACAATAGAATCGTCGACCAACAATACATTCTTTCCTGCGAATTCACTCTTAATGGTATTCAGCTTGAGTCTCACACTCTTCTTGCGAGTTTCTTGTCCGGGCATGATGAAGGTTCGGGCGATGTATCGATTTTTAATAAATCCTTCGCGAAAAGGTTTGTCCAAGCGATACGCAGCCTGCAAAGCCGATGTTCGGGAGGTGTCGGGAATTGGCACCACAACTTCAATGCCGTGGTCGGGATGCAATCGTAGGATCTTTTCCGCGAGTTTTTCTCCCATTTTGAGACGAGCTTCGTAGACACTGACGCCATCCAAAATAGAATCGGGACGAGCAAAGTACACGTACTCAAAAATGCAAGGCGCATACTTTGGTTGTGGATGACAGACGCGAGTGTGACACTGACCCGTATTCATGTCCAAAAAAATGGCTTCGCCTGGTTTAACATCCCTACAATTATTTCGGAGACTTTGTGTGAGGACACAGGTCTTACAGAAAGCGACACATACATACACAAATACACACACACAGCAGTCATCTACAACAACAGAAAGGCCTTACCGAGTTAGGTTGAATCCAAGAGTATCAATTGCGACTGATTCACTGGCGATGACATAGTCAAAGCTTCGTTCTGGAACAGCACCCATCTTGGACGGTGTGGCTGGAGGCATCTGGCTGTTATTATTATTATTATTATTCGAGACGTTGCGACATCCAAAGACCAGAGGACGGATGCCATGAGGATCACGAAAGGCTACCAGTCCAATGCCATTGATAAGGTACAAACCAGCGTATCCACCCTTGCAACGTCCCATGACATTTTCCACGGCCGTGAAGACTGTTTCTACCATATTTTTTCCTTTTTCTTGTTTGGTCATGGCATCGGCAAAGAGATTGAGCAAAAGTTCCGAGTCGGATTCTGTATTGACGTGTCGTCCAACCACATCCTGCAAATATTCGGTCAGCTCGGTAGTATTGATAATGTTTCCATTATGTGCGACACAGATTCCGTGAGGATAATTGGTGTACAGGGGCTGGGCTTCGGCACAGGAACTAGATCCGGCTGTGGGGTACCGACAGTGCCCGATACCGACATTGCCACGAAGTTCCAACATGTGGTGCGTGTGAAAGACGTCTCGGACCAAACCGTTGTCCTTGCGCAGGTGCAACCTGCGTCGTTCTGCCGTGACCATACCGGCAGCATCTTGTCCGCGATGTTGCAAAACGGTAAGTCCGTCAAATAACAGTTGGTTGACCTTGAGAGAGAGAGAGAAAACGGGTTGCGTGAGTGACAATATGATTGTGATGACACACATGAATGCAGAAAGTAAATAATAATGAAAGCATTCGGAAAAGTGAAGAGAAAAAAACTAGGAATTGCCGAACAAAACAGAATGCTTCACTTACAAATTGATTTTCATTGGCCAACAAAATTCCAATGATTCCACACATTGTTGGTTTTGTTATTGTTTGTAAAAGGAATGAGAAATGTCTTTTATCTTCAGCGACGGAGCTTGTTAGACTGCAGTAATTAATACTACTTGTGATCTATTTGTCTTCTAGTAGTAGCTCGTTGGTTTGCTTAACACTAAACAGTACTGTATGTATGTAGATACTTGTTAGGTTGATTGGTGTTTCTATGGTTGTGACCTATGCGAAGATTAGCTATTAATTTGGTAGACACAGGATGGTCCGGTCCGTGAAAGTCGTCTCTCCTACAAAAGAACTTGGTCGAGGAAGGCTGCAACCAACTCTAATGGATGCAGCTGATGATAGTAGACTAGCAAACGCTACTAGTATTGATTAATTAATGCCTTTTCAAGGCCCGAGATGAAAATTAAAATATTTATTTTGAGATTCGATCACGAAAAGGAAGGGAACAGGGGAAACAACAGAGCCTTTTCTTTCGCGCGATTCGTGCGCGATTCTCCTCTAACCCTACTACAGTCAACAAAAGATACCAAAATAATAACAATATCACACAATAGCTACTAGCTCATCAACAACGTAGCTAGTCTACACTACCAGGTACCAGGTACAGTGAAGTAAAGTTTAGTCAGTTAACCACTCTAGGTACTCAGTAGCTAGCTAGTAGTACTCCTATTCAACACCAACAACAAAATCAGCACATCGACCATGATTCATAAACAAGTTCATGAACAGCATCGACGCTGCGGCGTTACCGTGAGAGCACTACTAGTAGCCATTGTTTTCTTTTTCTTTCCGTTCTTCCTACAGGTACAGTCATTTCACATCCGACATCTCCATTATTATCAAGTACGAGCATCATCGTCTTGTGATGTTTCGTTGGCAGCCGTAAGAACGATCGCATCCCAACGAACCAAAACATTGACGAGTCTCGTCGAATGGGCAGAAACAGCACAAATTAAGTAAGAACATTGTTGTCACGAGGAAACAGATAATAATAATGATTGATCGGAGGTTTGGAGTAGTGGGCATGTGAATCGAATGTACCATCAGCAACGAGATCTCACACCAAAAACACATTTTTTTGCATACACCATATACACGCACGCACGCACACACACACACACACATACACACACGCACACACACACACATACACACACTTGATATATACAAATATGTATATTCATTTCTGTCTGTAGACTTGGAGGAGTGGACATTCAACAAAGTCCTGGCGATGATTCAGCTGGATTGGGTATTGTTTCCAAACAAGATCTGATATCCAACAGTCTCGTATTAACGGTACCTAGCAATGTGGCATTATCGATTGAAAGTCCAGGAGATGGACCCGATGATCGAGGGGTTCTAAAGCTCGTAGATCGACGAACACTGGACAAACTGCCCTGGTATGCACAATTTGCCGTGTACTTGTACAAACTGGATCACGTTGAATCGCAAAAAACAAAAAATGAATTGAACATGAAGCCCTGGCTTGATTCACTGCCCCGAACCTTTGATACACCCATTCATTGGAGCATATCACAACGAACAGAATTACAATACGACTTTTTACTGGACTCGATCGAACGTCAACAAGTCCAGTGGGAACAATTTTACAAATCGATTCGTACCGCCGATAATTCCGAAATCAATAACATGACGTGGGATGACTTCTTGTGGGGTTGCGAGATTGCTAGATCAAGAGCGTTCTCGGGAGCCTACACCGGCTCAGCTTTCAACCCTTACAGTTACGCCTTTACCCTGCTGCTGGTACTGGCATACGTGGGACTTGGAATTGGAACCTTGGAACAAGCAGCCAATGGTGCCGGCTTGGTCTTTTGTGCACAAGTATTAAAAGATTTTGTCATTCCGAAACTTTTCAAAAAGAAGCGCTATGTCATATGTCCGTTGATGGATATGGCCAATCACAAGAGTTTGGGGACAACTGGTGAAGTTTCGTTTGAATTCTTTGGGGACGCTTATAGCCTGGCAGTGTCCAATGGTGCCAGCGTTCCAAGTGGAAAAGAGCTCTATATTTCGTACGGCGCCCGCTCCAATGATCAGCTCTTGCAGTATTATGGATTTGTGGAACCGAATAATCCTCACGACGTCTACATAATGCCGCCTCTGCGGGAGTGGAACATTGCCGCATTGGAAAAAGCTTGCGGGCGAACATTTTCTCCTGGTCGATTGCAAAAGCTTGATAGGGCAGGGCTCTTGGGCGGGAGGCTGAACACGGAAGGAGATACAGCTGATGGCGAAGAAATAGCCAACAGAGGAGGAGGAGTCGTTGTGTCACGAGCCGCTGGAGTGGACCCTGCGGTTATGCAAGCATTACGAGCGCTGGTGTCAACGGATAGAGAATGGAAAGATGCCGGAGAAGCAATTGGAAATTTTGTCGAAGAAAACTCAGCAGGACGTGAAAACGAACGACTTGCAAGATTGGCAGCGAAAACAGCTCTCGAATTAGAATTGGCAGGAAAGGCGACTACTCTGGAACAGGATGAAGCAAGTCTCAAACAAATGGAGCAGATGAAGAGTATTGATGCTGGTATCGAAGAGAAACTTACCCTACTCTTTCGCATTGAAAAGAAGAAATTGCTGGCCGAGTCCATACGAAAACTAAATACTGAGTACTCGTAGATAGTTAGCTAGTACCGGTCTGAGTAGTACTCCTAGTACTCTAATTATTATTGAAAAGTACTATTCAGCCACCTGGACTCTTAATGTTGAAAACGTTGGTTGCCATTGTGTCTGGCATTGTCCTATCCGTTATCTTTCGAAAACGGAACTTCTCATTCGCCACTCACATTTTCCTGAAAAGCGACTCCTTTGATCCATAAAATAATAGAGTACTGAATAGTTGTTGTCGTGAGCTATTTCCATACAAGATTATCATTTGACCATGAAATCCTGTCTACCCTTCCCAAAACTACTAGCATGTGCAGTAGCATTCATCTTGACAAGCAAATTGGCTTTGGCCGAGTTTGTTGGCCTCCCAGACGACTATGAATCCTGGACGGCTGAAGGCAAATATATCTTCTGGGATGAGGCTTTGGACGAAGAAGCAGCAGCAAATGCAGACAAGTCTCTCACTGAGCGATCTGGTAACTATCCGGGCATCTTGGGACAATTGCAGTTTTTGACGATTGATGACTTCAGTCCAACCTTTGATCGTTTTCGAGATGACTTGCCCTATACGCATGCCAAAAGGATCCGATCCGTCGGAGGTGTGGGACTGGTCTCGTGGCATCCATCGTCCAATCCACATCCGTACACAGGATTGTTTGAAACCGGTGCTCCCTATGGCTTGTTGCGCTTATCGTATACAAGTGAAAATAGTGAAGAAGGCATCACGCCTGGACTCTCACTCAAGCTCTTCAGGGACGGTGCACCTTCTTCCAATCTACTGGCCATGGAGTCTCTGGCAGGACAATCCAGTGGCAATTTCTTCCAATACGATTTCTCCAATCATTTGGCACCTGCAACAACGCCCTTGTTGCGGTGGGTTGATCGTCGCTTCTCGCGCTACAGTTGCCCCAGTACGAAAACTGGTGTTTCGGAAGTGGCCATGTCGACGGATATGATTCGAAACCCGACTCCAACCGCCAGCGATTACAGCGTTATCGAGTTCCCCTACCGCATCATTTTCCGTCCCAATGCAACTCTGACAGAGCGATATTCATCCTTTGCACCCGAACGAAGCCTATTTGAGACCCTGACTACGATTCCGCTAGGCACTAGAATGTACGATATGTATGCAGTCTCTGACCCCGATGATGAAGGGATGGAAATTCACATCGGACACTTGGAGCTAACCAAAGCAATGCAGCCATCAGTGTTGGGTGACAAAGTTCTATTCTTTCGTCACCAAAAGATCGAGGAGGACTATTCCTTGCGACCTCAGTACAATGTAAATGACGGAGGTTCTAGTCGTTGCCCGGCAGGGTACTCTTACAGCGAAAGCGCAATCATTGAAAATACTCTGAGCAATTCTTCTCCTCAATCTTCCACTCCTCCACCAACGGAGGCACCCACTACAAGTACACCAACAGGTACCCCAACAGGCACGCCAACAGGCGCCCCAACAAACGCTCCAACAAGTGCCCCGACAGGCACCCCAACAAACGCTCCTACAGGTGCCCCAACAAACGCTCCAACAAGTGCCCCGACAAGTGCCCCGACGAATGCTCCAACAAATGCTCCAACAAATGCTCCAACACTTAAAGTTATGAATGAGGGAGACTTCTGCTGTTCTTACCGATACAAAGAGTGCGATGCTACTGAATGGTGTAATGCCTCCAAGAATAAGTGTGAAGGAAGCTGCAATGGTAGGTGGATCCAACACGGTCTGTGCCAAGGAGCCGCTCTTTGGGAAAAATGCAACAGCGACGCGGACTGCTGCGGTCTTGCAATTTGTCAGGGTAACCAGTCGTATAAGCAGTGCGAAAAAGCGTTGTTGTGATAATTGCATCAGTTATTAAGTAATATTATGATTTTACCAGGAACAGAACCAACCATATACAATATTGATGTTCCGTAGCTCAATGCCATCCAACTTATTAATTCGGAGTCGGTGCCTATAAAATGACCTTATACCATAGCATCATTGAGGCTGGATACTGTAGATTCTAGATCTTTTGCTTTAGTCACAGCTCCGATTACAGCTACTGAATCTGCTCCAGCGTCGCGAACCTGACGTGCAAGTTTCTCGTCGTTGATACCCCCAATGGCAACAAAAGGCATTTCGGGCGGGATCAGTTGGCGCCATTTGGAGACAATTGGCAAACCCTGCGGTTTGAATTTTACGTTTTTGCTCTTGGTAGCAAAGACTGGACCCATGCTTATGTACGAAGGATTCATTCCCAGTGCTGTTGAGAGTTCGGCGTATGAATGTGTTGAAATACCCAAAGCCATTTTACGTTTTCTCATTTCTTGGATCCCTCCAGATTGAATACATTTGACAAGATCCTCTTGTCCTACATGAACACCGAAACAACCTGCATCTACTGCAGCCTTCCAATGATCGTTGATCCAGAGACGTATGCCGGCAGCTCGGCAAATTTCTTGGCATTGTGTACATCTTTCAAGAACTTTGGACGGGTCCTTTTCGTCTTTGATACGGAGTTGAATATCCGTGACACCGGGAGTTTTGGTAAGCTTTTCGACCCAGTCCACTGTGTCCACCACGGGCAAAATTCTTGCCATGACGGGCCGATCATCGTTTGTTGTATCCGAATAGGATTTCATAGCACAAAAGGAGCCCGCGATGTCCTCCTCGGATGGATCAGTGGTCAAGGCTGTATAATGTTGATAATTGGAGGGAAACATTGTGTGGGCAACAGGGCCTGGGCCCTTTCCGTACTGAACACTGTTATAAATTCCTGCTGCAACATATGATTTTGCTAGACAACAGGCGTCAATCAAATCAATGGCACTCGTGGCTCCATCACCATTTTCTGTGTTTCGCTGTTGTTCTCCAAGAGCCAAGGCAGAGGCAAGGGCGGACGATAGCGAACAGCCTGTACCATGCGTATTGTCTGTTTCGTACCTGAATATGGATAAGATTGGAACCATAATAATATAATGAAAGTACAAAGACATGTAAGATTTATGTCGGCAAACGTCTGCAATGCATCATCATCATCATCATCATCATCATCAAACGCACGCCTACCGAGACAATCGAAGCCAGATTCCACGGCTGCTTTCGAAAAGACGCTCTCCTTCGGATGCCAGAGGTGCCGATGACAGCACAAAATCTTGAGCATACTTTACATCCTTGAGGGTGTGTCCTCCTTTGATGATGACAGAGGCGCATCCCATGTTTAAGATATCCTTTGCTCCAGCTTCGACATCTGCGCTCGTGTGAAAGGTTCGCCCCAACAAGTCTTCTGCCTCAAATTTATTGGGTGTCAAAATATCGGCATAGGGAAAAATGTGTTCCATCATGGCATCCTTGGCATCCTGATCAATCAATTTGTGGCCCGAAGTGCTAATCATCACGGGATCCAAAACCACCCACACTTTTGGCTTGCCCTTTTCTTTTACTTTTTTCAAAAATTCTCCCACACAAATAGCCAACTCCTTGGTTCCTAACATTCCAATCTTAATAGCAACGGGTGGCATGTCGTCGAGGAGTGCGTTCAATTGCTCTCGTAAGAACGATACCGGTGGGACATGAACGGCTGTCACTCCAACAGAATTTTGAGCCGTCAAACAGGTAATCGCCGAGCAACCGTAACATCCCATGGCGTGTATCGCGTGCAAATCTGCTTGAATTCCGGCTCCTCCGCCCGAGTCGGACCCAGCAATGGTGTACACGATGGGGGGAGGAGGAGGAGCGATATTGTTGTTTGTCGTCGCGGCCAAAGTGAGCAAAGAATTGGAAGGAAAAAGACAGCAGCTCAAAAGGACCACCCAAAGCTTAGATGGGAGAGTAGTGTTGTGACTAGTAGCAGGTATCATCGTGGGCCGTAAAATGGGATTGGGCGTGGCGGATCTATGGTTAAACGACGCTGCATGAATAACTGATGATAGAGAACTGCGAACTGCAGCACTATCGGCATCATGTCTGACCTCACAATAGATCTTGAATGCTAGATTTGCTTTTTGACGTCATATGTACGACTCAAACGGGAATGAATGACGATCAACCAATTCTCTACTTTCGATCATTATTTTCTTTTCTCTCGGTAGAAAACCTTCTTCGGCCTTATCAACGAACAACGAATATTACTAAAATATGTACATACAGTTAAGTAGTTTACAACAACTAAAAAACGAAGATGGGAAAGAACAATAAAAAGGGAAAGAAACGATCCGGAGGAGGAGGCGGTGGTGGTGGTGGTGATACCAAAGGAGGCACGACAATCTGGGATGGTACGGAACATGTGATTCGCCGTCACCATCAAGCGAAAAAGAAGGCCAAGAAAATGGAGCGCCAGGAGGAGGGATTAGATCAGGATCAACCACCGCCCAAGGCATTGCAAAAGCTACAAGACAAGGAAGAACGGCGTCAGCGGTTGACCGAAAAACGAACACATAATTCCAAAGACAAGCGAGAGGCGGCTAAATTGAGACTAAATATCATTAAAACCCAACGAGACATTGACAAACTGAGACCCCGTCTCGAGAAATGGGATGCTCTGGGGGAACAGGCGTTGCTCCAAAAACAAAAAGAAGAAGAAGCGGCATCTCCAAAAAAGAAGGGACGGTTAGGACCCGAATCTTGGAAGTTAAAAGGAGCGGCTCGACCTGCTTGGTTAGTGAATGAAATGGATGTTCGTTACGTTTGTCCTCATCAAAAAGCCCACCAAGAAGCCAGTGCCAAGGCAAAGCGAATTATCAATTTACTAGCCATTTACAAGGGAAAATTTGGACAAGAAATTTCTACCGCAGACAGCAGCAATACTGACTTGTCCTATCCTTATCGTCGACAATTCCTGGCCTATCTTATGCAATTTGGTTTGCTCAATATGGAGGCCAAAAAGTACAAGACGGCACGGTTGGCCTTTTTGGAATGCTTGGACTTGGACGGGATAGAAAATCCCATTACGACCGCTAGATGTCATCTAATGAGATTGTATTTGCAGGTCAATCGGCCACAGTCGGTGCATCAGCTGTGGACGACCCGTCTTGTACCCGCGGGTGCCGAGAAATTGGAACAATCGGTATGGGTCTTGTACTCGGTAGCGTTGGTCGAATATATTCGTTGGACGACATTCGAGGAAGGATCGCGCCAAGAAGCAGAGATGGCTTTGGTCCGAGCTATTCAGGGGAATGTATTCTGCGCCTATTTTTTGGCGTTTGAAGAATTTTTTCACGAGCACATGGAATATACCGATGAAGTAGAAGCGGCCGAAAATCCATTGGAAGAAGCCATCGAATACTGTGATAGTGAGCAAATGGGCATGTGGCTTGGAACAGATGAAGCCTTGGAATGGCTTAAAAGAACTCTGCTGCGTGCCTTGCACGGAGAAAAGGTGGCTGGTGGAGCTCTGTCCGCGGTTGATTTGGAGTGGGCTCCGAAACTTTTGGAGGTTGAAGAGACATTTAGAGCACAGCGAGACGCAGAGCAAATGGAACAAGAAGCAGAACAAGAGGCAGAAGATGACGCGGAACAAGATAGAAGAGTGGAAGAAGCTCTGGCTGGCAAGGAAGTAGTGTATCGGAATGCATTAGCTGATGAGGAAGAGGAAGGACTTGAGGAGGAACCAATTGACACGGTCATGTACGCTGGAATGTTCCGAACAACCATGGACATGCTGTACACCAGTGGAGCTTTAGCGCATATTCCACCTCCTATTGAAAATGAAGGCGAAAACTTGCATATCATTGCGGAAGAGGAAGAAAACAACCAGAGCTCAGATGATGAATCATTGTAACCAAGTAAAATGTAATTTTCTGCAAGAATGGTGTTCTAGCACTTGTACTGACAAGGCTTTAACACCTTTCGTTTAAGGTGACTAGGGTCTTTATTGACTGTCATTGTACTATGATTCGCTAATGCATAATATAGTATACGAACACAGTGATCAATTACAAAAGGCACCGCAAGTGTGCGCAATCAACGTGCTAATCCATCTAATAGGTAATTCTTCGTCATAAAGCCTGCAAAGACTAGTCTGGTAAATCTCTAGTGAGCTCGGTAATTTTTCTCAACCTGTCTATGCTTACCCCAGCATGGTGGTCTATTGTTTCTCCTTGGCAGCAGCCTACTAGCGAGTGACCCATCCAGAGACAAGCCAATAGGCCCTCCCATTAAGTAGGTCTACCTATTACTAGTAGTATTGCTTCCTTTCCTATTAAGAGCCTCTCCTACCAGCAGATGCTGTTCGCTTAAGAAAATTTGTCTTGGTGGGTTCAAGCTAATAATGCAGCTTTAGCTGTTGCATTATGTAGGAATAACGTAAAAAGCTAGTGTGGAGACTATAGAGTAAATATTAGAGTAAAATGAATATTAGATAATATTATGACTAGACTAGTGGTGTGTATAGGAAGCAGGCATAGACACACGACCTAATAGAGTAAGACCTAACTCCTGAGTCCTATGGCAGTCCACCTGGGCTTAATTTGATAACAAAATAATTAGATAAAGCGTTGAAATGACGCGCGCAAAAAGAGCGCGATCGCAATCACAAAAATCGCCGTTGCCGCCATATGTGCATGTGCAGGGAAGTAGGCAGACCAACTCCTTGCCTTTTCGATCAAATAAAGAATAAATACAGTAGCTTTTAGTGCTCGAGTACTAGTAAAAGACATCAAAGATCAAAAACTACTCTACTAGACTAATCAAAGACAAGCTATGCTGCTTACTCTACAAGGTTTATAACAACAAGTCAACAATACAACATACATTCTGATTTACAAGGGGGGTTGAAATCTGCTTTGGAAGCTAACCTTAAGTCTTCTGCTAGGAGCGTAAAAAGCCGTACATCTGTCAGACACGGAGAGTTCTTATTGCGAACCACCCAATTTCTCAAAGCCATACAAGTAATTGTTCTTTATTGTTATCACCAACTGAATAGGTTATTAATTGTTAATATCCACACGAAGAGCTACAGTAAAATCTGCTTGATAGAGCTTATATAGATTAACGAAGACATGATGAAGCGAAGAGGGAATACCGCTGCAGTATCTGCACCTATGGAGCCTCCACCGGTTGTGGTTGCCTATCCTACGACTCCAACTCCAACCCAGCCCAGCACTACGAGTAAAGAGGCTCGAAGTTCCGATACGGGCACCAAAGTCTTTCCAGTCTGCAACTATGCGGAAATGAAAGAACAATCTACATCTGTGGAAGAGTTAAGGAAGTTGTGCTTTCCTGCCTCGTTTTCCCTCTACGAAGCTCAGTTGGAACTGGTCCCTCCTGGAGTCACCAGTGCTTCCTTCGCGTCACAGTCGACTTGCACAGTGACGAAGCTTGACATGTACAACTCCAAGGATTCTTCCATGGACACTTGCATGTTGGGCGAGTTGATGCGCAAGTCCGAAAAATATAGCGCCAGTCTGACCAAGCAAACCAAATCGAGAGAAGGCAGAGCGGAGCAGCGATGGATTTTAGACGCAAAGAAATCCGACAAACTCACTCGACTTGTCACGGGATGTATCCCAATCCTCAAGGGCGGAAAGATCTTGTTGATCAGTGCAGGGAAGAAAAAAGAGTGGATCCTGCCCAAAGGAGGGTGGGAGATGGACGAAGAATTGGAAGAGTCCGCAATCCGTGAAACGTACGAAGAAGCAGGTGTAATTGGTGTCCTGGGACCAAAATTGGCCGAGGTGCATTATGAAACTCGCAAGGCTCGAGAAAGGCGGCTTTCTCTGCCCGAGCATTTGCAATCAAATTCGGAAAAGGAGGACGGTACCGAGCTGAGCTCTGGATGGTCGGATGTTTCCAATTTGTCGGAGGACGAGCACATCTTTTCTGGAGAAAAGGATGAGATATTAGGTGAAAGATCCCTACACGACACAAACACAGAATATCAGGCCAACACGGATGCCCACGTGGTCATTGAATCATCCATGGCTTATACGCATGTTTGTGCCAACCTATTTCCACTGTACGTGAAAGACATCATAACGAACTGGCCCGAGTGCGGTCGGTTGAGAAAAGCTGTGGACATTGACGAAGCTCTTCGGTTGTTAGAAAATAGACCAGAGATGCAGGCGATGTTGCTTGACTTGAAAGCAAGGGGCCTTCATGAAGTGTGAAGTCGATCACACCGCGAGTATTCGTTGGATAATTAAGGATTCTCCGCCGTTACCAAACAAGATGTTTTTGTCGTCGATTTGATGCGGAGATCACCCGTCTTGTTATCATTGGAATTGCCGCCTTTCAAGATGCCTCATAAAAACTTGCAGCAATGGTCTATCTGTCTGATTGTAGTAGTGGCCAAGTATTCGCCTGTCGGCAATCTCTCTCTCGTTTTTGAGCCAAGAAATTGAAAACGAGGTTACATTCAAGTGCCCTGCCATGTATTACAACAGTGAAGCGCAGCGGGAAATGAATCTTATCTCGCCCATCAACTTTTCAGTCAAAACGTTACTGAACCTCCAATCTCCAATCTATGGGTTTCGCGACGACAGCATTTCCCCTTTCTGTGACAAAAGTCGCGCAATGTATTGCTTAACTTTATCCGACACAAAACAACTATTATTTATTTCGTTTCACTTTCTCTGCTAGTGGTTGTGGTAGTGATAGTAGACTACTAGACTAGCAAGTAGTCTACTGTAATAGAAAAAGATATTTGAGAATTTACTAGTACTCTGTATTGGAATTTAAAAAAAACGAGCACTTCTTGATGTTCGTTTTTGCCGTGTACTAGACTAGCTACTGTAGCTAGTACTCTACTCCAGTAAGAATTTGCCAATCGTGACTAGTTGAGATTCAAGATTCGTTTCTTTCCTCGCTGTACAACGTGCCAACCGGGAAGATTCTTCAGATTTCTGTTCTTGATTGTTGCCACATCGATTCTATGCATGCATATTATATTATTGTACTGTATTTATTGCATTCCTTAAAGGCCTTATGAGAAACTTGCTTTTTTCATTCCAAAAAATCAGCGACGGAATGATCTGTAGCCATAGCATAACCATCAGTGATTATCAGATCATGGCAACACCACAAAAGAGTTTCTGTGCCGAGAAGAAGCTGCATCGTCGCTGTATGAAGGATCCGTCGTCGACAAACTGTTTGACAAAGCAAAACCAGGAACAGGAGGTAAGGTCATCATGTACCGAATCTGATCAAGACGAACATGCTACCGGCCAGCATCCACGAGCACATTCTTCGCTTATACGGATTCAATCTTGGGACAAAGTCGCACAATTCGACCAAACCGTAGAAGAGAAGAGTTCACCCCTGGATGAAGCGCGTGTCGAAGAGATTCTGGGAAATGAGAACTCCTGCTTCGGAATCGAGTCCGCGGATCATGCCGTATTATTCCAGACCGTCTCTCCTGGGATCATCCTTCCAGCTCCTGAACGGTTGTGTACACGTGCCTCACGCAGCAGAGACTCCTTTACTCTTTTGCCAGTAGATGCATCGCAAAACGTGAGCTTTGAATACAAGGGAATCTGTGCGAATCCACCAGAGATTACCAAGCGAGGTATGACGAGAGGCAACACATCTCAGATGCACCGAAAGGCGTGGCTAGAAGTGAGCGATCCCAAACATCGTTACGGAAAAAACCTTCGTTTGTACTATCGACACTGGCAGGCTCTTGGATTCCCCACGAACAGTTTCTTCGATTGGTTAGACTCCAAGGGAACTTCTGCAGGCAACCCTCTTCCATCTCTGGAAGATTGTCCCAGAAGTGTGCTAGATAATGATACTGTTCGCTATATAGCCGATCCTAACGAGACTAGTCGGTATGCGGTGGATTTCACCTGTGAGGTTGATGGGCGCTGCCGCGTCGTGAGCCGAGAGGGCGCTCCCATCGATACCGGCACAGATGGACAAATCTTCGTTCTCCGGGATGGCATCTTTTATGCGGCCAGCAAGGAATGTGGCAGTTTCGATGGTACTACTCAGCGATTCCACCACTCTTCATTCTTTGCAGGAAAGGCAGTAACAGCAGCGGGCATCTTCATTACGGACCGACAAGGCTATCTGCAGAAACTTTATCCGCACTCGGGACACTACCGACCAGGAGAAGCGATTCTGCAGCGTGTTCTGTTCATCCTGTATGAACTTGGAATCGACCTCAAGTCGTTTCAAGTGGACATTCAGCAACTCGTCCATGTTAACCGGCACGAGATGGAGAGTGGCAACTGCGCGAAAGAAAAGGATGAGAAGAAAAAGAAAGTCGACTCTCTCTACTTGAAGCCTGCGCAGGAAGTTGCCGATTATTTGTCCCACAAGGCTCAGTTCATTGGAAGAGGCATTTTTGCAGATTTAGTAAGTCTGGTCAAAAGCCAATCCATTCTGGCTTTCTGAGTGTGACCGTGTATCTAGTAGAGTACAATAGTTGGGTTGGTTCTGGTTTACTTGTTTTGAGGCATGGTTGCAGGCTTACAACAACAGAAATCGAAATCACTAATCAGTGTAGATTATTTTTATGAAAGATATTTGTTGTAGTGTTAGTTGATCGGATCGTTTCTACAAGCATTCTCCTCTGCCAGTGTATCGTAGCTAAAGGACTGAGACCCTGGTAACTTCTACTCGCCGCAGCAATTTTCCGGGAAAGACCTTTTGAAGACGAGTATCACCAAAGGTCTTGGCGGCACCACGGAAAAATTCGCGCTGAGCATCAAAGATAGCTGTGGTAGCATCCTGTACTGCATTGTCCTTGTCTTGGGCAGCTCGTTCGTTAGAGTACGTTGGCAAATCGGCAACGTACTTCAAAAAGTCATCTCCATCCAATAAGATTCCAAATGCAACATAGTCCCTATCGAAATCGGACACGTACGATCCACTATCAGATCTTGTTGTAATACCAAAAACTGGTTGAACATCTAGCTTGCGATGGATCAACAATCCCTTGGTAGAATGTGGTAGAGGTAATGGTTCGGGTTCGGTGACTTTGTCGTTTGTGTTCTTTTCCAACCACAGGGGTGCTGGTAAAATGCGTCCACCGTACTTGATGACTGTCGATCCGGCAAATTCTGTCACGTCCAAGGAAGGAATGATACCCCCCAATAGTACTCCCGTAGCTGCATCGAATGCTTTGAATTGTGATTGACCGTACGAAGGATACGGTCTCGAATCGTCGCTGTCCTCTTGGATCATCATTTTTCGTTCCTTTTGTTGTTGTTCCACGGGAGGTCGAATGTAGCTCAAGAACCGTTCCACGTGATTGGGTGCAGCAGCACCAAAAAGTCCAATTTGAAGACTGTACGTTCGAACAAGTTCATCTGTTTCATCTCCACGAACGTAAAAGGTTCCATCGGGTCTTGAAATACGAACATCCATTTGGATCTTGTCCGTAATTTTGGGAAGACGAACGGATGATGATGAAGAAGATGATGCTGGTAGCGGTGCCACCAACGATGACGACGACGACGACGAACTTTCTGCAGCTGCAGATGCTGGTAGATTGCTGGCTGTGAAAGCAATGGTTGAACATTGCGAGAGAAGAAGTAAAGCACTATTTTTGGTGGTTTCCAAGATGGATCGTCTGGATTTGGCAATGCTCTTATCATCGTCTGGTAAGGAGGATAGTTGCAACTGCACTTGCAATTGTTGTGCTGGTCTTCGTCGTCGTGTTGTTGTTGTTGTTGTTGTTGTTGTTGTTGTTGTGCTGGAAAATGATGGTACTACTACTAGTTGTTGAAATCCATAGGAAGAAATCTGTTGTAGTAGTACTACCAGCGCGCAACTTAATACTCGTCTCATCATTGCTTGCTTTCAGATCAAATTTTAATTGGACGATAAGCGCTACACCAGTGTCTAATCCAGCTAGCTAGCTCGTACTTCAAATAATAATAGCAAGAAGAGAGAGCTATCTACTCGATTACTCTGACTGCAGTATCACTGAGCACTGAGCGTACTTTTACAATTTTACGTTACAATCAGGTTCGTTATTCAAGCCATCATACAGTATCATGGCTACTGTATTTATTTTCTGTTGGTCATTTTTTTTCTGTTGCAGCATAAAGGATTTATTGAATCACGGATAAATCGTCATCAAGAAGTCACAGCAGCGTTTTACACAGCGACCGTTTTCATCAGATTCAATAAAAAAATCAATACGATTAGAAGAAGTCTTCCTGGTACTAGTAGCTAGTATTAAAACAACGTCTTTGTACTGGTACCAGTAGTTGCTGCAGCAGCAGGCCACAAAAAGGAATCACAACAAACGAGGAAAACCAAAACCACGCAGAAAAGAGAATCTTGCAGCAAGGATTGTAATAAGGCCTAAAATATTATTATTATTATTTATTTATTTGAATCTATTATTTCTTGAATCAAATACCTGGTACCGCGGACGAAAGGAAGATTCGCCCCAAAGTCACAGTTTACAAAGAGAAGTGGTAGACTAGTTGCTCTCTACGGAAGCAAGAAGCAAGCTACTAGTAGTCTACTGGTACTACTAGTAACTACTCGAGTAGACTACTTAGTAGTAGAGCTAGCTCTTGCTACCTGTGGAGGTATACCACTCTCGTTTGTTGCAAACCCACATCAGCAAAGCCTCCAGCCTCCAGTAGTCTAGACTAGTTTGTTGTATCCTTACTAGTTGTGCGGAGTAGTATGACAGACGTGGCCTCCTCGTCGTCGTCCTCTCATCAGAAGGAGACGCGGACCTTACCTGTTACACGTACCACATCTATTACACAGTATGATCTTGCGCAACAACAACAAAGAGAATTCCGTTTGCACGAGAGTACATCAATGGCTGCTGCCGAAGATGTGACCATGGAAGATGTGGCGCGCATAATGAGAGAAGAAGATGCTCAATTGTTGGAATCGATGCGTTTTGAACAGTCCTGTTCGACGGGAGAAACTCCCGTATTGACCAGTATGGATGGCAATTTGAACCACGTCGAAGACATGTCACTGTTGGACGAAACAACGGCACATGATGATGATAATGATGATAATAATAATAATGGTGAACATGGTCTTCATCAATATTGTCCCAAAACCTGTATCAGGAAGAAGAAGAGCAGTGGTGGTGAAGCCCACATGATGCCCCACAGGTCGTGTATTCGGAGGGTCTTGTCCAATGAATCAGCCAAGAGTGCCGACCACGACACTCATACGCATACTGCTAGTGCTACTACTGCTACTGTTAGTAAGAGTATGACTGCTCCTCGTACCATCAGCGCAAGTAGTAGTCCAGCGATGGCACGACAACGACGACGACATTCCGAACACGACACGTTGGAAAATAATGATGATGAAGAAGAAGTTATTTATCGACAATGTCTTTCTGGTGAAATCAAATCCTTTCGTGCCTCCTCGAACCATTCTCCCATGAAGACCAAGAGACATTTATCGTTACAGACACCACCAGCAGCAATTTCTCAGTTGAAAGTAGAAGAAAAAGAAGACCAACGTGCGGATGGGGAGGAAGAAGATGATGATTATGAAGAGACGGAGGAAAAAGAAGGAGGTGCTACACCCGAAGGAGAAGAGACGACCGCGTCGTCGACTTGTTGTTCTCACGATGGTGCGACGGTACCGAGTGTTGATGTTGGATCCGCTGCCACTGGTGAGGGACGGTCGTTGTCAACAGGTAACACTTCGAGCAATATTACTGATCATTCCCAAACAGAGCACTACCACGAAGAGAAACGACGGCGGGATTCGTCACAAACAGATCGACGGATCAAAGAGGCAGTTCAATTCGCGCAAGCCGTGGGTGAAATGCCACCCATAGACAGCAATACAGAACTGTGCATTATAGACGAATATGATGATGATGATACGGATGATGACGACAATGGAGAAGATGGTAACGGGACTGTTATTCGTCTGGACGAATTGGAATCTCAAATTGGATCCATTCACGATCACGGATCGCTGGGTGGAACCATTACAAACGATATGGACCGATTCGCCATTACAGGTGCCGACGAAAAGCCCATTAGTGAGCTTCACTTGCACTTGAACTCGTTGCCGAACCAGCAGCAGCAATCACAATCACAATTACAATCGCAGTATCCATCTTCCACCACTTCTGTGAACAGTGATATACCTCGAGAAATCATCAAGCGCAAATCGCGTCCGCATTGGCCAATCCAATGTCAGTTACCCGGATGGACCTTTAGTCACTTGGATACTTCTACTCACGCCAGTCGTGAAACGACGGTGCAAGACTACGTGTACAAGGGCATTCGATCCAATCCACCGGAAATTGTCAGTCGTGGAATTTCTCGTGGCAATCACGTGCAGTTGCACCGAAAGGCTTGGTTGGAAGTTAGTGACAAGTATCATCGGTACGGTAAAAATTTGAGACTCTACTATCGCCACTGGGAGAGTTTGGGTTATCCGACGAATATGTTCTTTGATTGGTTGGATTCAAAAGGTGAAGCTGCGGGACAACCCCTGCCTAATCTGGAAGAATGCCCAAGATCCAAACTCGACTCTGATACCGTACTCTACATTGCCAACCCAAAGGTGACAGAGGGATATTCGCTCAAAATTGTGACCACAGAAGAAGGTCAAGCCAAATTTTTAGATGTCGATGGTGAAACAGTGCGTACGGGTCCCGATGGCTGGATCTTTGTTCTTCGAGACGGCGTCATTTACGGTGCCGAGAAAGTTACCTCCATCAATGGACAATCAAAACAACGCTTTCATCACTCGTCCTTTTTTGGTGGCAAAGCTGTCGCAGCTGCAGGAATTTTTTTAACGGACGATGAGGGAATATTGACGCGCCTATATCCCCATTCTGGACATTATCGTCCGCGCGAAGCTCACATGCAACGATTGCTTTATTTTTTGTACCACGAAGGTGTGGATCTTCGTACTTTCGAAATGGATGTGCAACAGATAATGCACGTAAATCGCGACACGGATGACAAGAAAGATAAGAAGGAAAAGGAAGCCGCCACCGAAAGCAAAGAAAAGCCAGGAGAACCCGGAGACCATGAAACTAAAAAGGAGGGCGAAAGGAAGAAGAAAATTGATTCCCTGCAGTTGTGGCCGGCCGTAACGGTGGCCTGTTACGTTGCCCATAAGGCCCATTTCATTGGAGACGGTATTTTTGCCCAAATTCACCAAATTCGAAATGCCAATGTTACAACTGTGTCGGAAGCGTTGGAGTACGTTAATGCAAAGAAGTGCTCCTGTACAGCCTTGACCGGCTCAAAAGTCGCAAATGCTGACTATGTAGCGTAAATTTGGCTTTGAGATAATAAAATGTATTGTAATAAAACAAATATTATATGAATGCGGAAAAATCGTAAGCTGTGTCGCGCCACGATGACATAAAACCCGACTCAAAAATAGTATGGGAAGTACGCAAGCAATAGTGTAGAAATTAGCGAGCTAGATTTAATGTAGGCGGTAGGCCTTCAACGATTACGTATCACCTCACGAACGGACTAATGAGATCGTGAAGGAAGCTGTCGAGTACTTGTGCTTCCGGCAAGTGAAACAAAACATCGAGAGTTGACTGCTCCCGGATAACTTTGCTGATTCGTTCCTCCCCCAAAGACTCAAAAAGAGACGACGATGCGCTGACGCTACCGTTTTCACCTGGCGACAACGGATCTTCGCTTGACAGTGGTGGCGATTGCATTCTTGACGTTTCCAGTAATGGAGCCGGTGCCTTGCGAGCGATTGGTTCTAGGTGTGTCCGGAACTGTGCGTCAAGACAGGAGCCCTCTATCGGTTTCGTAGATTCGTCGGGAATCAGTGCATCCCAAGATTCTCGATTGACTGCGTGTGTTTTCCCCAAAACACAAGCAGGTGTTGAAGCAGTATCATCCTTTAGTGAATCAAGTGAGTGACTGCTGGTAAACTTAACTTCGGGAAGGGGAGGAAGAAGTAAAGCCGTTTGCATCGTGCGCTTGGGCATTTCATCGTTGCAATTTTTTTCATCAATTGGACTCTGGGTTGTCACCGTTGACCCAGAGCAGCCGATGCATGAAGAAGCTAGCAGTGGTGGACTACCATGACCGCCGTTCGGCCTTTCATCAGAGACTCCTGCGTCCGTCTCATAGTAGTTAAAGAAACAGCCACAATCATCTTCTGTGGCGTCAGTTCCAGGTACATGGTCCTTCCTGCTGGTTGATGGTACTGCTAATGCTGGAGTAGGAAGGCTTTGTTTATCTGCGATCACGTCTTCTTCCCTCGAGGTTGTAGAAAGAGCAGGGTCAGACTGCAGGTGACTAGCTTCTTCGGTGACGGTTGACTGTATGTGCCTACGTTGTCTTTCTGGAGATGTTCTGACGGATCTCCTGACTAAAATACCCCGAGTTCTATCTTGAACATTACCCTCCTTTACAACACTTTCCTTTGATTCGTCTTCATTTTGTGGACATGCTTCCCAATCCTCCGACCTGTCGTCATCGTAAATGTCTGGCATGTGAAAATTGTTCTGATTGCTTCCATTATGGTTACGAAAGCCAGAAGCACCATTGTTCCACCCAGCATCTTCCCCTTTCTCTTGACCGTTCCTACTGTGAAGATCACCCGAGTACGTACCATTACCACTTTGCAAACTTACAAAGTCGTCGTCGTCGTCGTCCTCGTGGTCGTCGCTATTATCGTTGCCGACATTTTCTTCTTCTGTTCCTTCATCAAACGAAACAGAAGGATCAAAATAAGGTTCGCCGTAATGTTCTGTTGTGGAGAAATAAAAATATTGGACGATCAGCCAACCAGCAATGTGGACTCCGAAGAGAAGCAGGGTTCCAATGGCATAACACAGATAGTACCGATCTTTCAATACTTGTTGCCACAACAAAAGTTCTTTTCCGATACGAATTTCTCCACTTATAACTTCGACAGGTGGCTTTGGCGGCTGCGGTGATTGTTGATACTGGTGGTAATTCTGGTAGGAGTTTCGCTGCTGGTTTTGAGGATAATAATCATGTGGCTGCTGTTGATGTTGATGCTGTTGTTGCTCGGCGATGCTACTAGATGCTGATGTAGTCTGACGTGGAAGATGGAAATGGGACATTTGACTCATCAACCGAACCACAGCGTGCCGCATAGGAAAGTCTTGACTTTCAACAATGTGACGAAAGGAATTGACAATGACTGTCTGACTTTCTTCTCTTGCTCCAAACAAAATGGGAAAGGTCCATAGCATCTTTCGAACCATGGCTATCCATCCACTTTCGTGAGGAAGACGAGTCGACCGCACCGATGATGCCAATTTCATGGTTGCCAAATCTGGTTGTTGCTTTGTACCGTCATGATCTTTCGTTGTTGTTGTTGTTGTTGTTGTTGACGAGAAAGGTTCCGACAACAGGTCAACGGCGACTCCAAACATACCTATATGTTGATTGACAGTGGATTCTGGAAGAGTCAAATGAACTTCGACATAATAGGCTTGCTTCGGTTGCAGCATACGATCCTTGGTCTCCAGTGGTGGCATCAGTTCTGGATGGATCACATTTCCCCATGTCACGGCCTGTTCCCGTGCAAAGAAATCAACCGTAGCCCAAGGAATGTACGCGCCACTGCTGCTGCTGCTGCTGCTACCGTAAGCAGTATTCTGGGTATTATGGCCGGTATTTGTAAAGACCGTTTTCGTGGACGATCGCAGCAACGCCAATGCTCGACTGAACTTGTTAGTATTCTTTTTCGATTCTTCCTGATCACGTGCACGTGCTACTTCTGGATCGAGGGCAACAACGTCCTGAAAGGGATAAATTGCAGTTCCTGTATAATCAAAAAAGAGAGGTCTCGAAATGAAATTTCCAGGCATGACCATCCAGTAGAAAATCCCGTACCACATAATAGAAGACGTCCAAAGCAAACAAGCCGTCGCCATCAATCGTAATATCTTTACCGTCCAAGGAATTATACCAATAAATTTGGCGGTTTCGTCGGATGCAAAATCGTAGTAACAGTACTGTTGTTGGTATCCATTATAGTACTGAAAGGGACTTGGTTGTATAACTCTGTTACCAGCCGGATGATTCCTACTAGTATTTATCAATACTCTCGAAGCTGTCTGGCCTATCACTCTCTCTACGACGATCTGTCGAGCCAGATCTGTGTTTTCGTCGTCATGTTGAGGTAGACGTTGTTGTAACGGATCTGAATGTCCATGTGCTGGTGATTGTGCTTGATCTTGTGCTTGATCTTGATGTTCCATGGTTGATGCTGTTGTTCAAACAAGGAAATATCAAGACATACGACACGACACGACACGACACGACACGATCGTTGTGGAAGAATTCAAATAATGGGAACTTAAATGCAGCTACTTCATCGAAAAATAAATTCATACAGTCTCGAAGCAGTACTCATTATCGAGGGTTTATTGACTAAGAGTAGGATAGTAGTAGGAAGTAATGGAAGAAGGCGGCGGCACAGCTGTAGTCGACGAAGAAATAAATTGCGACTTCGTTGTTTGACGTTCTTATGGAGGAGGTTCTCTGTAGTACTCGACTCGGCTGGCTGCCTACGATCTACAGTAGTACTTGTGGTCTCTTGTTGGTGCTTACTATTACTACTACTAGTAGTAGTAGAGCTAGCTACTAGAGCACAGTATCACTACTACTACTACTACTAGCTAGCCTACTACTAGTACTAGTAGTACTACTAGTAGTAGACTCCTAGTACTAGTACTACTGTAGTACCTGGTAGCTACTGGCTGGCCTACTATTTAGCTACTACTACAACTCGACTAGTAGACTAACTAGTTCACAGTACTGGTACTTAGTAGAGGTAAAACTAAAACCCTTATCCCTACTGCAGTACGAAACGTAGAAAAACAGAAAAGGATTTTCAATGCGAAGAACAATGCATTTCCAGCATCATTTGATTTTCAATCAATGAGTCCTGCTTGTTGAAAAAAAAAAACATTAACCTGCAAGCTTACAAAAAAGAGCGGCAAGCTTTGCAAAGAGGGCCAATGCCTGAAACGACGAGCAATTAGCACGGCGCTGTACTTTGTGCGAGTACTGATGAACAGAACAAAGACACGAATGAAAGAACATGGGTTTTGTGCGCTTGTTGTGGAAAACCTGTAGGAAAGTTGACCAAAAAGCTCATGATGAGCGCTCCACGAAATTGAACATTGATATGGTCACACAATATCAACTTTTTTTCGCTAATCAAGTGTAAACAAGGAGTCATAATATAGTAATTTGTCATTCTTACTGTCTCTACAAAAATAGGCAGCACTTAAAATAATAAATTGCTTTTGCTCTGACAGAACTGATATTCCAGCTATCTCTACCTAGATCGAACCTTGACGAGTTCACGGTTCGATTGCTTTTCTTTAGCTTCAAAAACTATAGCCGCTACATCTTTGGCAATGTCGATTGTCGCCTGTGGTCGAGCAGCCTTTAGAGCAGCATTTTGCAACGAATTCAAAGTTTCAGGAGAGGCAAGCCACGAGCACACGGTATCGGCAATGACATTGGGATCTCCACTGTATTTTCCAAATCCTGCATTCTCTACAAAGGGAACGTTACCTTCCTCTTGGCCGGGACTGCATTGTAGAGTAATCAAGTTTTTTGTTGGGTGCACAGAAAGAATGTACTCGAGTAAGTTAGTATGATCTCAACAAAAATAAACAACTTTGCGGCTCGAAATGTAACAAAGCTTACAGATACGCAAAAAGCATACAGGGAAGCCCACAGATAGAAGCTTCCGCAATGGTTCCTGGACCAGCTTTTGTGACAAGAGCATCAGAGGCACGCATCCACTCATCCATATTGTTCACAAATCCCGTCACTTGAACTTTGACGCCCGTTCCATAGTCAATGCTGGAAAGTTCCGATTTGGCTTCTTCATTGCTGCCACACACCACTACCATCTGGTAGGCAGGACTGCTAGATCCGCTTCCCAATTTCTTTCCCAAAGAACTGGCAATTTTGACAATGCCACCCATTCCGTCACCACCACCGACCACAAGAACAGTAGGAAGATTGGCATCTAAATCTAGCTCAGCCCGCAGCGTCTCCTTCGATTTTTCACTGTTCTTGGGTGCTTTTGCAGCGGGAAGAGATTCTGTCGACCAGAATCCTTTGCGAATTGGAAGACCATATTGGACGATTTGGGAAGGTTGCAAGCCACGATGGCGGGCACATTTGTTCAAGGCATCCGATGGTACAAAACACTTGTCGACTCTTTGGTGTTGCACGTGTTCATTTGAGAGTGTCGTGATCATGGTAGGAATTTAGGTTGTGAGTATTTTTGTTGTGCCAATATTAAAAAGCACAGATGCAATTCGAACAGGATACGAAACATAGCAACAATGATAACGTACTTAGGACTGAACCATGTTGGATGGGCTCCTCCCAGATCCGTTACAACTGTGACAAAAGGTGTGGTTCGATCGTTGGGATCACGGGACGCCCCACTAGTATCAAGATTTGTCAGTGCCTTGAGCGGAACGTCCTGACACAGTGGATGAACCGACAACACCATATCCGCTCGTTTATTGGTTGACCCCGAAGGTCGGTTGAGACACTCCCGAAAACTATCAAAACAAAAAGTAGTGAGCAAAAATTCATTCAGCCATAAACCGAATGACGTGCATCCAAATTTGTAAAAAAGATCCCATAAAATTGGATACTTTGCTCCGAATTTGTACAAAGCGGGATAATCAGTGTAGGGCCAAACGTTACCGTATTCCACGTAAAGATCGACAATGTCACATTCAATCTTTCCGGGGTACAAAATATCAAACGCATCTCTGAGTGCATTTGCCGAGGCTCGGTGCCCGCCTGAGTATATACGCAGAGGATTTAATTTTGTACAGGAAACATAGTGAAAAAGTCATTCGATACACACCATTTTATTATGATTCCGCTGTTAGATTGACGTTTTTTTTTCACGCACCTCCAGTATCTGACATTAAAATCTGAATGGTGCAAACATCATTATTTGGGTAAGAAGAAGCCTGGAGGACGGATAAATAATATGGTTTTGGTTGTGACTGTTGTGTTGACAACGCCGGATGTAAATCAGGTCTCGACACCTGAGTAAAGGCTGTTGCGCACTGAGAAATGACTGTTAGCCATAATATAGCCTTGCAAACGAAAGGAAAAGGTTGAAGGTTCGTCATAATGTTGACTCGGATACTATTTAATAGTAAGAAGTATTCAGAAATAGAATGAACTTCTTCCTGGCTTCTTCAATTATAGAATCTGGTAGGTTTTGTTGTCAACATCGGATAGCTACCGAGAAGAAAGTCACCGTAAAGTCGACAAACGTATGCGTGGGACTGCTTCAGTCTTTGATATATTATTTTCATAGAGATAAGGCTATTCTTCATATTCCTTCTCGTGATACTCTATTATTATTGAAATGTACCTAGGCAAAAATACTTGACGAAGACGAGTTACCAGGTACTTCGGTCAAAGTTTGTCCTCCGTTCAAAATCCCTCGAGATTTCTTGGAGCCACAATAAATAATAGTATGCCACTTCAAGCTTCTGCAGGCGTGTAGATACAGGTTGCATAGGACTCGTCTAGCTAGCCACCCAGAACCTCATACGCCTATTTGATACGCCGGACCTTGAGTGTAATACAATACTATTATGTTTACTACTCTGGAGTATTCGACTTTCGTGAATTGTAGATAAATCTGAAAGCGGTCGGGCTGGGAAAGGGTGTGCTTGTTGCATGGTATTTTACTACTTTACACAACAAAACAAAAACAACCAGCTATGATATGTTAGTCCGGGTACAGAAAGTACGGTCCGGTCGACAGCAAGGACTTTGTGACGTTCTTTTGTTCCCTCGCTCTGTCAAAGTAGTAGAGGGAGCTCTCCGTAAAGCCTATCCAGCAGTTGCGGTATCGTGCAAGTTCAATCCAATCCCCATAAAAAAGAAGTACTCCAGAGATCAGAAGACAGTTTCAAAACGAAATCATTTGAGCTTTTTCATCTTCTTCTGTAGCGACATGATCGTAGGGTGTAATGAAAGGCAGCACTGTCTTGTTTGCCGTGTACAGGAGGACCGCAATTGGAAGGACTGATTTGTCCGATGTCCCTCCTTCGTCGTCATCGGCATCCTCTCCGTCATCTCCCTCGGTCCAGGATTCGACCTTGAGTTTGTACAAGCGCATTTCGACGTGTCCTGTCCACGGTTCCTCGTGCTCATCGGTGACTTGATTGTATCCTCCATCTTTGATGTGATGATACAATAACCACTGCGATTCCCGATTGGCTTGTCCCACGACACAGAGTGTGCCCTTCTCGGGACAAAGCTTGCTGCGAATTGTATTAATGAGCGGACCAAACAAATAATAGTAGTAAGCAACGTCACAACCCAAACAAACATCAAACCGTTCTTCGTTTTCTTCTGCACTCTTTTTTGTTGTTGGATCACAATCTCTCCAATCCAACTTCTGGACGTTAAAATGATTGCCGAGGCTCTGGACATGCCGCTCAAGTTTTTCTACCACTGTCTCATCATTGTCGGTGAGAAGACATCGAGCTGATTGCTGTCCAGCTGCTAATCCACCCAGTCCTAAGCCACATCCGAGCTCAATAATGGTGCTGTCTTTTGTCAATTCCGACAAGACCGTATCTTGCCACAACATAGCTGCTACTAACGAACTGGGCCAGACACTACTACCAACACTTTCAGCCGATGCAAAGTAGGGCAAAACTATGGTCACAAGGTTATTCTTGTCGTCCTTGCCGGCACGATGGATGATGACTTCATGACGATCTGCTGTTTTTCGTTCCAAGACACTGCCAATGACATGCTCACCATCTTTGGAGTACAAGGTGGTTTTTTGGGTCTGAATGGAAAAGGAAGAAGTATAGGACGGAAGTAATACGACGAGAAGCAGGACGACGAGAAGTGTTGGTAAGATCATTGCAAACTGGTTTGCAACGAAAGGAATGAGTGTGTTTGTTGATGCAAAGCAACAAAAAGTCGAAGAAAAAGAAGAACGAAGCTTGCACGAAGATCCGAGCTACAATCTTTAGTAGAGTTCAGGCTAGAAAGTTGTCTGTGCTCCGTACGAATCAACGAAAGCAGAGTGGGCCAGGAGCCACTGGAGTAAAAGTAGCGGTAAAAGTACCAGAAAGTAGTAGTGTCGTAGTACTCCCGCTAGCTAGTACCTACTACTAGCTAGTAGTGGACTTGTGGTAGACTCGTAGTAGTCTAGTAGCTGTCGCTATTACAGTAGCTAGCGAAGGCCTTGTCCTTGTTGTTCTCATCGAAGATAACTACGGTACAATCCTTTCTTGGCACTCTTATTACCCATTCTTCTCGTCTCTTGTCGTCTTGTATCGATCAATTATGGTCATCGTAATCCCAGGAACAGTGGAATCGTCGCCCATAGTACCTCCGGCCTCGATTTCTACATCGGAGGAAAGAAAAGGTGGATCGGTTTTTTGCGAGGAATTTCGAAAGGAAGCTACGCCCGTTGATCAACTCCAACGATTGTGCTTTACCAATTTAACGTCGTCTGCTATCAACGGCAGTATGGCCACCGTCAAAGAGCCACCAGCCGTTCCTCCGCCGCCGCCGCCCAAGTCCAGCAGTGACTCCGTCGTCGCCGAAGTCTCTTGTGCGTCCAGTACAGCATCCGTTTGTGGAAATTTGTCCGATACGGGTTCAACGACAAATGCAACGACTGCATCTGCCGCCGCCGCTGCCGCCGCCGCTGCCGCCGCCGCCAGGACGGCCGAACAAATCAATGCCAAGCTTGCCAAGCGGACCATATCCCGTCATGGTCGTTCAACGCAGCGTTGGGCTGCCGACCCATTGTCGCATTCTGCGGTACGACTTACCACGGGTTGTGTACCCATTTTGGACGGTGGCAACATCTTGTTTGTGTCTGCATCGAGTAAACCATTGTGGATTTTCCCAAAGGGTGGCTGGGAACGAGACGAAGCCCAAGAAGAGAGTGCTCTTCGGGAAGCCTTTGAAGAAGCCGGGGTGCTGGGCGTTCTAGGACCCAAATTAACCGAAGTTCAGTACGAGACGCGCAAATCCAAAAAGAGGCGTTTGGAAACGGAAGAACTGCTCAAGAAAAAGTGGAAACATGAACCAGAGACACCCACAGAACAACGGGGTGATCCAACCTCACCCATCACTGAAAATAACAATTCAAATACCAGTGACAATGAAACCACTGGAACAGTCGCAGTGGCTACCATGGTAGCTAGCGATACAGTAGAAGGCCGCAAAGAAGATGTTTCACCTACAGGAAATGCCCATCACAATGCGGATGCGGCTCCCGTCTCGGACGAAGCCTTTGCTAGAATACGGGGAGAAATGATGACAAAATCAAATCGACATTTGGACGAGACATCTTCCATTCAATCGGACACGTCGTCCCACTACAGTCAAGTTCGCATGTGTCTCTTTCCTCTCTATTTGACATCTGTTAAGGCCCAGTGGCCCGAGAATGGCCGATTGCGTCGTGCAGTGCCCATCGATGAAGCAATTGAAATTTTGGAAGCACGACCGGAACTTCAAGCAGCGCTAAAGGAAGTCAAGGAGAAGGGCCTTCACCTGTTGAACGGGGAAGGTGTTCCCGTGGTAAATATGAACAAAACAACAGAAATGGACAGTGCAGATGCGAAACCTGCGGCGGCATCGTTAACAGCAGTCCCTTGACTCTTCGCAGAGTAAAATGACAACAGGAAAATATTTCATATCAATATTGAAAAGCTACAATAAATGAATTTTGCAAACGAATACCAAACAATCATAAAAATCCAATCCAACACAAACAAACACAAACAAACAAATAAATAAAAATAATATTAGAGAAGCAAGTTTCATAGCCAATACTGAGAAAGAATAACTGCTTTTAATATTATGCACTTTGAAGTGCTAGTGCCTTTACTTACGTCTGCGAATGAAACGATTATCAATAATCATGATGGAAACAATGTCATCAACCTCCCTCCCAGCTCCCTCCACTGTTCTTCACTGCTATCGGACGCGACGTTCCTCGCATGGGTCTCTTCCCCAGCTTTCTAAAACTACCTTGGAAAAGTATTCCTTTTGAGAAACGAAAACTCCATCCGCTGGCAAAAAATACGTACGTATCCACTGTGCTGCCAGTGCACCCTGTTGCACCAGCACGGCCCGCAGGGTACCGTACCGCTCCTCGCAAATATCAATTTTGCTGTTCGCCACTTTTTGTTGTATCGTTTCATTCAAGTTCAAACGGTCATGCGATACGCCAGGTTTGACCCAAATCATTTCTGGCAAAGGCTCTTCCAATCGCAAAAATTGTCGCAAATCTTCTCGAAACTGAGCATGACTGTGCGGTACTGCCGCTGCTGCTGCTGCTGTCGTTGTCGTATCTAAATCTGGCTTTAATTGTGAAATATCCCACAGAAAAATGCGTCCCTGTAATGGTACAGGTCGTATCATTTTTCGATATTCTTTTGGGATCAAGGCCTGTTCGTGAGGATCGGTGGCAAGATTGGTTTTACCCAGATTGCCCAAGAACAAATGAAAATTCCCACGGACTGTGCACAGTCCCTGATGACGACGAACACACCGTCCGAACAATTTGTCGGCTGGGGGCATGATAAACAAATTATGAACACGAAAGTTGTAAAAACTTTCGAACCAATGCACAGGATGTCGCAGTCCGATCATAAAATCCGTTTTGGGAAAGTACTTGTGATAATTTTGCAATGCCATTGGAATTTCTGTATCGCGAGGACACTTGATACCACGTATAAAATTTCCGGACGGGATGTCATTGTACAAACTTTCTATCAACTTAGCGTGCTGATTGTATCCCATTTCACACCGTTCTTCATCAAAGACGTGTACTTGTGGTGACATGTGCAAATATTTCATCAAGGTACTGGTACCTGTTTTGGGAAAACCAATAATGGCCAAATTTAACAACCACGACGGATCTCCGGTAATGTTCCAACCCTGAACGATAGATTTTAGTGGTGGTCGTGGTTGCGGTTCTCTTGGAAAGTCAGGATGAGAACTTTCTATTCGTTGGACTGTTGCTGGTGTTGCACTTATAGTAGATGTAGATGTACTAGTGTTGCTGTGGACACCAACATTGACAATCCAAAGACCCAAAATATAAAACACGATACAGAATAGAATCAACCATTTCAATTTTATTCGACATGGTGGAGTTGCTGCTGATTGGGTTCGTTTTGATGGAATATTGGTCATAATGACACAAAAAGTCGAGTCATTTTCTAGTTTCCAGTGTGTGTAATGCGTGTGGCTATTCTTCCTCCTCCTCTGGCTCCGACTTGACAAATGTTCGACCTTGATAGAGTTTGTGTTCTATCTATGGCTACTAGTAGGACCAGGGTATCCTCGATGCGACAAATGTTGGTACTGATTTCTTACTTGTTATGAGAGTTCTGTCTGTATGGTGGTTGGTTGTTGGTTTATCATGAGAAGTGTCAGATCGTGAGTCTGGCTTTTGTACAGTCACGTTCGTGACTGCTGTGAACCACTCAAATCCTACTTTCTTCGATCGGCCTGACGACACGAGAAATCAATAATTACTGTTTTGATTGTTTAACTCGTACTCCGGAGTACGTAGTAGTCTACGGTAATCAAAACATTGAACAAGTGACTGTACTTCTTCCAACAAAGAATCCTTCAGCAAAACGCCAACGAAATAAAGAAATAAAGAAAAGGAGCATCTGCGAGTGAGAAGATGAGCAGCCCCAAAGGATTGTGGGCGGCCACAGCGCTGGTAGTTACTGCTGTTACTGTTGGTTTGCTGTGGAAACAGCACCAGCACCAGCAAAAACCACGTGTACAAGATACAGACACAAAAGATCCACCTAATCCCACCACTAGTACTAGTACTAGTACTAGTAATGCTGCTGCCAGTGCCAGTGCCAGTGCCAATAGTGGTAGTAAAGTACCAACAACTGCACCTGCGATGGAAGAAGAAGAAGAAGAAAAGAAAGAACCCGACGATGATCATCGTCCCATGTCTTCGATTGCCTTGACGGGAGATTCAGAAATGGAAGCTGACAGGAACGATAAACTCCGCATCTTGACCAAGGGACTTATTACCATTGTTCACGGCTCTGTTACCGGAACATGTGCTACATTGGCTCTCCAATTGGAAGAAGCCCTTGTTAGTACACTACCGGACTATCAAGTGCAACTGGCCAAAGTAGAAGATTTCGATTGGTGGGATGAATTTTTGAACGACGAAGACGAGAACACAGCCTCCACCACCATGATGAAAAAGAAAAGATCGACGAAAGGACCTGTCATTCTTCCCAAACTCATTCTGTTGTTGCCAACGTACACGGCTGGGACGTGGCCTCCTTCAACGACAGCACTCCAATCGACGTTTGATGAACTTCAAACCGATTGGAGGATTGAAAAATTTCCTCTCAAGAAGAAGTTACACGTGGGTATTTTTGGTACCGGCAGTACGGCGTACGGTGATGACAGTATGGGCAAACCTGCACGTGAAGCTCAAATGAAACTGCACAAGTTGGGTGCCAAGACCATTGTAAGATTGGCCATTGGAGATGATTCTGTAGGAAATCACGTACAAACAACCTTTTCCAGATGGACCAATGATTTGTTAACACAGATTCAAAAATTTGATGCCAACCAACAGCAAGTCAATGGTGTTATTAGTGTTGGCGGCAAGAAACAACAAGCACAACCAAACAATGGCTCTACTGCTGCTGTTGCAAAAAAACAGGAATCTAACAGCGGTTGTTGTAGTGACCAGCCAAAGGATGGTGGTTGTTGTCAAACCAAAAACGCCGTTGAAGAAGAAGAAGAAGAAGAAGAAGTTAATCCTGAAGATTTCAACGAGGAATACAATTCCGAAGATGATGATGAGGACGACGACGACGAAGACGAAGGCCAAGATGAGTCGGGTGTTGTTGATCTTGAAGATATGGGTGATGTCATTTTGGCCAGCACGGAAAATGCCAGCGATGGACCACGAGAAATGGTAACTCCATCGCAAGCGGCGGCACTCAAAAAGGAAGGATACAAATTAATTGGAACCCATAGTGCGGTCAAGCTGTGCCGTTGGACCAAGCACCAGTTGCGTGGTAGAGGTGGATGTTACAAACACACATTTTATGGAATTACCAGTTATCAGTGCATGGAAGCGACACCATCGTTGGCGTGCGCTAACAAGTGTGTCTTTTGCTGGCGCCATCATAAAAATGCTGTTGGAAAAGAATGGCGATGGAAGACGGATGATCCACATTACATTGTGGAACAAGCGGTCAATACACACGTGCACATGATCAGAGAAGCGAAGGGTATTCCAGGTGTTCGTATGGATCGCTGGAAGGAAGCTTTGACCGTTCGGCACTGTGCTTTGAGTCTGGTAGGAGAACCAATCATGTATCCTCGCATTGACGAACTTTTGGAGGATTTGCACAGTCGAAAAATTTCTACCTTTCTTGTGACCAACGGACAGCATCCGGTGGCCATTGAAAGCTTGCGTCCCATTACTCAGCTCTATGTGAGTGTCGATGCTCCGACACAAGAAAGTTTGATCGAGATTGATCGACCATTGTTCCAAGATGCTTGGGATCGTCTCAAGCAATCTTTAGTGTCCTTGAAAGACAAGGGACAACGAACAGTAGCTCGTCTGACGGTGGTCAAGGGATGGAACTCTGACGAAGTGGGAGGGTACGCCAAGCTTATCGCTTTGGGTCATGTTTCTTTGGTAGAAGTGAAAGGAGTCACATTCTGTGGAAAGTCGGACGCTTCCAACTTGAACATGAGCAATTCACCTTGGCATCACGAAGTTGTGGCGCTGACAACAACACTGAAGAGGGAACTTGACAAGTTGCGGGAAACCGACCAGTCTTTACCGGAGTATGGATTGGCCTGCGAACACAAGCACTCGTGTAGTGTCCTACTCGCCCGCGTGGATCAATTCGCACACGACGATCCGGTAACGGGTGCTCGGACATGGAGAACTTGGATCGACTACGATAAGTTTCACGAACTGGCGTCTCGGCACGCACAGGATCCATCCTTCAAGTTTTCCGTCAAGGACTATGTTGCAGATACGCCAACCTGGGCCTTGCTGGGTGCTACCGAAGAAGGTTTTGATCCTACAGACACACGACACCGCAAGGCGAAGAAGTATCCAAAGTACACACAATTTGACAAAGATGGTGTACCAACACACGATCACAACGATGAACCATTGACCGTGGACGAGCGAACGCGCTTGACTAAGTTGATGGAAGAAAAGAAGAATGAAATCGGTTGCGGAACAACTATCACGGAAATGAAAGACGGAGCCAAGGAGATTACTGATGCTAGTCTGATGTTCCGAGGTCTAGTAGTTGTTAAATAGCTTTTTAAAATAGCTTTTCGTTTCATCCGTTTTTCATTTTTTTCATGTTTGACCTGTGTTACAGTAGTACAGTAGTCGTGTTGTTGTCTTTGTAGAGTGTGGCAAGCCTTGTTCATTCAGCACTGTGAAAAGCGAACTTGTAGCACATGAAAGGCTACCAGGGGTAACCCTTTTGGGAAAACCGTACTTTGAAAATATCTAGGCTAAAATAATTTGAATTTTCACAGCAGAGGTGCTTCCGAATCATCACTCTCGATGAAGTCAGGATTTTCATGTGAAGCGAAAAACCATCATCTGGCGTTCCACACCAATTTTGTGGAGCTTCAGACAAAATAAATAAATACTGTAGTATTAGTCTAGTAGTGCAGCCGTGCAGGTGGAAAATCTATCTACTATTTTACTACCACTATCAAACCACAAACCACAGACGTCCAAGTAGTAATAATATCAAGATGATGCGATTTTTGGTACCTGCTGCCTTGCTATGGACCTCCTTCTTGTTAGGCACAGTTCAAGCTCAAGGAGATGTACCACTAGTACGTCAACCTCATCTGTTTGACATTAGTCAACTTGAAGATTCGGCCATCTTGAAACGTTGTCGGGATGATTTGGTATCGATTGATGCCGATAGTAGCAATAATGATTTGAAAATCGACCGAGAAGAATACGTTGCTTTTCTTCAACTGCAATCGGGAAATCAAATGACAGGAGAACCCGACGATGTACCATTGAGATTGGAAGCCATTTATCACTCGCATGCGTGTTGGTGCGATATTGTCGATCCCGACGATCCCAACTGTTGTCTCTTCGGTAACGATCATCTTCCACTCAACACTAGTCTGTCGCCTCTGATTGAACCTTATTTACAATTCTTTTGTTCTAACATACAAAATGGATTGGAAGTAGAAGGATTGGCACAGCCCTTGGTGACCATTTTGCCTACAGCAGCTCCCACTACTCTGGAACCCACGTCAGAGCCGTCCTTGGAACCAACCGAACTGCCTTCCTTAGAGCCTACCAAAGTTTCTTCCTCGGAACCGACCGGAGTTCCTACGTTGGAACCAACCGAAATGCCCTCTATGGAACCGACCGTAATACCTTCGTTGACCCCTTCACTGACTCCAACGCTGGTTCCCACCGAAACGCCAATTGAGCCAACTACTGAGATTCCAACAACCGAACCAACAACCACTGATGCTCCTACACCCGCACCAACCACCGAGAATCCTACATCCGAACCAACCACGGATCCAACAGCTGAACCATCGTTGACTCAAACTACGGAGGATTCAAATGAAATTCCTCCAACTGTCTGTGTTGATTTCCAATGTAAGTTCAGTGGTAGTAAAACTGTGACGTTACCTTGATCGTAGAGTTGAGCATGCATGTCATCATATACGACTCACTTTGACTCTTCCTTCGTTTGTTCTTCCTTCATATGTTCACAGACACGGTCAGGAATTCTCAAGGTCTGGATGCAGATGCAATTCTTTCCGCCGAAAATAATACCGTCCTAGATGATCTCATCACGGGTACCACCACCATTGTACGTTTCGAATGTGACCAATATCTGACCAAGCTATCATGTACAGTACAGGACAGTACTGGAGTAGTAGAAGTAGAAGTAGTTGACTCATAAACACTTATTGTTGTTTCCTTTCTTTGAATCTACAGATGACTGATATTTTGAATGGAACCTACCCTCCAGAACAAAGACAATTGCAACAGCAACAACAACAGTACAAGGAGCGACGTCATCTTGCCTATTTTTCCAACGATTTTCCTGTTTCCATTACTTCAGCAACCGACAAAGCTGATTGCGAAGGATCCGATACCAATCCAGATATCAGTTGTGTAACGATCGCCTCTACTGTCTGTGGTGTGTTGGAAGATGAAGATGATCCACTGGAGGTGCGAGGAACTATGATTGCGGGTTTGCAGTATGCCGTTGAATCGGGAGATTTTCCAGAACAACAGTCATCTCCGACACAGGCGCCGACTCCTACGCCTCCACCGAGTCTTTGCATTGATTTTCAATGTACGTTTCAATGCTTGTACTGTTTCGATTTTAGTCTACGCAGCTTTCTTTTTGTTGTGGTGTTTGTACCTCACAGCAACTAAATGATGACATGTATACTATTCTCTCTTTTTATTCACTTCCACCAACAGATGTTGTTCGAAATCAAGTTGGACTTGATGCTGATGCTATTGCCAATGAGGAGGACAACAATGTACTGCAAGGTCTGCGTTTGTCAACACGAAACATTGTAAGTCATGGAAAGAGAGAGAATTTGTTTTTGTTTCTGATTGTACTGTGAATGCCTTGATTGACTTGACTCACTTGTTAATAATATTCTTTGCGATGCAAATGATAGACGATTGAAATCTTGAATGGGACATACCCTGCACAACGGCGACTAGCAAGTACGGAGAGCAATCACCTTCGAACTGCTATTACTGCTAATTCTCGCAGCAACAATAAAGAGGAAGAAGAACAAATTACAATTGGTGATTTTTCGGTTCTAGGACGTCGACTAGTACGACAACGCATGCATCATAGTATGCGAAGGCATCTTGCGTATTATTCGGATGACCTTCCAGTCACTATCAATGCCGTTACCGACAATCCACTTTGCGAGGGTCAAGAAGAGAATCCAGATATCCAGTGCGCTATTATTTCCTCCACGGTTTGCGTCGTACTTGAGGAAGATGATGACCCCGCTGAGGTCCGTGCGTTGATGATCGCTGGTCTGCGAGAGGCTGTACAAACTGGTGAGTTTTTGAGACGTATTCCAGCGGATGACTTGTCGAGATAGTAGTGTTTTATTCATGGATTTCATTCATGTGAGAATTTCTCTTTCATCTTGAACGAAATAATGTCTGGTCAGAACTGGCTCTGCTATTGAATAAGATGTTTACATAGCATTTTGCAGAGCAAATCGCAAATCAGAACCGCTTTTGGAAGTGCTCGTGATAATAATAAAAAGAAGAGTAGAGTAGGAGTAGTAGTCTACCTCTTTTTTAACGAGAGAGCTAAGAATGTGAGAGCTTGATTGAAACCACCCGGTTCTCTAATGTAAATCTGCCACGCGCGTGAGCTATTTATTTCGTCGTTGTTCGTTCGGCATCAAAAAGAAGTCAGACCGGCGAAAACACACACACAAGAACACAACATAATTTTTTATTACGCTGCAGCGAGTAGTGACTCCTACTAGCTATTAACTTTTCATTATTTCGTCAAATACACGTTAAAACAAACCATGGCAACGGCTCAACTTGATAAGCTTCTACTGGATGGATCGACCACGGTCCAGCAGAAGATTGATTGTGTAAGTGCAGAATGAATGAAATGTTTGCAAGAAAAGCTAAAGCCACTCTTGCTGGTGTTTATTTTGCTGGGCGCCACCGAAATCCGAAATAAATTATTTTCAAACTGACAAAAAAAGTTGTTTCTTCACTTTTGCCTGCAGTTAAAATTTCTTAAAGTTGTGACTAAGAATTTGAGTGACCCCGCGAAAAGTGCTGATCCAAAGTACCGTCAACTAAAACTCGACAATGAAAAAGTTCGTTCCAAACTGTTGACCTGTCCATCGGCAGTTCCTCTGTTGCAGGCTCTGGGATTTGTGGAAACTGTTGAAGATGGTGATCAAGTATTGAGAGTGGAAGAAAAAAGTGTCGATCATGCTGCCATGAACAACATCATGACGGAAATTGTGTCCACATTGTCACAGCTTAACCAGGAGGGGGGAAATGCCCAGAACGAGAACAAAAAACCCAAATTGATCTCTGCCAGCAGTAGCATTTCAAATGCCAGCAGCGTGAACAGCAGCAGCAGTACCAGTGTCAAACCTATTTCCCTGCCGGGAAAGTTGTCGGAAAAACAAAAGGCTCGGATGTTGTTGGAAGAAAAGGAAAAACAAGAACGAGAAGCTGCTAGGGCTCATCGGAAAAAGAATGTGGCACTGTTAAAGGCCGACAAGCACGTGCGACAAAATGATGAAAATTGGACGTCGGCACCCAGTGCGGCTTGTGACAAGACGGGGAATAGTATTTTGACCTTTCGTGACAAGTATGGCGAATAAATAAGTCGAGAAAATCGACATCGTGGCAATTGACAAGCGAAAACAGTCGAGAAGAGCCATCTCATTCATTCATGACTGTCGTAAATGTGGGAACGATTGTGTGCTATGTAAACGGTGTACTGTGCTACTATTGCATATCCAGAAACAATCAGAAGCATCGTCTCTTGCAGAACCCAGTATCATCATAATGAACCATTAACATTTTATAACCATGCAATTTTATAATCTGCTGTATCGTTGCAACGTTAGTGGCTTTTGGGATGAACAATGAATACATCTGTCATGCAAAAAATGAAATATCTTGAGTTGCAGTGATTCTTGAGTACACAATGGAACATAGAACAAACTTTTATTTCAGCCAGTTCGGATTCCTTGAGTACGTGCGAAGCAACCAAACTAGTAGGAACGGTGATCTACAAAAAGGCATCGGCAATTTCCTTATCTCCAGTAGCCATGACATCGCGGATGCACGCCTCCTTATTGAGAGTCATGTGAGCACAGGCTTGCTCAGCATCGGAACGAGCAACGGACTCTCCAAGACGACGGGCCTGCGCAGTAGTAGTCTTGTTGGGAAGACGGCACTTCTCTCCAGGGTGGTCAGAGGGTGCTTGGAAGAGGACAGGGTCCTCGCCAGGTCGGACCTGCCATTCCTGGCCAAATTCGTTGACATCGGCAAAGACAGTCTTTCCGTCACGTCCAAGTTTTTCGCCGGTCTCGACAGATCCCATCAGACCACGGCTGCCCTGCACTCCTTCATCAGGAAGATTAAACTTGACACCAACCAGATCCTTGAAGCTCTTGAGCTCAATCCAGTTGCTATCGTTGAGAGCAATGCGATAAGTGTGGGTCTTCTTATTAGATTTTTGAACCTTGATTGGGAAACCACCAACAGTAGCACCAGAAAAGACACCATCATCGGTAATGTAGACACCATTAATAATGACAGATCCGTATCCACCAACCTCAATCATCTGGTCCTTGATACGGAGAACAGCGCTCGAGATAAAGGAGTAGTCTTCGCGGATAGTCGTGCGAATTTGAATGGTCATGTCGAGGGCCGGCGCATCGAGAAAGACAAGGTCGCATTCTCCGTGATAGTCGTAAACTTCACCGCTCCACATCTCGAAGTGAGGGTCTATCGAGAAAATGAAGGGAATGCGAAATGGATGTGCATGTTAGGCAAACGACGTACAAAAGCGAAATTAAATGTGAGCTCTACACTTCGTCTCCTTTGCCAACGTACCTCCCCAAGTTTTTCCACAGTCACTGTTCGATTTGCAGGGATCCTTTGGAACCGTCATGGGTACCGTGTCAGTATTGCAGGTTGGTTTGGATCCGTCCCATCCCGCGTGTCCTTCTGGGCAGACATCGGTCGCATAATCTTCGTTACAATGACCCCAAATGCAAGTACTTGTGATCGATTGGTCCAAAGCAAAACAGGCGTCAGGCCCACCGCCCATGGCGTTGAAAAACATTTCATCTGTTGGAATTACTTTGCAATGGCAATCCGTCCAGCAATCGTACTTGTTCATGAAACAAGGATCATTCTCTTTCGTCATGTCAGAGTTTTGTGGACCCTTAGGTCCGTCACTCTTCATGTCACCCCAGAGACTGGCACTGTTTCCTCCTTTTTCAAAACAAGCCTCGGGACTAATCGCCTGGAAGCAAGGCATCTGGTCGTATTCTCCGACACAATTGTCAGTTGCGCACTTGCAGCCATTAGCCACAAGAAGAGCTTCATATGGGTAACCAGAGGAGGGTGCTTGAGGTAGAGCTCCAGCGCACTGAAATCCCTTCCAGCAATCCCACTTGGCAGCGGATGCAGAAGGAACAGCTACAAGAGCAAAAGCGGCAATCACAATTTTGCCGGTGAACTTCATCTTGAATAATGGCACGAATGTAGAAAATGAAGTGTAGAATTCTTTCAAGCGAGAGGGAGAGAACAAGATTGTGGTGTTAGATACGTGAATAAGTCCATTGATGTCTGAGGTGCCATTTTGCCACCAACAAGCAGCTTCTGATGAGGCACCGGTGGATGGTAAATGGCATGGACGATGGATACACGGCCAACCATGAGTGTTCACGAAGACACTCCGACAACAATCGTTATCAATCAAACTATCTTTGTTGGATGTTACTCCGAACATCAACACTATCATCGACAACAACAGCAACAAGACCGGGCAAGCTGCTCATACCTTTCCAATTTGAAAAGAAAAAAGTAAAGGGTCTGTGGTGTTGAAGTCCGATATTATTAGTTGCACCTACATCTTGGGAACGAAGATTAGCAACAATAGCCAAAGTGAATATGAGATGGTGGAGATTGACAAAGATGCTTTTAAAATTCTTTTAAATCTTCTTTGGACAATCCATAAATCATCTTGAATCTTGACTTAATCCAATAGTGATTGCCAAAAGTATTCATTGCTAAAAAGTCGACTGGATCATTGAAAATATATATTTCGATAAAAAATATTTTCGATAATTGTTGGCAAGCAATGATGATTGGGTGTCAAATGATTGCCACAGATATTTATCAATTTTCACAGAAGGGACTTAAACAAGAAATAAATATTAGAAATGAATGCTACCAATATTACTAGACTACTGGTACGGCTACGGTATTGGTACTGGGTAGCCACGGATGAAGCGCGTCTGATGTACTACTACTGTACTGTACAAGCTAGAAGTACTCCTACTACCTGGCGGTAGCTAGTAGAGTACTATACTCTAGAGAGTAGACGTACTACTACTAGTAGGCCCTCCAGTAGTAGTACTACCAATATTCAGGAGTACCAGCCAGGGTACTTGCTGTAGTAGCTATGGTACTAGTACTCGAGTAGACTAGTACTACAAGCTGCTCTCGAGTGTCGACAGCGGTCATATCCCAGCAGACTGTAGTCTGCCTGCAAAGCAATCTACAACAAAGCGGTTGTGTGTTGTGTAGATATACATCATCACGATGAGGCCAGAGGAAGCTTTAGATGTATGGTAAAACTACGGTACCTGAAACCGCTATTCATCCACGGCAACAGCCGTCTCTGAACTAGCGATTGGTAAATCGGTAAATCTAGCAAATGTCCAGGCATATTTTTGAGAAAAACTCTCAGCTTTAAGCACCTTCCTTGACCTTGATTTTGCCCTGTAAAAATGGTGTTGAATTTTATTGATGTATTGGTGACAATTTTAACAGTTTGCTGTTTGCTGTCATCAGCCGCCGACAGTGTGTTTCCTTGGTATGAAAGTGTCGAATGTCCTTCTTGAACTTGTCCACAAAACTTTGCTTTGGCGCCCGCTGCATACCTCAGCTGCTTTTTGCTGTGAAATCTATGCACACTTCCATGGCTCTTCCTTAGGTTTTATGAAGACCCCAACCCCCAACCCGTTGTCCATTCTTGCCCAAAGATGGCTTGTACTGTGATTCGTCTTCAGTACAACACCATCTTACTGTCAAAACCGTCGGTAATCGGTGACAGGTGACATCGAGCTTTTTTACTCCCCACTTCTTTCTACGCGTGTTGCGATTGGGCATGCATCAGTTCTGCTAGAACGAACTTAACAACGTTCATATTGCTTTCAATTCAATCATGGCAAATTAATTCTCTCAGTCGTCCAGGCTGCTATTCAAATGAGCAAATTGAAAGGAAGAGGCAACATTGAATACATCTTGACAAGTGTATGTCATTGTTCTACGCAAGTCTCGCTCGTCGTTAAAAGTCAAAACCATCACAGTATTAGTAGCTTACGAGGATCTAGAATATAAGCCCGAAATGTGGCAAAGCGGTCCAATATAGATCTTTTTTAGATTGTTCCATTTCACGCAAGCTGGAGTTCCATTTCATGCGATTGCTTTTGTTGCATACATGACATTGAGATTTTTTATTGCTCTATGTAGTAATAATGTCGCTGGATCAAAACGAAAACCAACAATTTAGGCCCCAGGACCCAGGACTTCTGCAGCTGATGATGGATAGAGAAGGTTTTCACACGCTGTTTTCTACGAAAAAGATTTCTGCCTCCCACCCTGGTGAACAGTATTTGCCTGCACCTTTGCATCCACCCCCTCAATTAGTTTTACTCTAATCTTGTGATGATTATTATTGACATGGCTAGAGTAGTCTTCTGTTCTGTTCACGAAATTTCACCATTTGACTTATCCGACGATGCTATCAAGAAGCCAGAGACGTATACCTCCTGTGCTTAAAAGGCCAACAGGATCACTTGCCAGGATTATTGCAGCTACTACCACTAGTAGCAATGGAACGAATGATCTTGCCCACTCCCTGCATCCAGCATCCCAGCTCTACCAATACAAGAGCTATCGACGAGTGCATACAACTCAACAAACATGCTTTAGCAATCAACGTAAAACCAACGAAAGTCATCTTGCAACGGATAAATTCATGCTTTGGGATTCTTTATCGGAATCCATGAAAGAAGTGCCGCTTATTTTTGAGCCGGGCGAAGAGGAATGTAAGAACTCTAAGCACCGCCCTACAAACAAAAACAAAAAGGCGCTGGCTTGGTATACCTGTGGACCTACTACCTATTCTGCAATGCACCTGGGACATGCTAGAACCTACGTCTGGTTGGATATGATGCGAAGAGTTCTTGAATTTGTGGCTTCTGCTCGAGGCGTGCCGCCACCCCTCTTTGTAATGAATATTACAGATATTGACGATAAGATATTGGCAGCTTCGGAAGAAACGAAGCAGACTCAACCGACGGACTATCAAAGTCCCATGTCAATATCCCGACGTGCCGAAGCTAGATTTTGGAAGGATATGGATCGGCTGGGGTGCCAACGTCCACATATTACAACTCGAGTCACAGAATATGTCGAGTCGAGTATCATTCCCTACATTGACCACCTTGTACACAAAGATATGGCTTATGTCACTAGAAAAGGGGTATATTTTGATGTTGCATCCTTTGAGGAAAAATTGGGGTCATCCTCCAAGTACGGAAAACTTGCGGGTAAAGCTGTGTCTTCATCGCCACACTCTACAACACATGATTCTCCCGTGTCTGAAAAGCGTGACCAACGTGATTTTGCATTGTGGAAAGCTCGAAAAGATGGGGAAGAGGTGTATTGGTCGTCACCTTGGGGAGACGGAAGACCGGGATGGCATATTGAATGCTCCGCTATGATTGAAGCTGTGCAACGACAATTTCAAGACACGCATAAGTTTCTGATTCATGCAGGTGGCTGGGACCTAAAGTTTCCGCACCACACTAATGAGATTGCCCAAGCTGAAGCGTATCATCATGGAAATTCTAATGGAGGTGGATGCGCTTGTCCCTTAGATCACTACCAGAACAATAAGGAATGGATACCGCACTGGGTTCACACTGGACACCTGATGATTAAAGACGCAAAAATGTCAAAATCGCTCAACAATTTTTTGACTGTTGAAGAACTGTGGTTCGACTATGATACTTCCACGAGCAGTCCATTAGACTCGCCCGTTGACGACTTTCGGTTATGGTGCCTAATGGGAGGTTCCTACGCCCACCGTGAAGAATACAGTCGATCGAAGATCTTGCTAGCGCGGCAGAACCGAGAAAAAATGCTTCGTTTTTTGTTGGACGGAGAACGATGGGTGCAGCAATGTACAGAATTGGCAGCTTCCGAGGACTGCATCGACACGAAAAAGCGATGGGGTAACGCGGACACGTCTTTCTTTGCGACGGTAGCCTCGGCAAGCGCAGCTGCACATCAAGCCCTCTTGAACAATATGCAAGGGACCAAGTATGCAGAGAGTTTGCTTCGTTTATCCGAAGCTGGAAGTGCTCACATTCGTCAAAATAAAGCTGGTGCTGGTACAATTGTAGAACCAGTCAAGGCCGCACTGCAATCTATTCGCAGCTTGCTTGCGCTAGTAGGTTTTTCTGAATTGACGGTTCGTGCTGGACTGCAAAGCGTTACAGCAGGTAACGGTCGTGGCGACGAAAGCGATTCTGGTAGTTACATTGTGGGTGGCGAAACGGCTGTCATTGAAGAGCTGGTCCGTTTTCGGGCCGCAGTCCGCACGGCTGCTCTGAAAGATGTCAAAAGCAAAAACGCTACGGACAACGTCAAGGCTATTCTCATGGCAAGCGATCAGCTGCGAGACGCGTTGTCCAAAATTGGATTGGAAATCATGGATAATAAAAAAGACGTTGATGCCATGTGGAGGTTCTGTGCTCCAGCAAAAGATGAAAAGGTTTGACGATTGCTAGAGTAGCTTGCTGACGCGAAAAGTTGAAAAGAACCTTGCACTACAGCAGAAATTACTACCTGGTAGTGCAGTTGCGAGTGTAACAAAAAGCGACTAGTTTACAAAGTGCGTGTTTATAGAGTGTATCAACAATATGTGTGATACTTGAGTGTTCAGTTTTTTCAAAAAAGTGTGCGCAGAGGTGCAGTTAAAGTATCGAGTAGCATTGCTTATTCAAAGCAGCCTTCTTGGCTATAATATTCTTCTTGGTTGTGAGAGCAAAAAATACTTTCTTGGGCTTCCATTTCGTCTTCGAGAGATTCGGTCTCTTCGAGACATTTTTCCAAGTGCTCGCGTGCCTTGTCGTCCGTGTGTTGATGTTGTTGTTCCTTCAGAAGCTTCAGCGTTAGTTCCGCACTTGGCCGTCCAAAGAATACTTGATGAGCCAGGGGAAGCCATGCAAACGAAAAGTATTCGTTCACCAAAATCAAATGTCCATCCATCCATTGAGCATTACGGTGGCCTTCGGCAGCTACCTGTCCTTGACCAGCAAATCGTTGGAGGAATCTGCTTCCCCATTGTTCGGCAGCTCTTTCGCCCAATTCAAGAGGTGCCAGCTTTGCATTCTCCGGGCAATCCAAACTCAAATCGACTTGAAACGTCACTTGACCCTTGGGAACATTCTTTCTACCCGTCACCTTGTGTGCTACCAATGTATCACCTACATAGGTTACATTGATCATTTCAAAACCGTCTTCCGAGTACTTGCCAACCCACAGACCGTCCAGATTGAATTGAGGTAGGACACTGCGCGCAACTTCGGCTTCCTTTTGCCACATCTGGGCTTCCTCGACGAGACCAGCTTCCTGTGCTACCGTCATTCGTTCCTTGGATACCATGTACACAAACTCGGCGTCCGCTTTCTGTGCTTCCACAACGATACGTTCCAATTGCTGGACGCGTCTTTTGTTTCTTTGACTCCGTGCCGCATTCAACTCTTCCCGGTACCCCAAGATTTGCTGTCTCCGTATGTGTAAGGCATCTCCAGTTACGAATCGTTTCTTGGCCTGTTCTTCCAATTCGTAGCGTTGTCGACGAGCTTCGCTCATGGGAACTTCTTCGGGTAAGGATGATGACTGCGACTCGCCAACATTGCGACGTTTCGGTGATTCATCGGGCATTTCATATTCCGCTGATGTGGAGGTACTGGTGAAAAGAGAAGAACGCTGCTTGTGCTGCGGATAATGTATGGGAGATGATGACGTAGTGACTACTTCTCTTGCGAAGGTTGGTTGGGTAATGGTGGTAGGATAACGAGGAGCTACAAAGGCAGAGGCTGAGATTATTGTTACAGCCAGAAGAAGAGGAAGCGATCGCGTGGGGTTCATCTTGCTATATTATAATTGTGGTATGCTTAGAGGCTTCAGGGGGGGATCGATAAAAACAGGGTAGGTTACTACTCTACTACTCTAATAAACAAATAAATAATAATAAACTATGATACCATGTATCACTGTTCTTTGTAACAATAATAACCTTGCACTCTTTGGACTTGTACAGTTGCCGCGAAATACCAGGTAATAATAAATGGTGGTAGCTTTTACGGGAGGCGGCTAGGGTGTGCTGGAAGACTGATCACAGAGTGAAGGGAACGGAGCAGGGGGCAGGCTATTCGTCGTCTGAGTTGGAGACAAAGAAAATCAGGAACTTCAGCAGCTCCACCTGTGTGAAAGACACGAAAAATGATATGGCGAGTTTTAATTGGTTAAGAAATTCTTTTCTATGTCTAATATTTCACGTGTCGTAATTCTTTCATCCATTCCATAAAGGATATCCTAAGCTTCAAAAATCTCTTAAATATTTTTGTGCTGAGTCAGCAAAAAAAGTGACCACATCAGCCGTACTTCGGATCACAAAAACGAGGACTTGACTTACGTCATGATCCTTTGTTTTAAGAAAAATTAAGCGATGCTAATGCATTAAAAGTCATGCCCGGGGTTTCAGATGGGTAGATTTTTTGATGACACACAACTAATGACAAAACAATAGTAGAGCTTGTACCGGTACTCGGCGAGCGAGTGCACAACGTAACTGAAGAACTCATCGCTTGCTTGTTCTGCCAAACACGGTGAAATACCTTTGAAAGAATGTTAAATCTTGAAAAACCAAAACGAACATTTATCAACTGACGTGCTCAGTGTCACTACCAATCAGAGAACTGTAGACTTCTACACAAACAAACGCACATGCGTGTACCCTCCCTTCTCAATGCAGAATTTGCTCCCCTCGTCCCCTCCGACAAACGTGGCCTCTTGTGATGATGTATGTATGTTGATGTTTTTGCGTCGATAAAATAATTAATTACAGTATGATGTATTTTGGAACGTAAGAGAGCCTTTTTCCAACTTGAAGCCACACAACATTATGATGTTACCGGTTACCGGCACCTGTTAGTCATAATATTATTACTATTACTCTATTTCATTAATTTCTGTAACAGAACAACATAAGGCAAACAAACAACAACAAACTACTTTTAGTTGTATACTATAAAGACAACTTACCTATAATGAATTATAATTGCAGTAATACAAAGAAACGAAGTCGAGCATCATGGTACATCAGTCTTCTGGCGAGCTCCTCGGCCTTGGCATTTTTGTCCAGTGTAGACGGATTTCATTCCACAGGCATACTGCTTCCCAAAACTGCCTTTGATCGCATGGACAATGTTCGATTGTCCGTCCTAGAAAGAAAGAGTGGCGAGAGTGACAGGGGACGACGCGTGGCCGAATTTATGAATTTGGAACCCGTCCAGGAAAGCGAAGCCAGAAAGGCCCGATTGGAACGAGATCGAGAGACCAAAGACAGCTTTGCCGAGTACGGTGATGAACTGTGGGCATTGCGGAAGAAAATGACCAAACTCAGCGAAAGGCTGGTCGAAGATCTGAATGGCGATCAAGAAAACGAGGAATTGATTCGTCACGAGCTTCGAGAAGCCGAGCAGCGAGATCCCGAACTGGTGTACGAAATGGAAATGCTGGAAATGGAGCTAGCCAATCGCGATGGTGATGAGGAACAAGCACTGAAAGCTCGAGAGCGAGCTTTGAATGCACGAAGTTGTCTTCCACATTTCAATCTGGAAGGGTTGTGGGTTGGAAAGTAAGTTCCCCTGCAGTATGTCTACTGGATGCCACATTGGGATTTACGATTTCATTATTATTTCTATTTGTTCGGTTTTCTTACCCTTCAACCTCTACTATTTTTTACACCTGAAGATACGGAAACCACGGATACGAAATGATCAACGTTACGTACGTGGGCGACACCATGATTGCCTACAAGGTGACCGGAGATAAGAATGTTCCTCGCGGGGAAATCACGTTCCAGGCCGACCTGGCACCCACAGCAGTCCGTCGACTCAGGACGGCTCGAGGAAAGTTTTCCAAAATATCAAAGGAAGATATGAAGCCACTGGAACCCATTATGCTGACCGACAAGGCAGCTTCAAAATGGGGTACCCGACAATTGCCTCGCTACCGAGGTTTGGGACAAGTAGCAGAAAATGGCTTTGAGAATCACAGATGGATGGACGGTCAGCTGATCATTATTGGCGAAGAATATTTTAGTTTTGCCTGGGTTCCATTGGAAAATCAAATCTTCTTTGGACGCCCCTCTCCCGAACTGGCATTGAAAATGCTGAGGGAAGGTGGACAGGAGGATTTGCGCACGAGACATCACTGGGATGCTCCACCCTCTCTCGACGAGGATATAAATGTGCTGAAGGATTTTGTAGAAAGCTGTTTGGAAAAGACAGCCGAAACTTTTGAAGAGGAATTGCCGGCAGGCGAACCGTTTAGCTGCATCTGGGCCGGCAATGCCGATACCGAAGAATGCTACTTTGAGTAGTTTTCAAGCAAGCACAGCGCATGGAAGACTTTACTGGTTTTGTAAAAGGACAGGCGTCCGTTTTTCTTTAATGTCCTTCCAAGATTACTTTTTGTACATTATAATATTTTATTCCAAAATACATCCGAGCGAGAAATGAAATCGGATTCCAAGGAGAGAAAGGTGCACCTTTGGCACCTCATGTATATATAGCTTAATTTCTAAACAATATATAAAAATCAGAAGTTCAGGAATTATTTGCAAATTAGGCGCAGCGATTGCCTACACAGTCATTCGTCGGTGGTAGATGTGTCCCTGGACGACATCTTTTAGAACCTTTCTTGAAAAGTATCTACGCTAATAACGGCTATGTGGTCACATTACTTTTTGTTTTGACCATCCTCGCTCTCGACGTACCTTGAAAGAGCTGGGACGAACATGGATCCCAATATAAGCTGCAGCGGGTGAACAAGCATAAGTGGCGCGCAATAAAGCGCCATGTACGGACTGCCTTCAAAAACCGTATTGATCATAGGTAAACCGAATGCGAGGGTTTTCTGAGACGCGGCAAACGTTGCAGCGACCGTTTCCTTTCGTGAAAAGCCGAACTCAGGCAACGAAAAAGCCTTGAACAGAACACCAAGCGAGAGAAGATGCATGGCCGGTATTAGAGTCAAAAGAGTCAACGCATGGCGTAGCTCCAAGCCAAAACCTGAAGAAAAAGCATTACAAAACGAGTGCCACACAATCCCTAGAAGAATCACCTGTTAACGTGAGGATAAGAGAAAAAATACTTGTTGAGGAGGAGAGCTTCAGAATATTTACAATTTTATTTGTACAAAGCAGAATCGCAGTAACTAACCTCTTGCAGCCTCTTAAAAAACTTTGAATTCTTGGAATACAAAGCTTTTCCTCCATTTCGTCGAAGCACCTGACCAATGACTGCGAATTGGTATCCATGCAGAATAATGGCAGTGATGTAAGCAAAACATAGTCTAAAGATTCTCACATAACACAGCACACATGCTGGAGGAACTTACTAACCGGTAGAAGGACTTGGTTGCATAGCTTTGTGAACATGACAAGCGGAGAAATGACAATATATTTGCCAAAGAAGCGAAGCAAGAGGGACGGTGTTATGAAAATCCCTGCTAAATTGCTAAGAACAGTATTATAGAGAGCTGTGGCAACACTTCCCCCTGCTGCTGTCGTCAGGATGATACACATGTTGATTGTAGTTGGCAAGCAGGTCAATATCAGCAAGCCGTCTCGAAGAGGTTCAGGTAGTAGCTCGGGAAAGACTTTCGCAAGAAATTTTGTCAAAGGTAAACCAATCAACAATGGCCAAAGTCCAAACGTTGTGAAAAGGACGGATCCGTTCAATTTGTGATTGGAAGCTGCCTGTTTGAGCTCGGAAAGCTCTAGTGAAAGTCCAGACAAAAGAAAGATACAGGCCACGCCGAATTTCCCCACAACAAGATCCGCCCTCAATGTGCCACCACTCTTTCCGAGCTAATGATTCATTGTAGCAAAGAAAGCAACATATATTGTGGTTGTAAGTGACAAGCTTTGCAATAATGATATGTTCTGCAGGTGCAAAGATAGGTGGTCAATTGTCACTTACGGTTGGTACTGCTCGGGCAAGGCCGACTGCTACAAACATGCCCAGCAAAAAGAAATTTTTGTTTGCAAAATCAAACCATTTTTGATAGACTGACTTCGACAAGTCATCACTGGAATTTGTGCTTGTCCGCTGAAGTTCCAGAAACATCGACTTTCCTTTCAATGCTCGTATTGGGTGCTGCCACCGCGAAGGTATCGTTTGGACATCATCACATCGGCGGGTTGGAATTGACACTTGCAGTAACTTTTGGAGCTGATGGCGACCCGCACTAAAAGACATTGCATTCTGAAAAGGAAATGAATACAGAATTAGTAGAAGCAGCTGGAATCTGGATTGCTTCATCATTGTGGTGTTAAGCGTACAAGTAGCCTGCAATACAGTAGTCTAGTAATTGTTGTTTCCAGTTTTCGTGCCACTGTTGACTTGCTAGCTAGTAGTACTAGTAGTACTAGTAGTAGCAGCAGACTACTCTAGTAGAGTAGTAGTCTACTAGTAGTAGTACGAGTAGTCTAGTAGCTAGCAGCTGTTGAGGAATGATAGATATTCATACCGTTTGAGATGAAACTAGGGTTAAAGCTAATTACGGTCCCTCGCAAAAAACTACTCCGAGTAGTACTAGACTGCTACTACTAGTACTGTAGTCTAGTGCGTAAAATTGAATGTCACGGAACCGGAATTCGTTGTGCTTGATCAGCATTGCGACCGATGATGATTGCTTGCTGGTGTCGCCGAGCAATAATCAAGATCGTCATTACAAGCGTGGGACCGGAACACTTGTGTCGCTTTTGCAAATAATGATGCCTTGATTCAATTAGCTAGATTTAAACGATTGTAACTTGGGAGGTGGGGTCGCTGCTTGAAAACCTTTCAGCTCTTTTCCCCCTTCGCCAGTAAGGGCACTGTCAAAGGAGGGCGGAGGGTGCCGTATGAGCTCTCTGCTACCTTGGTCATTCATCACCACTATTCTGGCCACACCTCCTGAAGATCCATCTCGTGCCACTGCTGCGTGAACTAATTTTGTCACCAATTCAATGGCCTCTTCCTCCTCTAATAGGTTGTTTTCTTTCTGATGATCCTTGAGAGCTGTATCCATGAGGCCTAAAATGTAAGTCGATCCTGATCCAGATGCTGCAAAGACAGATTCTTCCAACAATGCGCCTGTGGGTGCAATGGAATATATCCTGCTTCCGTCTAGAGGATCATACCCAGCACACAACAGACTTGCCCCGTAGTTTCCATTCATAACAACGTACCGCAGCCATCGAGCAATTTGGCTTACCGAAATTGATCCCTTTCCAATTTGTTGAGCCCGACTTCGAAAGGCCCATCGTGCTTCGTCCGCCAGATACTGAGTATCGGCGGCACTTCCCGATCGACAAAGGACACATGAAATAGGACCATCCCGGTACAGAAAGGAAATCTTGTTGGCATAACGATTGCTCACCATAGTCGATGCGGATGTTCGAGTGTCGGCACCCAATACAACACCGGTTTGGGTTTTAAGTGCCACAATCGTTGTCCCCATGTTCACTTCTTGCTGGCTGCTACTAGCATAACTCTGTTCGAATAATATCATGATGGAAAGGATTGCAAGAAGAGGGGAGCGCATGATGTTTTAAAGGCACTATTGTAGGTATTCCAAGTACTATCTAGTATATTGGGGAATGCACATTGAAGGAAGTGAGAAGTGAGTAACTCCGTCGAACACTCATCAATGGAATTTTCACTACAATTTTCACTCTAAAAAAATTAATCAACGATTCCGTATTATTGCACTGTCGCTTCAGACCTACCCTTGTCAATTATTGTGCTCTGTTATTTTTTATTTGCTCTATTCGGAGGAGCAGCTGCTGATCCATGTTCTGCGAGGATTCATTTATTTTTGATTTCTTGTGTTTGGATTATTTTTACTGATAATACATCATTACGAGTATGATTTTTTGGCTTTGTTCAGTCACGAGTGATTCGCGTGCTGGACGTCAACAAGCTACTCCTAAAAACTACAGTAGTACTACTCTAGCTAGCAGACTACTCTACTAGCTAGCTAGTAGTAGTAGTAGCTAGTAGTAGCTAGTACTAGTACTAGTAGACGAGAATAATATTATTTTATTTCATGGTTGTACCAGGTAGTCTACTGTAATAAGGAGACGTTGATAGTGTCACTTTCGCGACTGTTTGAAGTTTTAGGGCACCAGCGCGAATTTGATGTCGCAAACGGTAAAAAGATGTAGCAATGGAAGCTTCCATAACATAAGCAAAGGAGCCTGGGAGGAGCCACTAATGTAAGGCATGCTGAGGATACAGATATGGTACGCACGTAAAAGTGTGATCGAATAGCCTAGTTGATCCTAAACTATTGCGATCAATGTTTCGATTTTTATTGTTCTGCGCACGACTTTTGTCTTCATCTTTAAATCTTCCAGTTTGCACGAAAACAAGAATTTTTTTCAAAAAAAGGATCAACATGACTTTCGCGTCGATTCAAATTATAGGTTCACTTGAACATATACTCAGTATGATTTTGAGCGCGTTTGCAGGAAAATCGCAGATCATGCGTGCTTTTAAAGTTTTCATCTATCGATAGAAGATGTGGTGACATAAAAGGTTTGTTGGAAGGCGACCTATTTGCAAACTCTCTTTTCCACCATGGTATCATTACGAGGTAGCAGGTCGTTAACATTGACTGCATCGACAACAAGCTGCTCAAACATCCGAGAAAAACCGTACAAAGCTCGTCTGGAAATAATCTACGATTATCTTGTCGAATATCGTGCCGAAAATGAAGCAACTGGCAGAGATATTATCATCCCTGATGTGATTGGAGTTGGAAATGCAGTTGCATTTGGGGTTGCGGACGCATTGGATTCTTGTGGTGCCGATGGGAGTCCCCTTTATGCGGTCGAATTAGCATCCAGACACCACATTTTTGAGGACGGTGAGTAACAAGAGCCGCCTTTTGTTTTGGTTGGATGTCACCAAACTGCTGACACTCTTTCTCTTCTCCCGCCATTGCATCGCAAGGATTCTGTCAACCCGTGGATCCAGACAATACATGCAAAGTCATTCGAGGTTTCACAGGCATTCGATTAGACACTAATGTCACTGATGTCGAAGACATCGCCTATGATGCTATCCGACATGTTCTTGATGAGCCTCTGCTTTTGGATCAATTTGTCGCCATGTCATTTGCGCGGACCCAGTTTGTCCGTCCTATTCGCAGTTCTGTCTTGCAATTGACTGAAGATGGCCGTGGCCGATCTGCATCCAAAGTTGTAATTGCCATCTGCTGTATGGCTTTTTTCTTGGTCGGAACATTCCTGGGAGGTCTTTTTTTCAGAAAACGCCGCAAAAAAGCACGCCGCATGAAGCAGATCAGACGTCCGGAAGGAAAGGAGAGGGGCTTTCTTGGAGCAGCGCCTCGTAATTATTATGAACTCAACGAACACGAGGAGACTGAAGCTGCCTTAAAAGTGATGAGCGTTTTGGAGCAATTCGAAAACCCATCGCAAACATGGAGTGTGTCAGACATCACATCTGAAAGCGAATCGATCATGAGCAACCTTTCAAAGGCTACCAGCAGCAAGTTGGAGCGTATTGAAGAGTCCGTCGAAGAGGGTTACGAAAGCCAGTCTGATGACGAGTGGGATGGATCGGATACTCAGGAACGCCAAGCTGTCCCTCTCGAGCACCTTTACGATTTGTCAACATCGCCTCGTCATCACATAAATCAATGGGATGTTGGAATGGACGCATTTGCTTGTGATGGTGACCAAATAACAGAACCAGAAGGTTGCCGATACTTGGATGCAAGTGTCGACGAGAACGGCTACCAAGTGGACAGCTCCGGTGACGATTCGGAAGACTCTGAACACTTCAGTAGCACTAAAGGAACATACGACCACGAGAGCAGTAATTGTGAGACCCCTGCAGATTTGCACTTGGATGAAGCCGTTGACAGTATTGATGCTGTGGACATTCCGAATGTGACACCGGAAGATTATCTCGTGGACACATCCGACGACTCTATTGATGCTGTGGGCATTTTCTTGAAACCATATGGAACTGAGTCAGTTACCGCAACTAGTGCTGATCTTCATATTGACGACACTGCTAATGAAGATGAAGCGCAGCCGTGGCTGCAAGAATTCTTAAAGGGGCTTCAGAAGGCGCAGACTATGAAACTCTTGACGTACTCAGCAATAGATTCGACGACCTCCGTCTCTGAATAATTTTTTTCCTGGCACGTACACTATTATTCATTTTCAAGTATGCCATAATATCTGTTCGAGTACTTTTTTAGAATCGGTAATGGCCTGTGAAGTGTGTTCACTTGGCTATCGTTGTAGTGCTCTTTACGTATTCTTCAACCGCATCTTTGACTCCTTGACTAAATCGTTTGGATACTACCTTTCCTTGGATCTTGGAAAAGGGATTCATGGTGTATCGGACGTAGTGGTCGTGTATAGCGGAGAACATAATTTTCAGTTTGGATTCCGAAACGTTGCTGACGAGGGCAATCATTTTGACATTGGTTGCTGTGGCATATCCGTAGCATTTGGCATCTCCGATTGGACAAAGATATCCGATCCAGTGTGATCCAGTCTGCCGACGACTCGGTAGTCCGGGATGCATACCCAAGGCTTCTTCCAAATAATCTAGTGCTGCGTACATCGTAAACTGTTGTTGTTTTGTGAAAAACGACAGAACATTGGTACAGGTAGCAGTTTGTGGCGAGTGTAGGGCACACACGACGAAGGAAGGAATTGTGAGGCGAGACAAACGTTGGTTGAAAATCAAGCTAGTACAGTTCACCGTAGAATTTCCAGGGAAAGACAAGATGCGAAACGAAATAGTTCAATGACAATAAGAGGCATACCTCTTTGTCCAGAGTTAAATTATTCTCTACCCCCTTGGAAGACTCCTCTGAAAACCCAAATATATCTTCTTCACCTGCATCGTCCCTCGCTTGATCGCCACCCTCTTTATTAGAGTCGTAATCACAAAGATAAAGAGGTTCGTTATTTTTACCAACAATAGCAAGACAAATCATTCTTGTTTGGTGTTGCTTGGAGCCTTTCTGGCCGCTGGTAGAAGAGATAGATGATCCTGGAATTGGAGTGTTTGGTTTTGTGTTCTTGAGCATTCGAGTAGCTACTTATACTTAGTATGTGGGCTACTGCAGTACTCTTACTACTACTCTAGTACTAGTAGCTACTGTAGTATCTACAGTACTACTTTTACTACTCGACTACTAGCTAGTAGTAGTAGTCTAAGTAGTAGTAGCTACTACTCGTAGCGGAGTAGACTAGCTAGCTACTCTACTACTAGCTAGTAGTAGACGACTACAAAAAAAGAAAAGAAAAAAATTATGATGTCGAACTCTAACCTTTAGCCCTACAGCCATGACGATCACTTGCTCCATTAGCTTGATGCCATGAGAAAGCTATTTTTTGCCGAAGTGTACTGGTACTCGGTACTAGCTAGCTACTAGTAGAGTAAGTGTCTAAATTCGACAACAGCAGATGTTGTTGTTGTTGTGCTCTCGATGCGCTTGTCACAAACAGTTGACAAGACTGCTCTGTGTAATAATTAGCCAGTGATGGATCGCACCTAAGGCTGGCTTCATGGCTAGCTGGTTAGCTAGCTACGTAGTACTCGAAAATGGATCATTCGTATGAATCAACAAAAGGAGTTCGCAGTTCGCAAAGGTTTCTACTTCCAATCATGTCATCACGGTTTGTCTTTGATGCCTGCGAACCGTTCTCATCTCTCGCACAAAAGGGCACAAAAACAAAATTTAAAAGAATCCTTCCAAAAATAAATCCCAAAGGCAATTTTTACGCGAATTTAACTCTCTCTATTATGCTCCGTACTGCTATCCATCAAATCATTGCCAGTAGTCATAGCACCGTTGTGCCCAAGCTCTGTTCGAGCTTTGCAATGGCCGCATCCGCGCGCTACGCCAACAGCACTACCAGATACTGGCTGTCAACCAAAACGAAGAAGTCAAAGACGAAGAAGGAAAGCACAAAATTAAGCGACAAAGAGTTTATGATGGATCATTCCTTTGATGAAAATGAAGAGATGGAAAAGGCGTCTCATGTCGTCGAAGAGGCCTCCCACAAAAAAGCCAAACCTCGCCCTTTCATTCCAGAAGAACCAAACGAAGAAGAACTTCTTGCCAAGAATGAATTCATTCGTGACCATACATTTGAAGTCAACAAGGACTCAAAAAAGACCAAATAAATAATAATGGATTTTCATTTGGGATGACCTTGCATCTGTTTGCGTCCTGCAGTCTGCATGGATCCTTTCGACCAAACTATACTATTACATAAGGTGAAACTCTCGACAACGAATCATACTTGCTTTCTCTATTGCCACCCTTGACTTGTCGTACCACACAACAAGCAGCAAGGCCACGAGGCAATGCTATCACTCGCACCAGAGAGCGCTCAGCATGTATGCTGCCAGCTGTCGCCAGGTGGTTCGCTTACGCACTGTGCACAGTTTTCTCTATCACGTTACGAGCTGGCTACATGACATAGATACAAGAATTAAAAACATAAGAAGTATATAATAAAAAGGAGACAATGTGATTGCCACACTACTAATACATTAGCTAGCTGGGTGTTCTGATCCCTCCTGTGGCCATTCCGTACAGCTTGGAAAATATTTCGCTGCCTCCATCGCGAAGACCTGAGTGTTGATACTCATTGGTAACCCAAACTTTGCAACCTTGCAGGGGCCCACCTCTAGCTGTGACTTTCATACATGCATCAAAGTCGACGTACATGTCGTCGTAGTACACTGCGGCGGCAGCTTTGCAGGTTCCGTCACCAAGTACCTTGCGCATATGGTCTCCGTCGTACAAGGGAGGCCAGTCCGTTTTGGCTGCAAGAGAATTGGCGACGGCTTGTAGACCAACACCTGAAACATCTGCAAAGTCTTTGGGCATCCACGGGAACACCATCTCTCCAAAAAAGAGCGTAGGAAGATTGGAGTCGTTCGATGAACTTGTGTATTTATAGTCATATTCCTTGTTGCTTGCCGCGAGTGCCTCATATGCGTTGTGAGCCGCCCAGTTTGTGGGCGAATTCATTTGTGGACCGTCACCGTAAATGCTCTCGTGCAGCCAGAAATAAATCGGATGATCGTCAAAGTTTTGTGCAGAATCCACGTACTTTAGAAAGGCTCGAGTGAAATCGGAATCGGATCCATCGGAGTTCACCATGGCTGTTGAAAGCATAGCGTGGAAGCTAGCAAAGGCGGTAGGAGATCCACCCAGTGCTAAACCAAGTTGTAGAAATCTTCGAGCTGTGAGAGTACCGCCCGATGGAAGTTCTGCTGCTTCTTTCAAGAGTTTTTGAACAATGGTCTTTACAACAGCGACATCGCCTGGATACATTTCGTAGTATTGCAGACTCCTTTCTTTTACTCTACCCCACAATGCAGTGTACGCATCCAACACAGGGGTCAGCATTGGAGCAATACCACCAGTCAAAAGACAAATTCGTGGTGGATTGTCAATCTGCGAGAGATACGTCATTATACAAAATCCTCCAAAACTCTGCCCTAAGGCGCATCCCCACGGTCTAGGTTCCTTTATTAAGTAGAGTAGTAACGAGAGGAGGGGGAGATTCAATTGAGTCAGACAGGATGGCGCAAAACCGGGTACGAAACAACTATATAAGAATAATGATAATATCGTACCGTGACAGGCTCTTCTGTTGGTACCATCAGAGCATCTTTCAGGTCCTCTGCGTCCAAAACAATATTGTTCGCCCTGAAGTGTGTCATGTCTTCGGTTGTTTCTTTCACTGCTGCTTGCACCCTGGCAGCCTCTTCTGGATGGGAAGAATCAAAATCTTGCAATACTTTGACACCCGTATCATCCAAACCATCAAGCAGAAAGAGATCAGGAAACTTTTGCTGAAGAGTTTGTTTTGTTATAGCCGTGGATCTGTAGCAAGTCAATGTGTCAAGTATTAGTTGCACCAACGACGGCGTACGCAAAAAGAAAAAAGCTGACAGTACTGAGCCATTCTATTCCACGTACCTTCCAGTTCCTCGTTGATCCATAAGTACAACTCGATTGTAGTTATCCAGAGCAGATGCTGCCCAACTGGAGCCTGGTGAGAATCCCAAGGAGGCCACGGGAGTTGGCGAGCCAAAGCCAGGACCTCCCTGAAGGTACAAGATCATCTTATCGGCATCAAGAAAACCCGATCGTTGAATGTACTCTTTGGCTCGTTGATTAGGATTCATTGATGCGAGACCTTTTAACCATGCCTCGTTGTCATTTGTGACTTTTTCAACAATCGTAAAAAAGAGATCCATGCGTGTTGATCGAGGAATTTTGCGATCGAGTGGAACGGACAATAGATGTTCTGTGACTACCAAACACCGATTTTCTCCACAAGCATGAAAGGCAGGTGGTGATACCATTCTATGATTTTGCTCTTGTTCTTTCATAGCCAGTTGAAGACGTTGTCGAGCCTTGTTGGACTGTTTCTTTTCTTGTTGATCGATTGCTTTGGCTCGGGGTGTTGGTTCGGTATTGTGCAACCAACCCGTACGTAATTCCTCTTGCTCGTTGTCCGGGGTGGCTCCAGTATTGCTATTGTTGTTGCTATCGGTTTTCTCTTGGCCGCTACCGTTGGGTTCAATGTTCCAAAAATCAGACGATTCGCTCGGTAGGTTGTGGTTCCATCCCGTGGCTCCTTTTGGCAAGTCTTTTTCGCCACTGTTGTCATCGTTATTATAACTATCAAAACCAGGAATGCCGGAAAATAAAGCGCATGTTCCTTGGCGGTATTTTGTGTGATGTCCCATTGACAAAATATTATTTTTCTTGGCAGTACAAAATGTTTTCGTGGACGATCGTAACACTGCGAGAAAGGCTGTGGATGGTGAATGCGTTCTAGCAGCTACGAATGGTACATGCCTTGCTGCCTGTTGGGATACAAGCATCGCCAATGGCATGATGCTTGAAAAGAGGCAATGTTGGTGACGAAAGAAAAACATTTCAGATCAATTTACTCTATTCAACTCAATGACAAGATTATATTGAACTGCTTAAAGCAGTGTTTTGGTTTTTAAGTTGTGCATTAAATTATTTATTTATCGAGCGGCTTAATGTTTTGTTTGATGATGTTGGTAATTTATTTGTTCGTGCATTTTCTCGTACAGTGTAGCTTGGTCTGTCTCATCTTTCTCTCATTCTCTCACAAAAAGATCGCAAAGATACTCCGTCTGTCCTTCCCACCACTCATCCCTCTTTCATCCGAACAGTTCGAGTCCATTCGATTATTATTGTTACTCTTTCTGATTTCTACCAAGTACGGGTACAAGTACTACTACTACTGGTAGCTAGTAGTATCTAGTACTCTACTACTAGTAGTAGTAGGAGCGAGAAATGATCATCACCATTGCTTCACTTTTTTCAAAGCCATGATGATGCTATGGAACTGTCGCCTCGCCCTGTTTGACATTAGGGAAGACTTGAAAAGATAGCACAAACATCATCAGCCTAAATCAATTTCTTAAGATGGCGTCTACGTTTAAACGTCGCGGCAATCCATCGATGGCGACGATGACAGAATCCTCGTCGTCCACTACTGATGGCAGCAGCAGCAGCAGCAGCAGCAGCAGCAGCAATAGCAACAGCAGTAGTATTAGTATGATGGGATTGAGGGGCACCAAACCTTGGACGGGTGGTATCACACTGACGTCATCGGGATTACGTGATTTGGACAATATCTTGGGGGGTGGACAACCACTGGGGACTTGTATTCTGATTGAAGAAGATCGATGGACCGAAAGTCTTTCCTCGAGTCTGGTCCGCTACTGGTGTGCCGAGGTATGCTAGGTATTTGTTTATTCCTATCACGCATTACAACACCCGATGTTGACAATTACAATCTTACATACAGCTATTTGCTCTTTATGAATTCTTATCATGCTCTTATAGGCTATTTCCAATGGTCAACATCTCCTGATACCTATCGTAGATTCCAGTACAGATGAAAATGATTTCTTGGCAAATCCTCACATATCATCCCACGATCTAGTCTCAAATCATTCGTTACCACTGGGACCCACAAAAACAGAGATTCTTCAGTTTTTGGACACATTACCAAGAAATTTGCACTGGGATAAGCAACAGAAGCTAAAGGCACTACAAGAGCAAGAGGGAATGTCTACCAACACAATGCTGATGGAAACACTCGAGGAGGAGGAGGAAGGCGAAGAAGGGGACGATGATGATGCCGACAAGAACGAAGAGGGACTCAAGATTGCTTGGCAATATCGCAAAAATGTACAGCGTGAACGCCTTGGGCACGATTTTGCAACAGCCAACAAAGTTTCTTCCCGGAGGTCGTCATCGAATGGTTCGGATATATACTGTCATTCCTACGATCTCTCGGGACGATTAAGTGCGCAACTGCAAGAAAATGGTAATGATGATCTAAAGTCGTTGCAAGATGTAGCTCATCTGAATCCTATTCAGTGTTGCTCTAGCATCACATCTTGTCCGTCGAAGCGAGCTTGTGGGTTTCGTCTTTACCAGCGCCTCTTGCAACAACTCGAGGATCTTATAGTGCAACAACCCGTGCGTAAAGTTACTCGGTTACTTTTGCATCATTTCAAGGCTCAGGTCCTGTCGGTGGCACTACCATTGTTGCTGACTCAAATTCGTCTGAAACAACTTCCTGTCGTGGTTTTGGTATCGATCCAACCATGGAAGCCGACTGATAACAACAGTCATGGTGATCCGTCCAAGGCTCTTCGATCCCTACAGAGAACATCAGATGTGGTTTTGCAAACAGAAGGTTTTGCCGCGAGAAGTCAGTATCCTCCAGCACCAGAGTTTCGACACCTGCACGGACTGTTGCTGATTCGAAAAGTTTCGACGGTGACAGGCGCAACGGCCATTGGTGGTGGTCACTATGCAGACCTGACCATGAGCAAACGCCCTCCCGCCAACATTTATGGCCTCAAGCGCGATCGGCGAAAACTGCATATACCGCTGCTCCATATTCCACCCGAGGATCATACCGAAGGTGGGGGGAGTGTTGGGGGAGGTGGAGTACGATCGGGAGCTGGGAGACCAGCAAGCCAATCTTCAACTGGTGGAAGTGGCTGTGGAAGTGGTAACCAGAACTCGCACCTGGACTTTTAATGACGTAAAGGTACGTCTCAACAAAATTTGTGGTTGTTGTTTCGATTGTTTGCATTGATTTTGATTGGCCCGAAGTTCCATAGGCGTTGCTCTTTTCTCCTGGTGACAAGAAAAAATTCGCCCGAACGTTACAAAATGTGACGGGAGTTCGATGATCTTGTCACGTTCATGAGATAAAGGGTGTCAAGGTCTTCGAAGATTACTGAATACGATATTTTAACCCAGGTGACACCAACATCCCGTGGACTCACACTGGACCTGTCTTTCGGTACATTTCAATTCTGTACAGCAGGGTACATACATAAATATAGAGATCTTAATAAATAATATGCACTTCTTTAGTGGCAGCTGTAGATTTGTTTTCACGGATTCATGCTTGTTGGAGGAGTCCAATCTAACTGACTACGTCTTCCTTCGCCGTTCTGGCATAATTGTCGCAGGATCTATGCTCACGAACATGAATTGCTGCAAATGTTTTCAGAATTTCATTTTGGCGCTGGAGTATCACGGCATTTTTAAAGCTTTGCTTCTCACTTTCATCGAGTTGAACTCTGTGGCCCTTCTAGTTGGTAGCTTGTGGCCCTTCTACTTTGTAGCTTAAGAGACTCCTGCTCGGCCACCGTTGTTGAGTCTGGTGCCTCCCCATTCGAGGCATGATCCAAACCCAAGTCTTCACCCACCCAAGTCTTTACCCACATGAGATAAATTGAACAAGAGTTTTTTAACTGTTCCGTTGTTTTGGAATAATAGAATAGAGTTTTTATATTTCTTTTTTTCTCCTCTTGTCATCGGATCCGATCTGAGATATAGCTTG